>Ga0194132_10007870_pt1 | contig 15599 bp, 13 predicted proteins | sample TA2KigOf80mmetaG_FD_148612 | JGI IMG/M metagenome (GOLD analysis project Ga0194132, IMG submission 148612) | Freshwater microbial communities from Lake Tanganyika, Tanzania - TA2015054 Kigoma Offshore 80m | ecosystem: Environmental > Aquatic > Freshwater > Lake | place: Tanzania: Lake...
CCGGCCGCAAAGTAAACTCGAAACTGCCTATTACAAAGCTGATGCTTCCATCCGCAACATCATTGAACTTCTGGAGGCCGCCTGAACTTTGTTGAACTGTTTTTGTTGATGATTAAAGAGGTAAGAATCTAATCAAGACAGAGCTTAAAAACCCGGCAATGCCAGCATTGGCGGGGTTCGGGTGGCTAACGGGACGGGCTAAACGTTAGGCAATCCCTTCACGCGAAAATGCAGGCTAGGCTAGGTTCAGCCGGCGGCCTGCCCGTCAGATCGCCTGCGACCTGACCAGCGGCAAGCCTTCGGCCTGCCTGGCGTGAGATGAACCCAGTTACCACTGAATGGGCGTGACACTTCCGATTCCGCCCAACCCTTGACGGTTGCTTCAACGCACCGCGCGGAGCCATAATGATCCGAGCAGTTTCGCGACGTCGTTTCCTGAAAGAACTCACCGGAGCAACGGCTTTGTCGATTTCTTCCACCACTGTGGGTTTCGCCGGCCAGGCAGACAAGCCGGCTCAGTCTGGAAAGCTCAAGATCGCGGCTGTCTATACGACGTTCACGCACCGGTCGCATGCCAATGTTATCTTGGAGAACTTTCTCGAGCCTTACTATTTCAATGGCGAGAGGATCGATCCACGCGCGAAGTTCGAGATCGTCTCGATGTGGGGGGACCAGAATCTGCCGGGCGACTTCGCGGGAGAGGTTGTGCGACAGTACGGCGTTTCCCGGCATGAAACCATTGCCGACGCCCTCTGTCTGGGCGGTGCCACGCTGGCTGTCGATGGCGTGCTTTCGATTGGCGAAGGGGGCCGCTATTACACAAACAAGCTCGACCAGGTCATGTTTCCCCGGAAGCGATTCTTCGACGAGATCATCGAAGTGATGAGGAAATCGAAACGGGTGGTTCCTCTGTTCACCGACAAACATCTCGCCTATCGCTGGGATTGGGCCAAAGCGATGTACGACACCGCCGCTCGCATGAAGATCCCGCTGATGGCGGGAAGTTCCATTCCCCTGACCGAACACAGACGCCCTCTGCAACTACCCGTGCAGGCACGGATCGAAGAAGCTCTGTCGGTTCACGGCGGCCACCTCGAGACCTACGATTTCCATGCTCTGGAACTTCTCCAGTCAATCGTAGAAGCGCGCCGGGGAGGTGAGACGGGCGTTTCGCAGGTCCAGTTCCTTCAGGGAGCCGCCTTGTGGGAAGCTGCCCAGCAGGGACGCTGGTCTCCTGCGCTAGCTGATGCGGCGATGGAAGCTGAGCTGGGGGCCGAAGCAAAGTCCTGGCGGACGATGCAGCCGGAGCCGCATGCCATCTTGATCGAATACAAGGATGGTTTCCGTGCCTCGACGCTGAGAATTGGCGACGATTCCATCCGCTGGAACTTCGCTTGCCGTCTGCAAGGCGAGACGAAGCCGAGGGCGACCCGGTGTTACGTGGGCCCCTGGCGCAATCGGTACTGCTTCAAAGCGTTCTGCCATGCGATTCAGCACCATCTGATGCGCCGTGCGGCCCCCTGGCCTGTGGAGCGGACTTTGCTCACGACCGGAATTCTCGACGCTGCAATGCAATCGCGATACGAAGGGTCCAAATCGCTGAAGACGCCTCAGCTGGAATTTTCTTATCGGCCAGTTGACTTCAGTGCGTTTCGGGAATTGGGCGCCACGTGGTCTGTGATCGACGAAAGCGTGCCGGAGCCGATTGGCACCATCGCGAAAGCCACCCTTCGGCCTGACGTCCGGTGACGTCTTTTGGCCTCGCTGTGTTGTTACCTTCAAAATCGTGGGCGAAAGCAGGCCTCAGCGGGCATACGGTCACTACTGCAGTGAACAGGATTGCTGAGTGGCCGCTATCGCGTGCATGACGGAACCACGCAGCAGGATAGGCCGGTCAGACGAACCGCAGCAACTCGCAAAGGTAGTTCACTCCCATCGCTTCAGAAACGAGGCCTCCGATGCAGAAGCTTCTGCGAAATTTCAACATCATGCTGTGGTTGGCAGCAGTCGCGGGGCTGCCGAAAGTCGGCGCTCAAGCCGCAAGCTCGCAGGAGTTCTCCAGCCTCCGATTTGAAGATGGTGTGCGATGGGCCTTTGTCCAAGGGGCCTGGCAGGAAGACAGCCAGGGAATTGTCACGCCGCCGGCGCAAGCGGCGGACGAGCACCTGGCGTTTCATACAGCCAGAGCGTATGGTGATTTCGAAGCAGACTTCGAGTTTCGCTGGAATATCCAAGGCTCCGACGCAGGCTTCATCTTTCGGGCACAGGATGCCCAGCACTACTACCTGGTCCACTTTCCTTGCACCGGCCAGCAGTTCAGGGCAGGTCACTTCTGGGCAGCCATCTCCAAAGTGGACGATTCAGGCTGGGTGAAGGTCCTGAAGATGGAGCTGGTGCGAGGCGTGCCGAGCGAGATTGGGCTCTGGCACAACGCCCGTCTGTCTGTGAAAGGTCGTGAGTTTCGACTCTGGGTCGATGGCCGGCCATTTCCGGTTGTGAGGGACGACAGCTACTCCAAGCCTGGACTGGTTGGATTGCAAAGTTTCAATGGGCGCGATCCAGGGAAGGGAACCCCCGGTGTCGGCGATCCTGAGAAGCGGATTGGAGCAGGCAGCAGTTTCAGGAGATTGCGAATTCGCGGCAAGGCCACTCGAGCGGCTGTCTGGAACGCCGGCGTGGAGCCGGCGCGGGCCTGGTTTTATCCGGTTCCAGAGCCGGGCACGGGGAAGTGGCAATACGTCTCCAGCCTCGCGAAAGCTCCCAACGGAGAGTTGTTGCTGCGGCTTCTGGTGGCTGAAGAGCACCTGGGCAAATCGATCCCGGTGTTGCTGCGTTCTGCTGACCGAGGACGCACCTGGTCTGGGAAACAAAGATTGCCGGACAGCTTGAGGGATGGAGCGATCCATACGAGCCGGGATGGCCGGCTGCGCATGCATTTGATCCAGAGCCAGCCGCCGTTTCAGATCCTGGCCGCCGAGTCGCACGATAACGGCAAGACATGGTCAGAGCTTTCTGAGCTGGGCAAGCTTGATTTCCCGGAGAGACTGGGTGTGGCTCGCGCCAATGTGGGGAAGGTCGTGGAATTGAAAGACGGGACGCTCGTGCGCTTCGGTTACACCTCCGGCAGAGCTGCCGGTCTGCACAGTGGCCAGGAGGCTCACGGCCGGCGCTACCTGGGACCGATCACCGAGGCTGATTTCAGCTTCTGTATTCGATCCACCGACGGAGGGCAAAACTGGTCGGCGCCGGTTAGCATCGATGGGCCGAACCCAAGCCCAGGATTCCTGATGGACGCGAAAGAGACTGCTTCTGAGGTTTCCGCAGCACAAACTCGCCAGGGGAAAATCTTGGCCCTAATCCGGCCGGAGAGCTCCCCCTGGATGTGGGAAACCTGGTCGGGAGATGGTGGCAGAAGGTGGCAGCCAGCGGCGCGAGGACCTTTCCCGATGTATGCTGCGACAGACGCTATGTCTTCGACGAATTCCGGAGCTTTGCTGATTGCCGGACGTCATCCGGGTATTGCGGTCCAGCTGAGCCAGGACGACGGAATCAGCTGGCAGTGTTGGCGGATCGATACACCGTTTTATGCGAACGGTGCAACCCTGGAAGTCGAGCCCGACGTCGTGCTCTACGTCTACGACGGAAAGTATTCGGATCCACGCGCCCGCGCCCAACTGTTGCGCGTGACCCCACAGGGGCTCGAGCCCGTGCGAAACCGCCCCTGAAGCTTGCCGCGCCGGGTAAACGAACGGCGGCTCATGGCCTGGCCATGCTCATGTTTTGTCGCCGGCTTGGGGGACAACTTCACAGATACGCACCATCGCGAGGGACGTGGCGCGCATTTCGAGGGGCTGTCCAAAAGCCAGCAATATCCTGGCATCCGCGACCACGGCCACCGATTGTCCACGATAAGAGAAAGTTGGACTAAGGAAACATCGACTGCGATCAACACTACGACCTGGCAACGAGACAGCTGCCCTCAACCTACGCAAACAAAACCCAACAAAACAGGCTCGTGGCGGCCAGCGCACCTCCCCAGAGTTTGGAGCTGCCTAGAACCGAGTTACTGGCTGTCTGAGCAGACGCCCACGCAAAGCACACTCCTTCGACCTGATCTCTGCGAGGGGGTTTGGTGTACAAGCTGACCCATACCATGACGGCGATGCTTGCCAGAAAGGCCAGAAACGAACGGTGCATGAACGAGGCCATGATGGGTGTCTGCAGCAGTGGAATCAGCCCGCCTTGCGAGGCCATGATGCTGTCGAGCAGCATGAGGCCGCCCAGAAGCACACCAAAGCTCATCGCTGCGAGAGCCCCTGCGTTGGTGGCGCGCTTCCACAAGACACCGGTCAACAGGGCTGCTGCCATGGGAAGCCCCATATAGGCCGAGACCACCTGCAAGTACTTCCACAAAGTCTCTGCCTGGCCGATGACGGGCGCCCAAAGAATACCGGCGGCCATCACAACCGCTGTCGTCGCCCTGCCGATCCAGATCTGTGTTTCTTGTCCTGGGGGAGTCTTGCTGAATCGAACGACAAAGTCATGCGCCACCAGAGTGGCTGCAGAGTTCGAAATGCTCGAAAGCGAAGACATCAGGGCGGCCAGCAGGCCTGCCAGAATCAGTCCGCGGAGCCCCACCGGGACCAGCTGGCTTACCAGTGTCGGATAAGCGGCGTCATGCGAGATATGGGGATAGAGCGCGGCGGCTATGGCTCCAGGTAGAACGAAAATGAATACCGGCAAGATCTTGAGAAAACCCGCGAAGATCGCTCCCTTCTTCCCTTCTTCGATGTCCCGAGCTCCGAGGACGCGCTGCACTATAACTTGGTCCATGCACCAGTAAAACATGCCTCCAAAATAGTTGCCGAAGATGAAACCTGTAATGGGATAGTCCGGATGAGTGACGGGCTTCACCATGTGCAGGAACCCTTCGGGCACGCGGCTGGCAACACCCGACCATCCTCCTGCTTTGGCCAGCGCGACCATCGTCAAGAATGCCGAACCCAACACAAAGATCACCGTCTGGAAAGCGTCGGTGTAGACTACGGCGGCAAGACCGCCGGCGGCTGTGTAGAGCGCGGTGAAGATGCCGATGCTCCACATGACCATCTGGATATCCCAACCAAACAAGGTGTTGACCACCAGCGCTCCAGCCCACAGGGCAATGGAAATCTTGGTTAGGACGATCATGACCAGGAAGTAGCCTGAAAGCACCATGCGGGCTGCCAGGCTGAACCGGCGCTCCAGGAATTCAGGAATAGTGAAGATGCGATTCTTCAGATACTGAGGTACGAAGACAAAGGCCAACGTCAGGAGGCAGAAGCAGGCGACCCACTCGAAACCGCCCACAACCAGCCCTACCCGATGGGCTTCTCCGGCCAGCCCCACCAAGTGCTCAGCACTGATGTTGGTAGAGAAGAGGGAAGCGCCCAGGATCGGCCAGGTGAGTCGGCGGCCTGCCAGGAAGTAGTCTTCGCTGGTTTCCTTTCGCTTGGCAACGGAAAGACCAATCAGCAGCGTGATGATCAAGTAGCCGGCAATCGTGATCAGGTCGAGCGGGTGAAGAGAAGGCACGGGGTTGGATGCGACTTCAGCGAGAGGATTTTACGAGAACGAAGCCGAGACCTTCACTCTCATTTCGTGTGTTTCCTGAGAAAGGCCAGCATTTGAGGCCATGCTGCCTGCGTCGCTTTCAGATTGGCGCCTTCCCGCCCGCTCTGGGCTCGCAGAAAGCCATGTCCCGCTCCTTTGTAGATTTCAACTTCGTAGGTCTTCTTGAGTTTCTTCATTTCGGCGGCGGCTGGCTCGATGGTTGTGTTGACGCGCGCATCATCTTCGCCGTAAAGGCCTAAAACAGGCGCCTTGATTGCCGAAAGCGAGGCTGTGTCGGGCGCGGTGCCGTAATACACGATGGCCGCGTTGAGCCCAGGCTGTTTCGTCGCATACTCGAAGCTTCTGGCCCCTCCCCAACAATAGCCAACTGTAGCGGTCTTCTTGTTTCCAGCCGGAATCTTGAGGGCGTAGCCGCGCACCGCGTCTAATCGCGCCCGCACCTCCTCGGGTGTGAGCCCCCGAACGGCTTTGACGACATCGTCCCGGCTGGGAATCGAGTCGGTACACCCGCCATTAGGCCCCTTGCCGCAGATTAGATCAGGGGCAACGGCGATGAACCCATCTTCCGCGAGCTGGTCGGCAACGGCGCGAATCCAATCGCTGAGCCCGAAGATTTCGTGAATGACAATAACCACCGGCGTCTTGCCTTTGCGCTCCGGATAGACAACCCAGGCGCGAAGGGCCTTCTGGCCGGAACCCAGCTCTACGTCGAGGTATTCGCCGTGCCTGGGAGACTTTTCAAGCGACGCTTTAGCGTGCTCCTCGCCTGCCGGTAGTTTTTCATTCATCGCTCCCGAAGGGCCGGCGGCTGTCTGAAAGTGCATGAGCGCATGGTCCGCGTGAGGGTCTTTCTCAGCCTTGACCTGGAGAGTCCCTGTCAATAGCAGGACAGACAATGCTGCGGCCGGTCTTCGAAACTCCATGGGCATTCTCCTTATGTGGAACTCAACACAACTATGCCTCTGCGTGACGAACGGCGCCAGGTACTCCAACAGCGGCGGCCGCTAGTTCTAAAGCCGAGCGAGCCTCACTCGTTCGTCATAGAGTGCCGCACCTTCTCCCAGATCCGTTGTGCGGGCTCGGAGCAGGGCATTGGCACAGCGGCCATCGCTGTAATGTCCACCTTTCGGGAGGATCGCGACGTCGCGGCGTTGCTGCGCATCGTATCGAACTCGAACCGTCATGGAGCCGATCCTTGACTCCAAGCGGCACAGAGATCCGTCGGGCAAGCCACCAGCGGCATCGGGATGCACCGTCACCGTGGCAGGCCCCTGTTGAGGCGTTGCCCAGTGCGACGATTGCGACTTCTCTGTGGAGAGAGACATCATGAACAGTGGAAACTCAGGGTCGTCTGCTGAAATCGGCGGCTCGTCGGCGATCAGGTTCACCTTGCCAGAGGCGGTCGGGAATCTGCGGTCTTCGAAGAGTACGTTCTTGGGGATGGGATTGCGCACCGCACCGGCTTCGAGCGTTTCCAGAGTGATGCCGTGCGGAGCCAGTTTCGGGGCGATGAATCGCTGTTTCCACTCCCTGGCGGAGCCTGCCATGGCATCGGCCAGGCCGACTCGCCGGGCCAATTCCTGAACGATTTCCAGATCGCTTTTGACCCCTTCGGGCGGCGAGACGACTGGTCTGGCAACGCCGATCCAATGGTGGCCATAAGAACCCAGCAGATCGTCTGCCTCGAGCAGGGTTGTGGTGGGCAGCACAAGATGAGCCAGCTTCGCGGTGTCAGTGAGAAAAGAATCGACCACGACCACAAACTCGCGGGACCGCAAAGCTTGCGCGGTCGTCTCAGATTCCGGAAGCATCACAACCGGATTCCCGGCAGTGACCCACACTGCGCGGATCGGGGGGTTCGCAAGCTGCAGAACCTCTGACCCGAAAAGCGGCTCGCACACCGTGCGGGGCGCAGCCTCCTTGCCGCGAATGAACGAAGTGTCGAACGCCCCGCGGCGTTTGAAGTAGAACGAGACCCCACCCCCGGAGATGCCGATGTTTCCTGAAATAGCGCCAAGGGCATCGAGCGCCCGAACGATGCCGGCGCCATTGACACGGCGCCCCATACCCCAACCGACCAGAATGGCCGTGGGCTTTCCCGGACCGAGGCGCCGTGCCAGGTCGAGCGCCGACTCCTCGTCAACATCCGCTTGCACACACCACTCTCGCACGGTATGGCGCATCGCCAGGCTGCGAAAGCGATCGAAGTGGTCGCAGTAAGAAGGCGCCTGAGGGTCAATCCAGTTCTGTTCAAAGAGAATCCGGGCTACAGCCATTGCCAGCGCAAAGTCGCTGCCGGGGCGAGGCTGGATGAACCGCTCGCAAAGCGTTGCGGTCTTGTGGTACACCGGGTCCACGAGCACCAACCGAGCACCTTTAGCTCTGGCATCCATGAGCACGGGTGCGGTGTGTGGACTGGAGGTGAAGACGTTCTTACCCCAAAGAAGAATGTTCTTGGAATTGAGAAGGTCAAAAAGATCGTTGCTTTCTCTTTCGCCAAAGTCCAGTCCCTGGGCTGCATCTCCGGCCCCGGCACAAATGTCGCCTCGCTTCGTGGTCACGGGTCCGAACTTCTCGAAGAAATAGTCTGATAGATGTTTCACCAAGCCTAACGAGCCACCGCTTCGGTAGTGAAATATCGCCGCCGGTCCAGACTCTCTGCGAATCGCCGTGAGCCGCTGGGCTGCCAGATCGAGAGCCTCGTCCCAAGCAATTGGGTGGAACTCGCCATTGTGCCGGAGGAGTGGCGAGGTCAAACGCTGAGGCGAGTATTGGGTGGAAAGGAACAGGCTCGTTCGATAGCAGAGAAACCCGCGAGTGATGGGATGATCCTTGTCGCCTCGAATGCGAGTAATTCGCCCGTCTTCAATCGTAGCGACGATGCCGCAGACGTCCGGGCAGTCGCGGTTGCAAAGGGTCTTTTTGGTTTCGGTCATGTCGTTTCAAAGTATATCACTTTCCCTAGCGGAAGCTTCACACGACGTCGAGGCCAGGGATGACCGGTTCGTGCCCGGCTTTCGATTTAACGTGGCAATTTGCTTTGACCCGTCTGGGGATTTCCCATAGCATCCGGGCGACTCTCGAGTGCGAACCCAAATGAGGATTCAGAACACCGAGCTTCGGTTGGTGCAAGGCGACATCACGGAGCTAGAGGTGGATGCCATCGTTAACGCCGCCAACTCGCGTTTGATCCTTGGAGAAGGGGTCGCAGGTGCGATCCGCAGGAAAGGCGGGCCAAAGATCCAGGAAGAGTGCGACCGCATTGGCGGAGCCCCTGTTGGTACGGCAGTGATCACGACCGGTGGACTTCTAAAAGCCAGACATGTCATCCACGCCGTGGGGCCGCGCATGGGGGAAGGGAACGAGGACCGCAAACTGAGGGATGCAACGCTGAGCAGCCTGAAAGTCGCGGTCGATCGAGGCCTTTGCAGCATTGCGTTTCCGGCCATTAGCACAGGCATCTTCGGTTTTCCCCTGGACCGCTGTGCCCGAATCATGGTGGGTAGCACCGTTGAGTTCCTGGGAGTGCCCAGTGGCTTGACGGCGGTAGTGTTTTGTTTGTTCTCGGTAGATGCCTTTGCCATTTTCCAGTCGGAACTTGAACGTTGCGAGCGCGAGAGCAGGAAAGACCCTTGAAGCCATTGGTGACGCCAGAGGTTTCGGCAAGTGCCCAGACCGATGGGCTTAAGCGCGATCTCGGACTCGCAGACTGCGCGCTGCTTGTCATTGGCTCTGTGATTGGTTCGGGCATCTTCCTGACGCCCGGAAACATCGCCCGCACGGTGCAAAGCGTCGAAAGCGTCTTTCTGGTGTGGGTGGCAGGTGGCCTGTTGAGCTTTTTCGGAGCGCTAGCCTACGCTGAGCTTGGCGCCATGTTTCCTCGTGCGGGCGGCATTTATGTATTCCTGCGCGAGGCGTATGGCCCTTTGACCGCTTTTCTTTACGGCTGGTGCACCTTCTTCGTGATGCAAAGCGGCTCGGTAGCAGCCTTGGCTGCCGGATTCGCGATCTATCTTGGCTATCTTTCCGTTTCTCCCGTGGCCGCCAAGATTGCCTCCATCGGTGTGATTGGATTCCTGACGGCGATGAACTGCCTGGGAGTGCGCTCGGGCGCTCGGGTTCAGAACCTGTTAACCGTCATCAAAATGGGCTCGCTGGTTGGGATCTCTGTGGTGCTCTTTACGGCGAGTGGCGGCAGCTTTGCGCACTATTCGTACGTTCTGCCGACTTCTGCGGCGTTCTCCTGGAGTGCCTTTGGCATCGCGATGATCGCTGTGCTCTGGGCCTACGAAGGTTGGCATGTCTTGACTTACAACGCAGGTGAAGTGCGCAATCCGAGGAGAAACTTGACAGGGGGGCTGTTGCTGGGGACGCTGGCGATCGTTGTTCTCTATCTGACGGTGAATCTCGCCTATCTTTACGCGCTGCCATTCGAGCGCATTTCTGGCTCGCGCCGGCTGGCTTCCGACGCTATGGAGCTGGCCTTGGGGCCGGTTGGAGGGACGCTCATCGCGATTGCAATCCTCATTTCCATTTCGGGAGCAATCAACAGCAACACGATGGGTGGGCCGAGGGTGTATTTCGCAATGGCCCGCGAGAATCTTTTTTTCAGGCCGTTTGCTTATGTCCAGCCAAGGTATGTCGTTCCCACTTTGTCTATTGTGCTGCAGGGCGTGTGGGCAAGCTTGCTGACACTCGTCGGTAGTTTCGACCGGCTGTTCAGCTATGTGATCTTCGTCTGTTGGATCTTCTACGGGTTGGGCGGTTTGGCGGTTCTGGTGCTCCGTCACACGCGGCCCGAGCTGGACAGGCCCTACAAGACCTGGGGCTATCCTTTCGTACCGCTCCTCTTCGCGTTGATGGCTTTTCTCATCGTCGGAAACACTATGGTTAACGACTTCAAGAATTCGTTTTGGGGGCTTTTGGTAGTGTTTACTGGCCTGCCCGCTTATTGGTATTGGAGCCGGAAGAGGGAAGCCGCATAGACACGCTACGGCGCAGGAACTTAAGCGAAGTTCTGCCTGGGTCCAGCTGCAGGATTTGGTCAATCGTCATTGGTCCGTTTCCATTTCGGATTGAAATGAAACATGACCAATGAGAAATCACCATTGACCGATGACGAGGTGCTGTGAACTTCCTCCGAGACGTCCCAAATCGTCAATGAGTCGCCGATCGTGAATCGGCTTCCTGCCCCTTCGTTTCAGGCGTCTTCGTTCCAGCCCCTGACGCTTACGCCCGCCGCAACTCTTTCACTATTTCCTCTGCTGCCGTTCTTGCTTGAGCGACGGCACTGGCTTCGAACGAGATGGCTGCAACAACGGGATGCCCACCACCGCCGTAGCGCTCGCAGATGGCTGCCAGGTTGTGTTTGCGCTCGGCTTTCGACCAGGGGTTCCACCCGACGCCAACCTTCATGCGTTTGGGGCTCTGCATGAGGCTGACGGTATAGTTGGCCTCTGGGTGGAGGTAGTACGGAATGAACTTGTTGTATCCGTCCATGCCCGTGCCTACCAGATCGAAGAACAAGACTGCGTCCTGAAGCCGGCAAGCGTCGCGGATGATCCTGATGTTTCCGGCGTGCTGTCTCGCAATGGGTTCGTAGCGGGTCATCACATCCTGCCCATTGGCGACGCGGTTCAGCGAATCTCCGGCGAGGCGCCGGATGATTTCGTGTCGAAAATCAGGCTCGTGGCTGGCCTCAATGACGGCTGCGAGCTTCTGTGCAGGCTCGCCAACTTCCACCGCGGTTCGGGCGTCCCGATAGAGAGCTCCGTCGATAATGTCGGCCCAGTAAACGAGTTCCGACAGTCCAGGACAATCGAAGCCAAACTGCTGCCGAGCGATCGTGTCGAGGAGCTTCGTGCAAGATTTGTAGGACGGATCGTAGAACTTCCTGCCGCTGCGGTCTTCACGAAAGTGTCTTTCGTCCCGCGGCGTGAGAAACGCGCTGTGATGATGATCGAACCACCAGGTTAGCTGCTCTAAGCTACAGTACTTGAAGTCCACAATCGCGTTTTCTTCAGCATCGAAAAGCCCGGCGTGGAACTGTTCTCCTGCCTGGTGAGCCATTCCGACCAGTTTCACCTCGGCTCTGGGATTCACCTTGTCCCGATAGAAGCGCAGGAACACCGCCGCCGATGAGGCGCCGTCGAAACAGTTGTCGTGGTACAACAGGTTCAGTGTCATAACTTGAATGATTCCTGAATGGCGACTTGGCGGCGCGCGTAACTCGTCGGCTCGGCCTTCAAGCCGGTTCGCGCAGATTCGACTGTCTCTTGACAGCCATCAGGCTCAACCCGAAGGCGATTGCCATAAACAGGCTCCCGGTTAGATAAGGATACTGGAAACCGAGGGAGTCGAAGGTGAAGCCTCCCCAGACTGGGCCCAATATCCGAGCCAGACTCGCCAACGACTGCGCAACGCCGAGAATCCCGCCTTGGTCTTCGGTGCTGGCCGTCTGGGAAACCAGACTCGAGATAGACGGGTTCGTCGCTCCGTGTCCGGTAACCAGCAACAGCAGCACCAGCAGCAACGACTTCAGCCCGAGAGAATAAGGTAGCAAGCCGAGGCCGAAGATCATACAAAAAAGGCCCACGGCGATCAGGCGTCTCTCGCCGAATCGCCGTGCGAGCCTGCCTGTGAGTCCGCCTTGGATGATCGTGATGAGGACACCGATATAGGCGAACAAGTAGCCGTTGGCCCTCGCGTCGAAGGAGAATTTCCGAGCCGTCATTAGAGCGAACGTGGCTTCCAGGTTGGCGAACGCAAAGGTGGAGATAAAGAAGAGGATGAGAAAAATGCCTAACTCTGGATGCTTCAGACCCGCCCGCATCCGCTGCCAGCTCAGTGCGAGTTTCATACTCCGTGATTTCTCGGACCGATCGCGCGACTCAGGGAGCAGCCACCAGGCCGCACCGAAATTCGCCAGAGACAGCGCCGAAGCGAAGAAGGCGGGGGCAGCGTAGCCGAAGTGACTAAGCAACCCGCCGATCGCTGGTCCTACAGTGAACCCGAGTCCATAGGCAGCGCCTATCAGACCCATGCCCTTGGCACGCTGACTGGGTGGGGTCGAATCGGCGATATAGGCTTGCGCGGTGGAGATATTGGCGCCCGCGATACCGGCAAGGACTCTCGACAGAAAGAGAATAGGCAGCGACTGCGCCAGGCCAAACGTGAGATACGAGATTGAAGAGCCCAGCAGTCCGATCAGAATGACGGGGCGGCGCCCCACACGGTCCGAAAGTCTTCCCCACACAGGTGCGAATAGGAACTGCATCAGCGAGAACGAAGTGGAAAGCAGTCCCACCAGCAAAGCGTCAGCTCCAAAGTGTTGAGCATAGAAAGGCAGAAGTGGGAGAATGATGCCAAAGCCGATCAGATCGATGAATACGGTGACGAACAGGACGAACAGCGGGGATTTCTTCATTACTTGCAGGAGGATCAGGCGCGCGGCTGGATTTGGGTACAACGAGTTCCTGAGAAAGTTACTCCCAGAACACGGCTTGTGGAAGCAGTCGTAACCAGCCTGTCCGACACCCCACGGACGAACTGCGCGGAATCAGAAGCGGACGCACCGGACTCCGAGCGGCAGACTCTAGCAGACGGTCTGATTTGTCAACAAGCGGATTCTAGCGGTACCGGGCGTGTTCTCCGCAGAGGACCTCGTCCTTTGCGGAGGCCAAAGAAGGTCGGATGGTTAAGGCGGATCGGCAGGAGCTACTTTAGTTCAGCGCTGGCGGCCCGGGTGACTCGATCGATGCCATCGAGGGAGCCGTTGTTCAATCCCTTGTAAAGAACCTCTAGCTGGGCTCTTGCCGTTTTTGCGTAGGACTTGTTCAAGAGCGCCGCCTTCGCCAGGTTCTTCATCGCATTGGTGGTGTCTTGAGCGGACCAATAGCTCATGCCCAGATAATAGTAGGCTTCGTCGTTTCCGGAAAAATTCCGCAGACTTTTGTGATAAGCGCTGACCGCGGCTCCGTACTGCTTTCGGTCGTAAGCAGCCCTACCGATGATCGAATACGACCTTCCTTTTTCCTGTGACCATTGGGCAGCGGCGTAGCCTGTCGGGATCTCCTGATCGCTGTAGGCTGACATCATCTTCTGGCTGTACAAAGCCGCTTTCGGAATATTCCTCTGGCCGCCGTAGTAGTGAGAAAGCTTCGCCGCATAGAAGAAGGCGTCTTTCGGAGCCATCTCTGAGATACATTTCTCGGCGTAACTCGCAAACTTGGCGGGACTCTTCAACTGGTCGAACGAATGCGCCAGCAACTGGGCAACTTCTTTGCTGGGCTTTGCTTGGTAAAACGACTCTCCGTGCTTGATGGCTTTAGCATAGTCCTTGTTGGAATAGGCTGCTTCCGTAGCGAGCCCAAGAGCGGCTACATCTCCAGGTTTCAACTCCAAGAACCCTTCGGCCGCGGGAGCTAGCTTCGCCATGTCTTTCTGCTGGTAAAGCTGGTTCAGCAGTGCGGCGTAGGCTGCCATGGCGTGCTCGTTCAGCTTTGAATTCGGGCGGCTCTTGATAAACTGGCTCAAGCCTGCTGCACGGGCTTCCAGGTCAGGCAGGCTAAACGCCGTCTGAAACTGGTCGTATTCTTCTTTGGTATAACCTACATTGGGTACCGGTTTCTGCGCTTGCTTTTCCGCCTCTTCAATATCGACCGCCTCTTCTTCTTTCTCCTTAGGCTCTTCTTTCTTGCCCGGCTCTTCGTTTTTTTGAGCGGGCGCATCCTGAGAAGCCAGCAGCGAGACGGTTCCTACGTTCAGGCAGAGAACCGCCACTACAAGAGCTAACAAGAATTGCTGTTTCATGTTGTCCTCCGAAGCCAGAGGGTCAAAGCTCTGGAGTCCGCACGGACGGCAGACTTTCGAGACCTGCAGAAGCTGGCGAAGTGGCGCGATTATGAAAGCTTTGAGAGGCGGGTGTCAACAGGAAATCCGGAATCGCTGCCAGCTGGCAGAACGGCCGGCTAAAACTCACATACCCTAAGCAAATTTTCCCCGTGTGAAAGGGACTGCGCCAGTGCTGCCTTCCGGGCTCGGTATTCGAAGATGGCCGCCAGTTGCGGGCTGGCGAAAGTTTCGTGCAATTGGTAGGAAAGCTGCAGAGGAAAGGCCGCACCACGAAATCCACAAACTCATTGAAGCCTCCGGCTTCGATGGGGCCCCCCAACCATCGCGGCTTCGTCAGAAGCCGCGATGGTCCCCCCTTCGTGCCGGCTTTTCGTTCGCGTCTGACGAAGGGTGAACCGCGAAGACGCCCACCGAATCTGGGGTTTCGGGCGATTCACGCCCGGAAATCCGATTGACAAGGGAATTTCGCTGTTGTATAAGGCCGATGCGTCTGTGAGACGGCGTTTCAATAGATCCCGATTGCACACTTTATCAAGGAGAGGACAACGTGAATAAAGCAGACCTGATCGAGAAGATCGCAAAGGATGCTGGCATCAGCAAAACCCAGGCCGACGCTGCCATCAACTCGGTACTGTCGGGGGTTGAGGGCGAGTTGAAGAAAGGTGGCCGCGTTACTCTGGTCGGGTTCGGCACCTTTTCCGTTGGCGCGCGCAAGGCCAGAACGGGTCGCAATCCTCAGACGGGCAAGCCAATCAAGATTGCAGCGAAGAAAGTAGCAAAGTTCACGCCGGGTGCGGAGCTGAAGGCTGCGGTTAACAAGAAGAAGTAGGTCCTTCTTTGTTCCAGGCCAGCGTTTAGGGCAGCGCGAGCTGCCCTTTTCTTTCCCTTTACTCTCCTCCTTCCACGAACCCTCCTCAGGTGCTCGTTTCCAGCGGCTCCATTCTCAAACGGATCTTCCTTTAGCTTGGAGCGACGACTTTCCCGGCAATGTCAGGATTGGCGAGGGTTCCATCGCAATCGCAGGCACGGAGTCGCCTGACTACAAGCTATTTCACCGGCAGAGGAACCCGAAGCGCAGCGAGGATGCGCCGTTGCTGCGGGTCGGGTTTGGGTAGACGCATGACGGTAAGCTT
>Ga0194132_10007871_pt1 | contig 15593 bp, 10 predicted proteins | sample TA2KigOf80mmetaG_FD_148612 | JGI IMG/M metagenome (GOLD analysis project Ga0194132, IMG submission 148612) | Freshwater microbial communities from Lake Tanganyika, Tanzania - TA2015054 Kigoma Offshore 80m | ecosystem: Environmental > Aquatic > Freshwater > Lake | place: Tanzania: Lake...
GGATCGCTACCGCGTCGGCCTCAACGGCGTCGACGCGCCCGCCGACACCGACGGCAGACGCGAGTGCGCCGGCGAAGAGCCCCACGCCCGAATAGAGGTCGATGACGTGGTCTTTGGGTCGGGGATCAAGTGCTTCCAGGACAGCCGCAACGAGGGTGTTGGCGGCTCCCGGATGCACCTGCCAGAAGGCGGTGGCATCAAAAGTGAAGGTGCGACCCGCCGCGCTCTCGCTCACGCGGGCTTCACCGGGTCGAGGATCCGCGAGGGCGACGGCACGGCCGATCGACGGTGCGACAGCGAGTACCTCCGATGCTTCGGGCCACTTGGCCTGCGTGATGCCCAGGGCGTCGATCCCCTCTGCTGCGATCAGGCACCGATCGATCGCGACGACCCGATGTGAGCGGGCGGCGCGCAATCCCGCCCGACCCGAGGGGTCCACAGCGAATCGCATGCGAGTTCTCCACCCCAGTCCATCAGTGCCACCCAGCACCTCCTCGACGCGAAGGTCAGCCCACCGATCAGGGGTCTCGCCAGCGAGTCGCGCGAGCTGCTCTCGGATGACCTCGGCCTTCAGATGGCGCTGCTCGGCAAGGTCGACGAATTGCCAGTCGCAGCCGCCGCAGTCGCCGGCGTACTGGCACGGAGGTGTCACCCGATGGGGAGAGGCATCGACGACCTCGGTCGTGTCGGCTCGGGCAAAGCGACCGTGCTCGGGTGCCTCGGTGACGCGAGCCACCACGGTCTCCCCGGGCAGCGCGCCCCTGACGAAGATCACCTGGCCGTTGTGACGGGCCACGCAGATGCCGCCGTGGGCCACCGCCCCGACGTCGAGGGTGAGCGGGTCATCCTCGCTCAGGGTTGTCGTCACGACTGCGCTCGCGCGTAGCGAAGGTCGATGGGTTGACGCCCGGCGGCCAATCCCCGGCGCTCGAATCGAGTGAGGGGTCTGTCGTGGGGACGTGGCACTCGCCCACCCAGCCACTGCGAGGAAGCCGCTAGCACCCCCTCGATGTGCTTGGCGTAGTCGGGCCAGTCGGTGGCGATGTGCCATGTGGCCCCGATCATCATCCGATCGGCCAGCATCTCGACGAACTCCGGCTGGATCAGTCGGCGTCGGTGATGTCGCTTCTTCGGCCAGGGATCAGGGAAGAGGCTGCGCGCACCGGCAATCATGCCCGTGTGCACCCCGTTGGTCAGCACCTCCCGCACGTCGGCCTCTATGACGAAGACGTTCGACAGTCCACCTTCGGCAATGCTGGCCAGCAGATCGCCGATGCCCGGCGTGTGCATGTCGACGGCGAGTATGCGTGTCGCTGGATCCGACTTGGCGTAGGCGATCACCGCCTCACCGGTGCCGAAGCCCATGTCCAGGACCACGGGCCACCCGTCGAAGACGGCGGCGAGATCCGCGCCGCCGGCGAGGAGATACGCAGAGGCGCTTGCCAGAGCTGCCTCCTGCCGAGCCGTCCGACGCCCGCGCCGGTGCTTGGTCGTGGGCAGGAGGACCTCCACGCGATTCCTCCTTCTCATTCGCCCATTGGTCGGGCATCGGCCAGGCCGATTGCCTAGTCTGCCCCCATGACTGACGACAACTCCTCAAGCGGCCTTGACCGCCGGTCCTTCCTCGTCCTGGGCGCCGCGGCGACCGGTGCCGTTCTCGTGCCGGCCGCACCAGCCCTGGCAGGGCGCATCTCGCGAGCGGAAGGCGACGTCTTCACGCTGGGCGTTGCCTCAGGTGACCCCCTTCCCCACTCGGTGATCCTGTGGACCCGCCTTGCCCCCAAGCCCCTCGAGCTTGACGGTGGCATGGGGACCGCCTCTGCCACTGTCGAGTGGGAGATCGCCACCGACGAGGCCTTCACCCAAAATCGCCTGTCGGGCAGCGACGAGGCGACGGCGACCTTTGGCCACAGCGTCCACGTCGACGTCAAGGGGCTCGCGCCTGACACGTGGTACTACTTCCGCTTCAAGCACGGCTCGCAGTTGTCGCCCACCGGACGCACTCGCACCACGCCCGAACTCGGCTCGACCATGTCTCGCCTGGTCGTCGGCCAGACCTCATGCGCCAACTGGCAGTCGGGCCACTACCAGTTGTACGCCGACCTGGCCGATCAGGAGCCTGACTACTGGCTGGCACTGGGCGACTACATCTACGAGTACTCCAACAAGCAGTACATGCGGCCGGCCCAAACGGAGCCGACTCGCGCCATTCCGTGGAAGACGGAGCCATTCACCATCGGTGAGTATCGCCGGCAGTACGGCCTCTATCGCTCGGACGCAGACCTGCAGAAGCTCCATGCGGTAGCGCCCTACTCCGTGATCTGGGACGACCACGAGGTCGACAACAACTTCACCGCGGGCAAAAGCGGCGGCGACGGCCAGAAGGATCGCATCAAGTTCCTCGCACGCCGCGCTGCCGGCTTCCAGGCGTTCTGGGAAAACCACGCTATCCGCATTACCCAGCCCAAGCCCAAGCCGAAGTCCATGACGATCTACCGACAGATCGACTGGGGCACCCTGGCGACCTTCCTCATGCTCGATGGCCGTCAATATCGAAGCGATCAGCCAGGCAACAACACGCCGAATGATTTCGGCAAGTGGGTGGCCGCGATGGCGAGCCCGAAGGCAACGATGCTGGGCGCGACCCAGGAGAAGTGGCTGGCCCAGCAGCTGCAGGACTCGACGTCGAAGTGGACGTTCATCGGCCAGCAGACCGTCTTCTCCAGCGTCAACGGATCGGTGGGTCTCGGTATTCCCGCCGACGGGTTGTACAACTACGACTCGTGGGATGGCTACTGGAAGCCGCGCGAGCGCCTGACCGCGGCCATCAAGTCGAGCCAGGTCCGCAACCCCGTGATCCTCACGGGCGACTTCCACTGCAACCTGGCCTTCGACGTACTCGAAAGCTGGCCCAATCCGAAGGACTTCCCTTCGATGGCCGAGTGCATCAAGGCCACGCTCACGTGGGATCGCCCCAAGGTCGCGGCCGAACTCGCGGCCGGGGCTATCTCCTCGCCAACGTTCTTCGGTGAGGGCGGGATCGTGGCCGCAGCGGGTCCGCCTACTTTGGCGAAGACGCCGTGGGCGCCCTACGGCGAGCTCCTCAACAACGGCTACGTGCTCCACGAGATCACGCCGGAGTCCGACCGAGCGCAGTTCCGCATCTGCCAGGCGCTCAAGCCGGTGACCACTCCTGAGGGCACCCCTCGCGCGGACAAGACCGTCGTCATCGTCGACGGCGTCGCCGGTGTGAGTGAGGTGCTCGACCCCGCCTAGCGGATAAGCGGTCCGTGGCTTCGGACCGTTGGAACCCCTCTACGCTGACCCGTGAGAGGGGGTCGCCATGAGGCTCAGCGTCGCCGACATCACGTCGTCGCCGGAATTCGCTGAGCGCGTGGCCGAACTCTCGGCGCAGACCGGTCGCAGCCAACGCGACATCGAGGCCGATGCCAAGGACTGCCTCGGCGAGATGATGGCGACGGTCGAGCCCCGGGCGACATCGGCATGGGATCGTTTCGGGCGCTACCTGACGCGCGCCTACACGATCGACGCCTCGGCCTCCAATCTCGCTGACATCAGGGCGCTGGGGCTGAAGCACTCGCTCGTGTTCCTGCCCAATCACCGCTCCTACCTGGATCCGCTGGTGCTGCGGAGGGTCCTCGCCAAGCAGGGCTTCCCGCCGAATTTCGTCCTGGGGGGGTCCAACCTGGCCATGTGGCCGGCATCGGCCCTGGCCAAGCGGGCTGGCCTCATCTTCATTCGTCGCAACACCCGCGACGATCCGGTCCACCCGGCGATGATGCGGCTCTACCTCGGCTTCCTCTTGCGTCATCACGCCAACCTGGAGTGGTACTTCGAGGGTGGTCGCACGCGCACGGGCAAGCTGCGTCCACCGCGCATGGGCGTGTTGCGCTACCTCGTGGATGCCTTCCTGGAAGACGAGCAGTCGCGTGATCCGAGCTTGCCTCCCGAAGACGTCTATGTGATCCCGGTGTCGATTGTCTACGACCAGCAGCACGAGGTGGAGGCTATTTCTTTTGAGGACACCGGCGGGTCGAAGACGCCGGAGAGTTTGAAGTGGGCGGTCGGCTTCGCGCGCGCCCAGTCCGACGAGCGCGGACAGGTCTACGTGCGGTTCGGTGAGCCGCTCTCCCTGGCCAGCATCGTCAGTGACGCGCGCGAGCGCGCTGGGTCAGCGGATCCGACCACGGTCGTGCCCCGGGTGGCGTTCGACATCGCTGACCGGATCAACAATGCGACGCCCATCACACCGTCTGCCCTCATCACCTTTGCCCTGCTCGACAACGAGGGTCGCGCGCTGACGCTGGGCGAACTCCTGCGGGTGCTTGAGCCACTGCTGGGATACGTGCGCGAACGCCGCCTGCCCATGACCTCCGGCATTGACCTGGCACGGCCTGATGGATTGCGGCGAGTGCTTCGCATGCTGCAGCGAGAGGGCGTCGTCGACGTGTATGACGGAGGACTCGACCCTGTTTATGCGATCGCCCCTGATCGCTTCCATGAGGCCGCCTTCTACCGCAACACTTTGGCGCACTGGTTCGTCTACCGAGCGATCGCCGAAAACGCGCTGCTGGCCGGTGCAGCAGCGGGGGGCAATGTCGCCGAGCGCACCTGGCAGGCCGCGCTCGAGCTGCGCGATGTGCTGAAGTTCGAGTTCTTCTTTCCGCGCAAGCGGGAATTCGCCGAAGACATTCGCCGCGAGGTCGATCTGGCGCGTCCGGGCTGGGAGACCGAGGAACTCGACGAGCGGCAGGTGCTGGCCGCCTTGGATCAGACCCATCTCTACGTCTCCCAGCGCATTATCGGCCCGTTCCTCGAGGCCTATGCGGTCGTCGCGGACCGACTCGCGCAACTCGAGCCCGCCTCACCCATCGACCAGGACGCGCTTGCTCAGGAGTGCCTGGGCATCGCGCGGCAGTCGTGGCTCATGCACCGGTTGCATAGTCCGGAGTCGATCTCACGCGACCTGATGCAGGGCGCTTTGAAGCTCGCCGACAATCGCGGCCTCCTGGGGGTCGGTGGCGAAGAACTCCGCAAGCAGCGCGAGGCCTTCCGCGACGAACTCCAGGCAGCCGTCGACCGCGTGGGCATCATCCGCCGCGCAGCCATCGCACAGATAGAAGGCGACGGAAGCGACTCGGTCTCTCGACAGTTCAGGAGGAAGTAGGCGTGCCCGACATCGACGGCCTGCTCGCCGAGATCGCGCGCTCCCCCGGGGGCCCCCGGATCGGCGCGTTCTTCGACTTCGACGGCACGCTCATCGACGGCTATTCCGCCGTTGCGTATTTCCGCGACCGCCTCCTCGCTCGGGATGTCGGCACCGCCGAACTCCTGCGGTCGATCAGCGAGAGTTTCAACGTCGAGATCCGCGGCCAAGACGTGCACCGCCTCGTCGCTGTGGGGGTTGGCGCGCTGGCCGGCCGTGAAGTGGCCGAAATCGAGGCTATGGGTGATCGACTCTTCAAGAAGCACATCGCACCCATGATCTTCGCCGAAGCCCGGCTGCTCGTCGATGCTCACAAGGCGCGCGGGCACACGGTGGTCATGGCGTCGTCGGCACTAACCTTCCAGACCAGCGCTGCGGCGCATGACCTCGGCATCGGCCATGTGCTGTGCACGCGCATGGAGAACGTGGACGGCGTGCTCACCGGCTTTGTCGACGGGCCCATCCTGTGGGGCGAGGCCAAGGCCGAGGCGGTGCGCGACTTCGCGGACACATTCGGAATCGACCTTGCCCAGTCCTACGCCTACGGCAACGGCGCCGAGGACGTGTTCTACCTGGAGACGGTCGGCAACCCCAGGCCGCTCAATCCTTCGTCGGGCTTGCAGGCAGCGGCCAGCGAGCGCGGCTGGAGCACTGCGCGCCTGACCAAGCCTCAGCACCTGACGCCCGAACTAGTGGTGCGCAGTGTTGCCGCCTACACGGGCATGGGCGCTGGACTGGCTGCCGGCCTAGGCCTGGGGCTGCTCAATCGCGATCGGCGTACTGCGATCGAGGTGACGGCGTCGGTGGGATCAGAGCTCGCTCTCGCCGCGGCGGGCGTGACCATGGACGTGGTGGGTACGGAGAACCTCTGGGCCGAGCGCCCAGCGGTCTTCGTTTTCAACCACCAGAGCCAACTCGACGTGATCATCATGGCGGCGCTCCTGCGCACTGACTTCACGGGCGTGGCTAAGAAGGAACTCCAGAAGGATCCGGTGTTTGCCCCCCTGGGCTGGCTCGCTGATGTGGCTTTTGTGGACAGGGCCAACACCGAGGAGGCCAAGAAGGCGCTCGAGCCCGCCGTCGACGCGCTCCGGCACGGTCGGTCTCTAGCGATGGCCCCTGAAGGCACCCGCTCGGCCACTCCGCGACTTGGACCCTTCAAGAAGGGCGCCTTCCACGTCGCGATGCAGGCGGGCGTGCCGATGGTGCCCATCGTCATTCGCAATGCGGGCGAACTCATGCCGGCGCATGGCGTCCTAATCTCGTCCGGAACGCTCCAGGTCGCCGTTTTGCCGCCCGTATCTACGAAGCGTTGGAGCAAGGACACGATCGATGACCACGTGGCGCAGGTGCGGCAGATGTTCCTCGACACCCTCGCCCACTGGCCGGCGAACTCCTAGGAGCCTGGCACCAGCACGGTGACGCCTGGATGCTGGTGTGGGGCGCCGAACTCGGCGAATGCTTCGGGGACGTCGGCAAAGCCGATCGTTCGAGTGACCAGCAGGTCAGGGCGCATGCGCCCGGATGCCACGAGCGCGAGCAGGTCGACGTAGTCGTGGGCCGCCATGCCGTGACTTCCTAGGATCTCCAGCTCGCGCGCGATCACTCGGTGCATGGGCACGGGATCTCGGGTCGTCGCAGGGAATAGCAGCCCGACCTGCACATGCCGTCCGCGTGGGCGAAGGGACTCGATGGATAGTCGGCATACGTCGGCGCACCCCAGCGCCTCGAGGGACACATGGGGTCCCCCATGCGTGGCTTCGATGAGGGCGTCGAGCGTCGTCTCAGCGTCTGTTGGGTCGATCGCGACCGCTGCTCCGAACCGCATGGCGAGCTCGCGGGCAGACGCCGAGGGGTCGACGGCCGTGACGCGGGCTCCCAGCGCACGGGCGATCATGACGGCGGCGAGGCCCACGCCTCCGCATCCGTGGACGACGACCTCCTCGCCGGGCGCTACGCGGCCGACCGACGCGATGGCCCGGTAGGCGGTCGCTACGCGGCAGCCCAATCCGGCCGCGGTCGTCATGTCCATGTCGCGTGGAAGCCGGACGAGATTGGTGTCGGCAGCCGGCAGGGCGACGTACTCCGCGAAGCCTCCCCAGCCGTCGAACCCGGGCTGCCATTGGTGGGGGCAGACCTGGTGGTTGCCGGACTCGCACACCAGGCATCGTCCGCAGGCGCACACGAACGGAGTCGTCACCCGGTCGCCGACGCGCCAACGCGTGACATCGGGGCCGACCTCGGCGATGGTGCCGGCGAACTCGTGCCCGGGGACATGCGGGAAGGCCGGAATGTCGTCATCGTGGCCGTTCCAACTGTGCCAGTCGCTGCGACAGAGTCCGGCCGCCTCAACTCTCAGCACGACGCCGTCGGCCGGTGGTCGAGGTTCGGGGAACTCCGCGACCTGCAGCGGCTGGCCGTAGCCCTCGTAGATCAGCCCTCGCATGGAGGCAGGCTACGCGTTGTCGATTTGATGGACGCGGCGCCGCTGCGTGGGCTTGACTGTCCTCATGGCCGACGCCAACACCGCGGCCAAGGAGCCGGAGGTCACTCCCGGGCTTGCCGCCAACTCCATCGGCTTCGTTGACGCCGTCTCCATCGGCCTCAACGCGACCTCCCCGGCGTACTCGCTGGCCGCGTGCCTCGGCCCGATCGTTCTCCTCGTTGGCGTGGCGGCGCCCGGGGTGCTGCTCGCCTCCTTCGTCCCGATGCTCCTCATCGCCAGCGCCTTCCTCTTCCTTAATCGCGTCGATCCTGACTGCGGTACGACGTTCTCCTGGGTCACGCGCGCCATGGGGCCGTGGTTCGGCTGGATGGGCGGCTGGGCCATCGCCATGACCGGTGTGCTCGTGGTCGGGTCGCTCGCCGACGTCGGCGTGCGCTTCACGCTGCTGATGTTCGGACTCGATGATCTGGCCAGCAACGACGTCTTCGTCATGGGGCTAGCGGTTGTCCTGATTCTCGTGATGACGTGGATCTGCGTGGTCGGCACCGAGCTCTCCGGACGCATCCAGACCGTGTTCACCCTCATCCAGGTCGTGGCACTCCTCATCTTCATCGGGGTGGCGCTCTACAAGGGGGTGTCGGGCCAGGGACTCCCGGGCGCGGTGACGCTGTCGCTCGACTGGCTCAATCCCTTTGCCCAGGGCACTGCGGCGCTGACTGCCGGGCTGCTGCTCGGGGTCTTCGCCTACTGGGGCTGGGAGTCCGCGGTCAACCTCAATGAGGAGACGACCGACTCGTCGAGCACGCCCGGTCGGGCCGCCATCCTGTCGACGGTCATCCTCCTCGTCACCTATCTCGGCACCGCCATCGCCGTGCTGATGCTCGTCGGCCCGACGTTCCTCGCGGACAACGCCGATCAGGAGGAGATGGTCTTCGCGCTGATCGCCGACGAGGCTCTTACCGGTTTCGGGTGGATCGTGCTCCTGGCGGTGGCGATGTCGGCGATCGCATCCACCCAGACGACGATCATCCCCGCGTCCCGCACGGCACTGTCGATGGCGCGTCGCACCGCCATCCCCGCGTACTTCGGACAGGTCTCGACCAAGCACCGCACCCCGGCCGTCTCGACGTGGTGGGTCGCCATCATCGCCATCGTCTGGTACGTCGGCGTGCGCTTCATCAGCGAAAATGCGCTTTTCGACTCCCTGACTGCCCTCTCGCTGCTCATCGCGTTCTACTACGCCCTCACCGGATTCGCCTGCGCGATCTACTACCGCAAGCTCCTGACCAAGAGTGTGAAGGGCTTCGTCCTGATCGGTGTGGGGCCGGTCTTCGGAGGCATACTTCTCGTCTGGCTGCTCGTCATGTCGGTCATCTCCATGTCGAACCCGGCCAACTCCTACGGGGGCATCTCGTGGTTTGGCCTTGGGCCCCCGCTCGTCATCGGCATCTTCCTCTTTGCCCTGGGCGCCATTTTTATGATCATCATGCGCGTGGCTAACACGCCCTTCTGGAAGGAGCGTCCGACCGTGGTCGACCCGGCTCTCGTGCCCGCATCGGATGGAGGCACCGCGTCATGACACTGGCCGTTGGCTACGACGGAGGCGACAGTGCACAGGGCGCGCTCGCCGTTGCCATCTCCCTGGCCAAGGACCTCGGCGAGACCCTGCTCATCGTGTGCGGGGTCGCCCCTGCTGGCAATGTCGGCGAGGAGTACACGGCCACGGAGGATGCCCTCGTCGAGGCATTCGCACCCATGGTCTCGGAGGCCGTCGTTCGGGCGCAGGATGCCGGCGTGGACGCCGAGGCGATCCTCGTCGACGCCGATCCCGTGGGAGCTCTGGAGACGGTCATGGAGGAACGCAAGCCGCGCATGCTGGTCGTCGGCTACGGCTCGTCTGGTCGTATCCGCGCGGCGCTCTTCGGGGCCGTCGCCCCGAAGATGGTGGACCGCTCGGATGTGCCTGTCCTCGTCGTTCCCTAGTCGGGTTCCCTGCACGTGGGGTGAGGCGCGTCACCCCTTCACGCACCGGGGGAATGCGCTGGCCATGTGCCGCGGTTCACTAGAGGCATGCTCCCCTCGGATCCTGATCGCGCCCTTGCGGTGCGACGTACGCCCGGACAGGCGTTTCGAGACCTGTCCCGGGCCGTCCAGGACACCCTGAATCGAGCGGCTGCCCGATCAGCAGGCCGCCCGATCGTGGGTCGAGCACTCCAGTCGGTCGCGCGGAGTTGGACCACCATCTGGTGGATCGCGGTCACCTCCATCGCCGCGTGCGTCGCGTGGTCGGCCTCCCTGGTCCTGGGGCTGTCGAGCCCTGTGCCGGCGGCGGTGGCCGCCGTCCTCACCGTGGCCCTGTCCCTCAATCGCTCGCTGCGCACCGGCGTCTCGCTGGTGGGCGCAACCGCCGTTGCCCTCGTCGTGGCCTTCGTCCTCTATCAGGCATGGGGACTCCACGTGTGGACCGCGGGCGTCATCGTGGCCGCCTCACTCGTCATCGGCCGCGTCATGCGACTCGGCACAGACGGGTCCCTGCAGATTCCGGCGACGGCGCTCTTCGTCTACATCCTGGGTGACAACCTCACCAACGAGGTCATCCTCAATCGCATCCTCGCGACGCTTCTCGGCGTTGTCATCGGCGTTCTCTTCTCGCTCATCGCACACCCGGAGAGGCCCGAGGAGCGCATCACCGAGAACCTCTCGGACCTCGGCCACCGCCTTGCCGACCTGCTTGTCTCCATGGGCGACACGGCGGGTGAGCGCGCGACGCGCCGCGAAGCGGCCGAGTGGCTCACGCAGGCGCGTCGCCTGTCGCTCGAGGTGCGCGAGCTCGGCCAGGAGATCGACGATCTCGGCCTCGGACGGCGCTTTGCCGTCGGCTCCGAGCGGGCTGCCGGGCGCGCTCTGTGCGATCAGTTCGCCCTCATCGAGTCGACATGCGCCCACGTCAATGACATCGCCCGCGGCATCTTCGACGCCACATCTCGCGGGTCCGTCGTACTCCCCGAGGGATTCGGCGACCTGCTGGCCTCTACCGGCAATGCCCTGTCGATCCACGCCGATGCCATGCCGAGGGGATTGGACGAACGCGACCCCGACACGGGAGTCCTTCGTGCGCTGGAGGTCGTCGAGGAGGATCGCTCGCGCTCGGTGGCCACCATCAAGGAACTCGACGACACCGGCGCGCTACTTCTCGGTGGCGCACTCGTCACGGAGGTCGACCGCATGGTCGATCGACTCTCCGGTAGCCCGAGCGATAAGGGCTAGTCCAGGAGGCGTCCGTGGCGGTGTCGGGTAATCGACACCGACTGCTCCTTCAGCCAATGCAAAAGTTCCGTCTCGCCCTCGTCGGTCACCGCACCCATGTCGACGGCAATGCCGGCAGAGTGAGCCGCGCGTAGGAGATCAGCGGACGCCGGCGCGAGCAGGCGAAGGCGCTCGACTCCCAGCGATGACAGTCGGCCGGCAAGGTCCCCATCCGATTCCTGGGACACCAGCGACCACATCACGCGAGTGCCGGATATCACGGTGGCTGCCTGAAGGATCTCGCGGGCATCCTCGCTCACGGTGTCGTCCAGGCGCACGACGACGCCATCAAGAGGTCGGTAGCGCAGGATGTTGCGCTCGCTGCGCAGTCCCGACGGATCGGACTCGACCCCGAACCGCGTGCGCCACGTGCGGGCAAAGGAGTCGCGTGCGTACGTCGGGTCGAGAGTGCGGGCGGTCCACGTGCCGTAGGTCGACAGGTGCCCGGGCCCGCCGGGCTTGGCGCCGCCACCGATGGAGGAGCGCTTCCAGCCGCCGAAGGGCTGCCGACGAACGACGGCTCCGGTGATAGGGCGGTTCACGTAGGCGTTGCCCACCTGCACGCGGTCGAGCCACAGGTCGACCTCCTGCGGGTCGAGGCTGTGGATCCCACCCGTGAGGCCGTATTCGGGAGCGTTCTGCAGGGAGACGGCGTGGTCGAGATCGCGGGCCCGCATGACGCCCAGCACCGAACCGAAGCACTCGGTGAGGTGGAACCAGGATCCGGGGGCGACGTCCCAGCGCACGCCGGGGGACCACAGTCGGCCTGAACCATCCAGTTGCTGGGGTTCGACGAGCCAGGACTCGCCGCTCTCGAGCGTCGTGAGAGCCCTCTCGAGGTTGCCGGTCGGCGGGTTGATGACCGGACCCACAATCGTCGCCGGGTCATGTGCCCATCCCACCCGCAGGCTACGCACGGTGTCGGCGAGGCGACGGCGGAACGATGGATCGTCGTACACGCTCGCTTCGACGATGGCGAGCGAGGCCGCGGAGCACTTCTGGCCGGCATGACCGAAGGCCGACTTCACGAGGTCCTTGATGGCCAGGTCGATGTCGGCGGCAGCCGTGATGATGAGTGCATTCTTGCCGCTGGTCTCCGCGTGCAGTCGCATATCCGGTCGCCACCCGAGGAAGAGGTCGGCAGTGGCCAGACTGCCGGTGAGCACCACCTCATCCACGCCGGTGTGCGTCACCAGGTGCTGACCGACCTCGTTGTCGGGCGTGCAGACGAGTTGGACCAAATCCTGGGGCACACCCGCCTCGTGGAGGTGGTCGACGAGGGCCGCTGCCACCGCTCGCGCCTCGGGTGCGGGCTTGAGGATCACCGCGGAACCGGCGGCGATCGAGTGCACGAGGCCGCTCGCAGGAATCGCATAGGGGAAGTTCCAGGGGCCGGCGATGAGCATGAGGCCGTGGGGCTGCCAGTCGAGACGCTCGGAGAGACGCTCGTGCGCGAGCGTGAGATGTCCGGCGTAGGTCGTGAAGTCGATGGCCTCGCTGATCTCGGGGTCGCCCTCGCGCAGGGTCTTGCCGGTCGTGGTCGCCATGGCGGCAAGCGTCTCGGCGCGATGGGCGGCCATGACCTCGGCGACTCGGGCAAGGGTCTCGCGGCGCTGCTGCCAGGAGGTCTGCGACCAGCGCTCCTGGGCCGCGCGTGCGCGTGCGAGCGCGTGGTCCACCGCGGCGATGCTGGTGGTCAGCTCGGGTTCGGCCGGGGCCGGCATGGCGAGGAGCGACTCGGCCCAGGCGCGATTGCCGGGGGTCGTGAAGTCGGTGTCAGCGACATTGGTGAAGCTGCCGTCGGCGGTGAAGGTGATCTGCTCGGTGCGCCGGTCCTGGTCGCGATGGCTGGTGACCTCGATCGCGTCCTGGCGCTCGAGCGAGGTGCGGAAGCGCTCGAGCTCGCGCTGCCAGGTGGGGGAGTCGGGCATGAGGTCGAAGAGCGAGCGCAGGAAATTCTCGGGCCCTGAGTTCTCGTCGAGTCGGCGTGAGAGATAGGCAATCGATGCTTCGCGATCGGCCTTCTCCACGACGGGGGCGTAGAGCAGCAGTGACCCTGCGGCGTCGCGCACGGCGCGTGCCTGGGCGGGTGCCATGCCCTCGAGCATCTCGATCTCGATCTTCGTCGGATCATCGAGTGTGTCGCGCACGGTGAGTGCCCATGCGACGTCGAAGAGGTTGTGCGAGGCGATGCCTAGGCGCACAGCACCGGGGTCGGCGTCGCGGATCGCGGTGTCGAGCATGCGCTTGTAGGACGCATCGACGTCGGCCTTGGAGTAGTAGGGGGCCTGGGGCCAGTCGTGCAACTCTGCTTCGACCTGCTCCATCGCGAGGTTGGCGCCCTTGACCAGGCGGATCTTGATGGGCGCGCGACCCGCAGCGTGGCGGGCGTTGGCCCAGGCGATGAGCCGATCGAGTGCGGCATGCGAGTCGGGGATGTAGGCCTGCAGGACGATGCCCGCGGGCATGTGGTGGAACTCCGGTTGGTCAAGGACCTGGATGAAGGCCTCGACCGACAGGTCGAGGTCGCGGTGCTCCTCCATGTCGAGGTTGACGAACGTCCCGTGATCGGCGGCGATGCGATAAAGGGCGGCGAGTCGCTCCGTGACGCGGTCGAGGGAGTCATCCCAGGCGAGTACGTCGAGATTGGCGCAGAGAGCCGAAATCTTGATGGAGACGTAGTCGACATCGGGGCGGCGTATCCGCGAAGCGACGAGATCGAAGCGTGCTGCGGCCTCGTCGTCTCCGAGGATTGATTCGCCAAGGACGTTGACGTTGAGACGGAAGCCGTCCGCACGGCGGCGGGCGAGGTAGCGCGTGAGAGGTGCGTCCTCGCCGGGAAGGATGACACCGGTGGTCTCCTGATTGACGCGCCAATTGACCGCGCGCTCGGCCATCCACGGCACGTAGGGAGCGATCACGCCGAGCATGAGCAGTCCGAGACGATCAATGGGGCTCAGGGATGCCGGCGCTCCCTGGGCGACGAGGTCGCGTAGGCGGCGAGCAGACCGCTTGCGGTCGCGGATGCGCAGCACCTGATCGGTGAGATCGAGGATGAGATCGCGGCCGTCGTCGTCGGCGAGGAGCTTGCCCAGGCGACGCGAAGCTCGGCGCTCCTTGCGGGTGGTTCCTGCCAGGGCTGCGGTGAGGAGGTCACGCGCGCGGCGCTCGGCGGTGGGGGCGAGTCCCCCCACCGCGTCTTGACTAGCCATATGGCCCGAATCCGCCGTACCCGCGCCCGATTTCCGACCAGATGAGTCGTCAAGAATGAGAGGGGTTGTGATGGGTGCGCTCGCCATGGGAGAAGTCCAGCGCTTCCGGGCCCGCTGGTCTTGTGCCACAGTGACGCTGTGCGTGTCGAATCGATACCAAAGGTGAGAGCCCTGGGGGCCTTTGTCGACCTGGTGGAGGGGCTGCCCCAGGTGATGGCTGCGGCAAAGGACACCGCCGGGCGTTACCTCTACGTCAACCGGGGATTCGCCGAGCGCGTAGGCCGGCGCGCTCGCGACATCGTTGGCCGCACGGTGGAGGACTTCTTCGCTGCCGAACTGGCAGTGTCCTACGCGGCACAGGACGCTGAGGTCCTGCGCACGGGCAAGCCGCTGCAGGGGCACCTTGAGTTGATCGTGCGCGCGGACGGCCGGCTCGGCTGGTACCTCACGTCCAAGACTCGCCTGGTGTCCGATGGCGGAGACGTGGTCGGCGTGGCGGTCATGTCCGTGGATCTGCAGTCGCAGATGGACAGTGCGCACTCGGGTCTAGCGACAGCGCTAGATGCGGTGCGTGCGGATATTGCACACCCCTGGAGGGTCCGTGAGATCGCGGACATCGCAGGCCTGTCGGCGACCCAGCTGGAAAGGCTGAGTAGGCGCACACTTGGGATGGCGCCCCGGGGAGTACTCCAGCGACTGCGCCTCGAGCGAGCGGTGCGGTTGCTCTCCACCACGTCACTGACGGCGGGGGAGATCGCATCAGCGTGCGGCTTCTACGACCAGAGCTCCTTTACGAGGCAATTCCGTGCGGTCCTCGGGCTCACGCCGGGTGCCTACCGGCGGGCATCGGGTCTTGGTGCCTGACGCGACACCCTCGGCAGGGGCAGGGCTAGGGTTACCAACGCTGCCCCCCTCGCAGGTGGCGGCGCCCTGCTCCTTCTCTCACAATCGGAGGGTACTGCCCATGCTGACTCAACCTCTGTCGCGTCGACGCAGGTCTGGTCTAGTCCTACTCGTGGCGTGCGCGACGATTGCGGGGGCAACTGGAGCGGCCGGAGCTGCTGACGGGGCGGACGTCGCGCCCGCGGCCGCCTCCTCGACAGCTCCGATGCGGCTCATGTCCGTCTACGGCGTCACGGGTGAGGGGCCCAACGCGCTGGTGATGGATGCGAGCGGCAATGTCTACACCGCCAACTCGAAGTCCGACAACGTCACCCGGATCACCCCCGAGGGCCACGTCCGGGTCATTGGTGCCACCGGCAAGCAGCCCATGGGAATTGCGCTGGATGACGAGGGCAATGTCTACACATCGAACTTCGGGGACTCAACCGTCACCAAGATCACCCCGGCGGGCGTGTCGCGCGTGCTGGGTGTGACAGGCAGGACCCCCATCGGCATCCGG
>Ga0194132_10007872_pt1 | contig 15590 bp, 17 predicted proteins | sample TA2KigOf80mmetaG_FD_148612 | JGI IMG/M metagenome (GOLD analysis project Ga0194132, IMG submission 148612) | Freshwater microbial communities from Lake Tanganyika, Tanzania - TA2015054 Kigoma Offshore 80m | ecosystem: Environmental > Aquatic > Freshwater > Lake | place: Tanzania: Lake...
CGCTCGCGGTCGCGACCGCGCTCCTCGCCACCCTCGCGCTCGCCCAGTGGTGGGCGCGACGACGGGCAGCGCGTTCCGCGTGAGGCGCGCGCCGCCCCGGCCGGGGACGCGGCGCTCGACGGCACGCAGGCGCAGACGAACGAGGCGATCACAGCCGGGCCGCGGCATGTGCGGCCCGCGGATGAAGGGCAGATACACCAGATGCGAATTCAGTGGATCGCGCGCTGGCCCCGCTGGCGCACGCTCGCGGTCGCCGCGCTCGCGACGGTCGCGGTCGCCGCGGCCGCCTGCACGCCGGAGACGAACGTCACCGTCGCGCCCTCCTCGGGGCCGGTGGGGATCGCGGTCAGCGGCACGGGCACCGCGAGCGTGAAGCCGGACATCGCGAAGCTCAGCCTCGGCGTGAGCGTCGTCGCGCCCATCGTGGCCGAGGCGCGCGACCGCGCCGCGGCTTCGCTGCTCGCGATGCAGAACGCCGTGAAGGCGAAGGGCGTGGCGGAGAAGGACGTCCAGACGGTCGCCTTCAACATCCACCCCCAGTACCGGTTCACGGAGGCGAAGGGTCAGGAGATCATCGGCTACAGGGTGACGAACATCCTGCTCGTGACCGTGCGCAAGATCGACCAGGTCGCCGACGTGCTCGACTCCGCCGTGAAGGCGGGCGGCAACGACGTGCGGGTGAACAGCCTCACGTTCGCGGTGGAGAACCCCGAGCAGTACCTGAAGGATGCGCGCGCGAAGGCGCTCGCGCAGGCGAAAGAGCGTGCCGACATCCTGGCCGCGGCCGCGGGCGTGAAGCTCGGCGCACCCCTTTCGATCGTCGAGTCGTCGGGCGGCGTCCCGCCCCCGCTCCCGGCGGCCATGGAGGCGCGCGGCGTGGGCGGCGAAACCCCGATCTCGCCGGGCGAGCAGGAGCTGCGCGTCAACGTCTCGGTGACCTACTCGATCCAGTAGACGGGTTGCGCGCGCCGCTCCTGGTCCGTCAGCTGTGACCGACGCCCGGAGGCGGGAGCGCGACGCGCTCCCGCCTCCGGCGGTCGCCGCGCGCGGGTGGTACGCTCCGATGCGAAACCGGGGCTCCCCTCCGAGTCTCGGCTCGCGACGCTCCCCGCCTGCCGAGGTACCGCGTTGGTTCTCAGCGACCACTCGATCGCCGAAGCGCTCGCCTCGGGTCGGCTCGTGATCGACCCGATCGGCGAGGACGCGCTCCAGCCCGCCTCCGTCGACATCCGGCTCGACCGCCACTTCCGCGTCTTCCGCAACCACCGCCAGGCGTACATCGACATCCGCGAGCCGATGGAGGAGCTCACCGAGCTCGAGTCGGTGGAGGACGATCAGCCGTTCGTGCTGCACCCCGGCGAGTTCGTGCTCGGCTCCACGCTCGAGCGCGTGCGGCTGGGGAACGACATCGTGGCGCGCGTCGAGGGGAAGTCGTCGCTGGGGCGGCTCGGGCTGCTCGTGCACGCGACGGCGGGGTACGTGGACCCCGGCTGGGACGGGCAGCTGACGCTCGAGCTCTCGAACGTCGCGACGCTCCCGATCCGCCTCTACTACGGGATGAAGATCGGGCAGCTCTCCTTCCAGAACCTGACGACGGCCGCGGACCGCCCGTACGGCCACCCGGCGCTGAAGTCGCGCTACCAGGGGCAGACGGGGCCGACGGCGAGCCGCCTGTACGAGGACTACCGGGGGCCCGGGGCGCCGCGCGAGGGGTAGCGCGCGGATGGCAGCCGCCGAGCCGTCGCCGTTCATGCGCCTCGCCATCGACGAGGCGCGCCGAGCCGTCGGACGCACCTCGCCGAACCCGCCCGTCGGGGCCGTGGTGGTGCGCGACGGCGCGGTCGTCGGCCGAGGCCACACGCAGCCGCCGGGAGGCGCGCACGCGGAGGTGATGGCGCTCGGCGACGCCGGGGAGCGCGCGCGCGGGGCGACCGTCTACTGCACGCTCGAGCCGTGCGCGCACCACGGGCGCACGCCGCCGTGCACGGACGCGCTACTCGCCGCCGGGGTCGCTGCCGTCCGCTACGCGGTGGGCGACCCCGACCCGAAGGTGGGCGGGCGCGGCCACGCGGCGCTCGCCGCGGCCGGGGTGGACGTCGAGGCGGGTGACGGCGAGGCCGCGGCGAGCGAGGTGCTCGCGGGGTACCTGAAGCACCGCCGCACGGGGCTCCCGCTCGTCGTCGTGAAGTACGCCGCCTCGCTCGACGGGCGCATCGCGGCGTCCTCCGGCGACTCGCGGTGGGTCTCCGGGCCGGAGACGCTCGCGTGGGCGCACGACCAGCGGCAGCGGCTCGACGCGATCGTGGTGGGGTCGGGCACGGTGGTCGCGGACGACCCGTCGCTCACGGCGCGGCCGGGCGGCGCGACCGCGGGGGTGCACCAGCCCCTGCGGGTCGTGGTCGACTCACGCGGTCGCACGCCGGCGAGCGCGAAGGTGCTCGTGGGACCGTCGCCGACGCTGATCGCGACGACGGAGGCGTCGCCGGCCGGCTGGCGCGCGGAGATGGCAGCGCGCGGCGCGGAGGTGCTCACGTTGCCGGCGAGCGAGGGGGCGGACGGGCGCGCTCACGTTGACCTGGAAGCGCTCCTGCGCGAACTCGGGCGGCGGGGGATGCTCGTGGCGCTCTTCGAGGGCGGGGGCGTGCTGCTCGGCTCGCTCTTCGACCGCAAACTCGTGGATCGGGTCTATGCTGTGCTCGCGCCGCTCGTGATCGGTGCGGCGCGAGCCCCCGCCCCCGTTGCGGGGCGAGGGGCCGAGCGCATGGCGGACGCGGTGCGGCTGCGCGACGTCACCGTACAGCGGCTGGGGGAGGACACGCTGATCGCGGGCGTACCGATGTGGCCGGACGCCACGGGCGAGAGGCGGCGCTGAGTGTTCACAGGCATCATCGAGGAAGTGGGTGCGGTCCGTCGCCGCGAGGGCGGCGAACTCGTCATCGCATGCTCGGCGATCCTCGAGGACACGAAGCTGGGCGACTCGATCGCGATCAACGGGGTCGACCTCACGGTGCGGGCGATGGCGCCGGACGCGCTCACCTTCGACGTGATGCCCGAGACGTTCCGGCGCTCGAACCTGCGCCACCTCGCCGTGGGGGACCTCGTGAACCTGGAGCGCTCGGTGAACGCGTCGACGCGGCTCTCGGGGCACGTGGTGCGCGGCGTCGTCGAGACGACGTGCACGCTGGTGTCGCTCACGCCCGAGGAGGACGCGGTGATCGCGCGCTACCGCGTGGACCCGCACTACCTGCGCTACATCGTGATGAAGGGTCCCGTCTGCGTGGACGGCGTCTCGCTGACGGTGATGGCGCGCGACGAAGAGTCGTTCGCGGTCTCGCTGGTGCGCTACACGCAGGAACACACGAACCTGACGCGGCGGCGGCCCGGCGACGAGATCAACCTCGAGACCGACATCTTTGCTCGCTACGTGGAGCAGCTGCTGGAGGCGCGCGCGACGACCGGCCCGTAGCCGAGCGTCGACGCGGAGGGAGGATCGGGTGGCGGGTCAGGCGAAGCGCACGGAGGGGAAGCGGACGGAGGGGACGCGTGCCGCCCCCGCGAAGCGGGCGCCTGCGGCGAAGCGGGGCGCGGCCCGTTCGTTCCGCGTCGGCATCCCGGAGGCGATCGAGGAGATGCGGGCCGGCCGCCCCGTGATCCTCGCGGACGATGAGGACCGCGAGAACGAGGGCGACTACACGATCGCGGCGCAGTTCTGCACGCCGGAGATCGTGAACTTCATGATCACGCACGTGCGCGGCCTGATCTGCGTGCCGATGACCGAGGCGCGCGCGGACCAGCTCGACCTGCCGCCCATGACCAAGCACAACACCGCGCCGCTCGGCACGGCCTTCACGATCAGCGTGGAGGCCGCCGAGGGCGTCACGACGGGGATCTCGGCACACGACCGCGCGCGCACGATCCAGGTGCTTGCCGATGCCACCGCCGGGCCGCTCGACCTGACGCGGCCGGGGCATATCTTCCCGCTGCGCGCGCGCGACGGCGGGGTGCTCGTGCGCGCCGGTCAGACCGAGGCGTCGGTCGACCTCTGCAAGCTCGCCGGCATCGAGCCGGTTGCCGTCGTCTGCGAGATCATCAAGGACGACGGCACGATGGCGCGCATGCCCGATCTCGAGCGGTTCGCGCGCAAGCACGACATCAAGATCGCCACCGTCGCCGACCTCATCCGCTACCGGATGGGGAGCGAGCGGCTGATCGAGCGCGTGGGCGAGGCCTCGATGCCGACGCGCTGGGGGGAGTTCCAGGCGATCGGCTACCGGACGCTGATCGACACCAAGGAACACGTCGCGCTCGTGATGGGCGAGATCGCCCCCGAGGATGCGGTGCTCGTGCGCGTGCACGACCAGTGCGTGACGGGCGACGTGTTCGGGTCGATGCGCTGCGACTGCGGGGAGCAGAAGGACGCAGCGCTGCAGGCGATCGCCGAGGCCGGTAAGGGCGTTCTCCTCTACATGGATCAGGAGGGCCGCAACATCGGGCTGCACAACAAGCTGCGCGCCTACCGGCTGCAGGAGGATCACGGGCTCGACACCTACGAGGCGAACGAGGCGCTCGGGCTGCCGGCGGAGAGCCGCGAGTACGGGATCGGCGCGCAGATCCTCGTCGACCTCGGTGTGCGCAAGATGCGCCTGATGACGAACAACCCGACGAAGATCCGCGAGCTGGCGGCGGTCGGGGCGCTGCGCGGCGCCGGGCTCTACGGGTACGGGCTGGAGGTAGTGGAGCGCGTCCCGCTCGAGATCATCGCGAACCCGCACAACATCCGGTACCTCGTGGCGAAGCGAGACAAGATGGGTCACATCCTCGAGCAGCAGATGCCGGGGCTGGGCTAGCCGGCGGTGCGCACGATCGAGGGCTCCCTCGACGGGTCGGGGCTGCGCATCGCGGTCGTCGTCTCGCGCTTCAACGAGCTGATCACCGAGCGGCTGCTGGCGGGGGCCGTCGAGGCGGCGCGCGAGCACGGCGTGCCCGACGACCGGCTCGACGTCTTCTGGGTGCCGGGCGCGTTCGAGCTGCCGTCGGCGGCGCGGCGGCTCGCGCTGCTCGCGCGGTACGACGCGATCGTGTGCACGGGAGCGGTGATCCGCGGGGAGACGCCGCACTTCGACTTCGTTGCGGGCGAGGCGGCGCGCGGCATCATGGATGCCGGGCGCGACTTCGATCTGCCGGTGACGTTCGGCGTGATCACGTCGAACACGGTGGAGCAGGCGCAGGCGCGATCGGGCGGGGCCGTGGGCAACAAGGGCCGCGAGGCGATGGTCGCGGCGATCGAGATGGCGACGCTGCTGAAGCAGATCGACTATCTCGAGGACCCCCGCGAGGAGCCGAGATGAGCTGGCTGCCCGAGGACGTGCGTGAGGCGAGCGGCGGCGAGGTGATCGATCGGGCGGCGCGCGACGCGATCCGGCTCGCGCACCGCGCGCTCGAGCGCTTTCCGGACCTGGTGCGCCGGCACAAAGTGATCGCGGGCGGCGCCGCGATCTCGTCGTCGCTGATCATCCTGGCGGGCGTGGCGATCGCGCACCGGATGCGCAAGGGCCAGTCGCCGGAGGAGGCGGTGCGCTCCGTGACGGAGGAGGAGCTGCAGGGCCACCTCCCGGGAGACGAGGTCGCCGCCGACCCGCCGCGCGCGGCGGAACCGCAGGCCGGCGCGCCGCGCGTCAGCGGCAACGGCGCGCGGCCGGGGGCGGGCGCAGGAGCGGACGCGACGCGCAGTCACTAGCGGGGGCCGCCGCTCGCGCACCGCGAGCGCACGCTTGACCCGCCAGAACGGACGTTCTGCGTTCCGCGCGGGGGCTGAGCCGTGAGCACCGGGCCGACGCGTCCGCGGCGCATCGCGCACTTCGACCTCGACAGCTTCTTCGTCGCCGTGGAGCGCGTGTTGAACCCGGCGCTCGTCGGGAAGCCCGTGCTCGTCGGACACCCCGGCGGCCGCGGGGTCGTCGCGACCGCCTCCTACGAGGCGCGCCGCTTCGGCTGCCACTCCGCGCAGCCGATGGTGCAGGCGCTGCGCCTCTGCCCGCAGGCGATCGTCGTGCCGCCGAACTTCGCCGCGTACCGCGACGTCTCCAAGCACTTCCACGCGATGCTCGCGGGGGTCTCGCCGGCCGTGGAGTCGGTGGGGATCGACGAGGCGTACGTCGATCTCACCGGGATCGGGGAGGACGCATCCGCCGCGCGCGCCGCGGCGGAGCGCATCCGCGCGCGCGTGCGCGACGAGCTGCGGGTGACGGTCTCGGTGTGCGTGGCCGCGTCGCGGACGGTCGCGAAGGTGGGGTCGGATCGCGCGAAGCCGGACGGGCTGATCGAGGTGCCGCCGGGGGGCGACGCGGCGTTCCTCGCGCCGCTCCCGATCGAGGCGCTGCCGCTCGTCGGCCCGAAGATGGCGGTCGCGCTGCGGCAGGCGGGTGTGCGGACGATCGGCGAGGCCGCACGGCTCGACCCGCGCTGGCTCGAGCAGCAGTTCGGCCGCACGGGGTCGTGGCTGCACGAGCGGGCGCACGGGATCGACCCGACGCCGGTGGAGGGCGGCGGGCGCGTCAACCGCTCGATCTCGCGCGAAGTGACGTTCGGGGTCGACGTCACCGACCCGGCGGAGCTGCGGCGCGTGCTCGCGCGACACGCGGAGCGCGTCGGCGCGGACCTGCGACACCAGGGCAAGCGCGCGCGGACCGTGACGCTGAAGCTGCGCTGGAACGACTTCACGACGCTCTCGCGCAGCCGCACGCTCGAGCGGCCGGTGCGCGCGACCTCGGCGCTTGTCGAAGCGGGCGAGGCGATGCTCGACGAGCTGATCCGGCGCGAGGGGCTGCGGCCGGTGCGGCTGATCGGACTCGGCGTCACGAACCTCACCGACGACGCGCTGCAGCTCGACCTCGACGAGGCGAGCGCGCCGGGCGGGCCGCGTCGCGACGAGCGGCTCGACGAGGCGCTCGACGAGCTGCGCGGGCGGTACGGGCAGTCCGCGGTGCGCCGCGGTGCGCGCGGGGATCGCGGCGGAGGCGAGCCGGCGGGGCCGCGGGGCATGCGCGACTGACGCCGCGCTCCGGCGCCACGCGGCCCGAGCGAACTGCGGGACGACCGCAGCCCGCGCGTCGATCCACCGGCCCCGCGGCGCCGCGACCGACACGGCGGCGCGAGCGAACCGCGCGAATCATGGTGAACCTGCCCGAGCCTCGCGATGAGCGGTCGAGCACGCGCAGGATCGCCCGCGACGGAACCTCCACGAACCTCCCGAAACGTCGTCAACGCGGCGCGCTCGCTCGCTTGCCCCTCACCGATCGCCTTTCGCACAGGGCAAACGCGGGAAGGGATACGCGCGTGCGGTACCGGCGGATCGCGGGCACCGGGATCGACGTCTCGGAGGTCGGCTTCGGTGTCTGGACGGTGAGCGCCGGATGGTGGGGCGACTACAGCGACGAGCAGGCCGTCGCGATGCTGCGCCAGGCGTACGACCGCGGCGTCACGCTCTTCGACACCGCCGACACCTAGGGCAACGGGCGCGGTGAGACGATCCTCCGCCAGCCGTTCCCCGGCGCCGACCGCGACGAGATCGTGATCGCGTCGAAGTTCGGCTACGACTGGGAGTCGAACCTCGGCCGCCGTCGCGAGGGACACCAGGAGGCCCCGCACTGCTTCGAGCCGGCGTTCCTCGAGCGCGCGCTCGACGCCTCGCTGCGGCGGCTCGGCACCGAGCGAATCGACCTCTACCAGATGCACAACGCGCGCATGGAGCACCTGCTCAACGACGACGTCTGGACGTTCGTCGAGCGCGCGCGGCGCGACGGGAAGGTCCGCGCGGTCGGCGTCGCGCTCGGCTGGCGCGACGAGGGCCGCTACGCGATGGAGCACCTGCCCGTCGAGGTCGTGCACATGATCTACAACGCGCTCGAGCTCGACCCCGCGCGCGAGTTGATCGACGTCGCGCGGAGCGGGGGCGCTCGCTGCTCGTGCGCGTCCCGCACTCCTCCGGGATGCTCGAGGGGCGCTATATGGAGGACGCGGTCTTCGCGGAGAACGACCACCGCCGCCACCGCGTCTTCCACGGTGTGCACGCGCGGCGCACCCACTTCCTCGTGTGGCAGGTGCACGACGACCTGGCGGCGATCACCGATCGGCACGCCGAGCTGCTCAACGGCCGCCTCGGCTGGGCGCTCGAGCGGCCGTACTCGTACCTCTCGATGACGATGCGCTCGCTCTGCTCGAACCCGCTGCACGAGGGGACCGAGGGGCGGTGCCGCCTCCGCCCCGCCGGCGGCGACACCGACTACCTCTTCGTCTATCCGATGACGAAGACGCGCGCCTGGTACACGCTGCCGGCCGCGGAGCGCCAGCGGATCATGGACGAGCACATCGCGATCGATCACCGCTACCACGGGATCAAGATCAACACGACCTACTCCTACGGGCGCGACGACGAGGAGTTCGTCGTCGCGTTCGAGGGGGACGACCCCGGCGAGTTCCTCGCGCTCGTGCGCGAGCTGCGCGACTCCGAGTCGTCGTCGTACACGCTGTTCGACACGCCGATGTTCACCTGCCGCCGCATGGACGTGGGCGGGCTGCTCGCGCACGTGGGGCTGGGCGCGGCCGGGCGCGCGTGATCGGGCTCACCAGGGGCGGGCCGGCCGCCGTTGCCCCACCTCCCGCGCGTCGATAGACTGCCAGAAACCCTCACCGGTGGTCACGATTTGGCGAGATTTCTGCGGGTGGCGCGATGCGCCCGCAGCCCCGGTGCGGCAGGTGAGGCGAGCGTGACGAGCAAGAAGGGCCGCGACGGCGCCGACGCTTTGGGGGAGACGCGCTGGGTCAAACTCGCGCGGGCGTGCGAGATCCTCGGCGTGAACGAGTCGACGGTGCGCCGGTGGGCGGACGCGGGGCAGATCCGCTGCTTCCGCACGCCGGGCGGTCACCGGCGATTCGCGGAGGGCGACCTTCAGGCGATGACCGAGGGGCTACACCGGCCGGACCGCGAGCTGCAGAGCGCCGCGGTCACGCGCATTCACCGGCAGCTGCACTCGGGCAAGCCGGAGGCGCCGTGGTACCGGGACCTCGAGGCGGACGAGCGCGAGATGCTGCGCCCGCTCGGGCGGCGGCTCGTCGAGATCGTCGACGACTACATTGCCCGTCGCGGCCGCCGTGGCGACCTCGAGGAGGAGATCGCGGAGATCGGCGCCGAGTACGGCCGGCAGCTTCGCAAGCGGAAGATGCCGCTGCGGCAGGCGATGCAGGCGTTCACGTTCTTCCGTCGTTCGCTCGACGAGACGGCGAAGCAGCTCGCCGAGCGAAAGCAGCTCTCGCGGGAGCAGGCCGCCCGCGCGCGCGAGGAGATCGCCGGGCTCGCCGACCGCGTGCTGCTCGGCGTGACAACGGCGTACGAGCCCTGAGCTCGCGGATCGCGCGCGGCGGCGGCGGTCAGCGCGCTCGCCGCTGAGAGGACCCCGGTGGCCTACTACCTGATCTTCCTGCAGGTGGAGCGCAAGCCCGTGTAGCTCGTCGTCGGCGGCCACGTCACGCTCGAGAAGATCGGCAAGCTCGTCGACGCCGGCGCGGACGTCACCGTGGTGGCGCCCGAGCTCATCCCCGAGGTGGCGACGTACGTTGACGACGGCCGCGCGCGTCTCCGACACCGCCCGTTCGCCGACGGCGACACCCGCGGCTTCGAGCTCGTCATGATCGCCACCGACGACGGCGCCGTGAACCGACGCGTCGCGGACGAGGCGCGCGCGCAGGGCATCCTGATGAACGCCGCCGACGACGTGGAGAACTGCGACTTCATCCTCCCCTCGCTCGTCCGTCGCGGCGAGATTGCGGTCGCGTCGTCGACGGGCGGGACGAGCCCCGCGATGGCGCGATGGCTGCGGGGGAGGTCGACAACGACCCCTCGCTCGAGCTGCTCGCGTGGATGGGCGTCTCGCTCGCCGAGGCTGGCGCCGACGTGATCGCGCGGTCGGACATGATCGACGGCCGCGTCGCCGCGATCCGCGCGGCGCTCGACGAGTCGGGCCTCGAATCCACCCCGATCATGTCGTACAGCGCGAAGTACAACTCGGCCTACTACGGCCCGTTCCACGAGGCGGCCGACTCGGCGCCGCAGCTCGGCGACCGGCGCGGCTACCAGATGGACCCGCCGAACGTGCAAGAGGCGCTGCGCGAGGTGCGTGCCGACGCGGAGGAGGTCGCGGACATTGTGATGGTGAAGCCGGTGCTCGCCTACTTCGACGTGATCCGCGCGGTGCGCGTGCGGACCGAGCTGCCGCTCGCCGCGTACAACGTCTCCGGCGAGTACGCGATGGTGAAGGCGGCGGTCGCGCGCGGCTGGCTCGAAGAGCGGCGCATCGTACTCGAGACGCTCACCGGCAGCGCGCGCGCCGGGGCGGACATCATCATCACGTATCACGCAAAGGACGCCGCGCGCTGGCTGCGCGAGTAGCGGCCGGCCGCGCGCCGGGCGCGCTGTGCGGGGAGGAACGCGGCGAGGCGCCGCGGCGCCTCGTCGAGGTACCAGGCGAAGTGCCGGCCGCGGACGAAGAAGCCCACGTGATCGCCGCGCTCCTCGACCTCCGTCTCGGGGAGCGCGCTCGCGAGCTGCGTGAGCCGCCGGCGCCGCGCGCGGTGCGCGCGTCCATCATCACCCCCGCTCGCCTCCCGACATGAAACCAGCCCTGGGAACGGCACGTGTGCGCGCCGGCGCGCGCCCCGGGGCGCGTACGCGCCGTGAACGCCGTGCGCCGCGTCTGGCGGCCGCCCCGTCCGGCGCGCCGCGTCGCCGCCCGGACCGCGGCGGGCGCGGTCGCGCTCGTCGTCGTGCTCGCGCTCGCGGGATCGTGGTACGTCGCGGGGCAGATCGGGTGCGGCGCGTTCGTCGCGCACCCGGACCCGCCGGAGTTCCAGGTGCGGATCGCCACGATCGCGCCGGGCGAGGTCACGCTCGAGTCGACGCGCGGCACGCTGCGCTGCTCGCAGACCAACGACAACTGGACGAACGTCGGCGCGTGGGGCCTCGAGTGGCTGGGCGGCCACGGCCGGCTCGGCGAGATCCGATCGCTCGACCGCGACGCGAGACGCGTCGTGCGCGCGTTCGAGCCGGTGCTGGGCGCGCCAGAGATCGGGCAGCACGCGCGGCTCGACTCGTTCACGTTCCCCGGTGATCCGCGCAGCGCGCACGGGCTCTCGTTCCGCGAGGTGACGTACGCGGCGCCCCGCGGCGCGACGCGCTGCGGCTGCTGCCCGTGCTCGCCGACCTCGGCTACCCGACGGTCACGATCGCATACCGCAACGACCGCGACGCGCCCGGCGGCGCGAGCGACGTCTACTGCTACGGTACGACCGAGTGGCGCGACCTCGAGGCCGCGGTCGACCACGCGCTCGCGAACGGCGCGCGCGACGTCGTGCTCGTCGGGTTCAGCATGGGCGCCGGGCTCGTCGTGAACATGCTCGCGCTCTCCGAGCGCGCCGGGGCGGTGCGCGGCGCGGTGCTCGACGCGCCGCTGCTCGACCTCCGTGGCACGGTCGAGGCGAACCTGCGCGACGCCGGGATCCTTGGGTTCCTGACGTGGCTCCCGCTCTGGATCACGGAGCGCCGGTACGGCGTCGGGTTCGGGTCGATCGAGCTCGTGGACCGGCTCGGCGCCGTGCGCGCGCCGGTGCTGCTCTTCCACGGGAGCGAGGACGATACGGTGTCGGTGGCGCTGAGCGACGAGATCGCGGCGCGGCTGGGCGGCCTGGTCACCTACGAGCGCTTTGAGGGCGCGCACCACGCGCGCTCGTGGAACGTGGATCGCGCGCGGTACGAATCCGCGGTGCGCGCGTTCCTCGGGGGGCTCGCCGCGGGGCGCTGATCTGGGGGAGCGTGGGGCGTGAGCACCATGAGCGGCTGCGTCCAGCCAGCCCGCCGGCTCAGCCCGCTGACGCGGGCCGCTCGCGGAGACGGCGCGGCGGCTCAGCCCGCTAACGCGGGCCGCTCGCCGGGAGGGCGGGCCGCTCGCCGGGGAGCCGTTACCATGGGCCGGCGCACGCAGCCGGGAGGCGCCGTGACCACCGACCCCCGTCGCCCCTTCGACCCCGCACGCATCCGCGCCGTCTGCTTCGACGGCTACGGCACGCTCTTCGACTTCCACACCGTCGAGTTCCGCTTCGCGGTCTCGGAGCTGCTCGCCGACCAGCGCATCGAGTGCGATCACGACGAGTTCTACAGGTCGTGGGTCTCGATGTACGGGAAGGCCTCGCCGTGGGGCGGCTTCGCGCGCGACGGCGAGCCCACCGATCGCGAGCGCATGCTGAGCGGGCCCCTCCCCGACTGGCACTCGACGTGGGAGATCTGGCGCCGCCAGTTCGAGCTCGCCTTCGAGAAGTTCGGCGTCGAGGGCGACCCCGACTCGGCGGCGGACCACCTACGCCACCTCCTCTCGCACGCGCCGCCGTACCCGGACGCGCGCGAGACGCTCGAGCGGCTCGACGGGCTCGGGTTCCGGCTCGGGCTCCTCTCGAACGCCGACGAGGACTTCCTGCAGAGCGCGCTCTCGCTCGGCCGGCTGCGCTTCTCCGCGATCCAGTCGTCGGAGTCGCTGCGCGCGTACAAGCCGCACCGCGCGGTCTTCCTCGCGATCTGCGCGCGGCTCGGCTGCGATCCCGCGGAGGTGCTGTATGTGGGCGACTCGCCGTACTCGGACGTGAACGGCGCGCACCACGCCGGCCTCCCGACCGCGTGGGTGCGCCGCGCCGAGACCGATGAGTACCCGCAGCAGGTCGTGCGCCCCGACGTGACCGTCGCCGCGCTGCGCGAGCTCGCGGCGCTGCTGCCCCCGCTCGCCGGCGGCGGCACCTCGCACGCACGATGAGCGAGGCACGCGGCGAGCGCTCGCGCTCGCGCGAGGCGATGGCGCGCGCCTCGCGCGTGCTCCCGGGCGGCGTCAACTCTCCCGTGGCGCGGACAGGAGCGTCGGCGGCGACCCCGTCGTGATCGCTTCAGGCCGCGGCGCCACCGTCACCGACGTCGACGGCCGCGAGTACGTCGACTACGGCTGCTCCTACGGGCCGCTCATCCTCGGGCACGCGCACCCCGCGGTCGTCGAGGCCGTGCGCGACGCCGCCGGGCGCGGCACGTCGTTCGGGGCGCTGACCGAGGCGGGGGCGGAGCTCGCGGAGCGGGTGGTCGACGCGGTGCCGTCGATCGAGATGGTGCGCTTCGTGAACTCCGGCACCGAGGCGACGATGAGCGCGATCCGGCTCGCGCGCGCGGCGACGGGTCGCGATCGGGTGCTGAAGTTCGAGGGCTGCTACCACGGGCACGCCGACGGGCTGCTCGTGGCGGCGGGGTCGGGGGTGGCGACGCTCGCGCTTCCCGACTCGCCCGGCGTGCCGGCGGCGTACGCGGAGCAGACGCTGCTCGCGCCCTACAACGACCTCGCCGCGGTCGAGGCGGTGTTCGCCGCGCACCCCGGCGAGATCGCGTGCGTGATCGTGGAGCCGATCGCCGGGAACATGGGGGTCGTGCCGCCCGCGCCGGGGTTCTTCGAGGGGCTGCGCGAGATCTGCGACCGCGACGGCGCCCTGCTGTTCTTCGACGAGGTGATCACGGGGTTCCGCGCCGCGTACGGCGGTACGCAGCAGGCGCTCGGCGTGCTCCCCGACCTCACCGCGCTCGGCAAGGTGATCGGCGGAGGGCTGCCGGTCGGCGCCTACGGGGGGCCGCGCGCGCTGATGGAGCGGATGGCGCCGGTCGGCGACGTCTACCAGGCGGGGACGCTCTCCGGGAACCCGCTCGCGATGGCGGCGGGCCGCGCGACGCTCGACGCGCTGCGTGCGCACGAGTGCGCCTACGCGCGCCTCGAGCGCGGGCTGCGCGAGGCGGCCGCGGCCGCGGGGGCGACGGTGTCGGTCGCGCGCGCGGGGTCGACACTCACGCCGTTCTTCCGCGACGCCGCCCCGCGCGACTACGCGGAGGCGCGGGGGTCCGACACGGCGCGCTTCGCGCGCTTCCACTGCAGCGATGCTCGACGCGGGGGTACACCTCCCGCCGAGCCAGTTCGAGGCGTGGTTCGTCTCGCTCGCGCACGACGAGGCGGCGATCGATCGCACCCTGGAGGCGGCGGCGGGAGCGCTGCCGGCGGGCTGACCGCCCGGGCAACGCACCCACTCTCGGGGGCCGGGGTCTTCCCGGCGCCCGGCGCTCGCGCCCCAGCGCCCGGCTCGCCCGAGGAGGAATCGGTGCATTGCCGGTCGCGAAGGGCGACACGTATACTAGTGCAACGCTAATTGCGTATTCACTTGAGCGGATGAGCATCGGGAGCGCCTGCCGGATGCGCCTCTCCTGCGATCAGGCGGACCTTCACCGCGGCCTGCAGGCCGTCGCCCGTGCGATCCCCGCGCGCTCGACGCTCCCGATCACCCAGCACATCCTGCTCGCCGCCGCCGGAACGTCGATCACGCTTTCGGCAACCGACGCCGAGACCATCGCCATCACCTACACGATCCCGGCGCAGATCGACGAGCCGGGCTCGATCACGATGCCGTCGCGCCTGCTGTCGGACTTCGTCGCCACGCTCCCGCGCGAGCGCATCGAGATGCGGCTCGCCGAGCGGTCGCGCCAGGTGAACCTCTCCTGCGCGCGCAACACCGCCTCGGTGGGGGGCATGGACCCCGACGACTTCCCGCCGATCCCGCCGGTGGGCGACGCCGGGACCGTGCGCATGGAGGCGGAGCGGCTGCGCCAGGCGATCAGCCAGACGGTCTTCTCGGCCGCCACGGACGACTCGCGGCCGGTGCTCACCGGCGTGCACTTCGCGATCAAGGGTAGGCAGCTCCGGCTCGCCGCCGCCGACGGCTTCCGGCTCTCGGTGCACACGATGACGCTCGACCAGGACGCCGGCGAGCGCTTGGTGATCGTGCCGGCGCGGGCGCTCGGCGAGCTGGGGCGGCTGCTCGGCGAGGCCGCCGAGGGCGCGGTCACGATGACGTTCAACCAGGCCTCGACGCAGGTCCAATTCGACCTCGGCCACGCGAAGCTCACCGCGCAGATGATCCAGGGGACGTTCCCGAACTACGACCAGCTGATCCCAGCGAGCTCCGGGACGCGCACCGAGGTCGCCGTCGGCGAGTTCATCCGCGAGACCCGCATCGCGTCGATCTTTGCGCGCGACGGCTCCGGCATCGTGCGGCTGATCGCGACGCCCGGGCGCGGCGGCGAGCCGGGGCGGCTGCTCGTGACCGCGCGCGCCGACGAGGTGGGCGACAACGAAGGCGAGATCGACGCGATCGTCGAGGGCGACGAGGCGAAGATCGCGTTCAACGGGCGCTACCTCACCGAGGTCCTGAACGTGCTCGGGGTCGACCGCGTCGCGATCGAGACGACGTCGCCGTCGAGCCCCGGCGTGCTCCGCCCGATCGGCGACGACCGCTTCGTGCACGTGGTCATGCCGATGTTCGTTCAATGGTGAGTAATGACCGCGGCTGAATCGCCCCGGGTTTGATGGAGGCTCGGATATTGAGTCCCGGCCTCCGCCAGGACTGGCACAGGGTCGTGGTTCCCTCGTACTCGGCGGGCGGGACGTAGCCGAGGGCGCTGAAGAGGCGGCGGT
>Ga0194132_10007875_pt1 | contig 15584 bp, 9 predicted proteins | sample TA2KigOf80mmetaG_FD_148612 | JGI IMG/M metagenome (GOLD analysis project Ga0194132, IMG submission 148612) | Freshwater microbial communities from Lake Tanganyika, Tanzania - TA2015054 Kigoma Offshore 80m | ecosystem: Environmental > Aquatic > Freshwater > Lake | place: Tanzania: Lake Tanganyika...
AGGCCAGCCGTCACCGTCGGCGTCAAAAAACGCTCCGCCGGATCCGAGCGTTTCCGGCAGATATTTCTTGCCCGTCTTTCCCGCGTTGTGGACAAACTTGATACCCGCCGTCGCCGTAATGTCGGTAAATTTGACGGGTTTGTTCTGCGCATGAACGCTAAACGGCATCAAGACGGCAAGGGCGATTGCGATCAACGACCGGGTCAATGGGATCCTCCGTTATCGTACCCGCCGGACGGCGGTAGGCTTCCTATGGCTTTCGAACCACCGACAGCAGGCTGACGGTTGCCGACAGGCGTGTTCTTTTGAGCGGGCGCTTTGCCCATCACCACGCCGACGGATTTTCCTTTTGGGGTCGGTTCGAGCGCCACGCTTTCATGATAGTGGATCATCTGGCGCTCGTTGTTGTCTTCCGGGCTGACCATGCGCCGTCGCGCCGTAATCGCCTGCGAAGACTCTTCGGCTTTGAATCGTTTGAACAAGGTCTCCTCACGCGCCGCCTTTTCCTGATCCCCCAACCCCCGATAGCACAGCATGGCGGTGTAGTGCATCTGTACGTCTTCAGGGTCGATCAGACAGACTCGTTCCAGTACCTTGAGCGCTTCGGCATATTCGCGTTTGAGAAACAGCACACGGGCCATCTGGTTGAGCACCACACGATCCCTGGGAAACAGCGCTTCGATTTTCCGGAACGACGTCAGGGCTGCATCATAGTCGCCATCCGTCTTTTCGATCAGCCCTTTGAAATAGTACGCCCGCTGGAGACCGAGTTCGAGGGCTTTCTTGATATAGGGTTTGGCGGCTTCGGTTTCGCCTTCCTGTATCATCGCGCGGGCTACGTTGAGCCATCCGTCGGCATAGCCCGGCTCAGCCTCGATAACCTTTTTGAAAGCGTATTCGGCCCCCTTGAGGTCGCCCTGCAACAAAAGACCGATGCCCCAGTCGTTCCAGCGTTCACGATCTTTCTCCTCGGCCACCGGTTTCCATTCGGTCATCGCGCCGATCGGAACGACCGCCGAATCTTGCGCGACAAGGACGATCGGAAGATCGGGAATGGCATCCTTGATCTTGCCCGATACGTTTTTCGGAATATTGGCCGGATCGAACGAGTATTCGGCGCTGTTGTAGTGCGCGTTGATCAGACTCGCGTCCTGTCCGGGCTTGGGTTGTCCGGCGTAGGCAAACTGGGTGTAGTAGTGGGCAAACTTGCGGTAGTTGAGTTTGGCGGTAAAGGTGATCGGCCCCTTGGCGTCTTTGGGAATCCGGACTAAGTAGTGGGCTACGTCCGCGGCACCGGGCGGTACAAGACGCACATACAGCAGACTGCGCGATTGCCATGCGTTACGCTTGTTGATCGGATTGCCTTCGGCGTCCAACTGATAGGACCGATAGAAGTGCGCACCGGGTTCGACAGGCCCTTTGCCGTCTTCAGTCACCTGCCCGCTCCAGTAGATGATCCGTCCGTCGGCGTCGCGGCCTTGGAGTTCGAGCCACACGTCAAAGGCGTCCACGGTCCCGCCGGGGAAGAAATGCCCGATACGGCGGGTGCGTACGACCACGTCGATCTTGACCGCAGAGCCGGGTTCGAGCCGGGTGTCGGCACGGCCGATGGGTGCGGAGATTTTGCCTACTTCACGAATAAACACTTCACCCGAACTCTCCGCTTCTTCGCCTACGGCAAACGAGGTGAGCGACTGCTGGCCGTCGCCGGAGCGGCGCACCATCTGGGTTTCGCCTACGGCTTCGTCCGCCGGCGACGCGGCAAAGATGTCCACCGTAACAAATCCCGACTTGAGAAACGCTTCTACCGTCTTCATCTGCTCGGCGTCTTTGTTGACGTGCGGGAGCGCCGTGTTGCCACCGGGGAATCGATGCGAATTCACCTTGCCGTCTTGGTTGCCGGGGTCTTTGGAATCCACGAGCGGCATGTGACAGTCGATACAGGTCTGCGACGCCGCCGGATAGTAGAACGAACGCGCGCCTTGGCCCGATACGCCGCTGGCCTGCCAGGCATCATAGTCGTTAAAACCCCGCAACCAGCGATACTGGTTGACCGGCACGTCGAGATGCACCTTATGGCAGGATGCGCAGTATTCGGGGGAATCCTCACCTCGCATAAACGGCTTCATAAACGTCTTGCGATGCGGTTCGGGGTCGAGATAGGTCAGAAAACGGTCCAACTTCCGGATATAGGGGTTTTTGCTCGTCGCCAGTTCGTGAAGCGGCGGATATTCCATCAGAAAACCCCCGTTACCCGTCGATCCCGCCACCTGCGTGATGGCGTGACACGAGGTGCAGGCCAGCCCGGCATGGGCCTCCGGCGTGTCGATCTGCTCTTTGATGGGACGGTCGAAACGTCCGTTGAAAAATACCGCATGGTCGTGACACCCAGCGCACCACTTGCTCGGCTCCGTGCCTACGACGTCCTGCATGTATTCGATGGACTTGCGGTAAAATTGATTGTTGAACGATCCGAAACGATGCGCCGAGCCGTTCCATTGCTCGAAGATATCCTTATGACACTCGCCACAGGTTTCGGAGTCCATAAAGAAGTTGGATGGGATGATGCCGCCCACGTTGGTTTTGGCCGCGGACGGGAAAAACGGGCTGTCCGGTCCACCGCCTTCTTCGTCCATCGAGGTAGGAACAAACAACGAGTTGACGATCTGATCGTTTGGATTGGGGTTGGTTTTCCGATAGGTCGCAGTGGCGGCAGGAAGCAGGATCAGCAAGGCCAGGGCACCCGCGTAGGCGGTCTTGAAGGTCTGCCATCCACCGCCTTCGGCGGCTTTGCGCAGTACATACGGCAACAGCGCCATCAGCCCTACGGCGGCGGTTCCTATGTGCGCCCACCACACCCATTTGTATTCGAGGATCGCACCCGTCCACACCAAAAATGCGGCGGTTCCGGCAGCCAATACGAAAAATCCGGCGGCGACCGGTATACCACGCCTAAGACCGGCATCGCGGAGCAACAGATAGACCAGTGCCACAAATAGTACCGACCCCAATCCGAGGTGGATCAGCACATTGGTCATATAGAAAATGGTGGGATCGGCAAACGACGCGATATACGCGGTGTTGACCAAAAAGACGATAAAAGCCGTCCCTATCCATTTCCAATTTCGGGCGTTCATGGGTTCCGCCTTTCCGATGTATGACCGTGCAGGGGCCGAATCAGCCTAAGCCCCGGTCGGGTGTTGTAATATTCGCGATACAGGTTGTGCTCGCCGTCGCCGGGATAGTTTTCTTCCGGCGGGTACGGATACCGGCTCATGCCATGATGCGGCAGAGGTTCTACGGTCTGTGAGAACGCCGTGTTGGCGTCGGCATCTTTGGCCCAACCGTCTACATACAGCAGAAAATCGCGTGTCCAGCCCTCGGCAAGCGGCGGCAGCGCATCGGCAGGAAAAAACGCCTGAATTTCGTCACCCGAACCCATCACGGCCATCCGATCGTCAAGCTCGGCAACCAACGGTTGCACGTTCCCATACCGCGTGTAGCGACCGGGGGTGGGGTTCCACATGGACAGCGGTAGACGGGTCTGGTAGTCGAAATGTTCCGGTTGTTTGCGTTCCGGGTCGATGACGGGAAGCGAAAACCCTCGGAACCGGAGATCGGCGGTGGTCGCCTCTACAAGGGTCATCCGCACGTTAGGCGCGCCGGTGTCTTCGCTCAGAAAAATCTCGTCCCAATAGACGCACAGACTGGTGACGATACGCACCTCGCGTGAATCGGAAAGAAACTTGCCGGTCAGGTCCACGGCAATGGTTTTGGGTTTTCCTGCCGGAATGCCCATGTCCTCGATCACGGTCTGCCAGACACCTTCTTTGTCTTTTACCTGCAAAAATGGGAAGACCAGACCGCCGGGCTGTTCCTGCATCGCGCCGAGAAATGTGCTGCCGTCGGCCCAGTCCACCCAGCCGCTGAGAATCAGAACGGCGCGGTTTTGCGGCGCGGCGGTTCCAAAGTCGAGGTCCAGCGTATGACGCTCGGCGACGCCCGAATAGGTGCGTTCGAAACCGTCGGCATAGACGCGATCGCGCCTCAGCACGGACGCTCGCACGTCGTCGCCTTGGTGGTTGCGCACGGCAACCGGGTACTGGCGCCGCGTCACACCAAACAGCCGGAATTCCGGAAACGGCGGCGCCTTGAACTTGTCGTTGGTAAAGATATCCACACTCGCCGGATGGTCCACCGCGATCAACTGAAGTCTGTCTAAATACGTCACTTCACGGAGTTCTTCGGTGATACGGATTTCGTACTGTCCGCCGCGGGGAGAAAGCGCCGACCCGGGGATATAGATATATTCGTCGTGATCCACCGGAAAATACTGCCCGTCACCGGCCGAGGCCCCCAACGGGGCGACGCCAAGCGCGTCGGTGATAAACTCGAATTCTTTACCGTTCCACGTAAAGATCATAGGACAGGAGCCGGAAAGTCGCTGTGCTTCCTTATATACCTCGCTACGGTCCGCCGTCTGATTGGGCTGGTTCTGAATCAGCCCGTTGGGCCAGGTGATGCGGACGGCGTCTATGACGGAGGATCCGCCCACACCGAAATGTAGAGGGACACCGCGGTATATGGTCTTGTGATAGCCCGGACCGGCTTTTACTTCCACCTCCGCGCCCGGCGCCAGCTTGAGATTGCGAATACCGGTCAGCCCGATCCGCAGATAGCGATTTTGCGTCGGGGTGCGGTTGTAGGCGATGTGAAGACTACCGTCGTTCGCTGCGTATGCCAGATCGATCTTGCCGTCTTCGTCGAAATCCGCCGGGGCCACCTCTACCGCTCGTCCAACGCCGGTGGGGTTTCCGACGGCAAAACGCCCGGTCCCCTGATTCCGAGAAATTGCCCCTCCTGCGATCAGGTCTGCGACCAACCGGTTTTCAAGGTCCGCAAACACTACCGTACCTTCCGTAGCAACGATGACCTCCCCTTTTTCCAGCACGCCCTCTCGGTTTACAATCGACGTAACCCCAGACGGACCGGAAACGGCGAGGTCGATCCAACTGTCGTGCGTATAGTCGTGCGCAACGACCCGGCGGCTGTCCGGTGGGATGCCTACCAACGGCATGACTTCGTATACGCCTGCTAGTCGGTCGCGGTAGATCACCGCGCCCCGGTCACGGTACAGAACGGCAAGGTCAAACCCGTTGGTATCGGAAATCAGTTCGAAGTCCACCGCATCGACTGCCTCACCGGGAATAAAAGGAAAACGGGCGGATTCGTCGCTAAACCCGGCAGTGCCGTTGTTGCGCATCAGCTTCGAATGCATGCCAAACAGAAAAAGGTCGATGTCGTAGTCGTGATCGAAATCCACCCACAACGCCTGTGAAAACCGTCCGGCAGGGAGCGCGATGTCCGTTTTTCTTGCCTTCCCTTGCTCATTTCTGTAAAGTGCCGCGCCGGATTCGGTCAGCACGCACAAGTCTGCCAGCCCGTCGTTGTCGTAGTCGCCGGGCGTGATGGCGTGTGCACCCCGGATGTCTTCCAATCCGGACGTTTCGACCGGCTGGACGCCATTTCTGAAGACACGGACGCCGGCCTGCGACCACACCAGCAGATCGGATTTTCCGTCTCCGTCAAAGTCGATTGTCGAAAGACCGACGGATCCAGGGTCGATCACACCGGGAAGACGGGTTTCTTCAAACCGGAGCATTCCTGCGATCCGGTCGTCGGGAGGGGCGAGGGTCTCATATATTTCGGAGTAATAGCTCCATTCGAGATCTTCGGGGATGACCGCGCCCGCCTGGCGTTTTTTTATCTCCTGAAAACGCTCTAACTCGCGGGCGGTGTCTTCGGCGCGGTTGGCCTCACGGTAGGCGTTGTACAACTGAAAATGAGGGCCGGAAAGATTGGGGTCCAAAAGCGCGGCGGTCTCAAATTCACGAAGCGCCTCTTCCGCCCGTCCACCGATTTTGTAGAGCACGCCAAGATTGTACCGGGTGATCGATTCGTCGGGAACGAGCGATGCCATTTTCTCAAATTGGACGATGGCCCGATCGTATTCCGACTGGCGTTTGTACTCGATGCCAAGGTTGAACCACGTATGCGGGATGGAAGGATCTATGCGTTGCGCTCGTTCCAATTCCGCGATGCCTTCGGCGGTCCTGCCGGCGCGCAAGAGCGACAACCCGTAGTTTACCACCTCGCGCGGCGAATCGGGCGCAAGATCGAGTGCCTTTTTGAATTCTTCCACGGCTTGCTGGTGCGTCGTAGGATTTTCATAGAACGCTTTGCCAAGATTCCGGTGATGCCAGAGTTGTGTGTCGTCGGCTCCGGCCCCGTCGATGAGAAACAGCAACACAAGAGCACAGGGCAACCCTCGAAAGATAGCGGAAAACCGGACCTTTTTTCTTCGAAACGCCTTGCCCGACAGGACCGAATCGTCATATATCGTCTTCACGTCTTGAACTTCTCCTTTTAACCTTTGCTTCCAATATGGAACCAAACAAGAGGTAACGATGTTAAAATTTCTAACAGTGTCAAGATATGAGCTGTATATTGACCCTGTCAAGCATTATCCCGGCACAAACGGTATGCTGGCGGGGAAGATAAAATGAAAATCTTGGGTGCGATGTGTTCGTGGTCACATCGGAAACGATTTTTGAGTGTATATTACAAAAGTTCGAAGGGGCGGGTTTTACAAACTCGCGCTCATCATGGCTATGAGAAGACAGCGCATGGACGGATGGAACGAATTGGCGGAGATGGACGGACTGGCGCAGGCCGAGCGCGTGCGACGGGGCGAGGTGACGTCCGTCGAGTTGGTCGAAGCGGCGATTGGGCGTATCGAGAGACTGAATCCCGTGCTCAACGCCGTTGTGACCCCCATGTACGACGAGGCGTATAGAACGGCCCGAGCAGGAACGGCGACGGGGCCTTTTGCCGGCGCACCGTTTCTACTCAAAGACCTCGTGGCGGCGTTTCGGGGTGTACGTCTTGCAGCGGGGTCTGCTTTGCTTAAAGACCATGTGCCGGATTACGACAGCCATTTGGTGCAAGGGTTTAAAAAAGCAGGGTTGATTACGGTAGGCAAGACCAACACACCCGAACTCGGCGGTCATATCACGACCGAGCCGGAACTGTTCGGCCCCACCCGTAACCCATGGAACGTGGAGCGAACGACGGGTGGGTCGAGCGGCGGGGCCGTGGCGGCGGTCGCTTCCGGTATGGTTCCGGCGGCGCACGCCAACGATGCGGCCGGTTCCATCCGTATCCCGGCTTCCTGTTGCGGCGTGTTCGGGCTGAAACCCACACGGGCACGCAACTCGCTCGGACCCGATTTTGGCGACTGGTGCAACGGTCTGGCCGAGGAACATGTCGTATCCCGGTCGGTACGTGACAGCGCCGCTATTTTGGATGCCACCGCCGGTCCCTTTCCCGGCGATCCGTACTGGCCCGCACCACCGGCACGTCCGTTTCTGAGCGAGATAGACGCCGATACGGGGTGTCTGCGCATCGCTTTTACGACACGCGCACCCAACGGTGTTCCCGTACACCCGGACTGTGTAGCAGCGGTGCAGGACGCGGCGGCGCTGTGCGCGTCGCTCGGCCACGAGGTGGAGGAGGCCGATCTGCCCATCGAAGGAACAGCTTTTATCGAAGCCTTTGCCCGCGTATTTGCCTGCGGCGTGGCCTCGAACATCGAAGCCATTCTCAAGGCAGTGGGACCGCCGCACACCGTCGGGGATCTGGAACCGCTCAATCGGTATATGTACGAGGTGGGAAACGCGCACAGCATCCCGGAATACATGGCCGACATTGCCTTGATGCAAAAGATGACACGCGACATCGCCCGGTTTTTTGCCACCTACACGCTTTGGCTGACACCGGCGGTGACCGAACCTCCGATGCCGATGGGCTCGTTCAAGGTGACGGAGCAACAGCCCGCCCAAACAGTATACGAGCGGATTTTCGCGTTTATTCCCTTTACCCCGATCGCCAATGCAACCGGACAGCCTGCCATGTCGGTTCCGCTATACTGGAACCGGGAGCAACTACCGGTCGGCGTTCATTTCACGGGCCGCTACGGCGATGAAGCGACGCTGTTTCGTCTCGCAGCACAGCTTGAGCAGGCTCGGCCCTGGCGGACACGCAAACCCCCGGTGTCCGTCTGATATGCGATTTTATCCTTTGAGGAGGCTATGTCGAAACTGAAGAAAAAACTCATCATCGCAGGTATTGCCATCGTCGCGGTCGCGGCGACGTCCGAATTGATCATGCAGATGTTTCTCCGGCAGGGAGAAACATTTTTTCTGCAAGGCAAAGAAGTGGTGGAAACGCTTAGAGGTTTTGCCGCCGCCGTAAAATCGCGGGATGCCGCCGCCATTGGCGCGTACTACGATCCGGCTTTTTCCGGTTTCGGTCTCGACACAGACCGCATGGAGCCGACAGGGGAAAAGGACGGCATTCTGACATACCGTTTCGGCAAGGGAGAAGCCGCGCTCAACGCCGACGGCGCGCGCGCGGCATGGAAAGCGTACGTAGAATCTTTCGACGCCATCGAAGAAGCCGGACTGCATATCCACCATCTGGAAAACGCAAGCAAAGAAGAACGCATCGCCACCGTGCGTTTCGAAACCATCGGAACCCCGAAAGGATCGCTCCGTCCCGGTATCGACCGTGCCCTGTTCCGCATGAAATTCGTCTCCACCTCCGGTGGTCTCAAAATCCGCGAGGCGTCATTGCTCGAAAGCGAGCGCGTCATCGCCGACACCCCGCACTTTACCGACGTGGCCGAATCCGCCGGCGTCGCGTTTACCAACACCTATTACCCGCGTTTTCTTTCCGATCCGCTCAAATTCAAAATGATCCGCTACGGTCCCGGCGGTATCACGGCGGTGGACTACGACAACGACGGATACTACGACCTGTATGTTCCCGACGGTGAAAAATCACGTCTGTTTCGCAATCTCAAAAACGGCTCCTTCGCCGACGTAACCGACTCGGCCGGACTGAGCGGGCAGGACGGCGTCAGCGTGGCTGTATTTGCGGACTACGACAACGACGGATACAAGGACTTGTTTGTCAGCCGTACCTTCGAACCCAACCGGCTGTTTCGCAACAACGGCGACGGCACGTTTTCCGATGCAACGGCAAAATCCGGCATCGGCCCCGACGGGTGCACCACAGTCGCCTCGTTTGCCGACTACAACAACGACGGGTATCTCGATCTGTACGTAGGACGGTATCTGGATCCTCGCACCGACATCCCCACGACGTTCTATGCCCGCAACGGTCTGCCCAATCAGTTGTATAAAAACAATGGCGACGGCACGTTTACCAACGTCACCGAGCAGGCGGGCGTAGGCGAAGTAGGGCTATGTCTTGGCAATGTCTGGGGCGACTACGACGACGACGGGTATTCCGATCTGTATGTCGTCAACGACTTCGGGCGCAACACGCTCTACCACAACAACGGCGACGGCACGTTTTCCGACGTCACCGTCACTTCCGGGACGCTGGCCTACGGCGCGGGCATGAACGCCTCGATGGCCGACTACGACAACGACGGCAAAATCGACATCTATGTCACCAATATCCGTTCCGAACACGCTTGGTACGCCGAATGGCCTACGGTCGCCAAATACATGGTCAACACATGGAAACAGGATGTATGGCAGACCGATATGCCGCTGTACTGGGAGATCTTCAAACAGTCGGGTTTTGACTTTGTCACCGTGTTTCAGCAGATGGCATCAGGCAACAACCTGCTACGCAACCGGGGCGACGGCACGTTCGAGGACGTGACGATCAAAGTCGGCGCAAGCCCGTATGGATGGTTCTGGGGCGCCAGTTTTGCCGATTTCGACAACGACGGCTGGCAAGACATCTACATGGCCAACGGATGGGTGTACAACGATCGGGGTACCGAAATAGAACTCGACTTTCTCAACAACGTGGTAAGCCGTCAGGATATGTACAAACAGGGCACGTTGTTCGACCCCGCGTATTTCGGACGCACCTCGTGGCACGGGTGGGAACGCAACCGGCATCTGCGCAGCAACGGAGACGGCACGTTTTCGGAGATCGGAACCCCTGCCGGGACCGATCTGATAACCAACAGCCGGGGCGTGGCCGCCGCCGACTTTTGGAATCGCGGTGTGCTGGACATCGCGGTGGCCGCCTCCACCGGAAAACACGCGCTGTTCCGCAACGACATCGGCGCAAAACGCAACTGGCTGGGTGTCGAACTCGTAGGCACACAGTCGAACCGGGATGCCGTAGGCGCTAGAATCACCGCCGTGGTAGGCGTCAAACGGCAAACCCGCGAAATCACGCTCGGAGACGGATACGGGTCGCAAAATTCGCTACGTCAGTATTTTGGTCTGAGCGACGCCGATACGGTGGACGAACTAACCGTCAAATGGCCCAAGTCGGGCATCGTGCAAAAGTTTACGGGCGTAACGGGCAACCGGATCGTCGAGATTACCGAAGGCAAGGATATGCTCATTGAGAAAAATTACGGGGAGACCGCGCCATGAAGACCTTTTCGCTTATGGCCGTGGGCATCGGTCTGGCGGGCGTAGGGCTTGCCACACTGGCCGCTCCCAACGGAGAACGCTGGTTTGAAGATATAACGCAAAAGGCCGACCTTTCGGCCCCGCACACCAACCGGTCGTTCAAAAACCCCTATGCCCACATCATGGCCGGATACACCGCGCTCGGCGCTTCCGTAGCCGTGGGCGACTATGATGGCGACGGTTACGAAGACCTGTTTGTAACCGACTCCAAAGAAGACGGCAAAAACCGTCTGTATCGCAACAACGGCAACCTCACGTTTACCGATGTCGCCGCTCAGGCGGGCGTGGCCGACGGCAACGACGCCCAAAACGCCTCTGCGGACGCGCTCTGGTTCGATGCCGACAACGACGGTATGCTCGACCTGCTGGTGGTCCGCTTTGGACATAATCAACTGTTCCGGAACATAGGCAAAGGCCGGTTCAAAAACGTAACGGCCTCCTCCGGTCTCACCCGATATGCCAACGCCATCGCGGCCGTGGCGTTTGACCACGACAAAGACGGGGATACGGACCTGTTTATCGGTAGTTATTTCCAACCGGTCAACATCTTTCAACCGGAGACACCTCGGTTTTTCCCCGAAAGTTTCGAAACGGCCAACAACGGCGGTGGTGTTACCGTGTTTCGCAACGACGGCAACTTCAAATTTACCGACATCACCCAGCAGACGGGTATCGACCTCAAAGGCTGGACGCTCGATCTGGGTCATGCGGACGCGGATAACGACGGGGATGAGGATTTATACGTCGCCGCCGACTTTGGGACCGATCGGTTTTTTGTCAACGACGGAAAAGGCGTGTTTACCGACCATACCGAAACCGCCATCGGTATCGACACCAAAAAGGGGATGAATGTAGAGTGGCAGGACTACGACAACGATGGGCTGTTCGACATCTACGTCACCAACATTACGGACGACTATATGCGGGAAGGCAACTTCCTGTGGCACAACAACGGCGATCTCACCTTTACCGACATTTCGCGCGAAACCGGCACGCACAACACCGGATGGGGCTGGTGTGGCAAGTTTTTCGACTATGACAACGACGGCTGGCTCGATCTCTACGTCATGAACGGGTGGGTGTCGGGCAACGAGCAGAGCTACGTGCCGGATATCTTCGAGATGATCGTGCGACCCGGCATCGACTTTGCCGATGCACGCAACTGGCCGCCTATGGGGGCCAAATCGCTAAGCGGATATCAGAAAAAAAGACTGTTTCACAACGAGCGTGGGCAGATGTTTAAAGACGAGGCGGCTCGTCACGGGCTGGATTCCATGCGCGACGGACGCGGCATCGGCGTGGCGGATTTCGACCACGACGGACGGCTCGACCTGTTTGTCACCAACGCCAACGCGGCGCCGTTTTTTTATCGCAACCTCTTGCCACTCGACCACCATTGGGCTTCTTTTATACTGGAAGGCAAAATCTCCAACCGGCTTGCCGTCGGAACCCGGCTCTTGATTACCGCCGGTGACAGGACCTACCATCGCTATGTGAACGGCGGCAACGGATTTGCCTCCCAAAGTTCGTACCGTGTCCACATAGGGCTTGCCACCCACCCGACCATCGACCGTCTTGAAGTGATCTGGCCCACCGGCACCCGGCAGACGTTCGAAAATCTGACTGCAGACCGGATATATCGTCTTGTCGAAGGCAGTGCCCATCCCGTACCCTTTGTCGTCAAGGAAGAAAAAAAATGATCCGACTTCTCTCTCTGCTCCTTCTCGTTGTCGCTCCGGCGGCATTTGCCGCCACCGCCGAAGACCATTATCAGAGCGCGCGCAAAGCGCTGACCGCACGCAACTACCCGGTGGCGCTCGACGCCTTCGAAGCCGCGCTCAACATGGAGCCCGACAATATCCGCTATGCCAGTGAATACCGACAGGCCGTCATCGGCGCGGCGCAGTACGACCGGTGTATCGCCTTTTTCGAAAAACTGGTCGCCGTGCATCCGATGGCGTCGAGCGCGTTTCTCAATTTCGGATTTGCCTATGTGGACAAAATACCGGCGGCCGGATCGATCACACAGGTGATTCTCGCCAACACCGCCCTTACGTATTTTAGCAAGTCGATAGAAATCAAACCTTCGTGGATCGCCCTGTATACGAGGGGTAACAGCTATCTTTACTGGCCTAAAATCTTCGGACGCGCCTCGCTCGGCGTTTCCGATCTGGAAAAAGCATATCAGATGCAAAAGATGGACCGGGTAAAACGCAGCTATCATGTCCGTGTGTATATCTCGCTTGGTGACGGATACTGGAAGACCGACGACATCGACAAGGCACGCGCGATCTGGCAGGAAGGGCTTGCCCAATTCCCGGACAACGAACAACTCAAGGCCCGTCTGGCCCGCGAAGGCGACGCACTGGCCGAATACATCGATTCCGTCCTCGACCCCAACAAAAGAGTAGATACCAATTTGCAGGAGATCTGGACAAACCTATGAAAAGATTGATCCTTCTGACGCTTTTTGCCGCTGGCCTTCCGCTTTCTTCCCATGCCGCCGGTCCCGGCGAAACGGTCATCCGTTTTGAAGAAATCGGCGAAAAAGCAGGCGCACGGTTTGTTCACCAAACCCGAAAATTTAAAGGGGCCAAGTCGGACGTACTCGAAATGTTTACTTCCGGCGGCTCCGCCGTCGCCGTCGCCGACTATGACAACGACGGGTTCGACGATATCTTTCTCGTCGATTCCGACGAAGGTGCGTCGCATCACCTGCTCCGCAACAATGGCAACATGACGTTTACCGAGGTGACGAAAACCGCTGGCGTAGGCGGCGGAAACGACCCGCTTTCCATCTGCGCCGACGCGCTCTGGTTCGATTACGACAACGACGGCTGGCAAGACCTCATGATCGTCCGTTTTGGCACGCCCCTGCTTTACCATAACGAACGCAACGGCAAATTCAAGGACGTCTCTGCCGGAACGGGCATGACCCTATTTACCAACGCCATCGCCGCCATCGCCTTTGATTACGACAACGACGGGGATCTCGACGTGATGATCGGCAACTATTTCAAACCCGTCAATTTGATCGAACTCAAAACCCCCCACGTCTTGCCCAACGATCTCGACAACGCCATAAACGGTGGCGGTGTGACGTTTTACGAAAATGTCGGCAAGGGCCGCTTTATCGACGTGACGGACAAATCCGGGCTGGGCAGGCAAACCGGATGGACGCTCGACCTGGGGCACGGTGATTTCAACAACGACGGGCTTCAGGATGTATACGTCGCCTGTGACTACGGAACCGACCGGATTTTCTTTAACGAGGGCAAAGGCGTGTTCCGCGAGACGACCGAAACCTCGCTCGGTTTCGATACCAAAAAAGGCATGAACGCGGAAGTAGGTGACTACAACAACGACGGGTGGATGGACGTGTACGTCACCAACATCACCGACGAGTATATGAAAGAATGTAACATGTTGTGGCACAACAACGGAGACGGCACGTTCACCGACGTTTCCAAAGAAACGGGAACCTGCGGCACGCTGTGGGGATGGGCGGCCAAATTCGGGGATTTCGACAACGACGGGTGGCAGGACATCTTTGCCGTCAACGGACTTCGCTCTGCGGGCAAAGACAATTACATCCCGGTCGTCGTCAATATGATCACTACCCCCGGTATCGACTTTACGGATGTCAACAACTGGCCGGACATCAAGGACATGACGTGGAGCGGGTATCAGAAGAAAAAAATGTTCCGCAATCTCGGTAACCAGAACTTTAAAGAAATCTCCGGCCCGGCGGGTGTCGACAATGTGCTGGACGGGCGAGGACTGGCGCTGGCGGATTTCGACCGCGACGGTCTTCTCGATATGTGCCAGACCAACGCCGATCAGCCGAGTCTGCTGTATCGCAGCGTTACCCAAAATCCGGGGAACTATGTGGAATTGAAACTGGTGGGAACCCGATCCAACCGGGACGCCATAGGCGCGCGGGTAAAGCTCAAGGCCGACGGTAAAACGATGGTACGTGAAGTCAACGGCGGCAACGGCTATGCCGGGCAAAGCACGCTCATGCTTCACTTCGGTATCGGCACGGCCACCCAAGTCGATGCTGTCGAAATCCGTTGGCCAAGCGGAAAAATACAGACGGTTTCCGTACCGATCAACCGGCTGACCCGTATCGTGGAAAGCAAGTAAAGACAGGATGTTTCGATGACCGCCGCCCGTATGGTTCGTCTTTCCACCGGTATCCGGATGTATGGCGAACAAACGGGCACCGGCGCGCCGGTGCTGGTCTTTCTGCATGGAGGGGGCGGATGGCTGGAACACTGGCGAAGCCAGATCGACCGTTTTTCCAAGACCATGACCGTCGCCGCGTGCGATCTGCGCGGACACGGACGAACCGAAACACCTTTGGGGCGGTACGACATCTCGGTCTTTGCCGATGACGTCGCCGCATGGCTCGAAACCCTTGGCATCGAACGCCCCGTACTCGTAGGACACAGCCTCGGCGGCACGATCGCGGTTCGTTTTGCCTTCGATTATCCCGACCGGGTATCGGGTATCGTGGTCGTGGATTCCACTTGCCGGACCGCCGATCTGGCGCGAGACGACTGGCGACGCACGGTCGTTGCGCGCATAAACGATCCCGAAACGGCAAAAGCCCAAGCCGCACGATATACCCATTCGCCCGAAAGCGGTCATGCCGACACGGTAGACGCGATGCTCGCTGCCACGCCTCCACCGCCCCCCGGCGTCATACATGCCACTCACTACGGTCTCCTCACCCACAACAACGCCGCCGCCGCCTCGTTTGTCTCTTGTCCCACGCTGATCGTCGGCGCTTGCGACATGGACTATTGGCCCTTAGTGCAATCTTTTTCCGACTATATCCCCCACGCCCGTGTGACAGGCATCCCGTGTTGCGGACACTATGTTATGATCGAGCAGCCAAAACGTTTTGACGAAGAACTGTCCGTCTTTTTGGATGCCGTACGTCTCGGAACCGCCCCGCGCGGCAAGTCGGGTGAAATACCCGCAGGAAGATGGGAAGGGTGATTCCACCATGCCTCATTTTGACCCCGAACACACCTTTGGCCATACCTT
>Ga0194132_10007878_pt1 | contig 15577 bp, 14 predicted proteins | sample TA2KigOf80mmetaG_FD_148612 | JGI IMG/M metagenome (GOLD analysis project Ga0194132, IMG submission 148612) | Freshwater microbial communities from Lake Tanganyika, Tanzania - TA2015054 Kigoma Offshore 80m | ecosystem: Environmental > Aquatic > Freshwater > Lake | place: Tanzania: Lake...
GCACGGCGTCGAGCGTTTGCCACGCGCTCGCCCCGACGAGCACGGCCACGACCGCGCCCGCGGCCAGCGGGTTCTGCGCGCGGGCGGCCTCGGCGAGCGCCCACGCCCCGCGCGCGACCAGCAGCCCCGCGGTCGGCACGAGGAACAGGAGCAACCGCCCGCCGAACGGGTACTTGTGGAGCGCGGACGCGGCCAGCACCAGCGCCACCGGCGCGACGAGGGCCACCGCGACCGGCCACCGCTCGCGCGCGAGTTCGCGCAGGCCGAGCAGGGCCAGCACCGCGGCGAACCCGCCCAGCGGCACCGGCCCGCCCCCGAACCCGCCGGGCACGGTGAACAGCGCGATCAGGTGATCGACGAGCCACGTCGCCGCGCCGAGGTTCGCGGGCAGGAAGTGGTCGGCCCAGTAGCCCGTCAGGTACGAGTTCGCGCTGAGGTGGCGCAGGCAGAGCGCGTAGCACGCGGCGAAGCTGGCGAGCCAACAGCCGATCACGACGAGCGCGGCGATTGCGCGCCGGCGGTCGCGCGCCGCCAGCGCGTGCGCGACGAGCGCGGTGCCGATGCCGCCGAGCAGGAACGCCGCCGGGTGCGAGCACCACACCGCGCCCGCCCCGCCCGCCGCGAGCGCGAGCCACCGCCGCCCGCCTTTGCCGTCGAGTAGCCCCAGCGCCAGCGCGAGCAGGCCGACGGCAACGGCGGCGTCGCTGGCGTACTGCTTGCACTCGCCGGCGTAGGTGACGAGGTGCGGCGACAGCGCGAGCAGCGCCAGCGCCAGCACCGCCGCGCCCGGCGGGAGCAGCCGCCGCGCGACCCACGCGAACCCGACCAGCCCGGCGCACGACGCGAGGAACGGCACCAGCCGCAGCGCCCACTCGGACCCGCCAAAGAGCGCGACCGCGCCCTTCGACGCGAACAGGAACCCGACCGGCGCGCCTTGGTTCCAGTCGAGCGGGGCGAGCAGCTCGACCGGCGTGCGGTTCACAAGGTTCAGGGCGAGCATGGCCTCATCGATCCACAGGCTGCGCCCGGACGCGAGCGCGGCGGCGCGCGGCGCGACCCCGACCAGCACCAACGCGACCAGCACCGCGACCCGCACGCGCGGAAGGGCGCGCGGCGGCCCCGCGGGTACAGTGACAATCGTGACCGACTTCACGACCGGCGCGGTACGAGCGGGGGCCGGCGCGCGGGGCGGCGTAGTTGTGGCGGTACTCACGGGTGACCCTCTTCGGCGGGCCGCAGAGGGTAGCACCGCCGGCGCGCCGGGATCAACCCCAACGCCGGGCGCGCACGCGGGCGAAGTAATGAAATCGCGCCCGGCGCGCGGTTGCCCGTGGCTCCGCGCGCGGGTACGATCATCACACGCCCGTCCTTCGCATGTGGTCGCCGTGAACATCCGAAACTTTCAGTCCGGCGACGAGGTTTCTCAGGCCGCGCTGTTCAACGTGTCCGCGTTCGCACTGCCGGGGTTCAAGCCCGCGACCGCGGACGAGGTGCGGAAGCGCACCCGCGGGCGCGGGTTCGACCCGGCCGCGCGCTTCTACGCCGAGGTGAACGGACAGGCCGTGGGCTACTGCGCGCTCGAACCGGATCAGGGCCGGATCAGCTTCCCGTGGTGCAAGAAGGGGCACGAGGCCGTGGCCGTTCCGCTGTTCGACGCGGCCCTCGGCGCGGCCCGCGCGCGCGGCCTCGCGAAGGTGTTCGCCGCGTACCGGCGCGACTGGCTCCCGGTGTTGCAGTTCCTCACCGAGCGCGGGTTCGCCGTCGCCCGCGAGGTCATCAACTACTGGGCCGACCCGGTCGATCTGCCGACGCTGGTGAACCGCAGCAAGCTCCCCATCGACCGGCTCCGGCGCGAGGACGTGCCCGCGGTGGCCGCGATGGGTCGCGGCGTCATCCGCGTACCGGACGACAAGCTCGAAAGCTACTTCTTCGCGAACCCGTACTTCCCGGCCGAAGCCGTGCTCGTGCTGCGCGCCGCGGACGGCACCCCGAAGGCCGTCGCCATCGGCTTGGAGAGCGGCACCTACGCCGACGTGAAGCGCGTGGACCCGCTGGCCCCGTGCTTCCGGCTCGGCGCGTTCGGCACCGAGGGGCTGAACGTGAAGCGCGTCAACGGGCTGTTCAGTTACCTCGTGGCGAACCCGCAAGAGGCGCTGACCGCGGGCCTCGCGCTCTTGAGCGAAACGTCACAGGAAATGACCGAGGGCACCGTGACCGCGCTGGCCGCGCAGTGCCCGTCCGACGCCCCGCACCTCGTCGGGTTCTATACGCGGTACTTCAAGGAACACGGCCGCTTCCCGATGCTGGAAAAGCACCTGATTTAGCCGCACGATGAACGCAGAGAAAGACACGATCCAGACAGAAGTCAGTTCCGTTCAAACCCTGTGTTCTGTTCTGATCGTGTCTTTCTCTGCGTTCATCGTGCGGCTCCTCTTTTCGAGCGCCCATGTTCGCCGTTCTGAGCGACATTCACGGGAACCTCGAAGCGCTGGACGCGGTGCGGGCCGACCTCGCTCGCCGCCCGGTGTCGGCGGTCTACTGCCTCGGCGACCTCGTCGGCTACGGCCCCAACCCCGTCGAATGCATCGAGGCCGCGCGCGAATGGGACGTGGTGTTGATCGGCAACCACGATCAAGCCGTGCTGTTCGATCCCGACGGGTTCGGGCAGAGTGCGGAACGGGCCATCTTTTGGACGCGCAGGGTTCTGGAAACGAGCGGTCGCAGCGACCTTTGGAGCTATCTAGCCGAGCGCCCGCGTACCCATCGCGAAGATGACTTCCTCTTCGTCCACGGTTCCGCAAGGAGCCCAACCAACGAATACGTGTTCCCCGAAGACATCTACAACCAGCGGAAGATGGACCGCATCGGCGAGTTGATCGAGCGCTACTGTTTCTGCGGGCACACGCACGTTCCGGGCGTGTTCGTGCGGCCGGATGCCGAGGGCGAGCCGTGGGAGTTCCACACGCCGGAAGAGCGCCACCACTTCTGGCGGTTCGACGGGCGCAAGACCATCGTGAACGTCGGGAGCGTGGGCCAGCCGCGCGACGGCGACCGGCGCGCGTGCTACGTGACCGTGGACGGCTGGGACGTACATTTCCACCGCGTCGAGTACGACTGGCGAACGACGCGCGACAAGATTTACGCGATCCCCGACCTCGACAACTTCCTCGGCGACCGCCTCGAAGAAGGGCGCTGAGGGCGCTCACTTCGTCGCTTCGAGGTACGCGCTGACTGCCTCCACGTTCTTGGCGAACGTGGCGCTCGACAGGTACTCGAAGCCGGCCGCGAACTTCGGCTGGCCCACGAGCCACTCGCCGGCGTAAGTGCTGACCCATCGACCCTGCGCGTCCAGTTCCTTCACGATGCGGCGCACCTCGGCCTCCAGTTCCTTCACGGGGCGCGCCTTCGGCGCGGGCGGCTTGCCGGCCTTCGCGTCGTCGTAGTCCTTCTCGATCTGCTTGAACCCCGCCGGCTGCTTCCACCCGTAGTGGCCGGGCGCGGCGCTGTCGTCGTAGGTCAGCTCGTACCGCGCGTTCATGTACAGCGGCTTGTTGGTCTTCAGCTCGTAGAACCGCGCGACCTTGCCATCGGGCAAGAGCGCCTTGTTGAAGTAGGCCAGCGCCTTCGGGAGCGGGTCGAGGTACTTCTTCTCGCCGGTGTAGCGCGCGATCCGAACGAGCGTGCGCATCGCGTCCTGCGACTCCCAGCCGGTGATCGCGGCCGGCTCGAACTTCCGCGCCCAGATGGGCACCATCGCGTGGCTGTACTGCTGGCACCACCCCGGCTGTGGGTCCGGCATCTGCGCGAGGATCAGGAAGTCGCCGAGCTTCGCGAGCGCGTCCTTGTACTTCGCCTCCTTGTAGGTCTCGTGCGCCTCAATCAGTGCGTCGGTCACGGTACCGGCGAGGCCGTCGTTGAGCGTCGGGTAGTCCCAGTAGTTCTTAACGCGGCCCCCGGTCTTCCAGTCGTACTCGGGGAAGCTCGCGCGCTTGGGGGCGAAGTCCTCGACGGGCTTCGCCCACACCTGCGGGAACCCACCGCTGCGGAACTGGGCCTTCAGCAGCGCGTCGAGTCCGTAGGCCGCGGCTTCGTGTATCGCCCTGTCCTTGAAGTCGAGCGCGCGGTCGGCGCGCATGAGCATGACGAGCGCGGCCTGCGTCTGGTCGTCGTCGAGCGACGAGACGTTCCAGTTCCCGCCCTTGCCGTTGCGGTACTTGCCCATGCGGTTCACCTTTTCGAAGTGAATCGTTTGGGTCCACCCGCCGGACTGGAGTTGGCCGTACACGAGCGCTTCGGCCGTCTCGCGGGCGGCGTCGCGGTAGTAGGTGTCGCCGGTCGCGGCGAACGCCTTCAGGTAGGCCATCCCCACCGTGGGCGTGCCCGGCGGCTGCACGAAGAGCGTGTCCGCGGTCGCGGCCCCTTCGCCCCAGCGCTGCTTGAGGTCGGGCGTGTAGTAGTAGACGTACCCGCCGTGGCTCGCGACCTTCGTACGGTAGTACGTGGCCGCGGCCTTGAGCGCGCGCGTGGCCTCGGCGCGCAAGTCCGCTGGCTCCGCGGCGCGAAGTGGGGACGCGGCGAGAACGAGCGCGAGGAGTGAGACGCGGAGCATGGCGAACCCCTTTCGCGGGGCGCAACGCCCCGGTCACGAGGTAATACCCGCACGCGCCGCCCGTGGTCCAACATTTTGTGAACGAGGGCCGGGGTCACGCCATCGGCAGCGGCTTGCGGCCGGGCGCGGCCGGTTCCGGCGCGGCGCACTTGCCGCACCCGGAGCCGCAGCCCGGTTTCGCCGCTCCGAACCACGTGCGCCACGTCGCGCGCAGCACGTAGACCGCCGCGCACGCGACCAACACGCCGACCAGCACGAGTTGAAGGGTTGGGGACATGCGCACTTACCCCACGATCAGCTTCCCAATTTGGAACGTCGCTAGCGCGCCGACGTACGCGAGCGCGGTCATGTACGCGAACGTGAACGCGGGCCACGCCCAGCTCTGCGTCTCGCGCTTGATGACCGCGAGCGTCGCGGCGCACTGGCAGCACAGCGCGAAGAACACCATGATGGAGAGCGCCACCGGCGCGCCGTACTTGCCGCGAATCGGGTCTTTTTTCCAATCGTCCTGCACGGCCTTCGTCAGCCCCGCGGCCTTCGCCTTCGCCTCGGCGTCGGCCTTCTTCGGGTCGCTGAACGCCTTCGTATCGACCTCGCCCACATCGTACAGCAGACCGAACGTGCCGACGATGACCTCGCGCGCCGGGAAGCTCGCCATCGCCGCGACGCCGATCTTCCAGTCCCAGCCGAGCGGCCGGAACACCGGCTCCATCGCCAACCCCGCGCGGCCCAGCGCGCTCTGCCGCTTCCACTCGCCGTTGAGCATGTCGGGCAGCCCCGCGACCCCTTCGAGCGCTTCGAGTTCCTTCGCCTCGTCCTCGGTCAGCTGCGGCGGGGGCGGCGCACCGTCTTCCGGCTTCTCCTTGCTCTTCTCGTCCTTCTCTTTCAATTCCTTCAGGCGATCCTCTTTCTCCTTCGCCGCGTCCTCGGCCTTCTCGATGCGCTGCGGGTACGTGTCGCCGCCGTCCGGGTGGCTCGCGGGGAAGTACAGCAGCGCCCACACGAGGACCATCGCCGCGAGGATGATGGTGCCGGCGCGGAGCGTGAACGCCCAGCCCGCGCCGATCATCCGCCGGGCGACCGCGCTGGCCTTCGGGCGGCGGTACGCGGGCAGTTCCATCACGAACACCGGCGGCGCGCCGCGGAGCAGCGTCTTCTTCAGCACGAGCGCGACCAGCGGCGCGACCGTGAACCCGATCATGTACATGCCGAACAGCACCAGCCCCGGCAGCCACGCCGATCCGCCGGGCTTGGCGACGAACGCGCCGATCAGCAGGACGTACACCGGGAGCCGCGCGGAGCAGCTCATCAGCGGCGCGACAAGGATGGTCGCGAGCCGGTCGCGGCGGTTCTCGATCACCCGCGTCGCCATCACCCCGGGGATCGCGCACGCCACGCTCGACAGCATCGGGATGAACGACTTGCCGCTCAGCCCGCACTTGCTCATCACGCGGTCCATGAGGAACGCGGCGCGGGCCATGTACCCGCAGTCCTCCAGCACCGCGACGAACCCGAACAAGATCATGATTTGCGGCAGGAACACCTGCACCCCGCCCACGCCCTTGATGACGCCGTCCACCAAGAGCGCGCGCAGCGGGCCGCCGTCCATCGCCCCTTCGACCTTCTTCCCGCACCAGTCGAGCGCGCCGCTGATCTCTTCCATGAGCGGCTTCGCCCACAGGAAGATGGATTGGAACATCAGGAACATGACGACGAGGAAGACGAGCGTGCCCCAGAAGCGGTGCGTGAGGACGGCGTCGATGCGGTCGGTCCACGTGACGGGCTTGACCGCGGGGCGCGCGACCGCGACGGCGACCGCGCCGCGCACCCACGCGAACCGCGCGCGGGCCTCCACGCCGGGGACGGCGTGGCCCGCCGCCGCGAGTTTCGCCCGCGCCGCGGCCAGCGCGTCGGTCAGCTTCGGGCCGTGCACTTCGGTCTGCCACTGTTCGACGTACCCGCCCACATCGATGAGCAAGCGGCGCAACAGCACCGGCGGCAGGTCGCTACCGAGCGCCGCGCGCAGCTCGTTCGCGGCCTCGTCGAACGCGGGCGGGAACGCGACCCCGCGGGGGGCCGCGCCCCCTTCGGCCGCGGCGCGGATCGCCTTGGTCAGCGCGTCGATGCCGGTCCCGTTGTTCGCCTGCACCGGCACGACCGGCACGCCCAGTTTCTCCGCGAGTCGCGCGTAATCGAGTGTCAGCCCTTGCGCGTTGGCGGCGTCGATCATGTTGACCGCGACCACGACCGGAGCGCCGAGGTCGAGCAGTTGACTCGTGAGGTACAGGTGGCGGTCGAGGTTGGTGGCGTCGACGACGGACACGACGACCGCGGGCTTCGGCTCTTCGGCGCGCCGCCCCAGCAGCAGGTCGACGGCGACCATCTCGTCCGGGCTGCGGGCCGCGAGGCTGTACGTGCCGGGCAGGTCGATGAGATCGACCTCGACGCCGTCCGCGGTGAACCGCCCCTTCTTCATCTCGACGGTGACGCCGGGGTAGTTGCCCACCCGCTGGCGCAGCCCGGAGAGCGCGTTGAACAGCGTGGACTTGCCCGCGTTCGGGTTGCCGACCAGCGCGACGGTCAGTGTGGGGTTCTGCATCGTATTGGCGAGCGGGGGCACAAGCCCCCTGTTCTCAGGTGGGTTCGACAGCGATCCCGGTCGCTTCCGCGCGGCGCAGGCTGAGGCGCGAGTTCCCGACGCGCAGGTCTATGGGGTCGCCCAATGGGGCGCGGGCGACCACCTCGACGCGCTCGCCCTCGATCAGGCCGAACTCGTAGAGGCGCTGCACGAGGGCCGGCGCGCCGGTCACGGCGGTCACGGTCGCGCTCTGGCCGGGGGAAAGATCGGCGAGGGTGGGCATCAGGCGGGCACCGGGCGCACGAGGATCTGCGCGCCGTCTTCACCGCGCAGGCACAGCTTGCACCCAGACACGTTCAAGAGGCACGGCGAGCCGGGCCGAACCACCTGAAAGCGGCACCCGGGGCGGATGCCGAGTTCGGCCAGCCGACCGACCCACGCGGGCAGGCCGTGGACCTCCTCGACTTCGGCCCATTCACCGGCCCGGAGCATATCCAGCGGCATCAGCATAGGGTGCCCGCGCGCGAACCTTATTGAGATTTCGTCTCAGTATAGTTTCGCGACCCGGGGGGGCGAAGTCAAGAGGAACGAGTGAAAGTAGTAGGCACACTCCGTGTGCCGTTGCCCCGCGAGTCGAACACGTATTGGAAGACGCGCGATCCCTTCTGAGATGTGCAGCAACGGCACACGGAGTGTGCCTACTCCTTTACTTCGGGCGGTTCGCGCGCTCGGCGAGGTACGCCGCGAGCGCGGCGCGCCAGTCGCGCGGCGCGGGCACGCCCAGCGCCGCCAGCTTCGCGGTACTCAGCACGCTGTACGCCGGGCGCTTCGCCGCCGCGCCGAACTCGGCGCTCGTGATCGGCGCGAGCGCCGGCGCGAGGTCGCTCTGCCGGAAGATTTCGGCGGCGAACTCGTACCACGTGCAGTCGCCGCCGTTGACGACGTGGAACAGCCCGCCCGCGCCGCGGGCGATCAGGTCGGCGGTCGCGGCGGCCACGTCCGCCGTGTAGCTCGGCGTGCAGCGCTGGTCGCTGACCACCCGCAGCGGCGCGCCTTTCGCCGCGAGCCGCAACATCGTCTCAACAAAGTTGCCGCCCTTCCCGCCGCTACCCCACACGCCGTACAGCCCGCAGGTGCGGACCGCGAGGTTGTTCGCGCCGGCGTCGAGAACGTGCCGCTCGCCGCGCAGCTTGCTCGTGCCGTACCAACTCACCGGCCCCGGCGCGTCGGTCTCGCTCAGCGGGGTCGCGCGGCGCTCGTCGAGGCCGAAGACGTAGTCGGTGCTGAAGTGGACGAGCTTGGCCCAAATGGTTTGGCACGCTTGCGCGAGGACGCGCACGCCGAAGTCGTTGACCGCGACGGCCGCCTCCGGCTCGGTCTCGGCCCGGTCCACGAAGTTGTAGGCGGCGCAGTTGACGAACACATCCGGGCGGTGGGCGGCGACCGCGGGGGCGATGGTTTCCGGGCGCGCGAGGTCGAGGTCGGCGCGGGACAGGGGCACCACGTCGCCGAGGGCGGCCAACCGCGGGACGAGGTCGCGGCCCAGTTGCCCGGCCGCGCCGAGAACGGCGATCTTCATGGGAGCGCGCTCGCAAACGAAACCGCCCGGCGCGGGGCCGGGCGGGAGGGTGTCAGCGTCGGCCGTGGGTTACGGCTTCTTTTCCGGAGGCATCGGCGGCATCGGGGGCATCGGCGTGGTCTTCGGCGCGAGGAAGCTCGCGTCCGCGTTCTTGATCGTCGTCTCCTGCTCCTGCGTCAACTCGACCTTCGTGTCGGTGCCGCCGATCACGACGGTCAGGTCGCCCTTGAGCTTGATCTTAATGGTCGCCTCTTCGATGCGCCCCTTCGCCGCGTTGTAATAGAGCACGCCCTTGCTCCCGGCCGCGTCGCTGGTGAGCTTGCTGCCCTCCTTGATGCGGAACAGCAGGCCGTCACCGGCCGCCGCCGCGGGCGCGGTGTAGTTCACCGTCGTCTCGACCTCGATCTTGTCCCAGTCCTTCTTCGCCCCTTCCTTGTCCGGTTCGGCGTAGGTGAACTTGTAGACCAAGTCGTAGGTGCCGATGGGCCCGAGGTTCAGGGTGCTCTTCTTCTCCCACTTGTCGCCCTTCTTCTTGGGCGCGTCCGGGAACAGCTTGAACGTCGGGTCGGTCATCTCCTTGAGGGCGTCGTCGGTCATCACCCGCTTCAGGAGGTTGTCCATCTGCTGGCTGCCGGCCCCGAGCTTGGCGATGAAGGCGTCCTTCCCGTCCACCTTCTCGACCTTGTAGTTCTTGCCCAGCGTGGCCGTGAACTCGGAGTCCTTGAGGCCCTTGAAGAACTCGACGAGGCCGGGGTTCCCGCCCGCGCCGGTCGTGTCGGCCTTCGTGGAGTCGTAGTTGATCGGGTTGCCGGAGATGTCGATCTCCATCTTCAGCCCTTCGATCTTCTGCTTCACCGTCCACTTGGTGACCTCTTCGGCCCCTTCCTTCACCTTCTCGTCCTTCACCGGGGTCCACGCATAATAGAAGGTGCTCTTCTGGCGCTGCGGCAGGTCTTGGCCCTGAACCTTGATCTGCTGCACCACCTGCGTGGTCATCTCGGTGTAGAACGGGACGTACTTGCCGTCCTTGTCCTTGAAGGTCATCGTGAAGGCGCGGTCCTGTCCGCCGGCGATGGCGCACAGGGCCGCGGCGCAGAACGCGGCGGCGACGAAGCGGGTGCGGAACACGGCGGAACCTCCAAACGATCAGTACGACCCGGCCGCGGGGCCGGGGTTGGGGGCAAACGTTCCGAATGTTCTACCTGTGCCATCCGGGGAAGCAAGGGCGCAGAAGAATTCGCCCGAACACCCGGCGCTCGCGGCACGGGGGTGCGCAGGGCGCGCACGGACCCGCCGCGCCGCTCGCCGTCGCGCCGGTGCCCGGCCCGGTGGCCGGCGGCTCCGCCGGCTCTGGCGGCTCCGGCGTGCCCGCCGGCGCGAGGAAGCTGACCCCGCGCGTCGTGATCGTCGTCTTCTGCACCTGCGTCAGTTGTACCTTCGTTTCCGTCCCGCCGATCTCGACCACGAGGTCGCCGGTCAGCTTCATGTTGATCTCGGCGCGGGCGATGCGGCGGCGCGGCGCGTCGTAGTACACCACGCCCTTGCTCTCGGCCGGGTCGCTCTCCATCTTGCTCCCGTCCTTGATCTTGAACAGCAGCCCGTCGGCCCCGGCGTCCGTCGGCGGCTTGTACACCAGCACCGTTTCGAGCGCGAGTTTCTCGAACGCGCTCGTGGCCGGGTCGGTGTCCGGTTCGACGTAGGTGAACTTGTAGAGCACCCGGTACGAGCCGACCGGCCCGAGGTTGATGCTCGACGCCTTCTCCCACCTGTCGCCCTTCTTCTTGGGGCCGGCGGGGAGCAGGTTGGCCGTCGGGTCGGCCATCTGCTTCAGCGCGTCGTCGGTCATCACCCTTTTGAGCAGCGCTTCCATCTGCGCGCCGGCGGAACCGAGCTTCTTGATGAAGGCGTCCTTCCCCTCGACCTTCTCGACCGCGTAGCCGGGGCCGAGGGTGACGACGAACTCGGAGCCGACGAGGTTCTTGAAGAAGTCCGTGAGGTCGGTGTTCGGGTTCGCGCCGGGGTCGCCGGCGGGCTTCGTGGAATCGTAGTTCATCGGGTTGCCGGAGATGTCGATCTCCATCTTCACGGCCTCGATCTTCTGCCGCACGGTCCAGCGCCCGGCGTCCTCCTTGAGCGGGGTCCATGCGTAGTAGAACGTGCTCGTCTGGCTCTGCGGCAGCTCTTGCCCCTGAACCTTGATGAACTGCTTCACCTCGGTTTTCAGTTCCTGATAGAAGGGGACGGGTTGCCCGGCGGCGTCCTTGAAGCGCAGGGTGAACGCGCGCTCTTGCGCGCCGGCGACGGTGGCCGCGAGCGCGCCGACCGCGACCGCGAGAGCGAAACGGGTGCGTACCACGGCGGAACCTCCGGGCGAAAGGGGCGGGGTGCGGGGCTGTTCTACGCGAGCGAACGTGGGGCGAAAGCCCCCTGATTTGTAACCTCCGGGGACGACAGGGACAGCGGCGCGGCCCAAAGTCGCCTTCCGCCGGCAGGCCGAATGTGCGAAACTTCGCGCGCCCGAGCCACGGACGGCCATGACCCCCACCGCGACCACACCCGCCGCACTCCCTCGCGCGCACCCGGCGCGCCGCGCGGTCCGGCGCCGCGCGCGATTCGTTTCCCGCAACCGAGCGGCCCTGTTGTTCGTTGCGTTCCTCGTGATCGCGGACCTCGGCATCGGGGCGCTCGCGCCGGTGTGGGACCGGCACTCGCCGGACGACTACGCCGCGCGCGTGACCGGGTGCGCGGCCCTGCCGCGCGACCTCGTGTTCGTCGGCGGTTCGCCCGTCACCGAGGGCATCGACCCCGGCCAAATTGCCGGCGCGAACTGGCGCAGCGCGCCGCTGGCCGACGCCTACGCCGTCGGGCTGCACGGCGGCACCGCGACCGACTTCTACTACGCGGCCAAGCGCGCGTGCCCGACCGCGCCGCGCGTGATCGTGTACGGGGCGACCGCGAGCGACCTGAACGACAGCCGCAGCGAGCCGCACGGCACCCGCACGCTGCTGGACCGGGCCGACGTGCGCGAGATCGCCCGCACGCGCCCGGAGACGGCCGAGTGGGTGACGCGCCACTACACCGAGTCGAAGATCGGGCGGGCGTCGAACCTGTACCGCTACCGCCACGGCCTGCGGATGTGGGCCGCGGTGCAAGCGGACGCGCTGATCCCCGGCGCGTGCCCGGAGGCGCTGGCCCAAGCGCGCGAGCAGCGCGACCACGCGGACGACCTCGCGACCCGCGGCACCGGGTACGCCCCGCTCAAGGGCTACGCGCGGGTGCGCTACGACCACATGAAGGCCGCCGGCCACGTGCCGCCGCCGTTCGGGTTTCTGAACAACTACCGCACCGGCTCCCACTCGAAGTACGTGGACGCGCTCGCGGAGTGGTGCCGCGCGCGCGGCACGGCGCTGGTGCTGCTCGACATGCCCGTGACCGCGGACCTCGAAGCGCGGTACCCGCGCGAATTCGCGGAGTACCGCGCGCGGCTCGCGGGACTGGCCCGCGCCCACAACCTGCCGCTGATCCGCGGGGCCGACGCCGGCCTCACCGACGCCGACTTCGCCGACCTGATCCACATGACCCCCGACGGGTGCGCCACGTTCAGCCGCTGGCTGCGCGGCAAGCTGGAGGACGCGGGGCGCGCGCCATGATCTTCGCGAACAAGTTCTTCCTCACGCTCCTCCCGGTGGTGCTGATCCTGTACTTCCTGCTGCGCACCCGCGCGCAGAAGTACAACGTGTTGCTCCTCGCGAGCTGGGCGTTCTACACGTGGCTCAGCCCGTGGTACCTGTGGGTGCTGCTACTCCTCACGGTCATCGACTACACCGCGGCCGTACGCATCGAGGACGCCACGAACCCCCGCGCGCGCAAGCGCTGGCTCGTCGTCAGTATCGTCGCGAACCTCGGCCTACTGGTCGCGTTCAAGTACACGCCGTTCGTGTACGACAACGCGCTCGAACTGGGCCGCTGGTGCGGGCTGGCCGTGACCGAGCGGCACTGGAACATCCTCCTCCCACTGGGCATCAGCTTCCACACGTTCCAAGGCATCAGCTACACGGTGGACGTGTACCGGCGGCAGATCGCGGCCGTGCGCAGTTTCCGCGACTACGCCTTCTTCGTGGCGTTCTTCCCGCAGCTCGCGGCCGGGCCGATTGTGCGCGCCGTCGAGTTCCTGCCGGAGATGGTCACGCCGCCGACGCCGTCCGCGCAGCAGGTGGCCGAAGGGCTGCACCTGTTCCTGATCGGGCTGTTCAAGAAGCTGGTGATCGCGGACCAACTGGACGTGCTGTTCGTGTCGCCGGTGTTCGCGAACCCCGGCGCGTTCGACGCGGCGGCGCACCGCTGGGCCGCGGTCGCGTGGGCCGCGCAGATCTACTGCGACTTCTCCGGCTACTCCGATATGGCCGTCGGCATCGCCAAGTGGTTCGGGTTCGAGCTGCCGCGCAACTTCGACCTGCCGTACCTCGCCGCGAACATCACCGACTTCTGGCGGCGCTGGCACGTCTCGCTGTCGGCGTGGCTGCGCGACTACCTGTACTTCCCGCTGGGCGGGAGCCGGCGCGGGGCGGCGCGCACGTACCTCAACCTGATGGTGCTGTTCGTGCTGTGCGGGCTGTGGCACGGGGCGACGTGGGCGTGGCTGGCGTACGGCGTGTACAACGGGCTGCTCATGTGCGGGCACCGGGCGTTCGACCGGGTCGCCACCGGGCGCGGGTTCTGGGACGCGCTCCGGGCCTCGCGCGGGTGGGCCGCGTTCGCGTGGGCGCTCACGCTCTCGCAACTGGTCGCGATGCTGATCCTCGTGCGCATGAACTCGTGGGCCGACGGCTGGCTCATGCTCAAGTCGTTCGCGCTGTTCGACGTGTGGGGCCTGTGGTCGCCGCGCGTGCCGGTTTGGGTGCCGCTGCTCGTGGCACTGGTGGCGCTGGGCCACCTGTGCGGGAAGCTGAAGCTGACCGCGCCCGCGCCGTTGCGGGCCGCGGCGCAGGTGGGCGCGGTGGTCGCGCTGGTGGCGTTCACCCCCGGCGTGACCAAGACGTTTATCTACGTCCAGTTCTGAGCGCCCGGTTCAGCCCTGCCGCGCGGGGAGTTTCTGCGCGCTGTTGGCCGTGGCGTCGTACTTGTCCTTCGCCTCGTCGGGCGGCACCACTTCGAGGTAGGCGTCGGTCGCGGGGATGTCGTACCACGCGCCGTCGGCGAAATCGACGATCGCGCGCCCGCTGTAGTTCACCGTGACCACGCGCCCCACCTTCCCGGCGAACCGCGCGTACTCCGGGTACTCGGCCTTCACGCGCACGAACGTATCGGTCCAAGTGCTCTTCAGTTCTTCGGTCTGCTGGTACGTGGGGAATCGCATGGGGTGAGTCTCAATCGTAGTCCTCACGCTCCGCGTGAGGACCGCTGGCGGTAACGGAACTACTGTCAGGAACACACTCAGGAACCGATGGCCCGGCGGTCCTCACGCTCCGCGTGAGGACTACGATCTTACCCGCGGAACGCCTTCGGGCCGTGGGCCGGGGGGTCGAAGTCCAGTCCCTTCAGGAACCGCAGCGCGTCGGACGCGCCGTACTCGCGGTCCATGCCGGGGTCGTGCCAGTCCACCGACAGCGGCCCGTCGTAGTTGATCGCGTTCAGGGCGCGGACGATCGCGGGCCAGTCGATCCCGCCGTGGCCGGGCGAGCGGAACTGCCACCCGGCCCGCGGGTCGCCGCTGGGCCAGTAGCCCGCCAGCACGCCGGCGCGCCCGTTCAATGTTAACTGCGCGTCCTTGATGTGAACATGGTAAATGCGGTCCGGGAACCGGCGCAGGAACTCGACCGGGTCCACGCCCTGCCAGTGCAGGTGGCTGGGGTCGAAGGTGAACCCGAAGTCCTCGCGCCCGTCGAGCGCGTCGAGGACGATCTCGGCGGAGTACAGGTCGAACGCGATCTGGCCGGGGTGGACCTCGCAGGCGAAGCGCACGCCGCTCTCGCGGGCCGCGTCGAGCACCGGGTTCCACGTCTTGGCGAACTGGCGCAAGGCGTCGGCGATCACTTCCTGACGCGGGGCGGGGTAGCCGGCGACGTAGCCCCAGATGGGCGAGCCGGTGAACCCGCTGACCACGCCCGCGCCCAACCGCTCCGCGAGCCGGAACGTGGCGACCATCTCTTCGGCCGCGCGCTGCTGCACGCCGGCGGGCGCGCCGTCGCCCCACACGTACTCCGGCACCAGCGCCTGATGGCGCTTGTCGATCACGTCCGAAACGGCCTGCCCGACTTTGTGGTTGGCGATAACGGGAACGTGCAGGTCGTGGCGCGCGAGCAGGTCGAGGCGCGCCGGGGCGTACCCGTCGTCGGCGAGGCCGCGCTGCACTTCGAGGTGGTCACCCCAGCAGCACAGCTCGAACCCGGCGTACCCCCACGCGCTCGCTTTGGTGGCGAGCGCGTCCAGCGACAAATCGGCCCACGGCCCGGTGAACAGCAGGATCGGTCGTCCCATGACACACCCGCTTCGGAGGACAGAGAACAGAAGGCAGAAGAACGGCCACAAAGAAGCACAAAGGGCACAAAAGAAAACCAAGACCGAAGAGAGTTCAAATCAAACTCTGTTCATTGCCTTCTGTCTTCTTTTGTGGCTCTTGTGCCTTTTTGTGGCCATTCTCTTCGGTCTTACTTTCGCGTCAGCCCGGCGGGGCGGTGTCGGGCTTGGGCGGTTCCGGGGGCGAGGGCGGCGCGCTGAACGGGAGCGTCGCGGGGGGCGGCGCGGCCGGCGGCGCGGGCGGAACCACCGGGGGCGACAGCACCGGCAGCGACACGGCCGCGGGCGCGGGCGG
>Ga0194132_10007880_pt1 | contig 15576 bp, 10 predicted proteins | sample TA2KigOf80mmetaG_FD_148612 | JGI IMG/M metagenome (GOLD analysis project Ga0194132, IMG submission 148612) | Freshwater microbial communities from Lake Tanganyika, Tanzania - TA2015054 Kigoma Offshore 80m | ecosystem: Environmental > Aquatic > Freshwater > Lake | place: Tanzania: Lake...
CTGGAGGCCAAAATCGGGAATCCAAGGCGTTCCGGCAGCCTGGCAACGAAAAATCGTGCTACGCAACAACCACACTTCGACCGGCGGCGATGAGCGTTCGCCCGTCAATTCTCGGACAGGCTCCTAGGGCCCTAGCCATTCTCAGTTGGCGGATTCGCGTGGAGCTTTTTATTATACGTGAAAATGCTCTAGTTCGCAGGTTCTCGGACGAAAACACGCTGGTGCTATCCCGGAAAAGCCACCTCGATCCTACATCAGTCCGGCCGCTCTCGGCGATCTTGACGAATGAGAGTGAACCGGTTCAGGCCTCACGTGCTGGTTCTGCCAGAAGATGAAGCGAACCGGCAGATTGCGAACGGTTTCTTGATTTCCCGCCAGGTCAACGCAAGGAATCTGAGCATTCTCGAGCCCGCTGGTGGCTGGAGGAAGGTCCTCCACGAGCTGAGGGAGACCCATGTGCCTCAGATGCAGAAGTTCTCTGGCCGGACCATCGTGCTGGTGGTTGACTTTGATCGCTCTGCCAGCCGGAGGAGCCAGTTTGAGGACGCCTTACCCGAGGAACTCCGTCAGCGGGTTTTCGTGGTTGGGGTCTGGACTGAGCCGGAAGATCTCCGCTCCAAACTCGCCATCATTTACGAACAAATCGGCAAGCAGATCGCCGACGGTTGCGCCGTTGACGGCCCCTCCGTTTGGGACAACCCGCTGTTGCGCCACAACCAGCCCGAGATTACGCGGATGCGTTCGATAATCCATCCGGTGCTGTTCGGATGAGTGAATCCCCAAGCAGGGGGCGCGGCGGGCCGGTAGAGATTCGCCGTGACCACGAATACCGGGCGGCCTGCGAACTCCGCATTCTCGACGCCGTAACCGGAGCGGGGTGCGCCGCGGAAGGGAGCGCAAGCGTGATGCGACGGCGAGTCGCTTCGACCGGAATCCTCCCACGGCACTCCCGCCACGTGCTTCGTTCAGACCATGTTGATGCGCGCTTTTCAGGAGCGTTCCCGCACAATCAGGACCGGTGCGCGCAGCTCATGCCGCACCGCATTGATGGTCGTGCCGAACACCAGATCCTTCCACCAACGGTGCCCATGCGCCGCCATGATCACCAGGTCCGGCTCGACCTCGGCGGCGACCCGGATAATCTCATCCGACGGCCGTGGACCGTGGCGGACAATCAACTCGACAGGCAGCCCCCGCGCGCGCAGCGAGTCGGCGATGTTCTCAAAGTAGCGCTCGCCCGACCGGACCTCCTGCGTCGAGGCGTCCTCGCCGAACACCTGGCTGGTGACGCCCTCCTCCACGTGGACCAGAAACAGCTTCGCACCATGCGCCTGGGCGATCGCGGAGCCATGGGCGACTGCTTCCCGGTCATGTTCGCTGTGGTCGAGCGGGACCAGCACCCGGCGGTAGACCGGCGCCGCGAACGGTTCCCTGCCCACGGCTCCCGCTTCGGGCACCATCGCACCCGCGGCTCCGCGCCGCACGGAATCCGGCAGCCACGGGTGGAGCGTGACATAGACAAGCAATCCCACGAGCAGCAGGCTCAGCGGGACGAGGATCAGCAGCACCAGCCAGCGCCACTCGCCCGCGGATTCGACCCAGCCGCCGAAGGTCCGGATGACGAGCCAGATGTTGAGGCTCACGATCAGAGTCGCCGCGATCCAGGCGAGCGCCCGCACCCACACGGGATTCGCGAATTCGCCCATCCTCTCGCGGCTCGACGTGAACTGGATCAACGGGATCACGGCGAACGGGAGCTGCAGGCTCAGGATCACCTGGCTCAAGATGAGCAGCTTGTAGGTCCCCTGCTCGCCTGCGATCAGAACGGTGATCGCCGCCGGGATGATCGCGAGCAGCCGGGTCAACAGCCGCCGCAGCCAGGGACGCATGCGGAAGTTGAGGAAGCCCTCCATCACGATCTGTCCGGCCATGGTCCCGGTGAGCGTCGAGCTTTGCCCGGACGCAAGCAGCGCCACCGCGAAAAGGACGCTCGCCGCCGCGGTTCCAAGCAGCGGGGAAAGCAGTTCGTGCGCCTGCTGGATCTCGTTCACTTCGATGCCTCGCTTAAAGAAGGTCGCCGCCGACAGCACGAGGATCGCGCCGTTGACCAGCAACGCTGCGTTCAGCGCCACCACTGAGTCGATCAGGTTATACTTGCAGGCGCTGCGTTTCTCCGCCGCCGTCGCTCCGATACGCCGCGTCTGGACCAGCGCGCCGTGCAGGTACAGGTTGTGCGGCATCACAGTGGCGCCGAGGATTCCGATCGCGACGTAGAGGCTCTCGCCGTTGATCCGCGGGATCGAGCCGGAGGCCATCTCGCCAACAGCCGGCCGCGCCAACAGGATCTCGACCACGAAGCAGCCGCCGATGGTCGCGACCAGTGTGAGAATCAGCGCCTCAATCCACCGGATGCCGAACCGGCTGAGCCACAGCACGATCAGAGTGTCAAAGGCTGTCAGCAGTACCCCGGCAAGCAGCGGGATCTTGAACAGCAGGTTCAGCGCAATGGCCGCGCCGAGAAGCTCTGCGAGGTCGCACGCAGCGATTGCAATTTCGCACAGGAACCAGAGGATGTAGCTGACCGGGCGCGGGTACGCCTCGCGACAGGCTTGCGCCAGGTCGCGCCCACCGATAATTCCGAGCCGCGCGCTGAGCGTCTGCAGCAGGATCGCCATCGCGTTGCTGACCACCAGCACCCACAGGAGCTGATAACCGAACCGCGCGCCTCCTTCAAGGTCGGTCGCCCAGTTGCCCGGATCCATGTAGCCGACACTGACGAGGTAGGCGGGGCCGGCGAAGGCGAGCAGGCGTCTCCAGCCTGCGGGCGCGCCGGTCGGGACCGACTGGTGGACTTCAGGGAGCGAGGGCAGCGTGGGCATAAACGGAAGCTACGAAATTCAAGTTAACTATAGTTTATTCCGCTTGTCAACGGTTCCTTTCAATCGGGTGTGGTGGTTTTCAGCCACTCTGGGGCGTGCGGCCTGCTGGGCCAAGGTCGCAAAATCAACGCTTTACGGTTTGGCACGTCGATTGTAAACAAAAACAGCGAGGTGGTGACCATGAAACGAACTCTCCTGGGATTGCTCGCGACCGTTGCAACCGTGGCGGCCGGGAACTACGACGACGATGGTCCAGGCCGGGGTGTGGCCCGGATCAGTCTGATCAACGGGGATGTGTCGGTCAAACGCGGCGACGCGGGCGACTGGACGGCAGCGGCAATCAATGCGCCGTTGGTGGTCCAGGACCGGATTTTCACTGGGCCGGGATCGCGCGCTGAGGTTCAGTTTGACCACGCGAATATGGTGCGGATCGGGAACGACAGCGAGGTGCGGCTGCCAGAGCTCGAGCACCGCCGGTTCATCGTGCAGGTGGCACGGGGCACGGTCACGTTCCGGGTACTGCGAAACTCCGAGTCCGATGTTGAGGTGTCCACTCCGTCGATCTCGGTGCGGCCTACCAAGAAGGGAATCTACCGGGTGAGCGTGCGCGAGGACGGCACCACCGAGGTGACGGTGAGGTCTGGCGAAGCGGAACTGTTCACGCCGCGGGGCAGCGAGCGGCTGAAGTCCGGCCGGACGATGTTGGCCCGTGGATCGCAGTCCGATCCGGAGCTGATGGCGGGCGGCGAGCTGCCGGAGGATGACTGGGACCGGTGGAACGAGCGGCGCGACCGTGACCTGGAGCGCTCTCGGTCATACCAATATGTTTCGTCCGATATCTACGGCGCCGAGGATCTGGACGGGCACGGCCGCTGGGTGTATGCCGCGCCTTACGGCTGGGTCTGGTCGCCGTATGCCGCGCCGGACTGGGCGCCGTACAGGCAGGGCCGCTGGTCGTGGGTCGACTGGTTTGGCTGGACCTGGGTGAGCTATGATCCGTGGGGCTGGGCTCCGTATCATTATGGCCGCTGGTTCAACCATGGCCCGTATGGATGGGTCTGGTGGCCCGGCGCGATCGGACCGCGCTATTACTGGCGTCCGGCGTTGGTGACGTTCTTCGGGTGGAATAGCTGGGGTGGCTTCGACCTCGGGCTGGGGATCGGATTCGGGCGCGTGGGCTGGTGTCCGCTGGCGCCTTACGAGGTCTACCGGCCGTGGTATGGCAACCGTTATTACGGCGGGTTCCGCAACCGGGGTTACGTTGACAACAGCGTCAACGTCGTCAACAACGTCAACATTACAAACATTTACCGTAACTCGCGCGTGTGGGGCGGCGTAACCGCGGTCGACGGAGCGGACTTCTCCTCGGGCCGGGTGACCAACATCCGGACAGTGAGTAACGACGACCTGGGGCGGGCATCGCATGTCCAGGGCCTGGTGCCGGTTGCGCCGGCGAACGAGAGCCGGAGACTGGCGGACCGGGAAGTCCGGGGACGCTCGGAATCGGTTGCGGGCAACGACAGGTTTTACAGCCGGCGGCAACCCTCGGCGGTCGACCGTGTGAGCTTTGACGACCAACGGCGTGGTGTCGAGCATATGGCGCGCCGGACCCACGAGGAGCCGGGCGTGCGCGGTGGCGGAAGGCAGGCCGAAGTTGCGGGCCGGACCACGGATACCGGCGTACGGGATACGGGTTCGCGCACGACTGATAACTCCGACCGGGGCGGCTGGCGGCGGTTCGGCGAGCCTTCCTCGCGGAGCACGGTGTCGGGCGGCACGCGGGAGAACGGCGAGTCCGAGCGGAATAGCGGGGGCGGATCACGCAGATTTGGCGAGCCATCGCGTGGAGTGGAACCTGGGGTGCGCAGCGGAGAATCTGGCGTGCGGTCGACGGATTCCGAGCGCGGCTGGCGCCGGGTGGGCGAGGGGAGTTCGCGGTCCGAGGGAAGCGCACGGGTCGAGGACTCCACTCCCCGCAGGCGGAGCGAAGACGGGTGGAGGTCGATTGGTGAGGGCAGCGGGCGCAGCGAGCGGATCGAGCGTCCGGGCCGCACGGAACGGCCGGAACGGATCGAGCGCACCGAGCGGCCCGAACGGATCGAGCGCACTGACCGCACTGAGCGCAGCCGGGAGTGGGGATCCGGCCGGCCGTCGACACGCAATGACGATGGCGGCGTGCGGATCAGCCCACCGATCGTGCGGGAGCGGACGCGGTCCGAGGACTACGGCAGCCGGCAGTCGCGTGGCGGTTGGGACGGGGGCAGCAGGCAATCGCAGCCGATGCCGCGTTCGGAAGGCGGTGGCGGCCGGGTGTTTGGCGGTGGCGAGGGCGGCGGGCGCTCCGGTGGCGGTGAAGGCCGCGGCGGCGGATGGTCTGGCGGCGGCCGCTCCGGTGGCGAGGGTGGTGGCAGGTCTGGCGGCGGCGAAGGTGGTGGCAGGTCTGGTGGCGGCGAAGGCGGCGGGCGTTCCGGTGGCGGTGAAGGCCGCGGCGGTGGCGGCGGACGCAGCCGTTAACGAGTTTTGTTCTTCCCTCCGGCCCGGTGGCTGCTTCGGCGGCTGCCGGGCCCTTTTTTCGTTGACGCTCCCCGCCCCGCCATGATAACGTTCACCCAATGACGCGCCGGTCATTCTCATTAACGGCCACAGCCGCACTCGCGCAAAACCGCCGCCCCCTGATCGCCACAGGCGGGATCCTGCACGAGACCAACACCTTCAACCCCAAGAAGACGACGCTCGCCGATTTCGCCACCGGCATTGGCGGCGAGGGGATCCTGCGCGGAGAAGCCATCCTGCGCGAACACGAAAAGGCCAACTCCACCATGGCCGGCGTCATCGCCGGAGCGCGGCAATACGGATTCGACCTCTACCCCACCATCACCGCCGGACCCCAAACGATCGGCACCGTCACCGACCACGCCTTCGAGACGCTCATGAAGGAGCTTCTCGAAAAGCTCCGCGCCCGCAAGTTCGACGGCGTCATTCTCACCCTCCACGGGACCATGGTCACCGAGAGCCACGCACACGCCGACGCCGAAGTGGTGCGGCGCGTCCGCGAGGCACTGGGTCCGGCCATGCCCATCGTCGTCACTCACGACTTTCACGCCAACGTCTCGGAAGAGATCATCCGGTACTCGACGGCGTTGATCACCTACAAGGAAAATCCGCACCTCGACCCGAAGGACCGCGGCATCCAGGCCGCTCGCATCATCGCCGCCACGGCGCGCGGCGAAATCCGTCCCGTGCAGGCGCTCGAAAAGCCTCCGATGCTCTACAACCTGGTGTTCCAGAACACCTATCACGGCCCGCTTAAGCCCATCACCGACGAGAGCAAACGCCTGGAAACTCAGCCAAAGATCCTTGCCGCAAGCGTCGCCGGCGGATACCAGTGGTCCGACATCCCCGCCATGGGGCCATCCGTGGTCGTCGTCACCGACAACGACATCGAACTCGCGCGCCGCGAAGCCAAACGCCTCAGCGGCATGGTCTGGGACACGCGCCACGGTCTGAAGCTCAAGCTGCCGGACGCGGCCGAAGCGGTGCGGCTGGCATCCGCCAACGCCAAGCACCCCGTGGTCCTCATGGACACCGGCGACAACATCGGAGGAGGATCGGCTGGCGACAGCACGTTCATTCTCGCGGAGTTCATCAAACAGAAGGCGCCCGGGTGGTTCATCTGCATCTCCGATCCGGAGGCCGTGAAAGCCGCGTTCCGCGCGGGCGTGGGCGGCGTGTTCGACATGCCGGTCGGCGGCAAGACAGACAAGCTCCACGGCGAACCGGTCCGCGTCAAGGGACGCGTCAAGTCACTTAGCGACGGCCAGTTCATGGAGCCGCTCGCGCGCCACGGCGGCATGCGTTATTGGGACATGGGTCTCACCGCCGTGATCGAAGCCGAGGGCTCCACACGCGACCTGCAGAACATCCTGCAGGTGACCACCAAGCGCGTGTTTCCAGCGAGCCTCAACCAACTGATCAGCACCGGAATCTACCCCGACCGCCAGCGGATCCTGGTCGCCAAGGGCACCGTCGCTCCGCGTGCCGCCTACGAGCCAATCGCAGCGCGCATCATCGAAACCGACACGCCAGGAACCACAGCCGTTAATCCGGACCGCTTCGTCTACAAGCGCATCCGCAAGGGATTGTCCGGAATGTACTGATTGCCATGCATCGAATTCAGATCCTGTTCACCATCGCGGCGGGCATCGCTTCCGCGCAATCATTTTCCAGCACCCTGTCCGGCGTTATCTCAGACCAGTCCGGAGCCATGATTGCCGGTGCGGCAGTGACGGCCACTCAGGTGGCAACCAATGCCGCGTCGACGGCAACCTCGGACGCCGAGGGCCGCTTCGTGATTCCAGGACTTCAGCCGGGACCGTACCGCGTTTCGGCCGAAGCCACCGGATTCAAGCAGTTCATCCGCAGCGGGCTCCGCCTGGAGGTCGATCAGCGCTTGCGCCTCGACATTCAACTCGAGCTGGGCGCGGTGTCCGAGAAAGTCGAGATCTCCGCCGACGCCGCGCGCATCGAGGCCGAGACGTCATCCATCGGCGCCATAGTCGACAACCGGCATGTGACCAACATTCCGCTCAACAGCCGCAACGCGATCTCGCTGATCGCTATTATCCCGGGCGCGCGTCCCAGCCGCGGATTCGGCAACGAGTTCAACAGCACCGCCGCGTTCGTGATCAATGGCGGGCGCGGCAACTCGAGCGAAGTGCTCACCGACGGCATCTCGAGCACGGCCAGCGCGGCCAACCCGATCAACACGGTTCCGGTCGCGCCGCCAGTGGAGGCGATTCAGGAGTTCAAGGTCCAGACCAACAGCCTGGCCGCCGAGTACGGCCGGACCGGAGGCGGAGTGCTGAACTTCATCTACAAGTCCGGAACCAATGACCTGCACTTCACGTTGTTCGAGTTCCTCCGCAACAGCGCGCTCGACGCGAACAATTTCTTTAACAACCAGCGGGGACTTCCGCTCAGCAGCTTCCGCCGGAACCAGTTCGGCGGAGTGGTTGGCGGCCCTGTGTACATCCCGAAGGTGATCAACGGCCGCAACCGCCTGTTCTTCTTCTTCAGCTACGATGCGCTCCGCGAGTCGACACAGACCGCCGCTGCCTTCACCTTTCCCACGGCCGCTGAGCGCTCCGGCGATTTCTCGCGGACATTCCGCACCGTGGGCGCGGCTTGCCAGCCGGTGAATATCTTCGACCCGTACACGACCCGTGCGAATCCGGCGGGCGGGTTCATCCGCACGCAGTTTCCTGGCAACGTGATCCCGCCTTCGCGCCTTGATCCCGCGGGCCTGAAGAGCGCCTCCTTCTATCCGCTCCCGAATGGACCCGGAGCGGACTGCTCGGGCGCGAACAACTTCGCCGCCTCGGGCCCGTCCAACTACAACCTCGACCAGTACGACTTCAAGATCGATTTCAATCCCACCGACAAGGACCGTTCCTTTGTCCGGCTTTCGCCCGCGCGCCGGATCCGCGAGACTCCGGCCGAGCAGTACAACACGATTGGATCGAACAACCGCTTCCGCCGTGGCCGCAGCTACGACGGGGGCAGCGGCGCGCTCTCCTATTCGCGGATCATCAGTCCGGCCCTGATCGCCGATGCGCGGATCGGATATAACCGCTGGCATGAAGGCGCGCCCCCGTCGGCCGGCGACAACTTCGATCCCCGCGCGGTGCTGGGATTCGAAGGCCGGTTCCAGGAGCAGATGCTGAGTCCATTCTCGTTCCCGCTGATGACGGTTGCCGGATACGGATCGCTTGGCCGGGGCGATATCCCGTTCACCGACGCCGGCTCGAACACCTACCAGGCGCTGGGCAACGTCACCTGGATCCGGGGGGCGCACACGATCAAGACTGGGGCCGACTACCGTGTGATCCAGTCGAGCGGGCCCAATCCCACCAACACGAGCGGCAACTACACCTTCGGCCCGAACTTCACTCAGGGACCCAATCCCACCACCGCCGGTCCCACCAGCGGCAACGCAATCGCGTCCCTGCTCTCCGGCATGGGCACGGGCAACATCGGTATTACTCCGCGCGTGTTCACGTCGAACCGTTACTTCGCCACATACATCCAGGACGACTACAAGGTGAGCCGCCGGTTGACGCTCAATCTCGGCTTGCGCTGGGATGTCGAAACCGGCCGCCGCGACCGCTACAATCACCTGAGCTGGTTCAACTTCGACGCACCCTCGCCGCTCGCCAGCCGCTTCCCCGGGCTCCGCGGCGGACTTGAGTTCCCTGGCGTCAATGGCAGTCCGCGCAATCAATACGACACTGACTGGAACAACTTCGGGCCGCGCTTTGGATTCGCCTACAACCTGCGTCCGAACACGGTGGTCCGCGGCGGCTACGCCCTGTACTACGAGCCCTTCCAGGGACGCGCGGTGAGCACTGGCGCGCAGTTCACGGGATTCTCGACACTCACAAGCTGGGTGTCCTCGCTCGACGGAATCACGCCGCTCAACCCGTTCCGGAATCCGTTCCCGGATGGCCTCGTGCTTCCGCCCGGCAGCAGCCAGGGCTTGCTCACCGCGGTGGGTGAAGGACTGGGCGCAACCAACCGCGACGGCGCCATCGAGCGGTTCGCCCGCGTCGGCTACGTCAGCCAGTGGAACTACAGCATCCAGCAGATGCTGCCGGGCAGCCTTCTGCTCGAAGTGGCCTACGTCGGCAACAAGGGGACCAAGCTCAGCGACGGCAACGGCTGGGAGATCAACCAGCTCTCGCCCGAGGCGCTACGGCTGGGCAACGCGCTGCTCGAGCGCGTTGCGAATCCGTTCGTTGGCGCGATCACCAGCGGCACGCTGTCGGCCGCGACCACCACGCGCGGACAGTTGCTGCGTCCCTATCCCCACTTCACGCGCCTGGTGAACTACCGTCCGAGCGCGGCGTCTTCGATCTATCACGCGTTCCAACTGGAGTTGAACCGGCGCGTCACGCGCGGCGTGCAGTTCCTGGCCGCCTACACCGCGGGCAAGCTCATCGACGACAGCTCAAGCCAGACGGACCAGTTCGCGCCGAGCAATCATCAGAATTCGCATGACCGGCGCGCCGACCGCTCGCTCAGCGTGCAGGACATCTCCCAGCGCCTGGCGTTGAGCTATGTAGTCGACCTCCCGTGGGGATGGCAGATCAACGGCATCACGACCTTCCAGACCGGCCAGACAATCACCGTGTCGAACGGATCCGACAACAGCCAGTCGTTCGGATTGCAGCAGAGGCCAAACGTGCGCGACAATCCACGGTTGTCGAGTTCGCGGCCAACCTCGGAAAAGCTCACGCGCTGGTTCGACACCACGATGTTTTCGCAACCCGCGCCATTCACGTTCGGCAATGCGGGCCGGGTCCTGCCCAACGTCCGCAGCGACGGAACCGCCAATTTCGACATCTCGCTATTCAAGAATTTCGCCCTGCCGCCCGAGCGCAAGGGGATCCTGCAGTTCCGGGCCGAGTTCTTCAACGCATTCAACACGCCGGAATTCGGGATCCCCGGCGCGGCGTTCGGCACCCCGAACTTCGGTGTCGTGGGCATGCAAGTCAACCCACCACGGCAGATTCAGTTCGGGTTGAAGCTGATCTACTGACGGTGGTCAAAAGCCCTTCGACCGCCGCCAGTACTCCTCAAACAACCCCTTCATCGCCTCGCCCATCCCGGGGTGATCAAACACCACCGCGGTCCACGACGGCCTGGTGACCAACGGATCCAGCAGCGCCACCAACCCCCGCGTGCCATCAAAGACCGCAAGTTTCATTGGCAGCGAATCAATTTGCCGGACCAGGACACCCGCTCCCTGATAATCGGCAAGCCTCTGCCGGTGCCGGTCATCCAGGCGCGAACCCTCCAACAGCAGCCGGCATACAACACCACGGTCGCGCGCCTTGCGAACCAACTCCTCATCGAGCGGATCCACCGCGTACGGCGGCCGGGAAAACTCCAGGTACTCGGACGCCGCCGCCGAGATCATCTGCCGGAACTCGGCCGCGGTGAGGCCCGGCTCGGACACGATCCGCAGGAAGTCGAGCGTGCCCCGCCCCTCACGCCCCTCGTCGTAGGCGCGCGTCAGATCCTCCACCATCGCCGTGGCAAGCTTGTGGTGCTCCTCGATGTCGGCCTTCACCTGCTCATGCCGCCGCGCGAAGTAATTGGGAATCGCAAGCGCGGGCTCCACCGCCGAGAACAGCTTGGTCTTGTCCTGCACGACACGCGCGAAGCCCTTCTCCGCAAGGCTGTCCAGGACCTCGTAGATCTTCTGGCGCGGGACATCGGCGCGCGCCGCTAACTCGAGCGCCTTGAACTTCGGGTGTCCCACCAGGACCATGTAGGTCCGGGCTTCGTAGGCGTTCAGGCCAATCTGCTGCAGCTTGCGCCAGAGCCTCTGGAATCCGCCGTCGGTCAGTTCCTTGTTCACTGGTCCACCGCCGTTATCGTAATTCGTTCGACGTCGCGCTGCCCAGCCGGTCCCGTGGCTGCCAGTTCGACATCCAGGGTGCGAGCCACCACCTGATCCAGGCACGAACGCGGCGCGTTGGGCACCTGGGCGGCGAACGGACGTAGCGACACGCTCGCGGCGCCTTGCACGCCATAGCACACCGTCACTTTGCCGCCGCGCGGGACCTTGACCGAGGACACCCACAGGAACTGGATCATCGGCGGGCTCGAGGGTGCGGTCCGGGCCTTCGGGTCCACGCGAAGGGTCGCCACCGCCTGCGCCTGTTCCCCGGCGGATCCTTCCGCGGTCAGGGTGTAGGTGGCCGTCGCCGCCGGATGGACCACAACACAGCGGGCAAGCGACGGCCGGATCGCCTCCACCCCGGGAGTAATCTTCACCGCCACCGCTCCTTCCGTGCCGTAACAGACCTGCGCCTCGCCGCCCGGTGCCACTACGTTCGGACTCACATAGAACTGGGCGATCTTCAAGGGATCGGGCTGGAGCTTTGGAGGCGCATCTGCGCGCTTTGGCTCCGTGCCACATGCCGCCAGCAGCGCCATCAAGGCCCAGCCAGCCCTCACGGAAGCTTCACCTTGGCCAGGTAGATCGCGGTCTTCCCTTCATGGGATGAATAGTAACTTACATGCAGGAGCCCGTCGTGCAGGACCAAGCCCGCATAACTCGAATCCCCGCTCGAAGGCAGCACCAGGAACTCGGTCAGCGATGGAATCGACGGCTCCAGCCAGCACAACGAGGTCCGCTGTTTGCCTTCGTACAGCCGGACCGCGGCCACGAACCGCCCATCCGGCAGCCGGATCATGTGCGGACCGCCGATTCGCACACCCAGGTCCTTCCACTCCCAGCCGCGATACGGAGGCCGGCTCCGCCCAAGCTGCGCGGTCTTGGTGTCCTGGTCGCGGCGCAGCAGGACCATCGCCGTCTCGTCGTGCAGGAACAGCATCGAAGTTTCGTTCGGATACCCCTGGTCGAACGGGTTGGCATTGAGCGTCTGATAGGACATCCCGTCATTGCTGATGTAGAACCGCAGCCCGCGCGGCTCGACTGTGCTGTATCCGAATCCGTAAGCACGGCCCCGCTGCCAGTTCACGCGCCAGAGCCAGTAGTTCCGGTCGCCAAACTCTTCTGGTTTGGACCACTCACGGCCGTCACTTGAAAACCACACGAGGTTCTTGTGCCGGTAGTCGAAGCTCGCGGGCATGGCCGCCGCAGCGGTCAGCATGAGCCGGTTCCCCGGCGCGATGGTGATCTTGGGATCACGCAGGTCCGCGGCGGGATAGGACACCAGCGCCGCGCTGTTCCAGCGGGTGGCATCATTCGAGGCCAGAACGCGGATGGCCCCATCCGGCGACACGTGCGACGTTCCTTCCCGGAACACGCAGTACCAAAGGTCGCGATACCGGATCAGGTCGGTGAAAGCGCTGTGCGGAGCCTGCCCCCAGATCCGGTTCACCTCGACGAGTTCCGCGCCCGCCACCGGCTTCGGCTTCGGAGCTTCGGAAAACGAACGCTGCCCGCAAAGCTGCGGCAGCATCACGACACCCGCGAGGAACCATCGCATGACAACCATTCTCGCACCTAACCGGTCTTCCGCTTCCGGAACTCATCCACGGCGACAGCAAGGATGATCACCGCTCCAACGATCGCCTGTTGAACGTAAGGCGAGATCCCGAGCAGGTCCGATCCGTTGGACAGCAGCCCCATGATGAACGCGCCGACCAGCGTGCCCGCCACCGTCCCTTCGCCTCCGCGCAGGCTGCCTCCGCCGATCACCACCGCGGCGATCGCGCTCAGCTCGTACCCCTGCCCCGCCGTCGGCTGTCCCGTCATCAGGCGCGACGCCTCGATCATGCCGGCGAGTCCGGTCAGCAAGCCGCACAGCGTGTACACGGCAGTGGTCACCATGGCCGTGTTCACACCCGCGTAGACTGCCGCGTCCGGATTACTTCCGATCGCGAAGGCGTAGCGGCCCAGCCGCGTATGTTCGAGGATCATGTGCACGGCCACCGCGCATGCCACCAGCACCCACAGCACAAATGGCACGAAAAGCACCGTACCCTCGCCGAGATACGCGAACGGACGCGGAATATCGTGAACCGGCAACCCGTTTGAAATCAGCAGCGCCAGGCCACGCACGATCCCCAGCGTGCCCAGTGTGACAATGAACGGATTGATTTTCAGCCGCGTGGCCAGGAATCCGTTGATGAATCCACACAGCATTCCCGCCGCAATGCCAGTAAGCACGCCAACGTGCACGCCCGCGCCCTTGGACATCGCCATGGTGCCCAGCAGTCCGGCCATGGCCAGGATTGAGCCCACCGACAGGTCGATCCCGCCAGCGATGATCACCATGGTCATCCCGAGCGCCATGATGTTGATCACGGCAGTCTGGCGGACGACGCTCGACAGGTTCAAGGCCGTGAGGAAGTTGGGTGTGGCGATCGAGAGTCCGGTGAACAGAGCGATCAGCGTGAGGAAGGGTAGCAAGCGCTGGATCATTGCGCGGCCTCCGGTGTGGCGAGATGCATGATGTCCTCCTGCGTGGTGCGCCCCGGCAGTTCCCCGCTGATCCGGCCGCTGCGCATCACCAGGATCCGGTCGGCCACTTGCAGCAGCTCAGGGAGCTCTGAGCTCACCATCAGGATCGCGGCGCCGTTGCGGGCAAGCTGGTCCATCGTTTCAAACACCTCTACCTTGGCGCCCACGTCAATGCCCCGCGTCGGCTCGTCGAACAGGAACACCCGCGCGCCTCGCACCAGCCACTTGGAGATCACCACTTTCTGCTGGTTCCCGCCACTCAGCCTGCCCGCAAGCTGGCCCGGCGAGTTGGACTTAATACGGAGCTTGTCCGTGTAACTCTGCGTGAGCCGCTGCTCGGCGTCCAGGTCAAGGATTCCGCCCCAGCGGCTTACGGCCTCCAGGTGCGCGATCGTCATGTTGTGGCTCACCGGAAGGGCGCGCGCAAGCCCGGCGCGCTGGCGGTCCTCAGGGATCAGCGCGATGCCCGCGGCCACGGCGTCCCGCGGAGTGCGTGCGTGAAGTGTGGCGCCTCCCACGCGAATGGTGCCGCTGGTGAGGGGATCCATTCCGAATAGCGCGCGGCAAAGCTCGGTGCGGCCTGCGCCGATCAGCCCGCCGAGCCCAACGATCTCGCCGGCACGAAGCGTCAGGCTGATGTTGTCGAGAACGGGCGGACGGGTGAGCCCCTCGACGCGCAGCAGCTCGGCCCCCGGTGGCACCGGATCGCGGCGGTAGATCGAGTTGATTTCGCGCCCCACCATGTGGCGGATCAACTGTTCCTTGGGCAGGTCCGCGAGCGCCCCGGTATGGACCGTCTCACCGTCGCGCAGGATCGTCACCGTGTCACCGAGCGAGCGAAGCTCATCCAGCCGGTGCGTGATGTAGATGACTCCCGTCTGCCGGTCCTTGAGAGTACGGACGATCCGGAATACTTCCTTGGTCTCGGCTTCCGACAGTGACGAAGTCGGCTCGTCAAAGATCAACAGCGAGGAGCCGTGCTGGATCGCCCTGCAGATCTCGACGAGCTGCTTGCCTGCCGGACTCAGCTTGTCGACGCGCCAGTCCGCCTGGAGCGGGAAGTGGTGATCCTCGATCAGGCGGCGGGCAGATGCGGCTATCCGGACGCGGTCGACCAGGCCGAACCGTGTGCGCGGCTCGCGCCCGAGGAAGATGTTCTCAGCAACGGACAGGTGCGGCGCCAGCAGCGACTCCTGGTGGACCATCGCGATGCCGATGGCCGAAGCATCGCTCGGGCGCGCCAGATCCACCCGCTGGCCGCGCCAGACGACCTCCCCGGCGTCGGGTTGGATCATCCCCGCCGTGATCTTCATGAGCGTGGACTTGCCCGCCCCGTTCTCACCCATCAGGAGGTGGACCTGGCCTGCTTCAACCGAGAGGTTGCCGCCTTTGAGCGCGGTCACGCCTCCGAACCGTTTCTGGATGTCGCGCAATTGTAGGAGCATCGGGGACGGGGAAGGAATCAGTGTACTACGCCCGGGGCATCGGCCGGGATAAATCCATATTTTTCTGCACTCTAGGCACTTTTTTGTGAGACTTTCCGGCCCCTCGCGGCACTATTCTAGTGACAATACTGTTCACTTAAGAACATTTTTGTGATATCCTGTTTTAGGGCGATTGCCTCCACAAGGAGGCGATCGCATGACAATCACAGCCGTCGAGTCTTCCACACTCGCAGCGGTAGGCTATGACGAATTC
>Ga0194132_10007884_pt1 | contig 15572 bp, 14 predicted proteins | sample TA2KigOf80mmetaG_FD_148612 | JGI IMG/M metagenome (GOLD analysis project Ga0194132, IMG submission 148612) | Freshwater microbial communities from Lake Tanganyika, Tanzania - TA2015054 Kigoma Offshore 80m | ecosystem: Environmental > Aquatic > Freshwater > Lake | place: Tanzania: Lake...
GCGTGACTGTGTTCGCCCAGCTCGCTCAAGACGCGACGCCGTTGGTGGCCAACTGCCGATCGCGATGGCGTTTAGACCTGTCGTCCATGTTCAGACCTGATTCGTCTCGAGCGCCACTGTAGCGGTCGCAAATTCTAACGGATCCTCCATCTGGGGCAAGGACAGCTGAAGCCCGGTTCCAATCCTCATGAGGTGAGGCAGCATGGCGGAGGCCACGACCTCCACGACAGGAACAACGACCGCATTCCCAAACTGTTTGTAGGCCTGCGTATCTGACACCGGAATCTCGAAGCGCCGCCCATTGCGATCAAATCCCATCAGGCGTGCACATTCCCGAGGTGTAAGGCGGCGAGGGCGCCGCCGTGGGCCCTGATCGATCAGGATCTCAGATCCATCTTTGAAGTAGCGCGCAGAAAGTGTCCTCGCCGTCTCATGGGGCTTTACCAGGCCGAAGCCAAACCCATGACCAAGCGCTTTGTGCTTCGCGGCGTAGTCGCGAAGGTAACCCCAGAGGTGCTCGGTAAGAACGTATTTGGGTGCGACGGTTGCTTTGTCACCGATCGTGTAAGGCGGGTCCTCCTCCTCCGAACCATCTTCCGGATGAAGAACACTACGAAGTGTCGGGCCTTTCGAGGGGTCTGCGACAGGGATGCGATCAAAATCGAACGCGGTCGGTTCACGAAATCCAACGATGAAAATTCGTTCGCGATTTTGCGGAACGTAACCCTTTGCGTTAATGACCCGGCAATGAACCTCGTAACCAAGATCATCGCGTAACGCCTCCATGATGACCTGAAAGGTCCTGCCACCGTCATGGCTCCGCAGATTCTTCACGTTCTCGAGGATGAAACCCGCAGGGCGACGGGTCTGCAGAATGTCCGCGATCGTGAAGAACAGATTGCCTTGCTCCTTACACTCGAAACCGTGAGGTCTTCCGAGCGCGTTCTTCTTCGAAACCCCGGCGATGGAAAATGGCTGGCACGGAAATCCCGCGACGAGCACATCATGCGAAGGAACCTCCGCCGGTGGAAGAATGGTTATGTCGCCTGCGAAAGGATGTTCAGGACCATCAGCAAAGTTGGCGCGATAGGTCTGGCGACTGAACGGGTTCCACTCGGATGTGAATATGCATCTTCCACCAACGGATTCCAGCGCGAGTCGCATACCTCCTATGCCTGCAAACAAGTCGATAAATGAGAATCGTTGTCTCGGCTGGGCGGGAAGGCGGAGACCGCTCGCGATTGCCCTCAGCAGCTTGAGCGCCGCAGGATTCGGCGGCCGCTCACCTCGAAGCCAACGGTAAACGCTTGAGGGGCTGTAGCCCAGCTGGCCCGCCAAGATCTCCACCGGAAGTCCCGTAAGCTCTAGAAGATGCGCGAATGTGTTCATGGAGGGTGTTCGCTGGGACTGTTTTTGGCATTTTGGCAATCCTCAGCTTGCGAGTCAATAGACATCGACTTGTTGAGCGCGTTTCCTGATGGCCTGGCTGCCAGTGCTTGCCGATAAAGCTGCTGAACCTGTTTCGCACGAGGAGATATGAGCCGAGGCCTGCTGTCAGAGTATTTCGAAGGAATCGCCTTCAAGAGGTTGAGCGCCGTTGAAGCGCACCCAGAACGGTCGAATCAACACGAGTTCGATGGCGTTCAGCAGCTTCGATTACTGCTCGGCGACGAGAAGGCCACGTTTCCAGCTCAGTTCGTCTACCTCACCGACGACGAGGATGAAGTTCGTTCTGCGCAAGGGTTCGTGACTTGGTACGACGCTCGTGAGCGTCACCCGACACGTAGCGAGTACCGCCTGTACTTTCCAACTACCGCGGTGTCCGAAAGAGCATCTGCGGGGGATCTCGCAGTAATCGCGCGCCGGCGTGACGGCACAATGCTCGTCGCAATCGCTGACGAAGGCACGACTGCTGAGAATCAGCTGCGATGGCTGTTCAACCTCCCGGAGGTCGGTGGACGGTTCCAGACCCAGGAAGTCCGAACAGAAGATCGCACCCTCGGTTTTGGAGCGACCCATCTGCTCGAGCAACTCGGAGTCGAGATCGAACCGGCGACACCGTCGGTGGATCTGCAGGGGCTTGTCGATCGATTTGGCGGCGTGTTTCCGGACACTGCTACGTTTTCCGAGTTTGCCCGCACATCGTTGAAGGACGTTCGCTCAATCGACGATCCCGATGCTGCCGTCATGGCTTGGCTCGAACGCGAGGAAGGGCTGTTTCGTGCGCTGGAACGACAGATCGTATCCAAGCGGCTCAGCACCGGTTTCGGGAGAGACGGCGAGGATGTCGATGGTTTCGTACAGTTCTCGCTTCAAGTTCACAATCGCCGTAAGTCGAGGGCCGGCTACTCTGCTGAGAACCACCTGAAACAGGTGTTTCGGGACCACGATCTTCGCTATTCACGGAACAAACGAACTGAAGGCAAGTCAACGCCGGATTTCGTGTTTCCCGGTATAGGGGAATACCACGACCCCACATTTGATCGCGCAGCACTGTCCATGCTGGGTGTCAAAACGACTTGTAAGGACCGGTGGCGGCAGATCCTCGACGAGGCTGACCAGATTCCGACCAAGCATCTGTTCACGCTTGAGACAGGTATCAGCGAAGATCAGACTCAATCAATGCGCGCGAGGCTGGTGCAACTGGTCGTTCCGGCGCCACTGCATGAAACGTTCACAGCACGCCAGCAGCCCGAGTTGCTGCGCCTGAGGGACTTCATCGAGCTGATCGGCCGTCGCCAAGATCAGCATCGTTGATATGGCGGCAAAGGCGGACGTTCTTCTAAACGGTGTGCTGGCGCAACTGGGGCTCGACGCCGCCACCTCGGAACAGATCTTTGCGAGGATCGGTGAGATCGTCACGGAGCTCCAGAAACTGAATGACTAGGAAAAGATCGCCGTTCCGACGACGGGCACCATCACTGAACGACTGTGGGAACACGGGCTCAAAGTGGCCGCACCGAATACGTATAGAAAGCTGAAACCAATCTGGAAGTGGGTCGGTGACTTCTACATCGAGGGTGCACCGTTCAATACAGTCGTAACGGTCAAGAGTTTCAAAGCCAAAGAGCGAGCTTCTGAGCAGCGGAACAGGCAATCTGCTGTCCCCGACGATTGGGTTCGGGTTGTTCAACGACAAGAGTGAGTGGACCGAGCAGAGAGTTGCTTCGTATGTGTTCCGAGCGTTTTTCGCGATCTATCTGCCGACACACCTCCTTGAGCAGCTGACGCCGACCGTTCGTGCGAGGACAAACATCAATGCCCGTCCGTTCCTTCGATCGCTCGGCGATTTCATCGCCGACATCAGGGCTGCGCTCCATAACAAGGGCCTCCTCGACCCGCGGAAGCTATAGACGTTTCCCACCAAAGCTCAACTGGACAAACGATACCGTTTGGCGTTACAAACGCTCTCGACTGACTGACGCCGGCTCAAGCTCGCAAAGTATTGAAAAATAAGGACTGCATTCCAGGCACGGCCATTGCCATCTTGGAAGATGTCCGATGGCAAGCACAGCATTCTGCGCGGTTCAGACAGGCACCAAGCCGGCGAGCTACCCGGCCGGCCGGCTGGCGTATTCAGCACCTGAAAGGCTCGAAATGACCACCGACGTCCGGGCGCCTTCATATGAAACCGCGAACGAAGCTTTCCTCGAACGGCACCTGCCCGGGACGTCAACTGCGATGGTTGCGCTTCGGCAGCTGGTCATGAAACTCAACTCGCCTCGCAATGCCGGCCTTGTGAACGTGATCCTGATTACCGGCGAGAGCGGAGCTGGTAAGAACCACGTGGCGCGCGTGATTGCCGGCCATCGACGGTGGCTTGAGGTGCGGCAGAACCGGCGAGAGAGTCCCGGCTTGGAAGCGGCCCTGAATTCGTTCCTGGACCGATTCGAGGAGATACACCTCCCCGCACTCCCCGACACGCTGGTCGAGAGTGAATTGTTCGGGTACAAGCAGGGTGCATTCACTGGCGCTGCCCGCGACCGGTCAGGGCTGCTCGGTGGGCCGAGCCGTGGCAGGAAAGAACCGCAGGACCTCCTGCTCGATGAGATCGGCGATGCCACTCCTGCTCTCCAGGCAAAGCTGCTGCAGGTAGTGGAACAACGACGATTTCGACCGGTTGGCGGAGGCCTCGACGAGTACTACGAAACGAGCGCCCGGCTGATCATGGCGACAAACCGCGATCTTGCTGGAATGGCCCGGGCGGGGGATTTCCGCGAGGACCTCCTGTGGCGCCTCCGAGAGTTTGTCGTCGTCGTCCCCCCACTACGCGAGCAGCCTGACAACATCGCTCCCATAGCGCGCCATATCGAAGAGGAACTCCGAGGGGTTGTCCCGGAGGACTACGACGAGCAGACACGGCAGTGGCGAGAGATGGAGCCCCTTAGTGGGGAAGATCTGGACTGGGCGCGAAGTTATGAATGGCCTGGAAATGTGCGGGAACTGAGGCAGGCGATTCGCCGTTGGTATTTCGACAACGGCGAGGAATTGCTTCGTACGACGATTTCGACGATGCGCGCCCAGGAATCCTCAGTACAGCGTCAGAGTTCGCCAACGATCGCAGCACTCGTTCGGAAAAGGCTCGATGATGGCCTGAAGGGTGACGCGGCCCCGCCCGGAAGCCTCGACGGTCTCAAAAAAGAATTCGCTCGGGACATCGAAGCCGGGGTCAACGAGTGGTACGGAGCTGAGGATCGCAGCGACGAAGATCTACGTGCGCTCTTCCCCAAGAATCAGCCCACATCAGTCCGCAACAAGCTTTCGAACTGGAGGCGACGATGAGAGGCACCTGCGAGGTCCTCACGTGGTTCTCCGAGCGAGAGCCGAGGATGCTTCCTGATTCGTGCATCGTAGTGGGCGGCACGCAGCTGCTGCACCATTTTCTCCGCCGTGTCGCAGATCGAACGCTGCTGGGTGCATCCGGTCGGCTGGGGCTGGCGGTGCCGTTCATCGGCGCCGACCTCCGGGACTGTCTCACAGCCGTGCCGCACATCGCACATGGACGTATCGATCTCCTGATTGTTACTGCGGGAAGACGTGATGCGCAGCGGTGCGTGCCACAGTTCAGAGAGTTCCCATGGAGATCCCTTCAGATCAACGTCAGACCGAGGCTGCATGCAAAGATTTTCTCGTTCAACGAGAGTGCGGGCGGCGGCTTGTGCTTTGTGGGATCCCACAATCTCACGCGCGCCGCAGCAACTACCAATGAGGAGGCAGGCGTCCTCTTTGTCGGCGGCAGCAGCTCCAGCACAGCTTCCGTCACGCATGCGTGTTACGACCGGATAGTCCAAATCGCCCAGAATGGCGTGCGGTTCAGCGACAGCCTGGCCCTGGATGGCCAGGCTGCGTAGAGGAGATAAGCAATGACCGAGGCAACACAAGACACATTCCCGGAGTGGTTCTGTCTTCGGGATGGGCGAAAGAACTTTCAGATTGATCCAGCGCGCGACCAGGAATTCCTCTTTGGTCAGCCAAGCTGGGAGCAGGATACCGACTCCCGCCTGAAACGGGCGCAGTTGCTTGGCACGCCGGTGCGCCTCCTGTGGTGGGGCCAGTACGGGATCGGCAAGACTCACCGACTGCGGCATACCGAGTACCTCGTCAAGCAGAACGGCTACAAGTACCGAAGTTGTTACGTCGTGGCCACCGACATCCAGGAGAAGACAGGGTTCGAAAGTCTTCACTACGAACTGGTGAACTCGCTCGATCGAATTCAGATGCAGAAGCTCGTCGCATCCTACCTTCTGAAAGTGAAGACACAGACTCCAGGCGTTCCAGCCACAAAGGACATCTGCGGAAACTCGGCGGATGTCGAATCTGCGCTCAAAGTCTTTGGCGGTGACAATGACCAGCTTGTCCTGCCAGCCTGGCGCTTTCTCTGCGGCCTCGAGCTGAAGGGCACCGAGGTGGCCCTTGCCGGCGTCACTAAGGAGCAGCTTAACAACAGCCACGACTTCTCAGCCGTGCTCGGTGCGCTCGGTCACGTTATCAAGGTAGAAACCGGCAATGAACTGCTCTACCTGATCGATGAAGCTGAGAATCTCCTGAAGATAACCAACAAGACCGCAGCGGCGCGATGGCAGGAGTCACTGCGCTCCATGCTCGACATTCAGCACGTTGGAATTGTGATGGCAGTCGGCGCCGAACGGTTTCAGGACGTGCCGCCTCTTCTGACAAATGCAGATTTTGTCCGACGCATGCAGAAGGACAACTACAGGCACATGGAGGCATTCAAGCTTCCTGATGTAACGAGCTTCGTCAAGGGGCTTCTTACCCAGTGGATCGATCCCGCCAAACGAAGTGCTGTGGAGGCCTCGGAGAACTTCGCCACCAAGATTGCTGACTATGATCCGGACCTCTTCCCATTCACGGCCGGAGGCTTCGATAAGTACTGCCAGTACGCAGTAGTCGATCCCCGCACGGCGAAGCCAAGTGAGATCCTAGTCAAGCTCGATGGCGTCGCAGCCGACGCGTTCTTCCGCGGCCGCAGACTGATCGATAAGAAGCACCTGACAGATATGGGAATCGCCTAAGAGGAATCCAATGGCGTACCAGTTCATTGTCGATCCGCAGATCGTGGGCGACGTAACCATAGGCACCGAGGGCGACGACACTCGCATCTATCTCGGACGCCTCGCCGAAACCGGGCCGGTGCGAAAGGTGTCCTTCGGCGGCTCAAAAGAATTCGTCGGCTTGGTCCTAGGAAAGCGCGGAAGTGGGAAGAGTCACACTCTGGGCGTTCTCCTTGAGGGTTTTGCGACGAAGGCCGAGCGAGGTTCGATCGCCGAACATCGTCGACGCCCGGCGACGCTGCTGCTGGACCCTATGGGCAACTTCTGGACAACCGCCCATCTCGTGCATCCTGACGGACCTCCTAAAGTTCGCAAGCAGTTCGCCAGCTTGGACGGCTGGAACTGCGACCCGGAAGACGTCAATGTGGAGATCTGGCTTCCGGCAGGCTTCAAGACGCCCAATGACCCGCCGACTGTAAAGGAGTTTCGAGTCCGAGTCGCCGACCTGAATGATGCTGACATCGCTGACCTGATCGGAATCAATCTCTTGAAGGACGCTCAGGGCGCCGCGCTCGCAGAGGCATACGCGGCCGTAATCGAGGGCTGGTCAAACGATTCCGGCCGCATTCCAGCAAGGGCCGACTACGGATTCATGCACTTGGTCGAGTACCTCGAATACGTGCGCGATCGTCAGAACGGCGGCGACCATCACCTTTCGACAATCAAGGCCTTGATCAGAAGTCTTCGGAGCCTTGACCGACAGCCGGTGTTCTCAGGTAGCGGCACTCCTTTGACGGCATTGTTGTCGGCCGGAAGGCTGAGCGTCTTGATGTTGCCATTGCGGGTCGGTAGCGACTTGCGGCGGGTTATCACACGTCTGTTGATACGACGCATTCTGCGCGAACGCGAGGAAGCATCGCAGATCCGAAACCGGCTTGACGTGGAGAGTATGGAAGACCCTGAGCGAACCAGGCTGGAAGGAGAGTTGGCTCGTCGAATCCCACGCTCGTTAGTTGCCCTGGACGAAGCGCAGGAGCTGCTCGGGGATGACGCAGGGTACGCACGAGAGGCACTGGAGGACTTTTGCCTTCTCGGACGCAATTACGGGCTGTCGTTGCTCATGGCGACTCAGCGTCCGATGGCGAGTGCCATCAGCTCGAAAGTGAGGAGTCAGGTCGACTTCTACCTCATTCATCGACTGCTGACGCAGGACGACATCGACACCGTCTGGGGCAACCTGCTTGCGGTTTATCCCCGAGAGGTACGCGATGGCAATCATGAACTCAACTTCGCTCAACTTCTCCGTTCGCTCGAGCGAGGTCAGGTGGTGATTTCCGCGTCGCACGCGCAGTCAGATGAGCGGATCAATCGGGTGATCATCGGCCAGGTCAGGCCGCGCATTACCGTTCACGGCGGTGAGGTCGACTAGTAGTGGACCGATACCCGATCCTTCGGAGTCTCGACCCGTACCACGCCCGCGTCGGGTATCTCGGTGCCTTGGCGAGCGCGTCTACGCGAGGGCTTGATACTTCCGCAGCATTGACAGCGCGTTTTCACAATCTGCTGTTTGAGCGAATTTACAAGGACGACGAACGTTTCGATGTGCTCATGTCGCGTGTTCCTGAGACGCGCCGATCAGAGCTGTTGAAGCGGATGCTCCGACCCGAACAGGAGGATCCATCGGCAGCGTTTATGGCTGTCAAAGCGCCCGCACCAGAGGCTCCGCCGGCTGATTGGTTAACCGCGCCGAATTCAGCCCGACGCGCCAAGCCGGCGCTGGTCGCAACGGACTGGTTGTACGTGAGTGAGTTCTGGTTATTTGATTCCGTAATGCCCGCTGCCGTCGGGCACCTCTCGCGCGAAAAACTCGATCGCACTATCGACCTTGCGCGCTGGACCGGTGCCCTGCTGCCGACTCTCGAACTGGCAGATCTCGGTTATCTCTTGAAGCACTTTTTGGACCTCGCTCGGCAACGGGACAACCAGGACACGTTTCTGTTCAACCCGCTGAATCCCGCAGCCCATGAGTGTCTGCCACCGCTGTACTTCCGAGCAATCCTGGCTGAGGAGATTCTGTACCCATTCCTTCTGGTTGAACTCGTTGAGCGATTCGACGCGGGGGACCGATTGGCAACGCGCGGTGCGTCAGGGCTGCTGGTACGAGCAGTCAGGCGACTCCTCGACACGATTGGCGACATCACGGATCCGGAAGACGCGCCGGCTGTGCGTGATGTCGAGCGGTTCTACGAAGCGATCGAGAACAAAGACAGCACTCAGGAAAACTATTTGCGACCCAGAATGGAGATTCTCGTTGATCTCGGGTTCCTTCAGCGGCGACAGGCTGGTGAAGGAAAGCGCCCGGAATTTGCGTGGGAGGTCCGGGAACCGACCCGGCGGCTCGCCGACGAGCTGCGGCCTATAACGGTTGCCAAGCCTTCGATCCCTCGAGAGCTCCAGCTATATCTCGACCGACGCTTCTTCGGGTCGGCATCGCGCGCCTTGGGACATCAGAAGACCGTTGTTTCAGATGATGACGATCGAATGCTGTGGTTCGCCCAGGCATTCAAAGACATCGGGCGAGAATTCGGCTTCACTCCAGGTCGTACGCTGGCCCTGAAGGCGTGTTTGATGGCTTGGGAACGCGGCTATACGATGGAAGTTGGCGATGTATTCGACGCCGTCTATCGCGCTGCGAAGCAACCGATTCAGGAGTACTTGCACTTTTCAGGCGGAAGCCGCTTCGATCGGGAATTTCTGATCCGCGTCGATGACGAGGCAATCACTTATCTTGAACAGCAGAAGGCTGCCCGAGGGAGCCACTGATGGCAAAGCGAAGCGAAGCCGCGACCAGAAGGAATTGGAAGACGCTCCGAACTGATTCGGCTGCTCTACGACGCCGAGTCGTCTCGCTGCTTCAAGAAGCGGAGAATCTTACCGCGGGTGACGAAGCTGACGCCGTTTCAGCGTGGCACGCGCTTCAACTCGAACTCGATGACTGGCAAAACGAAGTGGGGCCGTGGCTCGAACGAGCTACCGCTCTACTTAAGCGGACCGATGCATCCAGAGGCGAGCAGTTGGAAACCCTCCCGCGTCGGATTTCGCAACGTCTGAAATCGAAGGGCCATGCGGTCTTCGGAGACGCCGACCTTCTCATCGTCGATGGCATCGCTTATCTTGAACTCGGTCTCGCCAAGGGAAAGATCGCGCTCAATCAAACGGCTATCGAAGGCTTCGATGCAGCCGCGATTGCGAACGCGGTTACCGAGGAGATCGCGAAGCTGAGGAAAGCAGCTACGGAACCGGCGTCGATGTTGAAACAGCTGCTCGAGGCTTACGACCGCGAGGCGCGTGCAAACAACCTTCGCCTAGGCGCCCCGGTTCAAACGACTTCGGTGCTCTCTCAGCTCACATTTCTCAGACAGACGAATGCGTTTCGAGCCAATCCGTGTGCACGGCTGTTCAAGGAGTACCCTCACGATGTGTTCAGAGCGGACCTGTACGCTCTCCTGGCATCAGGTCGACTGACCGTCGAGGGTCGCAAGTTCCGATACGCGTCGGGCGCTGATACTTCCGGCGCCGTTTTCATGCTTGTGCCAGCGCTAGAACGTCCGGCCCACGTGGGGAGGGTCTGGTTTGAGGACGGGGGCGAGACTGAATGAATCGTGCGCAGGCAATACGGATCATTCAGGCACTGCGGGACGGAAGCAACTGTCTCGAGGGAACCGAGGCCTTCTCCTGCGGCCGCAGGGTCCTGCTTCGAGCCGCGACTGAAATATTCGAGGAACTGGAGCTCAGCGGCGGTGCCGTAGTTCGGTGGATTAAGGGGCGGACGGGCCAGGGGAAGACGCATCTGTTCGCCCGCCTCATTCAGACCGCTCATTCGCGCAAATGGGTGACGAGCTTTGTCCAGATCTCCCCGCGCGAGCATGGAACGGAGCTCCACCGGTTCGAGGAGATCTATGCCGCCATTGTGAAGGATTGCCTATGTGACGCCCTAGTGAGGGAGGAGTCTGGCCGCGTCGAACCCGGGCGGGTCTCTGGATGGGAATGGATTCTCAGCGAATGGTGGACGCGGATCCGCCAGCTCGCGATGGGGAGTGAGACCGGAGATCTGCCGACTCTTCGCGTTCGATCCACGATCGAACACACCATGACCTCACTTCGGACAAATTGGACGGTCCACGGTCCTTTTGCGGAAGCGCTTCGCCAGTACCTGCTTTCGAGAGCTGAGGACGACGAGGAGTGGACTCAGGTGCTGCTTGATTGGTTCCATGGGCACAACGTCCACTCAAGAGTCGGTGAGACGCGCGCTCGTCTTCTGGAGGCCGGAATCCGTGAGTCTCTGACGCGCAGGAACGCGAAGGAGATGTTACGGTCGTTCTCGGTCTTCCTGAGATATCGTGGGTTCGGCGGCATGCTGATACTGCTCGATGAACTCGAAAACGTGCTTCATCAACCGCCAGCCGCGCGACGGACGGCGTACACACTCCTTCGTGAACTTATCGACAACGTCGACGACCGCCATGGCATGGCGAATACGGCCGTCTACATTTCGGCGACGCCTGACGTATTTGACTCCAGCCGTGGCCTCGTTGAGTACGAGGCGCTCGCAGAAAGGGTAATTCTTCCCTCGGGCCGAATCGCAAATCCTGCCGGCGCCGTAATCGACCTCGCTGCCTGGCCGTTCTCGCGAGCGGACTACGAACACATCGCTGAACGCATTGCAAGAGTGTATGGCGTGGCAAAAGCGTGTGCGACGGATGCCACTGAATTACGAACCTCAGTGCTGGATGGGCAACTTAAGAAGAATCCCGAACTGTCGGTGAGAAGCTGGGTACGCACTGTAATCGATGAACTTGACAGCTCTCGCAGTGTGGCAGGCGACTGACAGTTAACATGGAAGCCAAACGGGCTCATATCGCCGCAGCGATACTGACGATTCTTGCCGACGGAGAGCCAAGAGGCGCAAGGGTGCTCGCCTCGTTGGTCAGACAGCGCGAAGGACTCGACGGAGTCCAAGGCGAGGACATTCTTGCCACGCTGTCTGAAGAACTCGCCGCGCAGGTTGTCCGCGACGAGGACTCACGATGGACACTGCTCAGCAGGCTCGCTTCTGACGATGGGATGTCGGCGGCTGAACGTGCCATGCGGCTGCGGGCCATCCACAGGCTTCGAAGCGGCCTGCCGCCAAGCGAGTCCGTCGCCGAGTTGACCGTCGGAGCAGACAGAGTGCTTCCGGCCATCGAGGACTGGCTCAATGCGACCGGTCGCGACAGAAAGACCCTATTCGTGAAAGGAGACTACGGCGAAGGAAAGAGCCATTCTCTCGCGTTGCTTCGCGAGCGGGCGCACAGGGCGGGCTTCGCGACTTGCCAGCTAACGGCCGATGCATCCTCGTCCGCCCTTAACCATCCCCAGCGGTTCCTTCCGCTTCTTCTGGCGACGCTGGAACTTCCAGGCGCTTTGATCAACGGCTTCGAACAGCTGCTTTATAGACTGTTGATGGACGACGATAAGGTCCAGGCCGTTGCCGACATCGTCGAACATCATCTTCAGTCCAACCGGAATCTCGACGTTTACAGTCGAGCGGCGCTGACGACCCTTGTTGGCTATCGCGGTGCTTCTGCAGACCGGATCGAGGAGCGTTTGACGTGGATTCGCGTCGCGACGGTTTTCCTGTCCGGCGACTACATCCGTCACCGATCCGCAGCTCCTGATAATCGCGTCGCTTCGTACACGCTCCTGCGGATCGCCGCGGAACTCATTTGTGCTTTGGGTGCGCGTGGATTGGTAGTGCTCATCGATGAACTTGAGAGCGTCTACACGAAGCTCCGAACCACACGGTCGAGAGAGGGCGCATACCGGGTGCTGGCTGCGCTGTGCGCCTCGCCAAACCTCAGCATGCTTCGCGTCGCTTTGGCAATCACACCGGACGCCTGGCGGTATTTCCGTGCGGACATCGACACGTTCGGTACTATCGATACGCTTCATTGCGAGCCTGTCGCGAGCTGGGGCAAGCGGCTGTTAACAGAATCATCGATGATAAGGCTGCAACCCCTTGAAACCAAGGACAGACGGGAATTGGTTCGTCGCGTGTCAGCTATGTATTCTCGAATGTACGTGCCGTCGGTCCAGCCGGTGGACGCTGTGATCGACCAGATCGTCGGCCGCGAGGTTCCTGTCCGAATCCTCGTTCGTCAGGCGGTCGATCACCTCGACATCGAGCGGTACCGCGTAGGTTCGTAGCCCTCTCTCTTCCTCAAACGCCAGCATCCGGCCGAACAAACGCTTCCGTGTAGCCGAGCCGTGTCGAATCGGCCAAGCCATTGAAAACAAAGACATTCCTGTTTGGCACAGCTGCTGCTCTAGCTGACCTGCGAGAGGGGGCAGGATGAAGAGCAGCAAACGAGACTTCAGAGATTCGGGCTTGGCGATCACTGTCAGTCTGCACGCCATCCAGCGCCATCTTCTGCGCTCTCGGACGGCGGGCAGCCACGAGAGCGTTGTGAGCCGCCTTCGGACCGCCGTCCAAGGCGCGGTCGACCGGCAGGAGCTTCAGCGGGCCGACCGGTCCACCTTTCTGACACCAGTCCACGACGGGAGCCACGAGCCGCTTTGGGCGGTACTCAGCGTAAGCGGTCCGATCGAAAAGCCATTCGCGATTGTCGTGTGCACCGTGCTCACGTCGGCGATGGTGACCCGATCGTTCAACCTCAATCGGCAGCCGCGGTACGCAGCGGCTTGAGGCGGACTTCGCATCTTCGAATCGTCAACCGCAGCATCAGCAGAAGAGGTCTCATGTGGATTGAACAGTCACCGAAGCGGCTCTCTGAACGCGACGCGGTTCGCATCACCCGGCGCTAGTAGAGGAACCATGACGGAGCGGGAAAGCACGACACCTACTGTGGACAACGAGAGGACTGAATGACTGTCGCATGGTCGATTCTAGTCGTATGTGGTCTGACCCTGATTCTGGCATTGTGGCTGGTTCGCGGCGTCATGAGCCTGACCGGCCGGGAGCCCGTCGAGAGTCTTCGAGACGAGCTCCGTCAGAGTAGGGAGGACGCGACACGAGCGAGCCGCGAGCTTCGCGAGGAGGTCGCATTCGCCGCGAAGATGAGCGCGGACACCTCGCTGAAGGGGCTCGGTGAGCTCACTGCGCTTCAGCAGGCGCACGGCGGCAGCATGTCAGATCGTTTCGATAGGTTCAGCGACGGCGTTCAGAGTCATCTAGCCGATGTCCGCAACACATTTGACAGGAATGCCGAAACACTTCGGTCCACGATGGACGCAAGACTGCTGGCTGCCCAATGGCAAAACGAGTCCGCCGGCCGCGAGCTTCGTCGGGAAGTTCTCAACAGTTGCCAGAACCAGGCAGATTCCGCGATCAAGGCCATCGGTGAGCTGGGCTCACTCCAAAAAATGACACTTGACGGGATCGCTCTGCAGGTTAAGGGCCTCACCGACAGTCTGAGTTCAGGTCTCGAAACTGTCAGATCGGCCGTCGATACCCAGCTCAGAGAACTGCGGGAAAGCAACACCAAGAAACTTGAGGAGATGCGCCAGACCGTCGACGAACAGCTGCAGGGAACGCTCGAAAAGCGACTCGCCGAATCATTCAGCGTTGTCAGCGGTCATCTTGAATCCGTTCAACGCGGGCTAGGGGAAATGCAGGCGCTTGCAGCTGGCGTCGGAGACCTAAAGAGAGTGCTGACGAACGTGAAAGCTCGCGGCACCTGGGGCGAGGTTCAGGCCGAAGCGATTCTGGAGCAAATCCTCACTCCTGAGCAGTTCGATCGCAACGTCCAGGTTCGACCCGGTTCGGGCGAGCGAGTAGAGTTCGCAGTACGTCTGCCCGGGGCCGATGAGGACCCAGGCAAATTCATCTGGTTGCCGATCGATTCGAAGTTCCCACAGGAGGCGTACGCCAGACTGGTCGCTGCTTCAGAAGCCGGAGATGCGCCGGCGGTTCAGGCCGCCGCCATCGAACTCGCTCGCGCTGTTCGAAAGTGCGCGGCCGACATGAACGCAAAATATATTGCTCCGCCGGCGACCACTGACTTCGCGATTCTGTTTCTGCCGACGGAGGGCCTCTATTCTGAGATTCTCCGACAGCCGACTCTCGCGAGCGAGCTCCAGCAGACGTACCGTGTCGTAATCGCTGGCCCGACCACGCTGGCCGCTATTCTAAGCAGTCTGCGTGTCGGGTTTCGCACCTTGGCCATCAAGCAGCGCGCGAGTGAAGTGTGGGCGGTCCTCGGCGCCGTAAAGACGGAGTTCACGAAGTTCGGCGATGTGCTCACCAGGCTGAAGAAGCAGCTCGAAACTGCTGCCCGAACGGTGGATGAGTCGCAGGTCAGGGCTCGAGCAATGGCGCGCAGACTGCGCGATGTTGAGCAAGTACCGCCGCCCTTAGCCGGCGGCATCCTCCAGCTCCCCGAAGGGACTGGCCTTGATGTGGATGCAGAGATGGAGCCGGACGCAGAAGTAGCGGAGAACGTCTGATCTAGGGTGCCGTGGGATAAGCCGCCGACGAGGTCCTGTCGTGCAGGCCCTTACAGTCGGCCCCCACCGAGTCGGACTTGATACTCTCGCATCATCCGGCTTTTCCAGTGTCGAACCTTCCAGACGCCCGTTGCCGCCGTTCCGCTGCCACATGACACGTTCTAACAAGAGCTTTTGGGTTTCTGCGGTCTAAATTTCAGATTCTTGAGGGGCTCCCGACTTCTCATTGCATTTTGAAGGTGAGTTTGTGGAACCGCCGACGGCGTAGGGGCGAATCAACACTTCCGCCGAAATGACAGGTCCCTCATGCACTCCGCAGATCATCGCGATCGCGAGCACCTCAGCGCAGCCGCGGTATCCGCGCCAGGATTCCCTCCTGCGCCATCACGGCTTCGATCTCGTCCGGGGTGCTCGCCAGCGACGCGGTGAAGTTCTCCATTCCGCTGCTGGTCACGACAATGGTGTCTTCCATCCGGACATACAGCTTCTCGTCGGGAATCCACATCATGGGGTCCACGGCGAACACCTGGCCCTCACGAAACGGCTGGCCCCAGA
>Ga0194132_10007889_pt1 | contig 15569 bp, 10 predicted proteins | sample TA2KigOf80mmetaG_FD_148612 | JGI IMG/M metagenome (GOLD analysis project Ga0194132, IMG submission 148612) | Freshwater microbial communities from Lake Tanganyika, Tanzania - TA2015054 Kigoma Offshore 80m | ecosystem: Environmental > Aquatic > Freshwater > Lake | place: Tanzania: Lake...
GTGCACGACATCAAGTCGTTGCTCTAGGGATGGCGATACGGGGTCGTTGGACATAAGGGGCCTCCTGGGTTGAGGCCGCTTACCAAATCACAAGGGCGGTAGGTGTCTTAAAAGTTAGATAGAATCAACTAATGCGCCTAAAGACACAGTTTTTCCAGCCTCCGAAAGCCAGGCCCGCTATTTGAGGTCAAATGGTCATGATACTAATTTCAAAATATCTTCCTTACGGAAAACGTAATCCTTGCCATTTGGCTTTGAGAACGGGATTTTTTTATCACGAATACGCCTTCGCATTGTTGATTCGGAGATACCTAGTAACCGTGCCGCATCTTGAAGCGATAAGGTAGATTCGCCACTAAAAAATCTGGATGAGTCAGTGATGTCTATGCCTATCACACCACCCTTCTTGTCTAATCGGACAATGATACCATTTTCGTATGTTGACTTTGCCTCGATTTCATCACGGAAGTCGATTGATACGTAGTCTATGTCTGCCCGATGGACAATTTTCATGCTCTCACCTCAAAGTTAACCAAAACCGTAATCACCTCCCAACCTGTCTCACTAGGTGTACCAACCGCCACGACTGCGATCAGGTTGTCTTTTCTATGTCGAAGGCGCTTGTAAAAAATAGTCTTATCGCGGGACTGAATAATTGTGCCATCAGGACTACTTATGACGGTATTGACCTCATTTGGGGTAATCCTTCGCTCAATCATCCGCTGGACCGCATGGGCCGAGAAGGTGTGTTCCATTCTCAGGAGAAATCCTATAACTGGTTATATATAGTCAACACCTATTTATAACCTATCACATTGTTTGAGAATTTGCACAGCGACTTTTCGGCAACGTCGGGATAGGCACCACGTCCCCGCCCAGTCCGCTCACCGTGACCGGAGTGATCGAATCCACTAGTGGTGGCGTCAAGTTCCCGGACGGCACTACGCAAAATTCAGGTTGGATCGACCCGAGCGTGGCGGGTGGGCGATTGACATTAACCGCGGCGACGCCGGTGACCGCTGCGGACGTCGCCGGTAGCACTGTGATTTATTACACGCCATACAATTCTGATCGGATCGCTCTTTACGACGGCAGCAACTGGAGAATTTACTCCTTTCCGAGATCGCCTTGCCCCTCGGGACCCTAACCGCGGGTGTAAACTACGATATTTTTGCATATGCAAGTAGCGGTTCTGTGTTGCTCGATCCTCCGGTGGCATGGACCAACGACACGACAAGGGCCACGGCTCTGACACGGCAAAATGGCATCTTGATCAAATCCGGTGCCCCAACCCGTCGCTACCTTGGCACATTCCGAACCACCAGCACTACCACCACCGAGGACAGCTCTTTGAAGCGCTTTGTGTTTAACATCACGAACCAGCTGCCGCGGAGTTTGCGGCGCATCGAATCCACGAGCAGCTGGAACTATGGCTCACACACCCTCCGGCCGGCCAACAACTCGACAACGAACCGGGTAGAGGTACTGATCGGGGATTTGGGGCCCTTAGTGAATCTGCATGTGCAAGAATGGGGACGTAGCACTGTTGCCGATTACATCGCTGTAGCTATTGGCGAAGATTCCACATCCGCCGCCAGCCCCAACGCCGTGACATCGAGTGCGGGGACTGACAGCTCATCCCCAACCTTGGATAGCACTCTCAGCTCCCACCTCGTGGTCACTCCCACGGTTGGCTACCATTATTACCAATGGCTCGAGTCAGGAAGTCCTAATGGTATAACTCTATTCCGGGGGACCGCGGTCTCTGGCGGCGTTACCACTTATGGTGGGATGATCGGTGTGGTGAACTACTAAAGAGTGGCTACTTAGGCGCTTTCGCGCAGGACTGCTTGCATTTTTAAGGTTAACAGTAATACCGTAATTAGCTCCTCAGCTGCCAGCGCAGGTTCAGCAAACGAACTTGCAGTTAGTAACAACGTCGGTACCGGCACCACATAATCAAGCGCGAAGATCCAATTGGCAGGAATCCTCGAATCAACAACCAGCGGCATTGTTTAGCTACACATCAGACGGCATTTAGGCCGACTGCGTTACCACTTCCAGCGACAACAATTCAGCCGCACCCACCTCCAAATAGTACAGCCTGTCCGCTGCTGGATCATCGCGCACTGAAGCCTCATGATCACGGAGCATGTACTGCACAAACCCACCTCGAAGTGTCTTATCTAAACTGAAGTAAACGCGCTCTTGCAGAATCAAGAGATTGGCATGTAATCCGTCTGGCAAAATAACTTTACGCATCGCCTCGTAGCGATTTGCCAAGACGATACTACGGCCAAAGAGGTCGTAGGATTTGGTTCCGCCAGCAGGATAGAAACCGGAGATACTGTCCATAGCGATCCCGATACAGCAATGTAGCGGCTCGTGGTAGTCAAATTTAGCAACTTCCTCCGTAAAGATCGTTACAAATTCTTGCGCCAAATAATAGGCATCGTTGGCCAACGATCCACTAGGTGATCTGAACGGATAACCCACACTGCAGATAAAGCCATCACCCATCTCCTTGATGCGGTAGCCACTAGCGACGAGACGCAGTGGGTCGTAGTTCTGGTCCATGGCCTCATTACAGCGACGAAACACAGCGCGGAAGAAATCCTTGGTTTTTTCATGATTGATCTTGCTACTCCCAACGATATCGAAGCACAGCACACAGGCCTCACCGGCCCCGGTTGGCATGGTTTGCTCGAGTTCGCTACCGTCACGGATCTGATCGATCTGATGAGGATAAAATACCTTCTGCATTTGTTTGAAGGCATGAGTATTCTCGGATGTGGCCTTGACCTCAGAGATCCGAGCCTTAAATCCAACGGCAAAGGCAAAAAAGACACTCTCGGCAGCAAATGCAGCGTACAGCGCATACCGCAGGAGCAGCGGGACGTGTCCCGTGTAGGCCTGTGCATTGATAAAACAACCAATGGTCAGCATCGTCCAGCCAGCTACGAAAAAAGTCGCTGGTTTATACCCCTGCCGCTGCCTGGTAACAGCCGCAGCAATGGAAGCAATGTAGAGTCCAATTTGAGGCAGATACCACGGCATAGGCTGCTTGGTAGCGATCTCGCCGCCCATCATGATGGCTGTCGCCAGGAGCAGAGTCACCATCGCGTAGAACGTTTTTGGCGTAAATCGCTTGAGCGACAGCGCCGTCACCATGAAGCAAAACACTGAGACTGCGTTGGCAAACAGCAAGCTTATCCATAGTCGCTGATGAAAGTTCGGCAGGTGAAAGGACGCTATGGCCAGGATGCCTAAGGTCGAGAGACTATAGGTCACGTAAAAGATAAAGTACGCTCGTCTATAGAAGAGAAACCACCCTAGATTCTGTAGGACTAAGGCAAGTGTCACGCCGTAGAGCAAGGCGACGAAATCACGCCCGGCATACTGGTCGGCCTGGAGGGAGTAAGCGCTAGACACCAGTAGGCGGCTCTTCATCAGTAAGGTCCGACAGTTCTGCAGATGGAGGTAAAACTCCTGGCGCCCACGGACTAGCTCCACGGCAAACATCGGGGCAAAGCTACGCATGGGCTTTAGTGGCGTCCATCCCTTCCCCGAGCGGACATAAAGCGTCGCCCCGTCAATGGGGAGGTTCCAGCGGTGCTCAATCAGCGTGGGGTGATTGACCTTGGAATCGATGACAAAGTGAAACCACATACTCGCGTTAGGTACATCGAAGGCCTTATCAGCGGCTAGCTTCCAAATCGAGGGCTCTAACTTCTGGACGTCGTCAAACGTTAGCTTGTGCTCCTCATCAATCACATAATCAACGGCACTCATCTCGAGTGGTAACGACTCGGCCGATGTCACCGTGAACGGCGACAAAGCAAGTGCCTGCCCGGAGATTATAAAGCTGAAGAATAAGCCGAAGACCATCACTGGATATCCCCTCTTCCGGCTTATCGTCCCAAAGTGCGCAAAATTGACTGCAGGGGTTCCCCCCTAAAACTGGTCTACTTAATTGTTGCTAAATTGATTCAACTATCCGTCTTGTTTTAGCTATTCGCCAAAATGCGCATGCCATTCCGATTGCAATTGGCAACCATCTGCAATTAAGATGAAAAATCCCAATCACCAACAATTAAGTGGACCAGCTTATATGATGCGCCCCATCGCCCTCTTACTCCTTTTAGGCTGCCGCACACCCGGACCTCTGGGCACGACTAAAGATACCGGATCGTCCTCTGCCGCGGTGGTCACCGAGCAGCCTACGGCGCGCGCCATGGGTGCAGAGGCCACTGCCAAACTGGCGGAGCACTATGGCAGCGTCCGCGGTGTCTGGAGTGACATAGGTTGGTGGAACACGGCTAATGCCCTTGAGGCCGTTATCGACTACTCCCGCCTAACTGGGACGGGCGACTATGCCAAGCTGATTGCAACCACCTACAGTCGCCATTTTAAGGGCAAGTTCCTCAACGAATTTAACGACGACGCTGCATGGTGGGCACTCACCTGGATCAAGGCCTACGACCTGACACACCACGTTAAGTACCTGGAAATGGCTGAGACGATCTTTACCCACCTAACGACCCATTGGGATGATCACTGCGGTGGCGGCGTATGGTGGAAGATTGACCATAAGTACAAGAATGCCATCACTAACGAGCTTTTCCTCACCCTAGCCTCCCGCCTGGCATTGCGTGCAAAGACCGACGAAAAGCGCGCTAACTATCGACTTTGGGCTGAGCGTGAATGGAGATGGTTTGAGAAAAGCACGATGATTCGCTCCGACTACTTGATCGCCGATGGCCTAGACGATAAGTGCCACGGAGTCGGTCAAACGTTCACCTACAACCAGGGCGTGATCCTTGGCGGCCTTACGGATTACGCTGCTGTGACTGGCAACCAACAGGTCATGACCTTGGCCAGCAATATAGCGACAGCTGCCATCACTAAGCTTGTGGACCAACAGGGGATCCTCCGCGACGATGGCGAATCTGCTGGTAGTGCCAACAAAGACCAGCCGCAGTTCAAGGGCATCTTCATGCGCTATTTAGCCTATTTTTACAATGCTAATCCCCTCCAGGCTTATCGCCAGTTTATCTTGCACAACTTAACTAAGGTATGGCAGTCCAATCGCAGTGCAGATGGCTGGTTTGGCTACCTGTGGGCTGGGCCATTTGACAGTAAAGATAGTGCACGTCACACGGCCGGTGTAGATCTCATTAATGCTGCGATTGCCGTGAGCGAGCCGAACGCTGCCCTCGGCGCCAAAGCAGGCTCCAACGTCACGCCTTGCCGTGAATTTGAAAGCGCCGACAAAGCCGTCGATGGCTCCCTCATCGATGGCAGCAAGTGGTGCGGCCACGGTGATCCGACGGCTACCCTAACTCTGGATTTAGGTAGGGAGAAAACCATAAACACTTTCATCGTCAAGCACGCCGGCGCTGGCGGCGAGGCACAAGATTTCAATACAGACGCCTTCAGTATCGAAATCAGCGGAGATGCCACCAATTGGAGCCAAGTCGTCTTAGTCACAGACAACACAAGTGCAGTAACTAAACACCCAGTCGAAGCCCTTAAGACGCGTTACATTAGGCTCAATGTCCTGAAATCTCAACTAAGGCCATCACTATTTGCCTCCCGGATTTACGAGTTTGAGGCAATTAGCGACGGGCTGTAGCTGGCCTCCCTTTTACCTCAGCATTTGCAAAATCAATCACCTCTTCCTCAGGACGATTTTGCAATATGCTGTAATACTTGTGTTTTTATTCCTCAAGTTTTTGCAAAATATGCCGATAAGAGTTATGCACCCAGCAAGTTAACTCCCTGCATTGCGTTGGCAGCCGATTGCGCCTTTAGAGACACAGTCAGTCGGTCGCAACTATCGCTTTAAAGGAGAGTAAGGGTGTACAGCGTAAATCAACTTCTAAACAAAAAAATAATTGTAAGTCTATTTGCCTCCACGCTAGGGCTCGCCTCCGCCTCGTGTGGCACGCAAGCCGAAATGAAAATCAAACTCGCTGGATCTAAGCCAGACTCAAAATCAGCCGATGTTACAGCTGATGATGAACTCGCGGGCCTAGCACTGACTAGCGCCGCTTGCAGCAATGCGAATAATCTAAATGCCATTACTGTATCGCCCTCGGGATCGCTGTTCATTAACGACATCGCCGTAGTTAACGACTCTAGCGCTAAGGGGCGCGGACCACTTAGCTTCGCTTTCCTGATGCGCGAAATTCTGGAACTCAATCCAAATCCAGGGACAACCCCGAAGGATTTGGCGATAGAAGACGCTGCCATCAAGTCGCTTCTTGACCAATTTGTCGTGAGCAGCCCGGTAAATACCTTTGTGGCGCCATCTCGAACCAATACCAAGCGCACGATTTCCGCAGCATGGCAGACGGTCACAGGCACCGACGACAAGGCCTATCTCAGTTTAGAAAGAGCGCCGTTCAAGCTGCTCGCGATTACCAATCGGCTCGATATTGTAAAAAAAGGCAAAACTTCGGTCACAGCCGGCGAAGGACGCTTTATCTTCGGATTCACCGGCCCATCAGCGGCGACGATCATCCTTGAATACAACCTGCCCATCGGGGGTGCCAGCAGCAGTGGTATGACCATGAATCAGTGGGCAAAGGACTGGCAAGGGCTGAAACAGTTCCTAGTTGATACCAACAGCTCTAAGCCCGGTGTACAACCATCGGCGACGATTGGCGCACTACAGTTCGCCAATAAGACTGGCTACCTGAAAGCTCTCGCTGCTTTGACTGGCAAATTCACTAAACGTGATGCCGCAGTGTCTGGCCAAATTAAACAGGCCGCCATCAGCCAGGTTCGCACAAACGAATTCATCCAGAGCCCCTGGGAGCTACGCGAGCTGCAACGGGTCAGAACTGGGGGCACCGTGGCACTTAAGCTCACCACGGTTAAGAACAATCCCGACGAGCGTTTCAGCCAAGGGACCAGCGGCTTCAGCAACTGGATCAAGTCCAACGTTAGCTGCAGAGCGGACACAACTTCACCCAACGACTGTGCTTACACCACATCTGATGGTCTATTACCGGCTTCTTTCCTTAACGGCACCACACCCGTCTCGCTCCTCGGCGCATCGTCGCTAAACCCAGGCAGCTTATGGTTCCCAAGCGATCGCAGCCAAAAGAACCAATTCGTCGCACTGAACACATGCAGTGGCTGCCACAGAGCTGAGACGAACACGAATTTTGTCCACGTGAGTATCCCCCGAGGGACGACGCAAGCCTCTCAACCCTCGGGCTTCCTACGTAGTGACCTCAACCGTCGCACAGTCAACCTAAAAAATCTGGTATGCCTAGCTGCAGCCAACTCGGGCGAGCTCAATCTCAGCGCCGACGGTTCGAGCGACCTGCGCCTTGGAACTTCGAACATGGTGCACTAAGACTAATGCTAAATTTCTCTCGACACCTCTTAGGTGCCTAATCTGCGGATCTTTTGCCCAGCGTGCCTTACCAAAGGCTGCCCACGGATCGCAATCAGGATCTTGTCGTCAGCCGTGGGGACATCTTTGATCACATGACGACCGAATTTTTCTACGTCTGATAGTAGTTTTAGAAGCGCCTTGGGGTGACGGCGCACACCAGTGTCGATCACCCCGTCGCTCCCCAGTACAATGCGGTAGGACGTATCAACCGGAAGCCTCACCACCTGCGGCCGAACCGATAGTGTCGCAGCAACACCGAGAATATTGCCGCTGCCGTGAACCACCTTGATAGCGTCTGCTGGTTCAGCTGGGGTATCGCGAAAGAGATAGAGTGGCACATGACCGGCTGAGTAGTAAGTCAGCTCAAGCTCATCTATAGTCAAGAGTCCCATGGTCAGTGTATACGGCTCTTTCTCACCAAGAGTTATCAATGCCTGATTGACCTCAGTCATCCATTTCATTGGCGAAAAATCTTTGCGACTCAATGAGGCTGCCCACAGGGCCTGAACAGACTGCACCACCATCGCCGCTGGTATACCCTTACCGCTCACATCAGCTACGACGATCACTAATTGACCATTGGCTAATATCCTAGTCGCCATCCAGTCACCCCCAAGGATACCGTGGGGTTCGTGGTAACAATTGACAGTTAGGTGTGCCGTTTTAATCGTTGAGGGTGGCGGCGCCAGTGATGCTTGAATGCGACTTGCTACTATGAGCTCGGCCTCAAGCGCCTGACGCCGCAAGCGTTCATTTTGCTCGGCTAGCAGGGATTTATCGAGATTGAGCTCCGCCAGCGTGACCAGTTCCCTCCAACGCCGGTAACTCACGTACAATGTGTAAATATCGGTGCAAGTGACAACGATGAACGCCGCCAAATGATGCTCATGACCCGCCAGGATCCAGACCGTCATTGCAGTACCAATGTGTACCGCAGTACCAAGGATCCCCACCCAAGGTAGACTGCGACTGTAGTCGCAAATAAAAACACCAAAGAATGTATAAAGAATCCAGCCGATCAAGCGATGAGATACAGTCATATCGGTGTCATAGGCACCGGTGATCATGATCCACGCCAGTCCGCTCATAAAGATAAACTGTTCGAGGGTTGCGAATAAGCCTATTTTAAATTTTGACGGCACAGTATGTCGTGAGGTTGTTAAAAGCCACACAGCACTCAATACGAAAATTGCTGCAAAAAACATCACCAGGAGGCTGCGCACTGAGCCGGGAGCGAGGAAATATAGCGCAGTAGCAGCAACTCCACATATCGGTACGCCCATCCGCGCGGTGGTGGTCCTCGCCTCGAAGCGGTCCTGGACGATCCACGCCTCGACGGCGTCCGTGCCTTTGCGTCGCACCCTGCCTGCGTCCGGCGGCGGCACCGTAATATTTGAATCAGCGTTGTTAATATGCGTCCTCTCGGGTCGTAAATCTGCCGGTTCGCGTAACTGGCCACACCCGGATGTATTATCGGCGCTATACGAGAAACCATGAGGGACGGGCAGCCACCTTGAGCTGCCAGCATACAGCCGCCTACCACACCTACATCGTGAACTTATTTACCGATTTTACTCCTTAAAGACAACCGCGCGCCTGTAATAACGCACTGGCCAAATTAGCCAACAACACGGAACACATGGTCAATGACATTGTGTGCTGCATGGATCGCCACAACCGGCGCAATAAGTATGGGCGCCGCAACCGCTGCAACCAGGGCGACTGCAGGGGCGAGTATGGCAGCCACTAAAGCGCCGAGTGGAAAGAGTATGGGGAGGAGACCCATCTTTTTCGCAGCCTTAGCCTTGGCTAGTTCATGAACGCGCGTCGAAAATTTGTTCCAATATGCGGCAGCATCTTTGTTCTTTTTGTTAGCGCCGTGGTGAACAAAACCGGCCAGCTGCTGGCTAAGGAAATCGACGTCTTCGGGTTTCATACTTCCGGGATGGCTTTTCAGCTTCTCGAGAAATCTCGCATGGATCTTGCTGTATATCTTATCTTGGGAATCAAATACCGGCTTCTCAGCCTCCTTGGCAACGACTTCAGCACTAGCTACGGTCGTCGCACCAACTGCTGGTGGAGGCGCAGCTACTGCCGAGGTTACAACGAGGTCTCCGGCGCCTTGAGGCACTTCTTTAGTAGCTGTGTAGACAGCCTCGCCTGCCGCTGCCGCGGCCGCCATGATTTGCTCAGTAACAGCTTTGGGATTAGCAACCGACTCTGCAATTTTGGTATCAAGATCAGCCTCACCAACTAAATAGACTTGCTCTTCAGTTGGTTCGGCTATGTTGGTGGTGGTCTGAGAGCGCGTCGCAACGGCAGCACCGTGCCGCAGATTTTCATTCCTGGTGGATGTGCCGCCGCAAGCAGCAAGTAGACCTTGTGACAGCACTAACACTAAGGCGCAGTGGTTTAGCGCATGGTTCATACGTCCTACTCCTCTAGAGGGTTGATTGTCTAAGAATTTACCGAGGCACAATGATTTGTGCGCGCTTATCGGCTTTTTTGCAGGAAAACTTTAGACAAAAGATGATTATTTTTGTAATGAGTAGACGTATCAGCGGGTTACACCCGACACCACAACCAAGACAAAGACCGGAACTGGTGCGACGTCAGAGTAGTCTTCCGCAAATTTTCTTAGTAGTCACAGGTACAACGGCACCATTGGTTGCTACGCATCCACGGCTCGTTGCACTGACCCCACGACTTTTTATCAGCGCACGTATCGCGATCCGGGGGTAAATCGACGCAGGCGCCCTCGGCCTTAGCGGCTGAAGTACTTGCTTTGCTCATCGTACCGCTAAAGTAATATGCTTGGAGGTCAGCAAGTTTCGACCCAAATACGTTCGTGGCCTTGGCTCGACCGAGAAACGGAGCATAATCCGTCTTATGCTTCTCGAGTTCGTCGTAAACATTCTGCGAGCGCCAGCAGGAGTTGGGATGGGTACTATCGCCACGCTCGCACTTATTGGTGTCTACACGATCCGCAATGTGACAACTTGCTGCGACGAAGGGCGAGGCCGACGAGCTACCCTTGATGTCGCGAATCATCTTGGCTGGAACTTCTCCCCTGTACTGGCGAGACTTACCAAGCAGATCGAAAACGTTGGCAAACTCGCGAGGATCGTAACCGGCACGGATGAAAAGCTCGAGACCTTTCTCGTCGGCGTCTTGCTCCTTCCAGTTCGGTGCCACGTCTTTGCCCAGATATTTTAGCTCTATCTCGCGAAGTTTCTGCAAGAGGCTTCTATATTCCTTCGAGCTGGTCAAAAACTTCTCGCACTCGATCATCGCATTGGCTTCGACTTTGACGAATTTTTCGCGGTCAGCCTGCTGCATCCTCTCCACGATCAATACCCGATGTGACTGCATCATGCGCACGATATCTTCGTAGCCTTTATACTGGACTTCGTCCTCTTTGTAGTTCCACGCGACTTCACGATTTGCGTCGTCAAGAGGCATCTCCGTGACTATCCGATGCGCGATATTACGGGGTTCATTCAAATTAAAAAGCTCGAATTTAATGATGGTTCGATCGACCATCGGGACGATCAAGTTTATGTATTGATTGACCAGTTTTTCCCCATCATCGGCGCCCTTAAGGGCATTTGAAAGGGTGGCGGCAAGTTCCGCGAAAGCGCTATTAAACTGTGCGCCCTTATTGTTCGTGATCCCTTTAAACGCCGATCTCAACTTCTCGCGCGTTGCCTGATACTCTTTGTCATCAGCAATTTTACCCTTGGCCTTGCCACCGATGCTATGGAGACTTGCCATATGAGCAATCTCATGGGCCACCACGGCAGCAATTTGCGCATCGTTGCTGGCGATCCAAAGTAGTCCCCTGTTTATTGCCACAATACCGTCACCTGAAGCATAGGCATTGACGTCATAGGTCGCATCTACAAAGGTGCAAAGCCGGTGGATGCCGGGAGGTAGTACGGCCTGATTCGATTCAATAATTTTTTTGACGTGATCCCGCAAATATTGCAATGCCGCCGCGTCCGCTGGAGCTGACGGTTTATTCTTTTGGTCACAATCAATCAGCAAATCACCTGCGTTGGCAATTTGCCCAAAATCGTGCGTGACCTTCGAGGCGCTTGCAAATTTGCACCCACCGAGGAGGGCCAGTAGTCCACCGGTAAGACAGGCTAAACGTCTCATCGCCATGATGCACCTCTAATGGCTAAAGATTGGAAGTTTATTAAGCGTGATCCCAGACGTTCTCATGTATCGGATTTAAACACCTGCAACTTTAGAACCGAAAGCGAGGTTTTTGTTACATTACAAACAATTTGCCGCGGCCTATTTTGGCGGCCAACTCGTGAGCCGCAGCATGACTACAATTTTGACAGCGCCTAAAGCCAGTGCCAGAGCAGCGACTCAGGTTGTTTTGGTGAGTAATTCCGGATTATTAGGCACCCCATTTTGTGCTCAAGTTTTCTGCTCAATGACCGAAGATTCGGTTGGTTGATTTGGGACAGAAAATACCGTGAATGTCAGAGTTCTGTCCATGGGGTCACCTGATTGCGACGTAGACCAAACAATTTTAAATTTTACGCACGGCCCTTTCTCACCGTTGCATTGGTTCTCTTTTGCGCCACGCTCCCCGCCGAAGCTCAGGTCTACACCTTTCCGCTTAGCTACTCCGCCCGCCTGACAAGTAGCAACGGCAGTCCCCTGGATGGGCCAGTCGATGTTGATTTGCGGTTTTGGAACGCGATGATGGACGGCGAGCAACTCGCCGAAACTTTTAGCTACACTGGTGTCACTCTCAATCAGGGAGTCTTACAACTCCGCGTACCTGTGGTCAGCACGCAGGTGGACCGGATATTCGGCGATGGAACGAAACCGGTGTATGCGGAAATCACGGCGGGTGGCAGAACCTATCCGCGGCAGGAGTTTACCTACGTCCCGCTAGCTATGCGGGTGCCTGTAGATGATAAAACCATCGAATTTGGCAGCGACGGACGTCTAAACCTCATAGTACCAAGCCGTCCAGGCGGTGGCTCGTTTTTGACCTTGGACGGAGCAGGCAAGCTGTCATGGGAGACACCGGTAGTGACGTCGTTACGTAGTCAGACGATTTCTAGTACCACACCCACGACGGGGCAGGTTCTTAGTTATGACGGCGTTCAGTGGACTCCCAAATCACTTGCGCAGCTTGGGGGAGGGACGCCGAGTGCATCGACAATTACGACCGGGACTCTAGCGATCACCAACGGTGGTACAGGAGCAACGACTGCAGCAACTGCCTTTGATGCGCTCTCACCACTGACCACTACAGGTGACATCCTAATTGGCGGAGCCAATGGTGCGGATAGTCGCCTCCCGGGTAACACCGGGGCCGTCAAACAATTCCTGACCAGTACCGGCACAGGCAGCGCTGCAACTGCTCCGCAGTGGAGCGCGATTGATGCTACGGACATTCCGTGGGCTAGCCCAGGTGCTATCGGCGCAACCGCAGCGAGTACTGGTGCGTTTACTAGCATAACAACGACGGGAAATATCGGCATCGCTTCGACAGATCCCGGCTACAAATTGGACGTGGCAACTTCGGGTCCGGGATTGCAGGTGGCCGCGCGCATGCAAAATAACACTACTGCCGCTAACAACTCTGGGGTACAGACGATTTACGCGGCCAATCGGTCCACATCAGGACTCACTGAGGTTGCGGGCATCGGTGGCCTGATCACGGACACTTCGGATTCTGCCTACAAAGGGGCCCTGGTGCTGTCGACAGCTAACAGCGCAGCGCCTGCCGAGCGCGTGCGCATTGACGCAAACGGAAATGTCGGCATCGGCACCACAGCTCCCGCAACTGCACTAGATATCAGTGGCCAGATCAAAATCCAAGGCGGCGCGCCAGGTGTCGGTAAAGTGCTGACAAGCGATGCCGATGGTCTCGCGACTTGGTCCAGCGCAGCAGTGGGTTCGATCACAGGAGTCACCGCAGGAAGTGGCCTAACTGGCGGGGGAACAAGTGGGTCTGTCACCCTGAATGCCGACGTTGGCACCACTGCTAATAAACTGGTTCAACTGGACGCATCGGCAAAACTACCAGCAATTGATGGCAGCGCGCTCACCAACTTAAGTCCCGGTAACTTATCCACCGCGGTCAGCGTCCCGAAGGGTGGTACCGGACTGACCTCTGGAACATCTGGTGGCCTTGTCTACTTCGTTTCAAACACTTCTATGGCATCGTCTACGGCACTGAATGCCAACGGAGTTGTGCTCGGTGGAGGGCCTGGCGCGGCCCCAACAACGACTGCCGCGGGCGCAGCAAACACATTGTTGCGGGTACCGTCCGGTGGTGGCGCTCCGAGTTTCGGTGCGTTAGACGTTTCGCAGTCATCGTCTGTAACGGGAGCTCTAAACATCGGTAACGGTGGCACGGGTGCCAGCCTCTTATTAACTGGTGGCACCGGACAGTATTTGAAACAAACCGCCTCGGGCGCAGCCGTAACCGTCGGTGCGATTGCCGCTGCTGATCTTCCGACGATGACTGGCGACTCGGGATCAGGTGGGATTAAGGGTGTCGTGCCGGCACCGGTATCGGGTGACGCGGCAGCTGGTAAATTTCTCAAGGCAGATGGGAGTTGGAATGTCCCTACGTTTAATACAAACTGGGCTGCACCCGGCACAATTGGATCAACAACACCAAACTCTGGTGCGTTTACGACTTTGACTGCGAGTGGCAATGTTGGGATCGGGACTGCGAATCCGAGTGGTATTTTGGACGTTCGCCCACCTAACGTAGGTGGGGGTCCTGGTGGTTCGATTTATCTCTACGCGCAATCACCTGGTAGCAATAATAATAACGGCGGCAGTATCATCCTAATGACGGGCACGCACACTGGTACCGGCACATCCGGTAGAATCGGCGTAGGCACCACCAATCCGGCAGGATATTTTGACCTGCGACCGCCTAATATCGACGGTGAAGGCGGATCCGTTTTTATTTACGGACAGTCACCGCTCAGCAACAACCACAGCGGTGGTAACATCATCCTGGTACCGGGCACTGCCACCGGTACAGGCACAGTGGGACGGATAGGATTTAACACCACCACACCACAATCGTTGCTAGACGTCGCTGGTGGGGTATCCGTAGGTGCTTACGCTGGAGTAAACACGGCTCCATCGAACGGCATGATCGTAAGTGGCAATATTGGCGTCGGCACCACGACGACTGCCGCAAAACTTGACGTCAATGGAACCATAAAAATATCAGGAGGTACTCCTGGCACTGGAAAAGTCCTAACCAGTGACGCTAATGGCCTAGCTTCATGGGCAACGCCACTGTCTGGAACCGTCACCAGTGTAGGGATCACGCCACCGGCCGCAGGGATCACAGTGACGAGTGGCAGCCCTGTAACGAGCTCTGGCAACATCACGTTGGCCCTAGCAAATGACCTGAACGCAGTCGAATCAATAGCCACCACAGGACTAGCTAAACGTACTGCTACCGACACTTGGACTACGATTACTGACAACTCCGCAAACTGGGACTCTGCATACACCGATCGCTTGAAGTGGGACGGTGGTGCCACAGGCTTAGTCGCAGCTACCGGCCGTACAAGCCTAGGTCTTGGTGGACTCGCGACGCTATCTGCCGTTGGCAGTAACGAAATTACCGATGGTACTGTTACCAACGCTGATATCTCAGGATCTGCCGCAATTGCAGACAGTAAGTTGGCTACCATAAGCACGGCAGGCAAAGTGTCTGGGTCAGCGATTACTTCAGGTACGATTGCTGGTGCAACGGCGATCAATACATCTGGCACGATAGTCACAAGCGGCAATGTGGGGATTGGGACAACCAACCCACTTAGCCAACTTAACGTCGTCGGCAGAATCGCAGCGATGTCGGGCGCTATTTGGGACCATATTGCCATTTCGGCTGGTACTGCGGCGGCTTATCTCGACGTAGGTAACGCCAACGATCTGCGCATACGAATTAACTCGGGTACTAATAGCGGACCTGAGACAGCAAGTTACAATGACATCATGACAGTAAAAGCTAGTGGCAACGTCGGCAATGTAAGGAAAGCATCGCCAGCCAACTCGCGGAGCGAGCGCTGGTCTCACTCTGCAGAGTGCCGCGTTTGATGCTTTTGAAAAATAATCACGGATTGCTTTGAATCTGGCCAAAGTGTGC
>Ga0194132_10007890_pt1 | contig 15569 bp, 18 predicted proteins | sample TA2KigOf80mmetaG_FD_148612 | JGI IMG/M metagenome (GOLD analysis project Ga0194132, IMG submission 148612) | Freshwater microbial communities from Lake Tanganyika, Tanzania - TA2015054 Kigoma Offshore 80m | ecosystem: Environmental > Aquatic > Freshwater > Lake | place: Tanzania: Lake...
TTGGAGCAGCGTGCATGAACCCGGTTGCAATCAGATTTGCAAAACCAAGCATCATCAGTTTTTCGCGTCGTGCTGTTATGTCCGAGTTGATCATGCAGCCCTCGCGTTTTTGAAGTTTTGATTGGCGAAGGCCCACCAAATTATAGTGTTGCCACTGGTGTTGGTGCTGTCCGTATGCCTATACTTTGCGCCGATTGCCAACCAGTCCAAAACCCCACCGCCGCCCTGTGCGTTGGACAGGTTGGGATGAAGATTTTGGCTATCAACGTTGTACCCTTGAAAGTTGTTGTCCCAGATGAGCCAATTTGCGGTGGCTGAAGCATTCTTCACACCAACAAAGGCCGGGCGAAATCCCATGCTCAAAACCGGGCCGTCAGCGGAACCGTTGCCGGTGTAGCTGCTGAAGGACGAGAATCCTGCAATAGATGTCCACAAATAAAACACCGCAGACTTGTTGGACCCAAATGACCAGTTCCAATTCACGCTATCAAAAGTGGTGGAACCGACATTAGTGAAGTAACCGGTGTATGCCGCCGCGGCATCCGTCATATTCAAGTATATGGTGTAGTTCGCCGATAATGAACGATGATAGACTGCCCAACCACCAAGGCCGTCACGGACTTTGCCGATAAACATGTGCGGCGTTGCGCCTAGACCGTGCGATATCGTTGTTGTGCCAGTGGTGCTGTGTGGTCCTGCAAGTACGATATCAAAACCGTATGTCGCGCCCTCTTCCCAGCACCAAGCGACATAAGTGGCTGCATTGGTGTTGACTTGAGCCAGAGTGCTTAGTGTAAAGCCGGCGCTATCAAACGAAGTCAGACCGCCATCACTCGTGACTTCAGCGTCGGTATTATTAGTCTCCAGGCGCTTCTGCACGCCGCGTTGCGCGTCATAAACCGTATTGTCGGTGGCCGCGCTGCGGCTCTTGATCCAGACAAGCTCGGGACCGAAGTTCAGTCCAGTAATGGACAGTGATGCGCCCGTGCCTGTGTAGACCTTTGGTATAAACGCCGTGCTCGGCTTGACCACTGTGCTGGTGGTGATGTTTTGAGTGCAAAGTGCCTTGAAGCCGGAGGGGGCGGTGTAGGTAAATGGACGTTGGCCGAAGTTGAAGCTAACAGCACCGCCGTTGGCTGAAAATGCCGGAACCACATCGACGGACACGTTACTGAACGCAGCGTTGGTGCCCGCAGCAGGATCGCCGCTGCCGGTCCATGTGTTATTTATGGCAAACCAGATCTTTTGCGTTGTACGATTGAGAGCAACGCCAATGACCCGGTTCACATCTGGAGTAGCAGTACCACCTTGCGCGGTGTATGACCCGTTGTTCGCCTTTAGAAAATTTACGGACCCTTTTTCCCCGTAGAGAGCCCACCCTTGAGCAAGATCGCCGATGATAACTCCGTTTGAAAGTTGAGCGGTCGTTGATGCCACTCCGACGCTGATGTTGTCACCGGAGTTAGATAGGGTGCTGATCGTAGCTTCAAAGTAGAATAGACCACTTTGAACTGGGAATGTGCCGCGTACTCCACGGTTATTGCCTACTGCCGATACAGCCGCGTCTAGCCCTCCATTTGTCAGTGTTACTGAAGCATTCTTGTCTAGGCTACTCAACACGGCATAGTTGCCCCGCACCTCGCCACCAACACCAGTGTCGGTCCCGTAGTTCGTCGGCGTGTCAGTGAGACTGTCATTGCCAGAACCAGCCGTGACAGAGAAATTGTTGGGCGTCCAGTTGTTCCCGTTGCCCGACGAATCTTTGCCAAGCGTTGCCGCCGTGGTACCGGAATTGTCCGCGAACTTGAGGTAGAAGCCGTTGGTGCCAAAGCTGCCCGTGTACGCTTTGGGATCCCACGTTCCGGTTGTTGAGTTGGTTTGACCGAAGCTGGATGGAGTAAGGGCTTGGCCGTCGATGAAGTTGAACTCGGTCATGTAGCCATCCCAAAAATCACCGCTCGCCCCGGCGCGTGACCCGATATAAAGCGGGTTGGTCGAGTTCCAGATCAGATCATCATTCTGCGAGGGATACGTCGCGAGGCTGAATACTGTTACCTGCGTGCCGTTTACATAGAGCTTGGCTCGGTTTGATGCCGTCGCCTGCGTGGTATCGACGGCGAGGACTACGTGCATCCACGCGGTTGGGTCACGATAGAGCGGCGTGGTTTTTAGGTTGATCTTCAGTGAGGCGCTGACTTGGGAATAAACTTGAAATCCGCCGCCGGTCTGGATCAAAAAGTCCCAGTCGTTCGATCCAGCGTTGTTGCTGCCGGTGATGTACGCCGACGTGCCTAAATTGCCGAGCTTTAGCCAGACGGATTTTGTCCAGGTCTTGCGGTTGCCTGCTGCTCCATAAGTTTTATTAAGATACGCGCTGTCATTGTCATTGAACCGCAGCGACCGCTCGATCTGGTAAACAGCAGATGACGACGTAATTTTTCCTGCACTAAACATTAAAAATTCTGCCCAAAAATAGAACCATAAGTGTTGGTCCCGTCTTGATAAAAATTGAAAATATCAATTTTTCCGGTTGTTGATGTTGCTGTCGGCGTCGTGTTAGAAGCCCATTTCAGGTATGATCCTCCCGTCCAGGAAAGGGCGTCAGTATTGGCGTAAGCCACAATTACGGTAAAACTTTTGCCGCTTACGCTATTGGGAAGGGTTACGGTCGTCGCGCCGTTCGTCGTCACTTTGTAAAAAGTGCCGGAAGCAAGAGTGATGGTCGTGTTGCCCGTGCCCGTTGGCTGGGTTTCGGTGTAATTAGTAATCGTTGTGTTGGCGAGCGTCAGATTACCAACGGACGTTGTGGTATTGCCAAGACCAACGCTTGCGTTGCCTAGCGTAGCATTGGTGGCAAAATTGGCATCAAGCTGCGACAACGGAATTGCCGACGTAGCATTGCCAAATATATTAGGAACCGGCATTAGAACCTCGCTCTCAATTCATGCTCAAGTTCAAGTGTATTATATGTAAATCCAGGAGAATTGCTAGTTATAGTGAAGCCCAAGTATTTACCCCATTGTTGAGCATCTGATTTGTAAAGATAATATCCCGTTGATCCAGTAACCCAAGAAATTGTGGAACTTACATTATTAACCCAGCCAATAGTAACTGTGGAATTATTGACCCAAGTGATAACGTCATTGGTCAAGGTATAGGTTGGGCTGGAATTAGATTCGCTGTCCACGGTAAGGGTCAAAACGCCACCTTGGGTCAGGGTCGCTTCCACGCCAAATCTAAGTGCCTGTTTGTCGCGGATAGGGTCCGACAGCCCCCAAAGCGCGGTTTGCACAATTGAAGATATGCTGCTCGACGTATCTGAATAGAGATTCCATAGATCGGTGCCGGTTGTGCCGTAAAGCTTGATAATGCTTCCTACGGAAACGCTGACAATTCGGGTAAGCGCTCCCTGCGAAGTTAAAAACCATTTTTTATCGAAAAATACCGCCTGCAAGACGCGGGTGCCGTTAATGGTAGCGTTGGCGGTGAACGAAAACACAGAACACAATATGTTGTTCAACAAAACCTGGCCGCCGCTGATTGGTTGTGTGAAATCAATCAGCGGAAAAATGCCGTCCAAAGAATCAGAAATTTTGGTGGTGGTAGAACCGATAAGGCCGTAAACGCCATAATCGTTGAAAAACATAACGTAACGAAAAAACGGGAAAATAGCGTTTATCTTGTTGCTTCCAACAGAGGCGCTAAGGTTTGTATTGGTGAAAAGAGTGGTGCCAGAGGAGGTCACGCGAACATCGGAAAATACATTGATGGAATCGTCGCCAAACAAATACAAAAAATTGTTTGCAGAAAGCATGGAATTAATGACGCCATTCAAGGTGCTGTCTGCAATAAACGCGGAGCCCGCAGAAACGCCGACAAAATCATTATATGAACCGGCCCCGGTATAATTAACGGTGCGCCCCTGGCTGACCCAAATTCTGCCCGAAAAAGACACTATATCGCTGACGACATTGGTTGTGGCGTATCCCTTTACTACGGCGTTAGATCCGCCGCCGCCTGTAATGGTAACTGTTGGCTCAGACGTATAGCCCGTGCCCGGATTGGTCATGATAATTTGAGTAATCACGCCATTGCTGATAATAGCCGTAGCGGCAGCGTTTGAGCCAGCGCCCCCAGAAAACCCCACGCTGATATTGGCGGCGTTAGTATAACCCGTGCCGCCGCTTTCGATTACCGCGTAAACAGTTCCAGTGGCAAACGTGACGAATGATGCGACAGCTTGCCCGGCCGTCCCGCCACCGCCTGTAATGGTAACTGTTGGCGAATCCGTATATCCGGTCCCAGGCTCCGTCAATGTAATTGACGAAATTGCACCGCCAGAAATCGACGCTTCCGCAACGGCCTGGACGCCGCCAGCCTGATTAGGAGCAGAAATAGTAACCGCTGGAATAGTCGTGTATCCTGAACCGACATTTTTCAAACCAATTACGCCTACAGAACCAAGCTTTACGGTTACGTTGCCGTCATAAACAAAAATGCCTTTATCGGGGTCGGAAATCAGAACACGTTCGTTCTTCCATTGAGTTAGACGGTTGCTGGACCCCGTAAACGTACCAGCCGCAGCAACCGTTGCGACTACATTGCTGGAGACATTAAATGACTGGCAAGCGCCGTTTGATTGAAACCCAAAAATCAGATTGTCGGTCCCGACAAACCCAGACCTCAAATCGACAATCGTGTTAGACCAAGCCACATTAGCCGACGCATCGGTGACAGAACGCTTGGCTGCGGCCGTGATCTTGATATTGCCAGAGCCAAGCGGTTGTGCATTTTCCAGCCAGGAAAATTCCTGGTCATCAATGGCAGTACGATTGGCCTTCGTGTTCAGACCACGAAAGGATTTTACTATTTGATATTTTTTTGTTTGTTCGGCAGATTGGGCCATGTTTAGTACGGTGCGCTATAGGGGCTTGGCATCCTTCGCGTATAGGTAGACGCCAATACGTTCTGCACTCGCTTGACGTACTCTTGCTTGAATATTTCAGATTCGCCATAAGACTGTTCTTTGTACTTGGCTTGGTGACAGGCGTAAAAAGCCACCGGATCGGTAAACGGAGACGGAATCTGCTCTGTGCTGGTGTCGTCAACCAAATTGTCAGGCAAGATTACCGTATCAAGCTCCATAGAATAATCTTGATCTGGCACTGGACCGATGTAATATTTTTTGGGGCCGTACATGGAAAACGCGATTGGACGCCCCGAATAATTTTGCCAAAACCTTAATTCCGCGTTGAATTGCGTCCACGGCAAATATCTAAGCGGGATTCTTGTGTTGCCCCAATACAAATTGATATTCAAAACATCAATCGTGTTGGTGCCGCTTGGCAGGGTGTCGAATGTGTAGGTTTCTGTGTCGGTTAGGGCTGTTTCGGCCTGAAGCTCTCTCAGGCACCCCGTATCCCTGACGGTTCTTTTCCGGGCGGCGTTAATGTAATCAGTTAATTCGCTATCAGTATAAAAATCACCATTAGCGTCATGCAAAAGACGGCGGCACTCCGTGATATAATCTGACAATGCAGACATTTAACACCGCCATGTTCAAGCAACAAGATTCGGCTTTCCCCCTGCGCGAATTTTGTTCGGCAGGGGTACTTGCCCAACGAACGCCGGGGATAACAAGCGCCCGTCATTCTTCGTTTCTGATATTTCAAAAAGTCTTAAAAGTTTAATCCCCTCCGGCAGATCATTTTTTGTTTTGATCCATCCCAATCGACAAAGATAAGGCTCTTTATCTTCTTCGCCGTAACCGAAAATGTGCCGCGCCGCTTCAACTGGAATCTCCGTGGCTTTGCCGGGGACGAATGTATATCGCACCCCGGAATAGCCATCTTCAAAAACCTCGTCTCTGCGGTTCGTCACGTATACATTCATGGCGCTACAAGTTCACCGAAAACATAAATGTCGCAAGTCGCATTGGCCACGACATTGCTGTTGACGTTGACGTAAAGCACGCTGGAAACATTTCCGTTCATGCAGGTTGTGTTGGCAGTCGCGGAAAGAACAAGATTCTGATACTTGTTGATTGCGGTGAGTGTTGAAAGCGTTTGGTTGTTAGCCCACAAATTAGCGCCATCGCTGGAATAACCGATGCTAATTGTCGTGGTGCTAATGTTAGCCGAGGGATTTCTGACAACGATATCGCGGACGATGGCCTGCCCGGACGTTGCCGTGCTTCCGCTGTTGCTCAAGCCGCCGCCAATAAAAGCGAGATTGGCAATAGCGTTGCCCGTGGCGGCGAGGCTTATGCCTCGCGCAGAGGCCAGCGCATACGCTCCAAACTGGGTTGGAGTATTTGCGCCTACGCGGTTGGCGTTTGACATGACGCCCCCCCCCTTAACTGTTATACGTGCCAGATGCGGCGTTACCGCCATTGACGGTAATGAGCGTGACAGTCGCATTTGTCGTTGCGTTGGCAAACACGCTACTACCGTCAGAAATGATCCACCCCCCAGTATTGGCCGCCATGACGGTAGCAACGGTAGTTCCGTTGTTTGCCGTAACCGACACGTTAGCCGTCGGGAACAATATATAAGTTCCGGCCGGAATGACGTTGCCTACCGTTGTGGCGGTAAGCGTGGTCGTCTGATAGTAAGCGCCCGCCGAGTTCGATGTCGAACCGGAAAGGATGATTTTGTTAAGACCTAGAGCCATGGGCTTATCTCCTTAAATGCTCAAGCTGTTATAGCCCGTGACCTTGGTCATTGCCTTTGGCTTGGTTGAAACAAGCTCGGCAATCATCAAGACCGCGCCGACGTAACCGATCTGCCAGTTCGGCAAAGTCGATTCAAACCCGGTGAACACGAAGCTGCCCTGATCGTGAATGTAAAGATTCAGGTAGTTTGTATTCAGCAGGTAAAGCGTGCCTTCCGGGCAATAAGGGTCGGGATAAATTGGAACGCCGGCAACCATGAGGGCTCGGAAAGCGGCTTGCGGGCCGTTAGCGTCGCCATCAAACCCGCTGCCGGGAGTAATGACGTACTGCTCCTGGCCGACATAATCTTGAGCAAGAAGCGTCCAGGTGCCAAAGCCGCAAACGCCAAAGCTCGGCACTTCCGCGCCGTTCTTGACCGTGCCGCTAATGTACTGAAGGACGTTCTGCCGCGTCGGGTTGACGGAACCTGCGGCATACTGCTTCGACTTCCACCAAGTATAAGTCGAACGGCTGATATTGCCGTAAGTCGCCGTCCCGGTGCCGTCGTCAACGGCGGCGGGCAGGCCGATAAACTGCTGCGCGTTAGTCGTGTTGTTGTAAAGCGCAGTAGCCATAGCATCCATCATCACGTTGGTCGCGTCGTTCATACGCGCCTCGATGAGAGGAATGATTGCGTAATCCTGCTGCACCGCGCCCTCCATTCCAAGGAACGGAACGGGAGCGATCATCAGTTTAAGATTAAATTCGGCGTTGTAGGCACCCTGCTGGACGGCAGGCTGCGTAAACGAACCGCTGTAATCTGACCACTGAGCGTTTACAAACTGACTGCCCTGAACGGGGACGGTGACAGAAGAAACGCCGCCGCAGGCAGACTGCGAATTAGCAATCAGAGCCGCCAGAAGCGGGGTTGAATTATAAAGCTGAACAACCAGCTTCGGGATAAACGCCCTACGGGTGACGTAGGTTAGCTCGGTATATTGCTGCGTGCCCGATGCCGGAAGAATACCACCACCAATAGGCATTGGTTTATCTCCGATAGTTACAATCCCCTAAAAACGTCAAAAACCTACTGGTTTTGGATTCTTGCGAATCTCCTGTAAGGCTTTCGACGCTTCATCTCGTGCCGCGACCTGCGGATTCTTCCAATATTTAGAAAGAGTCTCGCGGGCGGTTTTATCCATGACGTTTGCGTTGTATCCGGTCGGCGTCGGTGTTGCGGCCTGACGCATGTAAGACCAGTAATCCGCTGCGGTTTCGTGGTTTGTAATTCCTTTTTCGAGCATGATTTTTTCCACTTCCGTTACGTCATCTATTTTCTCAACCTTCTTCTTGTCAAGAAGGGAGCGACGCCGACGGTTTAGCTCGTCAAGAGAATCCTTTTCCCTGAGCTTGTTTTCAAGCTCCCTAATTTTTTCGGTGGATTTGCTTTCAATGGTGGCAATGCGATCTTCAATCTCCACCTCCGGAACTGTAAGATCGGGCCTGACCTTTTTTGTCAAACGCAGGAACTCGTTTCGAGTTTCTTTGTTGTTCGACAAATCGCGGGTCAAAGCCGCCATTTCACGTTCGAGATCATTATCTTCAAGGGAAGCCATATCCCCGCACTCCTAATTAGATAACCTTCTTCGTATCGCCCGGTTTGCTAAGATTCATTTTGTTTTTCGAGTACTTGCTGGCACCCGAAAGACCGCCCATCGCGGCATAGCGCGGGGTGTTGACGATCTGCCCGTTCTGCTGATTGTTGTCGGTCGGGCGGCGCGGCTGCGAAGCGCCACGCGGTTTAAAAAGATCCATTTGATTACATCCTTACATTGGAGGTTGCGGAGTGGGGCCGCCGGGCATCAGTTCGGGCGGCAGCGGGGAGGGCGATGGGGTTGCAGGGAGGGGGGGCGCCCCCATCGCCCTTGCTTCGGCAGCACCGCCCCCAGCCTGGGGTAGCGCTCCAAGCAACTGCATGATTTCGGCCTGTTGAAGCTCATTGGTGGAAGCCTTCTTGGCTCCTAAAACGCCGCTAAGCGAGCGAAGCGCCGCTATTGCCATTTTCCCCTCGGCAGATTCGCTGCCAAGGGCGGGCAGGCTCTGCTCGATCAAATCAAGGGCCATGCCCAAGTTGACCATTGCAGCCTCTTTGTTGCCCATTTTTGGTTCGGGCGTTGCCATGGGAGCCGCCATTGGACTGTCGGTAGGCCCTCCTGGGCTTGCGGCGGCCTCATCAACTGGAGCCGGGGTGCCGCGCATCATATCCATCATCTGCCTGTTGGTATTTGCCATAAATACCTGCAAAATTGGTAATTGTTGAAATTGTTAATATTAAAATCGTGGGCACGTCAAGTGCCTAACAAAATATGCAATAAATTAGAGAGTTTTGCTTTACTTCTGATCTCTCCAAACAGAAGAACCAGAAACGGGAATGTCCCGCTCGTTAGTTACTTGCCGCCTTTACGGCCACGACGCTTTGCCATGTAATTTCTCCTTTGGGTTTAATTGCTATCCCCTTGTTTATTAAATCAAAATTAACGACGCGGACGGCGATTGCGCTTCATTTTGTTATACATCATGTCACACCTAGTATTTTCTGATTGACCGCATGTCGGTGCGGCTGGCCGGGGATCGAACTCCAGAAACTCGGTATTGCAAATCTGCTGGAGCCGATCCCTTGTCGATTTGACGAGTCGATAATTTGGGCTGGTCGGATTTTGGAGCTATGGATTCAGCCACCTTTGCTTTCCTTTCCGCCCTTGATGGGCGTTAACAATGCCTGCTGGGCCTGGGCGGCCCGCTGCATGGCTTCACTCTTTTTTAGCCGCTCCTTCAACATTTGCTTCATTGGCGGGTCAAGAAGATCGATCAGGCTCTCCCGATCAATCGCCTGAGCCTTGAACAGATTGAACGCCAAAGACCGCATATCTTCCATGAAGATCGGGCTGTTTGAATGAGCATCAACCTTGACCATGAAATCTTTAGTAAATTGCTCTGCAATGAACGCAATTCCGTTTTGATCAATGTAATGAGTTTTATCATAAATTTGCATTAGTTTTAAATATTGAGTAGCAAGCTTTTCAAGCGCGTCTTCTACGATCAGCGCTCTTTTCTTGGCGCGGCTCGAGCCCAGACGCGCAAGTTGAGAAGCGTGACCGGCGGAACGCACGCCGGTTTCGCCGCGCCCGGACAAAACGCTGGAAATGCCGCTGGCTTCCGCAAACATGACATCAATGGCGTCGATTTCGCGGAACAGATCTTGCGGAATATTTGGTGCCAGACTTTCGATTTTGGCGTTTGGCATGTCCGTTGAAAACAGGCCGCCGGGCCGGTTCAACGCAAAATCTTTTTCGTCATGTATGCCGGTGAAGCCCATCAAAGCCTTAGGCGGGTTCACCTGACGGCTCAGCAAATCAAGTATTTCCGTCATGCGCTTGTTTCGCATCTGTTGAAGCAGAACAAGCTTTTGGACTTCTGAATATCCCCAGAAATAATCATATTGAGGATTCGGGCATATTTGTATGAAGGGGCACTCGCCCTTCATGAATATGGATTCGCCGGGGCGGTCGTAAACAATAACGTCCGGGTCGGCAATCGTTACAACCTGATAATCCTCGGCGTCCGAATCCCAAACCCACAATTCACGCATTTCAACGGTATTTTCGGCAACCTGGGCCTTCAACCGGTTGTAGCCGTACAGATCGAGATTCACGGTTCCGTAAATTGTCGGATTGGTCTGGCTCATCACAATCCGGTCAACGCCCTCCGGTATATTTTCCGGCTGGTGCTGGGCGGTGTTTATTTTTTCCAAAATCTTGTCGCGCCTGGGGTGGTTATAAAGACGAGCGTACAAATCCGATTTTGTAATGTAATAGCTATGCACAATCGCCTCTTGGCGATCTGTGTAAGGCGTATCCTCCCTGAGAACGCCCATGCTTCCGGGGTCCACCATGTAGGGCTGAACTCCGTTTTTCGTGACAATCAATTTTATAAATGTCGTGGCATACGCCATCGACCAAGTGAGGGCCGACATGAACACCATGTCGCCGTTGCTGTCCGACCATTTATCGTTGATTGCCTGAGACAGAACCGGAATCTTGGAATATTCCAATTCTTTGGCCGTTGCGCCAAGATCAATCGTGAATCTTGTGGTGTCGGCGGCGTAGAGAAAAGACACCAACTGATCAATATGCGGATAAATCTTATTGAAATGCGCCGGGCTTTCTTCCGGCCCGACGCCAAACAAATACCAGCTTCGCAAGCTGGAATAATCGGCGCGTCTTGTTTCCCGTGAAACAAAACATTTTTGAATCAATTCGTTAAAGAACGCCTCGCGCTCCGGCAACGATTTTGGCAGCTTCATTTTGATAGCTTCAGATTTTCGTGATCCGCCATGTAACTAGCCGTGGTAGGCCCGCGATTTGCGCCCACTTCATCTGGTTTTACACCAACTTGTTCGCCGCGTACAGACCTAAACATATTTCCGGCCATGACCGATTGCATGTTCAATCCCCCCATGCCTCCCCAGATTGCGGCATCTCCGGGCCTGGGTTCGCGTTGCGGCGGCGGTTCCGGGGAATTGTTCCGGGTGTAGTATCCGGCCTGACTTTCCCCTTCGCGGGTGGATTTTATATTGCTCATTTTAAAATCCATGGCCAACTGCTTCAGCGTGCCGTCCGCGCCCGTGGTGCGATTTGAGCGGATTGCCGGGGCGGCCAACTGCACTTCCATGACTTCTTCGCAGCCATGCGGACATTCGGCGTCGAAAGACTCGAAGAATCCGTGCCTTGAACATTTGTAATCCCGCAAAATCGACATTTCAATCCTCCATCTGCTCCTTGAACGAGGGTTGCGTATAATCGTTTAAATTACGCACCCCGCTATCAAGCGAAATCCTGTTATTTTTTAATTGCAGTCTCATGGTGCGCTGCAATACAGGCTTTGGCTCTTTCCGGTATTCGATATATCGGGTGCGGTCCTTGTTTCTCATGATCCGCAATTCCCCGCTGGCCCACGCTTTCAGGGCTTTGGCCATGCGGCGCTGCACCATTTCCGACATGGGCGCATTATTTTTAAATACGTTGTGAAACGTCCACATGGATATGCCCGCCGCCTCGCAGAGCAGGGCTGCGCTCAAAATCCTGTTTTCGTCCTGCTGGAACCGCCGGATGGCGTTGCGAATTTCGTTTTGCGTCATCGTGCCCCATAAACCCCGATTCGCTTGAGATAATTGGAAACGCCTTTGGTCGTGGATAATTGTTCCGGCGTCATTTCTTGCTGCACCTTGTTTACGACGCGGGTGATTTTTGCCTGAATGAGCCTGGGCTGCACCTGCTCCGCAAAAACCGCGCAGCAAAGCCCGGTTGCTATGACGCGATCATCCTTGTTGCGTCCATAAGCGGAAATGCCGCCCTGATTGCGGACTATGCTTTTCATTTCGTCAATCAAGTCTATGGAGAAAACATTCATCATGCCGCGTTCAAAATAATCCTTGAAATAAGCTAACATGCGTTCCTTGGTTGCCGGGGTTGTCAGCCAATAAATGCTGTTGCCGACGCCACCCAGCGTATCGTTGCGACGCCACATATAATTTTGCATATGGGCGAGAACATTCATTAAATCCTTGCCCTGCTGGCCATTTATTGAAACAGCCTGTCTTTTAAGGTTTCTGAGTTCGTTGATGACGGCTTGACCCGGACCATTGACCTCAAGATTGAGCGTCGAATTTTTGTAAGCCCCAGCCAGATGAGCAATGACCCAAGCAAACTGGTACGTATTGAGTTCACTGGTGGCGAACTCCGCGACCTGATCAATCCCGTCCGCATAACATCTAAATACCTGAACGCAAAAACGATCAGCCCAATCGCTGCTGCCGTAAGCAGGGTCAGCGCCGATAACATAATAGCCATTGTCAACGGGCTCCTCCCAAATTTTCAAGGTTGCCAGTCTTTCGGTAGAACGCAGAACTTCCGTATCCTGGAAATAAGCGCCCATCGAATATCTGTAATATTCCGGGTCTTTCTTTTTGGACGCCTTGGCGGCATCAGTGCAGCGGGAATTGCTGAAAAAACTCGTTCCCGTCATCACGAAAGCGTAATCTTCTGTTGGCGGGAACTCCTGATACATCAAGGATTCGTCCTTGATGCCTTCAAGCATTTTCCAGCGCCACCACGCCATTTGACGCGAATTTATCTCGATCCCGTATAGTTTCTTAACGTCCCGAGTCCATTCTTTTTCTTCCGGCGTCAGCTTGCCATCCCAATACGTTCTATAGATGGCGCTTTCCGGGTCGGCGCTGTAAAACTGGTTTCTCCACCAGCCGCAGAATATGGCGCGTTGCGTTCTGGCTTTTCTTGCCGTCACGTACATATCGTGAAACATATTGAATCCACGCGCCGTGCTTTCAAAAAGATACATGCGGGATGGATTGGTTTCGGCGAGCGAGGCCAAAAGCGACGCAAGGCCCTCTTCGTCGCCCCACGAGCTTGTTTCGGTTCCGTGCAGATAGGTGATGGCTTTGCCGCGACCGAGCGTGCCCTTGGAGCGCAATCCGGCAATCTGGTAAAACAGTCTTGACCTGTTCTTGAGCGTAAGTTGATTGCGGTTGTGCTGCACCAGCGGGATTTTCCATTCTTTCGGCAGGCCGTCCATGTACATGGCAAGCGTGCTGCGGAACATATCCCGGTTTTCTTCCGTGTCCGTGGTCAGGGTGCCTTGCAGGCCCTTGTGCATGAAATGCCAGTAAAGATCCAAGGCGAGGCTGATTGTTGTGATGCCAAGCTGGCGTCCCTTGAGAATCACGAAAAAATGCACGCCGTCCTGCAAGCCCTTGCCGATTTCATTCATCACATAGGTTTGCGTGCCGAGCAGGGGGTCGAGGCGTCTCAGTCCCTGTTCTTTCGTCTCAATGCTGAGTTGCGAACAGAATTGATAAAACTTGCTGATATCAAAAGCCATCAGATCCACCCGCACATGATGCCGTAGTCGATGGCGTGTTTGCGGTCGCTGAATCCCGCGATATAGCTGGTCTTGCCGTAACGCTCGTTGACCCACGGCACTGGCGAATGCCATTGCCAGCGCAGCATGTCGTTGCCCGGACACTCTTTCAATACCGGAGTTGGCAACTGTTCTTTAGATTTTGACATTGTAAACCATCTGACACTGGACGAGCTGTAGCTCGTCTGCTCTTTAGATTTTGACATTTGCCCCTCGATCAGCGTTTCCAGAACTGCGGATCATGATTTAAAGCCGGGAAATATATACTAGACATTGGCCCACGGGAATTTTTGTCCGTGCCGCTTTTCCATTTCGGCGTTTCCCTTCTCGAAAAATTCCCGCGAAACCGATCCTTCATTGCCGCCAAGCCGGAAGCACATTGTATATTTGCCCGTGCCGTCGAACCTTGGATAGTGCCGCGATAGATAATCATATTGCAGGCGGTCTGGCCCGAATCCGCGATGATTATAGACGTTGGCGACGTTGACCATGACGTAAGTTCGCACTGCGTAGCTGCAAGTTTCGACCATGTGATGTTTTGGGTCGTGCCAGACAGGATGCTTGCCAAGAGATTCGCAATTGTCGTTGAACAAATAATTTCCGTTCTTGTCATAAATCTGTCGCAGGCAATACGCCCATTCCAGATTTTTGCTTTCGATAAGATCGACCATGCTCTGCAAATGGTCCGGGGCAAACCAATCGTCCTCATTGAGGATAACAACAATATCCTCGTTGATGAGGCTGGGCGCTGCCGCATAGATGCGCCGCCCCTGCAATTGTTTGCCGCCGATGCGTGTCGGCCAATAGGCCAGATCGCGCTTCCAGGAGCGGTATTCGTTGCGTTTGCGGGAAAAATCCTGGTAACCGATCACGCCATCGAAAAACAGGTAATGGTGCCAGTTTTCGTAGGTTTGCGCGTCAACGCTGGCCACGGCCTCAACCAGCAGCGGATTGTTTGTTGCCGCTGTAATTATGCCTACGCTCAGCATTACGAGCCGCCTCTGGGGGCAAACGCGCAGCCGTCGCGATAGCGGCCCTCTCTGCCGTGGCCGCACATCCACCAATCCTCGTCGATCGAGCCATAGTGATCGCCCTCGGCAATGAAAACCTCTTCGCGGCGGAATGGCACCATGTAACCCCGGACCGTCACGAGGCCGTCGCCAGTTTGCAGCACCATCGAGTGTTCACGTACTAAGTGAGCCTTGATTTTCTCGCAGTCGCCCAGGCCGCAACAATGCGTTCTGCCGTTGCGAGCAACAAAGCGCGGGTTGTCCTGAATCCATTGAGCCGTATCGTGTGCATACGAAATTGAAGCGGCGCACAACCCGGCAACAAATAGCATCGATCCTTTCATAAGAAATCCGGTAAAAAAAGGATAATGCGTTTACCTTTCATTAGAAATCCGGTAAAAAAAGACGCCCGTTACCGCGTTATGTCAAGATAAGCGGCGATGAACTCCGCCGCGAGCGCCGGGACGATTGCGTTGCCAGCGGCGCTAAGCTTTCCCACTCGGCCGGATACCCCATGAGCCAAAGGGAAAATGCCGGGTTTAACTGGCCGCGCTTTTCCGTCGGTGCAGGGGAGCCATTGGAGGTCGTCCCAGGGCGAGCCGCCAAGGCCACCTGTCTGCCGAGAAGCGCATTGACCGGCACGTTCGCCAGATTCCCGGTGTCCTTGTGATCCCGCGTCGTCGGGGTTGCCCAGCCGGTCAAGCTCGCCGCCTGCCCCAAGGTCATCTCGAAGCCGTTCCCACGGCGTCGGCCAGCCATCGACGCTACCGGCGTCGGCCACGAACCATGTTCGCTGCCGGATGTGCGGAGCCCCGACGCCACAAGCTGGAAGTACGGACGCCCCGCAGGCGTAGCCTTCCGCTTCCAGGTCAGAGAAAACAGCGTCGAGCCAACCCCATCCAATCGCCGCC
>Ga0194132_10007891_pt1 | contig 15569 bp, 15 predicted proteins | sample TA2KigOf80mmetaG_FD_148612 | JGI IMG/M metagenome (GOLD analysis project Ga0194132, IMG submission 148612) | Freshwater microbial communities from Lake Tanganyika, Tanzania - TA2015054 Kigoma Offshore 80m | ecosystem: Environmental > Aquatic > Freshwater > Lake | place: Tanzania: Lake...
CCGGCCCGACTTGCGGATTGATGCACGCGGTATAGCCACATTGGGAACAGGTGGCGGCAAAGACCGACCCGCGGCGGGCTTCCGTTGCCTGATCGACTTCCAGCGAGGCGCTGACGCGATAGTGGAAGCTGCACTGCGGACAATCGATGTCCCGGTGGCGGCCGACCAGCGTGGGGGCCATCGAGCCCGTGGGGATGACAAAGGCTTCCGCCTCAAACGTGCGGAAGAGAAACGCCAAGGCAAACGCAATGACCACCGATTCCGCGATTTCGCGGACCACTTTGGAGCGGAAGAACGACAGGATCGTTTCGCTCACTTCCGACGGTCCCGCCGCCGGTGCCGCTTCCCGCCGAGTCCGCCGCGTTCGGTCCTGGTGCATGTGAAGGGTCTGGCCGCTTGTGTCGAATCCACTATCAAGGTGGGGAAGTATAGCGGATTCTACACATCCCGGCCAATGCCGACCAAGGCGGCTGGCGGACTAGCAGCGGCGCTTTCTTTCGTGGTGCGGCCGTCCTGGCTGCCGACGCAGGCTCGAACCCTGCACCACAATCTGTTATTCCAGCTTGGTTCCGGTCTCGGGCGCGCGCTGGCCCATCTGGTCGTCGAGAATCAAGAGAGCGCTTTTGTCTTCGCCGGCCAGTTCCAGGCGGCCGAGGATGTCGGAGACGGTCTTTTCCTCTTCGACCTGCTCGTCGATGAACCACTGCATCTGCGCCTGGCTGGCATAGTCCTTCAACTCGCGGGCCAGTTCATAGATGTCGTAAATGGCGGCGGTGTTTTCTCGTTCTTGAGCCAGGGACAACTCAAACACGTGCTTGAGCGACCCCAGCTTCGATTCGGGTTTGGGAATGGCGGAAAGCTGCACGTTACCTCCGCGGTCGAGCATGTAGCGCAGCAGTTTCTGTCCATGTCCCCGCTCCTCGTCGCTTTGCTTCTCCATCCAGGAGGAAAACCCCTTAAGAAACATCGAATCGAGATGCGCCGCCATGGCCAGGTACGTATAAGAGGCGGAAAACTCCTTGTTAATCTGGAGATTGATGGCGTCCTGAAGTTTCTTGTCGATCATGGCGTCCCTCCCGTGCAGTGCGTGGTGCTCGTGCCGATGTGTGAAATAGTGAGAAAGCTATCCCAAGTATATCGGGCCACGGTAGCGCCGGACCAGATGTAAAAAGAATCGAGCGAGCAACGCGGATGAAAAGGACGAGCTGCGCGATCCGCGGCTGCCAAACGAGACTCATTATCAGGGCGGCCGTCCCAACCGACGACGTCGCGGGAGCGGCGTTGCGCCTCCTAGGCATCGCTGGGGGCGTTCTTGCTGCCCGCCTCGTCGCTGCCGTTCTGCTGTTTTGCGGACGGCTGATCGTCGGATTGGTGCTGCATGAACTGGAACAGGTCGCCGAAGGTGCGCATCGGCTCTTTGCCCTGGAGCATTTTCTTGGTGATGGGGACTAACGGCTTGGGCGGTTTTCGCGGCGGGTGACGCTGGCCTGATTGAGACGTTGTCGCGACGGCCCCTGCCGGCTGCGGCCTGCGGCCGCGTCCGCGACGGGGGCCGCCTGGAGCCGGTCCCGCGGACGCACCTGCCGGGGCCGCTCCCTCGGCTGCCGGAGCTGACTGGGCAGCAGCCGCGTCCCGGCGCTGGCTGCGGCCGCGGCGCGAACCTTCACGCTGCGTGCCAGGCGGGATCATCGTCAGCGAAACCCGGCGCCGGCTCTTGTCGATTCCCGTAACCCAGACGCGGACGATGTCACCGATCGAGATAACTTCATTAGGGTCTTTGACATAACGATTGGCCAGCCGCGAGACGTGGACCAGGCCGCTATCGTGCAGGCCGATATCGACAAAGACGCCGAAATCGACCACGTTGAGCACGGTGCCGCTGAGCTCCATTCCCTCGCTTAAGTCCTCGAGCTTCATCACGCCCCGCTTGAAGATGGGCGGGGGGAGCGATTCGCGCGGGTCGCGCGGGGGGCGGCTGAGCTGGGTGAGGATGTCTGACAGAAGCAGTTCTCCCACGGACAGTTCGGTCGCCAAGGAGGGGACGTTGACTTCGGCCACGCGGGCGGCCAGGTCGTCGCCGGGGCCGAGGCGCTCCAGCACTTTCTCGGCCACCGGATAGCTTTCCGGATGGATCCAGGTGGCATCGAGGAGATTCTCACCGCCGCTGATCTTGAGGAATCCGGCGGCCTGGACAAACGTCGCTTCGCCAAATCCGGGCACATCACGCAGTTGGGCGCGGGAGCGGAACGGGCCGTGCTCGTTCCGGAATTCCAACAGCCGCCGGGCGGTAAGTTGATTCAGGCCCGACACGTACCGCAACAGCGCGCCGCTGGCCGTATTCAAATCCACCCCGACATAATTGACGCAGGACTCAACCACTTCATCCAGCGACGAGCGCAAGTGCTTGACCTTGACGTCGTGCTGATAGAGGCCGACGCCGATGCTGGCCGGGTCGATCTTGACCAATTCCGAAAGCGGATCCTGCAGGCGGCGGCCGATGCTGATGGCGCCGCGGAGCGTGGCGTCGTAATCGGGGAACTCTTCGCGCCCCACCTGGCTGGTCGAGTAGACGCTGGCGCCAGCCTCGTTGACGATGACGTACGCCAGGCGGCCTGACTCCGACATCTCCTTCAACTCATTGGCCAACAGGTCGCAGACAAACTCTTCCGCCTCGCGGCAGCCCGTGCCGTTGCCGATGGCAATCAACTGGATTTCGTGCGACTGGATCAGCTCCAGCAGTTTGGCCCGGGCTTCCGCCTTGCGCTCCGGACCGCCGACCAGAAACACCACGGCATGCGCCAGCAGGTTGCCGAACGGATCGAGCGACGACAGTTTACAGCCGCTCTTGATGCCCGGATCGATGGCCAGCGTCCGCCGATCGCGCACCGGGGGCTGCAACAGCAGGGAACGGAGGTTCCGGGCAAAGACGCGCACCGCGTGCGCCTCGGCCCGCTCGGTCATTTCCCGGCGCAATTCCCGTTCCAGACTGGGAAGCACGAGCCGGGTCAGGGCATCGCGGCCGCAGCCGCGCAGGAACTCTGCCTGCGGGTGCTCGGCGGGAACCAGCAACTCGTCCGTTTTCTGTTCGATGGCCGCCAAGTCGGACTCGATGCGGACACGGAGCACTTTGGCGCGCTCTCCGCGATTGATTGCCAGCACGCGATGGGGAGGCACGGCATCGACGGCCTGACGGAATTCAAAGTAGTCGCGAAACTGGCGGCTCTCATCCTTGGCTTTTTTCTTTTTCTTTTTTGCCTGCGGCAGCACCGGCTGAGACGCCCCCTCCGGTTGCGGCAGGGGGGCATCCTGACCGACGGCCATCGTTTCTGCCGGCACGGCGACTGGTTCCTTTTCCTTCTTTTCTTCCGCTTCGATCCGCGCACAGACTAACTGCCCCGACTGACGATACAGGCCTCGCAACGCGGTGCGCAGCTCCGCGCGTTCGCTGAATTGTTCAGCCAGAATGTGCCCTACGCCCAGGAGCACGTCCGCCACGCTGTGCAACTGCTTGTCTGGGTTGGCGAAGTCGGCGGCCCGCTGTTCCAACAGGGTATCGGCCAAGGTGCCCGCCAAAACCTCTTCGGCCAGCGGACCCAGGCCGCGCGAACGGGCGGCAGTGGCCAGCGTTTGTTTCTGCGGACGATAGGGGAGGTAAAGGTCTTCCAGCCGCTTGCTGGTGGGGGCAGACTTGATGCGCGCGGCCAGATCGGGAGTCAATTTGCCCTGGGCTTCGATCGAGCGGAGAATCGTCTGCTTCCGCTCGGTCAATTGTCGCAGCCGCCGCAATTCCTCCTGAACGGAGCGAATATGCTCCTCGTCCAACCCGCCTGTCTGGTCCTTGCGGTACCGGGTGATGAAGGGGACCGTATTGCCGTCGTCCAACATCGCGACCACGGACTCCACCTGCTCCGGGCGCAGCTTGAGCCGGTGGGAGAGCTCGCCAAGGTCGATGCTAAGCGTGGAGAGGGACGTCATAGTGCCAGCACGCGAAGGGCTAGCGTGGGCAATTTAGAGGAGGCAGTCCGGCCTGTCAACATTCTGGCGGTTTGCCATGTGCCATTCCAGTCTCACCAGATTACCAGGAAACCTTGCGGAATGTGAGCATGGAGAAAGCCTTTCGGCCATGCTAGCGGTCAAGATGCGAGAAAATCGGCAATTTCTTCCAATTGGATCAAATCCGCACAGGGTCAACAGCCGATACACAAGGCGCACCTAGAGGGTGGGCCCACCATACCGGCATGACGCAGGAAGCGGCCATGCCGTCGCGAGGCAAGCACTTAGGATCGAAGTCGATCCGCCGGCTTGTGGCTCGTGAACAACCACCAACCGGAAGGAATCGACGTCATGGAGCGGAACCACCTGCGAGTTTACTACGGACCGGAAGACGACGCCTGCACCACGCTTCAGCACAGCCAGCAGACCGTCTCGGTCCCCCTGGGCGAGATCTTCCCCCTGCTGGCCGATGCCGTCCGCAGCCAACGCACCTGGCTTCGCGATTTCGAGGATGACGAGATCACCATCTCGACCGACCTGTACGAAGTGATCCTGGCCTATCAGCACTTCCGCCGGCCTTCGGCGTGATGTAGCTGCTGGCGGCAATAGCCCGAAGCGCAAGCGAGGTTTGAAACTCCCTCGCGGGCGCTTCGGGCTGGTTTTTTAGGTTCGCGCTTTCCAGCCGTAGGGCACGTAACGGTTCTCGATGCTGCCATCGTCGAACAGATCGACCAGCATGCAGCCTTCCGGCGTGCCATGGTGCGGACCGCGCCACCAGCCGCCGCAGACGGCGCCGCCGCAGATATACGTGACCCCCGCGTACTCGATTCGCTCCGTCAGGTGGAGATGGCCGCTTAAGGCCAGTTTGACGTTGGGATGTTGCCGCAACAAGCGCACGATGCGCTGCGCGTCGCTGTGCACCGCGCCGGCCGGAACAAGCAAATCCTTGCCCGACTGCTTCTGAAACTCGACGACACTCACCGAGAGAATCGGAATGTGCGATACCAGGGCTACCGGCGTGGCAGCCGGTATCCTCTTCAGTTCCTGTTGCAGCCACTGAAACTGCTGCTCGTCCAGCCGGCCGATATAAACGCTCTCCGGGTCGGGAAAAATGCTGTCGAGCATCAGAAAGCGCCAGCCACCCTGGTCGAACGCGTAGTAGCGCTCCGGCAGATGAAAATGATCGATCGCTTGCTGCTTTCCCCAGCCCGGCTCCTGGCCGGTCGTCTTACTGGCGGTCTTGTTCCAGCCCCAGACATCGTGGTTGCCGATGCAGCTTTTGACCGGCAGACCGCAGTGGTCCTTGAGCACCTTGTGCCAGAGATCCCACTGAGTCTTGCTGCGGGCGGAGTCCACACCCAGGACGTCCATCACCATGTCTCCGCCGGTCAGGATCAGGTTGGGCGGATCATCGAGTGACTGGACGTGCTTGACGGCGGCGGTCATGCCATCCGCGGCGGCCAATTCTGGCTGGACGTGGATATCGGTCAGGTGGGCCAGCCGGAGGGACCGCTTGCGGCCGGCGGAGGCCGGACCTTCCGCAGCCGCGAGCCGGCTGCCGGACAGCCCTGATACGGCGCCCAGCGCCGTCCCGGCCAAAGCGGCGCCGGTCCAGGAGAGGAATTCACGGCGGCGGATCGTGGCTGGCTGCGGGACGCGACTGCGGCCGGACATCGCGAAATCTCCAGGCAGGAATTGGAGGGGATGGGTAACGCTGTCGGCAAAACTCTATTGTCCACCAATGCGGCGAGCCAATCAACCAGCCCGACCTGCTACAATCTGGCGATTGTCAGATCGCCTCGTTCGTGGAGTCTCCACATGCGCATCGCCATCGGTTCGGACCACGCTGGTTTCCAATACAAAACCCGGATCAAGCAGTACTTGTCTGAGGGGGGCCACGACGTGCTGGACCTGGGTACCGATTCCGAGGCGCCGGTGGACTATCCCACCTTCATCCGCCCGGTGGCCGAAGCCGTGGCGGCGGGCCAGGCGGAGCGCGGCATCGTCCTGGGGGGCAGCGGCAATGGTGAGGCGATGGTGGCCAACCGGGTGCGCGGCGTGCGCTGCGCGCTGTGTTGGAACGAGATGACGGCCCGGTTCGGCCGGATGCACAACGACGCCAACTGCCTTTCGCTGGGCCAGCGGACGATCAGCATCGAGATGGCGCTCTCGATCGTCCAGATCTGGCTCGACACGCCCTTTGAAGGAGGCCGGCACGCCAGGCGGATTGCGCTGATGGACGCGTAGCGGTTGTCGTGCCGAACGCATCAATCCGCAGTGAGGCCTAAAAGAATGGATGTCCGCTTGCACTGCAATCCATCAGGACTGCGCAATGGGGACATTCGGGACATTCTGGTTTTCATAAAAGTAGAATGCCCGCTCTCCCGAGCTTCCCGCTCCCAGCCGAGCACCGCCCCGCACACCAGCGTCGTCAACAGCCTCAAAACAATCTCGACCAGCGAAGGGGACGGCATGGGTGCACACTTCCTAGGCCCCTACTTGGCCCAGAAATCGACCACCAGCACCTTTTCCAGTTTGGGCTTCAGCAGTGCCACAAACTCCTGATGGGCCGGGTGGGGCAGGTAGGCGTCGCGGCCTGCTTCGTCAGCAAACGTCACCAGGAAGCAATGGGTATATCCTTCGGAGCGGTTCTCCGGCGCCACGTCCGTTCCCCATTCAAAGGCCTTGATGCTGTCGATCTTTTTCGGCAGTGCGGCAAACGCCGTTTCAATCTCGCGGATCTGCTCGGCGGTGGCGTCTGCCTTGAACTTCAGCAGCACGACGTGCCGCAGCAGTTTGGCGGATTTATCCGAACCCTGTTCCGCGGAGGCGCGGCTGGCGACGGCCAAACCCAGACCCAGGACAATCAAGGCACACAAGGGAGAAACAGCGTCGGTTCGCATTGGGAGATTCCTCAGGATGATTCGGGGGCTACGAAGTTTTGCACGTGCATTGTGGGGCGGAGCAGCGAGCCTGTCAAATTCTTGTGTAGCTTGGGCTTTCTAGCCCGTGAGTGGTTTGATCACAAATAACGGACGACCCGCTACCCGTTGCGGCACGCCGCCCGTACCTGAACCATCAGGGGGCTGACGCCCCCCGCTCGCCTCTGTCTGCACGGGCTGGAAGCCCATGCTACATCAACCTACAGGCGCTCGGCTTTGCCGGTGGCGACGCTGCGGGCTTCTTTCTGGCAGATGGTCACGGCATCGGCGGCCAGGCGACCCGCCAGGATGGGAGACTCTCGACCCTGGCGGACCGCGGCCACCACTTCTTTCAGTTCGGCCGCAAAGGCATCGAGCGGATCGCCGGAGCCCAGCGCCGGGCGGAGGACTTTGCCATTGGAGAGGATCACCGTCAGCGGCATCGATAGTTCCGGCTTGCCGTCGATCACGGAGAAGTCAAAGAACATAGCCGCTTTTTCCAGGTGAATCTCGAAACCGTGCGAGAAGGAGCGGCCCTGTTGGTTGAGCGTGCCGCTGGTGGCGGTGACGGCCAGCCGGGTATTGTCGAACTGCAACTGGGAACTGAAGAACTCCACCAGGTTGCCCCGCATCCGGCCAATGGCGGTTACTGAGCGGGGCATGCCGCAGACCAGACGAATGAAGTGGGCGTCGTGGACGTGCAGGTCGAGCATCGGACCGCCGATTTTGTCCGCTTTCCAGAAGTCGGCCAGCCATTGGGGATCGGAGATGACGCGCTTGAAGTGTCCCCCCAGCAGCCGGCCGTAGCGGCCGTGGCTGATGGCCCGGTAGGCAAACTGATATTCCGGGAAAAACGGCAGTACGTGGCCGATCATCAACAGCCGCCGTGCCTTGGCCGCCGCACGGAGCATGCGCTGCGCGTCGGCCGGGGTGAGCGCAATCGGCTTTTCACAAAACACGTGTTTGCCGGCGGAGAGAGCTTTGATGGCCACGTCCGCATGCCAAGCCGGGGGAAGACAGATATCGACCATGTCCACTTTGGGGTCGGCCAGCAGCTTGTCCAGTTCGTCGTACTGAGCGATGCCTTTCAGATCCATCTGCTCGCCGCGGGGGCCAAAATTGCCCTGGATCGTCCGCCAGTCGCCGGCCAGCCGGACCGGATCTTTCTCGCACAGCGCAACCACTTTGGCGCCGCGGACCTTTTGGTAGGTCAGGTAGTGGATCATCCCCATAAAGCCGATACCGGCGATGCCGACGTTGATCATGGTGTGTATCTCAGGTAAAGGGTTTTGAAGTTAGGAGACTTTTGCATATCGTGCGCACGCCTCATTCCAACGGTCTGCGTTTTGTGGTGCATACTCGACGACATCGAAGCTGCGGCGGATTACATCGCGGGCTTGGAGGATGTCTTTGACGTCCCCGGCGGCCACGGCCTGCATCATGACGTTGCCGATGGCGGTTGCTTCGATTGGTCCCGCCACCACCCGCCGCCCGCAGGCGTCCGCGGCCATCTGGCACAGTTGGCGGTTCTGCGTCCCGCCGCCGACAACGTGCACGGTTTCGATGCGACTCTCCGTCAACTCTTCCACGTTGCCGATCACCTGGCGATAGCGCATGGCCAGGCTTTCCAGCACGCAGCGGATGACAGCCCCCTTGGACTCGGGAACCGGCTGGCCGGTGCGCTGGCAAAACGCGCGAATGGCATCTGGCATGTTCGGCGGCGCGGTAAACGACGCATCGTCCGGAAAGATGAAGCTCCGCAGCGGCTCTGCCTCCGCGGAGAGCCGGGTCAGTTCGTCCCAAGTGTGCTCCGTTCCCTGCTGTTTCCAGATCCGCCGGCACTCCTGCACCAGCCAAAGTCCGCACACATTCTTCAGCAGCCGGATCGTCCCCCCGACGCCTCCTTCGTTGGTGAAGTTCAATTCGCGACAACGGTCGTTGATAATCGGTTGCGGAACTTCCGCGCCGACCAGCGACCACGTGCCAGAGCTGATATAGCACCAGTCCGGTTTTTGGGATGGCAGCGACGCGGTGGGAACTGCCATCACCGCGCTGGCCGTGTCGTGCGTACCGGGCAGCACCACTTCCACGTGTTCTACGCCTGCTTCCGCCGCCACCTGCTTGCGCAAGGGACCCAGACGACTCCCCGGCAACAGCACCGTGCCGAACAGGCCGCCGGGAATACCCAGCCGCTTGAGCATCGAAACCGCCCAGCCCCGCGTGGCTGGATTGTAGCATTGCGAAGTGGAGCTGATGGTAAACTCGTTTCCCTTGGTGCCGGTGAGCATCCAGTGAAACAGGTCGGGCATAAAGAGCAAGCTATCCGCCATTTCCAGCAGCGGCGAGTTCCCAACGCGCATCGCCACCAGTTGGAACAGCGAATTCAGTTCCATGAATTGCAGGCCGGTCTCGGCAAAAATTTCCTCCCGCGGCACGGTCTGAAAAGCTTTGTCCATCATGCCGACGGTGCGCCGGTCGCGGTAGTTGTAGGGATTGCCCAACAGTTCGTCGCCGCGCCCCAGCAATCCGAAATCGACGCCCCATGTGTCCACACCCAGCGACTTGAGTTGACCACCATAGCGCGCGCCTGCCGCGCGCAAGCCGGACTGGATCTGCTGCCACAGTCCCAGCACGTCCCAGTACATGTGTCCGCTTACGTAGACCGGCCCGTTGTCGAAACGATGAATTTCATTCAGTTGCAGCCGTGAGCCATCGAACGAGCCAGCCACGTGCCGACCGCCGGAAGCTCCCAAATCGATTGCCAGATAAACACGTTCCGCCATGATAGCGCTCCTGGGAACGGAGGTCCGATAGAGTTCCCGATAGTTACCCACCCGCCGCCAATCGTCAAGCGTGTGGGCGACAGATTAGCAGGTACGGTATGCCGGACCGTACCCTGGTCGAGCGTGTACGTTTGGGCTACCGGGATTTCGCTTCGGGATTCATTTCCAGCTGCGCCGGCGTAGAGGTTTGGCGCCAATCCCGGCCACCCAAACCGCGGTTTCCGATGAAAATCCGATAATATCGCTACAAACTGAAGCCGATGATCTCCATTGGTCGATATCGATGATATACTTGACTAAACTAATTAACATAGGTAATATTTACAAAACTGCCTCGGATTGCCCGCGGGAAAGCCGTGAGTCCAGTTCTACCAACCGTATCCGCGGCCATGAAAACACCTAGTCCGTCGGGGGCGGGCCTGCCCCCCGCGGCCCCGTTGAATGCCACGCCGGAACTCCTGGCGGATCTGGCCGACCAGAGCCGGCAGCTGGAATCGGCGACGCCCGAACAGATCATCCGATTTGCCGTCGAGCGCTATTACCCCCGCCTGACCATGGCCACGGCGTTTGGGCCGGAAGGGTGCGTGATTCTGTATTACCTGGCCAAAGTTGAGCCGCGGACCCACGTGTTCAATCTGGACACGGGTTACCAGTTCCAGGAGACGTTGGACCTGCGCGACCGGATTGCGGCCAAGTATGGAATCCAGGTGGAGCTGCGGCAGCCGGAGCTTTCGGTTCCGGACTATGAAGCGCTGCATGGCGGGCCGCTCTATAAGACCAACCCTGACCAATGCTGCTTTGACCGCAAGGTGAAGGTGTTGCGGGAGTCGGTGGTGGGAATGCACGCCTGGATGAGCGGCATCCGGCGCGATCAGAGCAACGACCGGGCAGCGGCGCCGATTGTCGGCTGGGACCGGAAGTTCAGCCTGGTCAAGATCAGCCCGCTGGCCAATTGGACGAAGCAGGACGTCTGGAAGCTGATCACGGATGAAGACATCCCGTACAACCCGCTGCACGATCGTGGTTACCCCAGCATCGGTTGCTGGCCTTGCACGCGGAGCGTGATGTTTGGCGAAGACGAACGGGCAGGACGCTGGAGCGGAACCGCCAAAACGGAGTGCGGTTTGCACACACTTAAAGAGTAGGGACGGCAAGGCGCATGGCCCTGAAAACGAACCAGTCCCCGTGAAAATCTCCGCCAAGACCGAGTACGCCTGCATTGCCGTCTTGGAGCTTGCTTTGCGCCACGGTTCTGGAGAACCGGTGCGGATGCGCGATCTGGCTGAAGCGCACGGCATCCCCAACCAGTTTCTGGTGCAGATCATGCTGCAGCTGAAAGGGGCAGGCCTGGTGGCCAGCACCCGCGGTGCCTCGGGTGGCTATCGCCTGCTCCGATCTCCGGAGAGAATCACGCTGGGAGAAGTGATGGCCATTGTGGAGGGGGAAAGCAGGCCACAGAGCAACGTAAGCGTGGAGACACCGGTGGTCCGCTCGCTGCTGGCCGCCTGGCGAAAAGCGGATCAGAAGCTCAGCCAGTCGCTCCATTCGGTCACGTTTGCCGACTTGGCCGCCCGGGCGGACGCCCGCCTCGAGCAGATGTACTACATTTAACGGCGCGGGGACCGGCGCCGACGGTTGCATGGCCGACTCGATGATTCTCATTGGCGCCAGCGTTCGCGCCGCCGCGCAGTCCGCTGTGCGGGCCGGATTTACGCCCTGGTGTGCCGATGGGTTTGCCGACCGGGATTTGCAGGCGATTGCGGAGTCGCGCCGCGTCCGGCACTATCCGGCTGGCTTCGTAGCAGCCCTGGCGGACGCGCCGGCCGATCCGCTGATCTACACAGGTGCACTGGAGAATTATCCCCGCCTGGTCGATGCGCTGACGTTGAAACGGCCATTGTGGGGAAATAATGGGGAGATACTTGGCGACGTGCGCAGCCCAGTGCGCGTAGCGGAAGCGCTGCTTCGCAACGGACTCCGGACACCTCAAGTAAGCCTGGTGCCAGCCACGATTCCGCGCGACGGCAGCTGGCTATGCAAGCCGCTGCGCAGTGCTGGCGGGAGACGAATCCGGGCCTGGAGCGGCCCGGTTGAGCAACCGGCGTCCCGTGTGAAGAGTGAAGGGAGAAGAGCTCGCCGCCGCGGCGGTTACTATTTTCAAGAGCGCGTCGATGGAATATCCTGCGCCGGCCTCTACGTGGCGGCTGGTGGATCGGCGGTATTGCTGGGGGTCACGCGTCAACTGGTGGGAACGAGTTGGACCAGCGCTTCGCCATTCAGCTACGCGGGCTCGCTGGGGCCGCTTTCGTTAACCCCAGACCAAGACGCGGCGTTCCGGCAGATCGGCGATTGTCTGGCGGCAGAGTTCCGGCTGACCGGCCTTTTCGGCGTGGACGCCATGGTCAATGACGAGGGGGTGTGGCCGGTGGAGGTTAATCCTCGCTACCCGGCATCGGCCGAAGTGCTGGAACGGGCAGGGAGATATTCCGCGGTGCGGCTCCATGCGGAGGCGTGTCGAAGCGGTGGGCTGCCGCCGCTGCCTGAGTACGGCCGCCGCATGGCCGGCAAGGCGATTGCCTTTGCTGCCGCCGAAGTGGAAGCGACCGAAGCGCTTGTGGACTGGGCCGAGGGGGAAAACCAGGGCCGCCCCTGGCCTGCCGTTGCGGACCTGCCACACCCTGGAAGCCGAATACCCCAGGGCGGGCCGGTGCTTACCGTCCTGTGCGAAGGAACCGAACTTCCGGAGGCGGAAGCGCAATTGCGGCGCCAGATTGCTGCTGCAATCGATGTGGCGGGCGTGAGCGGAGTGTTCTCCCGGTAGCCTCCCCTGCCCTTCTGAGGGTGGCCAGGCCACCCCCCGTCAGCAATTGACGCGGCAGAGCCGTCGTCCCTATTGCCGGGGACTCCATTTGCGCCCGGCCAGCGTGGGCTGGAAATCTTGATGTCCGGCCAGTTGTGCTATCTGGCGCATGACGCACAACGTCAGCCTGGCTTGCAGTTCCGGCGTCGGCGCGTGCTCGGCATACGCCGTCAGTTCGATCGGCTGGCCGAGATTCAATTGCACTTTGGCCGGTGTGAAGAAGCAGCCCCAGACGGTGCCGTCGTAGGGAGCGCCGGAAATGTAGCAGGGGATAATCGGCACGCGGGCCTTGAGCGCCACCAGCAGCGCACCCGGGCGGGCCGGCAGCAGAATGGCCGGCGTATCGTTGATCCGCCCCTCGGGCAGCATCCCCACCAGCCGCTGCTCCGTGGCCAGGTGGATGGCGGTGCGCGTGGCGGCGGTGTCTACGCCGGCGCGCCGCGTGGGAATGGTTCCCAGGTAGCGGAACACGGTTCCTACTAGCGGAATCCGGAAATACTCCGCTGCCACCATCCAGTGCACTGGACGCCCGGTAGCTAGTTGAATGAAAAACGGATCTACGGAGGAACTGTGGTTGCAGACGATCACCGCACCCTGGTCGGGCGGCAAGGTCCAGCGGCCCAAAACCTGCGTCCGCCACAGGACGCGCGTCAGCAGCACGTTGATAAAATAGAGGACCGATTGAACCGGGGTGTATGGACTGCGCCACAGCGCCACCGCAATCCAGGCGGCTAGCGCCAGCAGCAGTCCGACCAGGACCAGCGGAGTGACAAGAGGGTTGGGCACGCGAAAACCGATCGGGCAACAGGGAATATCGAGGTAGGACGAATGTTTCCACAACCGGACCGAATGTCAAGTGCTTTGTTGGAGGCGGAATGCTCATCGGCGTAATCAGCGATACGCACGGCCATCCGCAGTTCTTGCTGCCGGCTATTGATAGACTGGCCGAGCGCCGGGTGGAAGCCGTGCTCCACTGCGGCGACATCGGATCGGCCCAGATTGTGCAATTGCTCCGCGCCTGGCCGGTGCACTATGTCCTGGGCAACTGCGACCCTGACCGCGAGGCGCCCCGGCTGGCGGCCGCCATGGAACCGCTGGGGCATACGCTGCATGGCCGCTTTGGGGAATTGGAGCTGGGGGGCCGCCAGATCGCCCTGCTGCACGGGGATGACGAGCGTCTGCTGCGGCAGGTAATCGTCAGCGGAGAGCGCGACCTGGTCTGCTCCGGGCACACACATGTGGCCTCATGCGAGCGGCGCGGACGGACTTTGGTGCTCAACCCCGGCGCGCTGTACCGTGCCCGCCCGCACAAGATGGCGTTTGTGAACCTGGACGACATGAGTGCGGAGATCGTCAGTCTCGAAGGGGCGGAGTGAGGCCTGGCGCGATCCGAGGGATTTCAACTGTAACCTGGGCTTCCAGCCCGTATGGCGTCAGGCCTACGCCTGCGGAGCGTCCGCGCCCAGCAGAGGGATAGTTTGATTGGCAGGGTCCCCCTGAAACTTGGGCGACGGAGGTATGATTCGCGTCAGGCGGTTTAGGCCGTGTCTCTTCGTTCTGTCGGGAGGATGCTGGATTGCCAAGCGTGTTATGATGTTGAGATGGATGACCGCCGATATACCAGTTCATCGCCGGAACCACCGCCGGCTCCAAACATCCGCCGTCGTGTCTGGCTGCGCCGCATTTATTTCACGCTTCTGACCCTATTTCTGCTCGTCGGCTTCCGTATCGCATGGATCGGACTGTTGCTGGCCCTTGGCGGCAAGCCGCCGACCTTGGGTCGCGAGACGACTTACGTCACCGGCCCGCTGCGCAGCGACGGATCGATCAATTACCTGGCGGCGCTCAATGCACGCATGGGCGAAGGGGTCACGCCCGAAAACAACGCCGCCCGGCCGCTGATGCAGGTGCTCGCGTATCTGCAATGCGAGGGGGCTGGTGACCAGGAAACCGCCCAACGGCCCAAGCCGGACAGCGAAGGGTGTGATCGGTTGCTGCAAGCGCTGGGGGTTGCGCCGTTGCCCGCTGATCAGCGGCTCCGATCGATTTACCTGTTTCTCACTGCCGATGAGCGACGCCTTGCGGACCGACAGCAGCCCGGCGAGGCGAATTGCTGGGACGAGGAGAGCGCCGCACAGAACGCTCCGTGGACAGCCGAGGAGTTGCCGATCGCCTATCGGGCAATGCAGGCGAACGAAGCAGCGCTCGATCGCGTGGTCGTGGCGAGCCGGTTGCCGCGTTACCACATTCCTCGGTACACGATGTCGTCTGACGGCCTTTTGATCGCGATGCTGCTCCCCGACGTGCAGAGTATGCGCGATGCAGCGCGGCGGCTGGTCTCTCGGGGAATGTTGCGGCTTGCCGAGGGAAAGCCCGCAGCCGCCGCCGAGGATTTTTTGGCTTGTCACCGACTGGGGCGGCTGATGGCCCAGGAGTCCACGATCGTCTGCTGGCTGGTCGGCACCATCATGGATCAGATTGCGATGTCCGGCGACGCGGCCCTAGCGCACTATGGAAACCTAAGCCGCGAGCAACTGGCCGATTATCGTCGCCGGCTGAACGAACTCCCCCCCATGCCCAGCTTGGCCGAAAAACTCCCCGGCGAACGGATGATGGCTCTGGACGGTGCCACCGCCGTGCTCATGAGGCGGTCCGATCTGTCCAGCGTCGCCGACGGAGATGGAGACGTGGGAAGCGTATTCATGCGGGCTTTTGACGCCAACGAAACGCTGCCGGTCATCAATGCCGCCTACGACGATTTGGAAAAGGCCTGGGCCGTGCCGACGTTTGTCGCGCGGAAGGAGGCATCCAGTCAGGTGCTGCACGGGTGGAGTGCGCGCGCAGCCGAGATGCATACACCCGGCCATATTTTTCGCCGCGCAACCTATGGCGGCCAGGGCCAGGCCAGCCGCGATTTGGCACTGCTGTTCACTGCTGTCCGGCTAACGAACTAACGTCTTTCGCTAACCTCTAGCATCACAATTGGTTGCGTCGAGAAATGCGTGTACACGA
>Ga0194132_10007893_pt1 | contig 15567 bp, 12 predicted proteins | sample TA2KigOf80mmetaG_FD_148612 | JGI IMG/M metagenome (GOLD analysis project Ga0194132, IMG submission 148612) | Freshwater microbial communities from Lake Tanganyika, Tanzania - TA2015054 Kigoma Offshore 80m | ecosystem: Environmental > Aquatic > Freshwater > Lake | place: Tanzania: Lake...
TGTCTTCCGCGCACGCCATCAAATGTGGGATTAGTTCCAATAGAAATTGCTGCGCTCCAGCGATGGGATCCAACTGATAACCATCCGGCATAAACTCCATCAGATGGAATTGTGGCATAGGAATCTAGGCCAATATTTGCAGTTGGATAGCCAATGGTTCTGCCACGTTTTTCACCGTGAATAACTGGGCCCACTAATTGATGAGGTCTTGTTAGCAATTGATTAGCAATCTCAATATTTCCTGCCTTGATTGCTTCTCGAATTCGTGTAGAGGAGACTTTAATATTTCCATGGCTATAAAGTGGAATCGCCGTTACCTTAAATGGTGAATTAGCTTTTAAATACTCAACATTTCCAGCAGCTTTTGCGCCAAATGTGAAGTTCTCCCCCACTAACACTAGTGCTGGATCAAATTTTGGCTTTAATATTTCGTTAATGAATTGATCTGGAGTTAATTGTGAAAATTGAGAGCTAAACTTAATTACAGCCACACTACTTGCCCCATGCATCGATAACTGGGCGATGCGATTATTTAAAGTCAGCAGCCGAGTTGGAACTCGATCTGGAGCAAATACTGATGTTGGATGAGGATCAAAGGTGAGTGCAACTACTGGCAGATTTTCTCTTACTCCCTCTTGAAGAATTACTTGATGGCCAATATGTACGCCGTCAAAAATTCCGATAGCAAGGGCAGAGCCTAGAATCGGGGCACCATGCCAAGTTACTTCAGCGCTACTCATAACTTTAATTCTTTCATGAAATAAAGACCGCCACAGGTTGTGCGCCATGTTCCCGATTTTCCAATATTGCAGCAACCTTTCCATCAGGAGCAAGGGCCACAACTGGGCCATCACTAATTGATGCGCTCAGCGAACGACCAAAACTCAACTCTTTAACCTCAAGCAGATCTACATTTCTTACACTCATAACTTTAGATATCTCGCTGGCAAGCGGCCTTATCTCGGGTGATTCAAGGCTGCTGCAATCACTTAGCGAGAATGGAGCAACTAGGCTCCTTCGAAGAGAAATCAGATGTCCTCCGACTCCAAGTGAGCTTCCTAAGTCTCTTGCAATTGATCGAATATAAGTTCCTGCAGAGCATTCAACAGTAATTTCAATATCTAGAAATTCTCCACGATTGATTTCGATTACATCTAAGTTATAGATGTCTATCTGCCGAGCAGGAATATCTACCTCTTTTCCCTCTCTTACCAAATCATAGGCTCTCTGGCCATTAATTTTTATCGCAGAGACTTTAGTTGGAACCTGCATAATGCTTCCAACTTGAGTAGCAAGGAACTCTCTAATTTCTTGATCACTAACATTTGAAGTATTAGAAGTTGAAGTAATTTCACCTTGCGCATCATCGCTAGAAGTTGCCTGGCCTAATCGAATCTGAGCGTGATAGGCCTTTTTTCCTTGAGTTATGTATTGCAGAAACTTTGTTGCTTTATTTACCCCAAGAACAAGAACTCCTGTTGCCATCGGATCTAAGGTCCCGGCATGGCCGACCTGCTTTGTTCCTAGAGTTTTTCTTAATTTTGCCACTACATCATGACTGGTGATTCCGGCTGGCTTATCAATGATGACAAAGCCATCTTGCAAACTCATCTATTCACCAGAGAGATAGTTTTTTGGGCGGCTCTGGCGATAAGGATCATCTCCACTTATCGGCTCTGCGCCAGATCGAAGATTTGCAATCTCTTCATCACTTTTTCTGACCTGATCAAGTAAATCCTCAAAGTTTTTAGCATTCTCGCCCAAAGCATCTGCAAAGAAGGTAAGGGAGGGAGTAATTCTGGTGCCAAGTTCTCTACCTACTTCAGTTCTTAAAAGCCCCTTAGCACTTTCTAACACTTTGGCAGTATTAAATCGCGCTTCATCATCGCCTAATACGGTATAGAAGATAGAGGCTTGTTGTAGGTCGCCAGTTACTCGAACATCGGTAATTGTGACAAAACCAAGGCGTGGATCTCTCACCTTGCTCTCAAGAGCTGAGGCAACTACAACCTTGATCCGGTCAGCAACTTTTGCAGCCCGATGTGACTTTCCCATGTCTTATGCTCGCTTTTTCTCGCGCATCTCAAATGCTTCAAATACATCTCCGATTTGAATGTCTTTGAAATTACCCACACCGATTCCGCACTCAAAGCCCTCACGAACTTCAGTTGCATCATCTTTAAATCGCTTTAAAGATTCGATTGTTAGGTTATCGCCGATTACCACGTTATCGCGCAGCACTCTTGCCTTTGCACTTCTTCTAATCAGGCCACTTGAAACCAGAGATCCAGCGATAGTTCCAAACTTGCTGGACTTAAAGACCTCACGCACTTCAGCGCGACCCAAAACTGCTTCTTCATATTCAGGCTTGAGTAGCCCCTTAAGCGCAGCTTCGATCTCCTCAATTGCTTTATAGATCACGCTATAGAATCGAACTTCAACGCCCTCTTCATCAGCAAAGATTGCAGTATGGGCCTCTGGCTTAACATTGAAGCCAACAATTACTGCGCCCGATGCTGAGGCAAGAGTTACATCGCTCTTAGTGATAGCACCAACGCCTCTATGAATAACTCTCAAGTCAACTTCACTGCCAACATCTAATTGAACCAAAGCATCTTCAAGAGCTTCAACAGATCCGCTGACATCGCCTTTAAGAATTAGATTAAGAGTTGTGACCTTGGATTGCTCAAGGAAGTCTTCTAGAGAAACTTTCTTTCTTGCCTTAGCAAGTGCAGCATGGCGCTCTCCGGCCTGACGTTTTTCCGCAATTTGTCTTGCAGTTCGATCATCAGGTGCAACGATAAAGCTATCGCCAGCACTTGGCACCGAGGTAAATCCAAGAACTTGAACTGGTCTTGATGGACCTGCTACTTCAACTTCTTGTCCAAACTCATCCATCATCGCTCTGACTCGACCAAAAGCGCTACCGGCAACAATTGCATCTCCAACACTTAGCGTTCCGCGCTGGACTAGAACTGTTGCAACTGGACCACGGCCACGATCTAGATGAGCCTCAATTGCTACACCTCTAGCGTCATCTTCATGGATTGCTCTTAAATCAATTGCAGCATCTGCAGTTAACAAAATTGCTTCAACTAATTGATCAATACCAGTTACTTTAGCTGCGGAGACATCAACAAATAGCGTATCTCCACCATACTCTTCAGCGACCAAGTTATATTCAGTTAACTGCTGACGAATTCGCCCAGGATTTGCTCCCTCTTTATCAACCTTATTGACCGCAACAACAATTGGAACATTTGCTGCTTGAGAGTGATTTAGAGCTTCAATTGTCTGAGGCATAACTCCATCATCTGCGGCAACAACAAGGACTGCAATATCTGTCACTTTTGCTCCACGAGCACGCATAGCGGTGAAGGCTTCATGGCCTGGGGTATCGATAAATGTAATCGCGCGATTAACTCCAGCATGCTCGTGATGAATCTGATAAGCGCCGATGTGTTGAGTAATGCCACCTGCTTCACCTTTTACTACTTCAGTTTGGCGAATAGCATCAAGTAGTCTTGTCTTTCCATGATCAACATGGCCCATAACTGTTACAACTGGCGGCCTGATACTTAAATCATCAGGATCGACATCAGAGAGCTCTTGATCAAGGTCGATATCAAATTGTTCTAATATCTCTTTATCTTCATCCTCTGGAGAGACAACTGTAATTTTGTAGCCAAATTCGCTACCCAATACATGCAAAGTCTCTTCATCAACTGATTGAGTTGCAGTAACCATCTCACCTAGATGAAATAGCACTGAGACTAAACCGGCTGGATCTGCTCCAATTTTTTCGGCAAAGTCAGCTAAAGATGCTCCTCTTCGTAATCTAACTGGAGTATTTCCATCGCCACGAGGAACAATTGCGCCACCAAGTGTTGGGGCTTGCATATTGTCTATCTCTTCGCGACGAGTCTTCTTTGATTTATAATTCTTTTTCTTTCCAGCATTTTTTCCAAATGCTCCACCAGCGCTTCCGCGTTGTCCTGGTCTTCCTGGCGCAAAACCGCCACCTGGTTTTCCTGCTCCTGGTCTTGCAGGAGCGCCAGTTGATCCACCTGGTCTCTGACCTTGGCCACCTGGGCTGCGATATGGAGATGAAGAGTTGCGATCTTGCGGACGAGCAGTTGTTCCATCACTTCGTTGTTGTGGTCGCGCAGCAAATCCTGGGCGAACAGAACCTGGACGAGGTCCTGCCATATTTCCACCTCTTGCTGGCGCACCTGGCGGTCTACTTCCTGCCGGACGTTGCCCGCCGCCTTGACCTTGTGGTCTTGGTGGACGAGGAGGAGCTGAAGGATTTCCAAAAGGATTATTTCCAGGTCTTGCACCGCCTTGACCTTGTGGTCTTGGTGGACGAGGAGGAGCTGAAGGATTTCCAAAAGGATTATTTCCAACTCTGGCAGCAGGAGCAGTTGGTGGTTTAGCAGGAAGTGGAGCTGGCTTTTCTTCTACGCTCTCTTTAATTACCGGAGCAATAGGAGGAGTAATTTCATCAATTTGCTCAACGCTCTCAACTGGCGCTGCTTTCTTGGCTGCGGCTCTTTTAGCAGGAGCTTTCTTGGCCGGGGCTTTCTTAGGTGTAGCTGCAACTGCAGGAAATTTTTCTAGAAACTTTCGCACCACAGGTGCTTCAACAGTTGAAGATGCGGAGCGAACAAACTCGCCCATCTCTTGGAGTTTTGCAAGGACATCCTTGCTATCCATCCCTACATCTTTTGCTAATTCGTAAACGCGGACCTTTGCCACTTTTCTCCTTTTGTGGCTCCTCGTTTACTTTTTAAACGCGAAGCCTAAATTGACCTACTCATGACTGTGAAGTGCTCATTAGAGTGCCATTGCCTATTCGACCTAGCCTTCGCTTTGAATATATGTGAGGGAGATCCTCACGGCGCAACCATACCGCCGCAGTACTACTTTTAGGAAACTTCGCTCGCCCCAGAGCCACTTGTCGCCCCATCGGAGTGAATATCAATGCGCCAGCCAGTTAGGCGAGCAGCCAGACGGGCGTTCTGCCCATCTCTTCCAATGGCAAGAGATAGTTGGTAATCAGGAACTACAACCTTGGCAGAGCGAGTATCAATATTTACTACCTCAACGCTAGAGACTCTTGCCGGAGCTAAAGCATTACCAACATATGTTGCTGGATCATCAGACCAATCAACAATATCTATTTTTTCGCCATGTAACTCATCCATAACAGCTCTTGCTCTTGCTCCCATTGGACCAATAAGTGCGCCCTTTGGACTAACACCTGCGCGGTGAGCTCTAACTGCAATTTTGCTTCGATGTCCTGCTTCGCGAGCAATACCCATAATTTCAACAATGCGATCTCTAATTTCTGGAACTTCAAGTGCGAATAATTGTTTCACTAGAGCTGGGTGGCTCCTAGAAAGCAATACCTCAGGACCCTTCTGGCCTTGCTTAACTTCAACCACAAAGCTCTTGATTCGATCGCCATGTTTATATACCTCACCTGGAACTTGTTCATGCGGTGGAATTTTTCCCTCTACTCTTCCAAGATCGATGTAAACCATCTTCTGATCTCGTCCTTGTTGAATTACTCCAGAGACAATATCGCCAACAGTTGCGCTAAATTCACCAACAATTTCTAGATCCTTTGATTCTCGCATCTTCTCTTTAATAATCTTGCGCGCAGTAGAGGATGCGATACGACTAAAGCCTTCAGGCTCATCGCTAATCTCATCTATTTTCTCGCCATCTGGACCAAATACTGGGATAAGAATCTTTATCTCGCCTGTTATTAAATCTAGTTTGGCGTGAGCAAAGGGCTTTGCTCCCTCCATCTCGTTATAAGCGCTCTTAACTGCAATCTCAATAGCAGTAATTAGGCGATCAAGTGGAATATCGCGTTCAATAGTTAGGGCTTCTAAAACTTTCATGTCGACATTCATCGCTTTTCACCAACTTTTCGATTGAATTCAATCTCAACAGTTGCTCGCTTGATATCGCTAAATAAAATACTCACTTCTCCGCTTTTAACCTCAAGTGAGGCTGAATCTAAATCAAGGCTCTTAAGGCGGCCAATTAGCTTTTCGCCATCGACTTTGACTATGGAAATTAGCCGACCGAGATTTTTCTTCCATTGATACGCCTTTACCAGCGGGCGATCAACGCCAGGGGATGTGACTTCAAGGGTAAATGGATTATCACCAAGCTGGCTATAGTTTTCTAGAATTTTAGATATCGCTCTTGAGCTTGCAGCGACCTCATCAAGGTTTAGATCTCTCTCTTCGTGATCAACTATTACTGAGATGATCCGAGAGCGTCCAACTGGAATCACTTTAATCTCTTCAAGTAAGAGCCCAGATGCTTTTACTACTGGAGCGAGAAGCTCATTTAAGTTATCTACCAAAGCCATTTTAATTTCTTCCTACTTATTTAGTTGTTGTTAAGTTGTGGGGGTAAGTCTATCCCAGATCTCAGCCCCGCAGGAAGGTGTCATAGATAAGGCGAATGATCAGCGCGGTAGTGACGGCTAGAAACGCCCGACGAATCAAAACTGACCCGCCCCTTATGCCAACTTTAGCTCCAATAAATCCTCCGGCGATATTTCCTGCCGCCATCGTTAATCCCAGCGCCCAGATGATTTGAGAGTTAAAGCCAAAAACTAAAATCGCTCCAAGATTTGTCGCAAGATTGACAAGCTTTGCTGTAACTGATGCTTCAAGAAATGCAAAGCCTAGAACTGCAACAAGTGCAAGCATTAGAAAAGATCCGGTCCCAGGACCAAAGATTCCATCATAAAACCCAATTACAGCCCCAACCGCTGCGCCGATTAATGGTCGATTTCTTCCAGCAAATTTTGCAGAAGAAACCTGTCCTAAGTCTTTTCTTAGATAGGTATAGATTGCAACAAAAATTAGAAGAAATAAAATTATTGGCTTAAACGCATCTCTTGGAATCTTTGTTGCCACACTTGCGCCCATAGCTGAGCCAATAAATGCAGGAATACCCATCACCGCTGCTAACTTAAAATCTGGCTTTATCTTTCTTAAATATGAGGCAGTAGCTCCTAAGGTGCCAAGAAAAGAGGGGACTTTATTAGTTCCAAGAATCACCGAAGGCGAGGTATCAGGAAGTGAAACTAGAAGAGCTGGCAGTTGAATTAGCCCCCCGCCTCCAGCGAGTGAATCAACAAGTCCTGCAAAGGTGGCTGCAAGGATGAGAAATAGAATTACTTCAACTGATATATCCACGAGAAACTAGTTAATCAACCTAGCAATTTAACTACGTAAGATGTGATCTCACCAAGTGCAATCTCTGACTTCTCACCACTTCGTCTCTTGCGGAATTCAACTTGACCTTGGGCCAGACTCTTACCAAATATCAAGATATAAGGATTGCCAATTAGCTCTGCATCTTTAAATTTAACTCCAGGGCTTGCTTCGCGTCTATCATCAATCATCACGCTAATACCTTTTGCCTCTAACTCTTTCCCAATTCTCTCTGCTTGAATAAATGGCTCATCATCCCTGCCGGTTGCCACAATATGAACTTTTGCTGGCGCAATTTCATCTGGCCAGATAATGCCGATTTCATCATGGCTCTGCTCAGCAATTGCCGCTAGAGCTCTAGTAACACCAATTCCATATGAGCCCATAGTGACAACCTGTGATTTTCCTTGGCTATCAAGAACTGTTAAATCAAGTGCTTGGGCATACTTTCTGCCCAGCTGGAAAATATGACCAATTTCAATTGCGCGATCAATAATGATTGGGCTATCACAGCTTGGACATGGATCGCCTTGGTTAATTTCAACTGCTTCAATAAATCCATCAACGTTAAAGTCGCGACCATGGGTGACATAGCGCATATGTTTATTCTTGGTATTAGCACCTGTTATCCAGTGTGAGCCAATAACAACTGATGGATCTGCATAGAGCTTGATTCCTAATTTCTTAGCATCTTGCGGGCCAACATATCCCTTTACTAGACCAGGATTTTTTGCAAAGTCTGCATCCTCAAACAAGCGAAGCTCTTTAACTCCAGCAAGATTTGCTTCAACTCTCTTTAAATCAACCTGGCGATCTCCTGGAATTAGTATTGAAATTACCTGCCCATCTGCCACAAGCAAGATGTTCTTTAACGTATCCGATGCGCACACATTTGCTTGATACTTCTGATTCATAACCGCAACTAAGCTTTCAATAGTTGGAGTATCTGGAGTATCAAGAAGCTCCATCTTGGGTGCTTTTGCTATCTCTTTTTTACTAACCTTACTAACCATGGCTTCAACATTTGCTGCATATCCACATTTAGGACAGAGCACATAAGTGTCCTCACCCGTTGAGCATGGAGCTAAGAACTCTTCAGATTTTGACCCGCCCATAGCGCCAGAGACAGCAGAGACGATATTGAATTTAAGTCCTAGGCGATTAAAGGTTTCAATATAGGCAGCCCGATGCTTCTGATATGAAACTTCAAGGCCAGCATCATCTAAATCAAATGAATAAGAATCTTTCATAATAAATTCGCGTCCACGAATAATTCCACTTCTAGGACGAGCTTCATCGCGATATTTGGTTTGGATTTGATAGATTGAAAGCGGAAGATCTTTATATGAGGAGTATTCGCTCTTGACCATGAGAGTAAACATCTCTTCATGGGTTGGCCCTAGTAGATAGTCGCTACCTTTTCGATCCTGGAGCCTAAATAAGGCAGGTCCATACTCTTCCCAGCGATTACTTTTCTCATAAGGATCTTTAGGAAGAAGCGCTGGAAAGTGAACTTCTTGAAAGCCCGCCTTATCCATCTCATCTCTTATAACTCTTTCGACATTTCTAAGAGCAATTACCCCAAGGGGTAACCAAGAAAATATTCCTGCAGCAATTGGGCGGATATATCCCGCTCTAACTAGAAGCCTATGGCTAGCAACTGAAGCATCTGATGGGTCATCTCTAAGCGTGCGCAGAAAGAGAGATGACATCTTTAACATAGCGCTAAGCCTAGCGAATTACTTTACGTTTACTGTTGGTTCTCCCGATGCGACACCAGCAGCTTCCATCTCCTCTGCAAGGCGCATCGCCTCTTCAATCAAAGTTTCAACAATCTGCGCCTCAGGAACTGTTTTTATTACTTCACCTTTAACAAATATCTGACCTTTGCCATTACCGGATGCAACGCCAAGATCTGCCTCTCGCGCCTCTCCTGGTCCATTAACAACACAGCCCATCACTGCAACGCGAAGTGGGACTGTCATTCCTTCAAGGCCTGCTTGTACTTTCTCTGCAAGTGAATAGACATCTACTTGAGCGCGGCCACAAGATGGGCAAGAGACAATTTCTAACTTTCGCTGTCTTAAATTAAGAGATTCAAGAATAGAAATACCAACTTTAACTTCCTCAACTGGAGGGGCAGAGAGTGAAACTCGAATTGTGTCGCCGATTCCCTCTGCAAGTAATACCGCAAATGCTGTTGCAGACTTTATAGTTCCTTGGAATAGTGGACCAGCCTCTGTTACTCCTAAGTGAAGTGGATAATCACACTTTGCAGCAAGGAGCCGGTATGCCTTAATCATCGTTACTGGATCATGATGCTTAACCGAGATTTTGATATCTCTAAAGCCATGCTCTTCGAATAATCCAGCTTCCCAGAGCGCTGATTCAACTAGCGCCTCAGGGGTTGCTTTTCCATGCTTTGATAAAAGTCTTGGGTCAAGTGATCCAGCGTTAACTCCAATTCGAATTGGAATTCCAGCATCTCCTGCAGCTTTCGCAACTTCCTTTACCTTGTCATCAAATTGTTTAATATTTCCAGGATTGACTCTAACCGCGGCGCATCCTGCATCAATTGCTGCGAAGATATATTTTGGTTGAAAGTGAATATCTGCGATAACAGGAATCTGAGATTTTCTAGCAATATCTTTTAGCGCATCAGCATCATCTTGGCTAGGAACAGCAACTCTAACTATCTGGCATCCTGAAGCAGTTAACTCAGCGATCTGTTGCAATGTTGAGTTCACATCAGCGGTAAGTGTGGTGCACATCGATTGAACTGATACTGGCGCATCTCCCCCAACTAAAACGCTTCCTACTTTTAACTGGCGAGACTTACGGCGCGGGGAAAGAACTGGCGGCGGCGCAGATGGAATTCCCAGATCAACCATGGCCCTATTCTCTCCTAAAGATTGAGGTTAATTGGATTGAAAATATCAGCAATTAGCAAAATCACAGTCAGAACTAGAAGAACGGCAAAGACCACCAAGGTAATCGGGGTGAGCTTCTCCACATCAACCGGCCCAGGATCAGCCTTTCCTCTCATAGCTGCAATTCTTCGTCTGATCGCCTCATAGCTAGCAACTGCCATATGGCCACCATCTAGAGGAAGAATTGGTAGCAGGTTAAAGATTCCAACAAAGATATTAAGTGAAGCCACAATAAGAATAAATGTGGCAACTTTTTCGCCAGTACTTAAGTTTCCACTAGAAACAGTCTCGCCGCTTGCTCTTGCAACTCCAACGATTCCAACTAAACCTTGCGAATTTCTCTCCTGCCCAAAAAATGTCTGGCCAATTAAAGAAGGTATTTGAGAGGGAAGTGAAATCAGAGCCTTAATTGAGCCTTCAAAGATTGCTCCAGTTGCTCTTACACTTGAAGCAGCAGCCTTTATCGGATTTTGTCTTACTAAACCAAATTCATTAATGATTCCAAGAAAACCTCTGGAATCTCCTTCAACAACTCTGGTTGCTGGAGTGATGGCAATACTTATTACTTGCCCATCTCTTTCAATTAGTAAAGTTATTTCTTTCTCTGCAGAGGCTCGAAGTATCTCTGCTGATTCTTTCCAGGCAAGCTCTTGACCATTTACTCCAAGGATTTCATCTCCCGGCATTAAACCTGAGCGCTTAGCTGGAGAAATTGGATCACCGGCCTTACAGGTACTCTCTTTAGGAACGCAAGGAAGCACTTGAGAAATCGTTGGAAGAACTTGTGATGTGCCAATTCCTGCAAAGAGAGTAAAAAGAAGAAAGAGCGCTAGAACAAAATGTAGAAAAGAACCAGCCCCAAGAACCACTAACTTCTTAGGAGCAGATGCTAGATAAAAAGCTCTTGACTTAAATTCATCAGCTAACTCCTCAGTTGGCGACATTCCAGAGATCTTGCAATAACCACCAGCAGGTATCGCCTTTATTCCAAACTCTGTCTCACCACGCTGGGTTGACCATAGACGCTTTCCAAAACCTACAAAGAATTCAGTGACTCTCATGCCATATCGTTTAGCAGTTATGTAATGGCCAAATTCATGGATCATCACTGAAATAAGCAGAGCCAGAATAAAGGCAATTACTCCAAGAAAACCCATAACCCCTTCTCTCCTAGCCTTTCTTCAATACTTCTATTGCATACATCCGCGCATCCTTCTCAATAGCGCTGACATCTGAGATATCTCTAATTCTAGAAGGAGCACTAACTGATAACTTATCCACAACCTTTTCAATCGTATCCACTATTGCCGTGAAAGCGATCTCCTCCTTCATAAACGCAGCAACTGCCACCTCATTTGCTGCGTTATAAATTGCAGCAACAGAAGATCCTAGAGCTCCTGCTCTTCTTGCAAGTTGCACTGCCGGAAATCTATTCTCATCTATTGGCTCAAAATCCCAACTCTGCTTGGCGCTCCAATTAATTGGAGCCATAGCCCCAGCGACCCTATTTGGATAAGCAAGAGCGTATGCAATCGGCCCCTTCATATCAGGAGGGGATGCTTGAGCAAGAGTTGAGCCATCTTTAAATTCCACAAGTGAGTGCACAATTGATTGTGGATGAATCACTGCCTCGATCTTTGAGTAGGCGATATCAAAGAGATAATGCGCCTCAATAATCTCAAGGCCTTTATTAACTAGCGTTGCAGAGTTCATCGTAACAACTGGCCCCATAGACCAGGTGGGATGGGCAAGGGCATCTGCTAACTTCACTTGAGATAAATCTTGCCGATCTCTAAAAGGGCCGCCGCTTGCGGTAAGAATTAATTTAGAGACATCACTTGCCCGTCCTGCGCTCATCGCTTGAAAAAGAGCAGAGTGCTCGGAATCAACTGGAAGTATCTTCTCACTTCCATATGCCATCACTAAATCTCCACCAGCAACTAGAGATTCTTTATTGGCAAGGGCTACTTTATTTCCTGAAGCTAGAGCTGCAAGAGTTGGACCAAGGCCAATAGATCCGGTGATTGCATTTAGAACTAAATCGCAAGTAAGAGATGCAATCTGCTCTGAAGCTTGGGTTCCATCAATTACCTTTACCCCGCTTAGCGAGCTCTTGAGTTCTTGCGCTCCGCTACTAACTCCAACTATGGGGACGTTAAAATCTCTAACCTGCTTGGTCAATAAAGTTAAGTTATTTCCCCCTGCGCTAAGGCCAACTACTCTAAAAAGTTCAGGGTTTGCAGCGATAACCTCTAAGGCTTGAACCCCAATAGAGCCGGTGGAGCCTAAAATCACAATATCGCGCACGGGTCCATCTTCTCAGAAATAGGTTAAATAGATGGAAAAGATAGAATAAGCAGATGAGTTCAGGGCCACATCTCGAGCAGGTTAGAAAACTAATCACCCCAATTCCAGGACCAAAATCCCAAGAACTAATTAAGCGCAGAGCAGAGGCAGTCTCAGCCTCACTTGGCATGGCAATTCCTGTTGTAGTTGAAAAAGCTGGCGGCGGGGTAATTGTTGATGTTGATGGAAACTCCATTATCGATATGGGGGCAGGAATTGCAGTTGTAAATGTTGGAAACTCAGCTGATCGAGTTGTTAAAAATGTGAAGGAGCAGGTAGAGGCATTTACCCACACCTGTTTCATGATCGCCCCATATATGGGCTATATCCAGGTCTGTGAAGCGCTCAATCGTTTAACTCCAGGAGATCATAAGAAGAAATCAGCTCTCTTTAATTCAGGCGCTGAAGCAGTTGAAAACGCGGTCAAGATTGCTCGCAATTTCACCAAACGCCAAGCAGTTGTTGTCTTTGAACATGGCTATCACGGCAGAACTAATCTAACTATGGCAATGACTGCTAAGAACATGCCATATAAAGATGGTTTTGGACCATTTACCCCTGAGGTTTATCGCATGCCAATGTCTTATCCATATCGCTGCGATTCCTGCTCTGGATCCTGCCAAGAATCAGTTTTAGATACTGTGCTTCATAAGATTGAGAAAGAAATTGGTGCAAAGAATGTTGCCTGCATCGTTATCGAACCAATTCTTGGCGAAGGCGGCTTTATCGTTCCTTGCAAGGGATTTCTTCCAGGCCTTAGTAAGTTCTGCAAAGAAAATGGAATTCTCTTTATTGCAGATGAGGTGCAGACTGGCTTTGCAAGAACTGGCCAGATGTTTGCCTGCGAGGATGAATCAATCGTTCCAGATTTAATCACTACAGCCAAAGGAATTGCAGGCGGTCTTCCACTTGCAGCAGTTACAGGAAGGGCTGATGTCATGGACTCTATCCATGCCAGCGGTCTTGGTGGAACATTTGGTGGATCTCCTATCGCCTGCGCAGCAGCCCTTGGCGCTATTGCAACAATTGAGGAAGAAAACTTAGTCAAGCGAGCAAATGAGCTTGGATTAATTATGCGAAGTAGCCTTGAGGCTATGAAGAAGAAGTATCCAATTATTGGAGATGTTAGAGGGCGCGGAGCGATGCAGGCTATCGAGTTGGTAATTCCTGGATCTAAAGATCCAAATCCAAGCGCTCTGACATCAATTATTAAGTACTGCCAGCAAAGTGGAGTCTTAATTCTCTCTGCAGGAACTTATAGCAATGTAATTAGGCTCCTGCCACCACTTGTTATGCCAGAGCATCTTCTTAAAGAGGCGCTGGAAGTTCTTGAAGCAGGTCTTGCTCAGGCTTAACGATCAAGTAAGTTCTGAGTTGGCAGGTAAGTATCGCCTCTTTTGCGCTTTGCTATGGCGCTAACTGCCTCAAGAACTACTCGGTTTGCAAGAATTGCTGTTATGTCAGCCGAGTCAAATGGCGGTGATACTTCAACAACATCAATACCAACTACTGGAAGTTCTAGACAGATTCTTCTTACCGCCTCTAGTAGCTCTCTTGAAGTCATTCCACCGGGTTCGGGAGTTCCAGTTCCTGGCGCCATTCCTGGATCTACAACATCAATATCAACAGATAAAAATACGCCATCACAATCTTTTGTAAGAGTTGCAAATGATTCATCAAGAACTTTAGTTAGCCCGCGATGATGAATCTCTGTCATCTCATAGGAGCGCATTCCCTTATCTTTCATCCAATTTAAAGTTACATCATCAGGCCAATACCCACGAAGACCTAATTGCAAAAATCTATCGCCGCGAACATATCCAGAATCAATAAGTCTTCGCATTGGAGTTCCATGGCCAACTAAGGCTCCGAATTGAAGATCGCCGGTATCAGCGTGGGCATCAAAGTGAATCATTGAAACTCTGCCCTTGCCTAAATGCTCTGCAATTCCTGCAACATCTGCAGATGCAATTGAGTGATCTCCCCCAAGTACTACTGGAATTGCTCCGGCCCTTGAGATTTTCTCTGTTGCTTTCTTTAAAACTAATAGCGCCTCTTCAAGATTTCCTGGGGGCATTAAGAGATCTCCAGCATCAAATATCTTTAGCTCTTTTAGCCCATCAATTCTTAGAGCAAGATGTGGCCGCTCGCCATCATGCTCCAGGTAGTCACCCATACGAATTGCTTGTGGACCAAACTTTGCGCCAGATCTATGAGAGGTTCCACTATCAATCGGAGTTCCAACGATGATTACATCAGCGCCCTTATAACTCTCAGGCTTATCTAGATCACAGGCAGGAATTCCAAGAAAGGTAAAATTTGGGCCATACATATTTCCAATGTTGGTCATGACTTCTTTCTCTGTCGGCTTACAACTTGTCCAACAATAACAATGATTAGGGCAATGAAGAACATCGCGCTACCAATCACATTTGCTTGGGCTGGGATTCCTCTAGCTGCTGAGATATAGACAAACTTAGGAAATGTGGACTCGATACCTGAGTTGAAATTGGTGATGATGAAGTCATCAAATGAGAGTGAAAACGCTAGAAGCGCAGCTCCTGCTATTCCTGGCATAACTAGCGGAAGAGTGACATATCTAAATGTCTCACGCTCATTGGCGTAGAGATCCATCGCAGCCTGCTCAAGTCTTGGATCAAGGGAGGCAACCCTTGCTTTAACAGTTACCACCACAAAGGAGATACAGAACATCACGTGAGCAATCACAATGGTCCAAAATCCAGGATTAATTCTCAAATTTAGAAACATGGCAAGAAGTGAGGCGCCAAGTACTACCTCTGGAGTTGCCATGGGAAGAAAGATAAGAAGATTAGTGGTCTTACGCCCTCTAAAGCTATGTCTACTAATTGCAAAGGCAATCATGGTTCCTAGGATGGTTGCTACTACTGTTGAAATAACTCCGATTTGAAGTGAGTTTGCCACGCTTTTACATACTTGAGGAGCTCCGCAAGGGTTCTTCCAATTATCTAGCGTAAATCCTTTCCAGACTAAATTACTTTTACCTGAGTCATTAAAGGAAAATG
>Ga0194132_10007894_pt1 | contig 15562 bp, 16 predicted proteins | sample TA2KigOf80mmetaG_FD_148612 | JGI IMG/M metagenome (GOLD analysis project Ga0194132, IMG submission 148612) | Freshwater microbial communities from Lake Tanganyika, Tanzania - TA2015054 Kigoma Offshore 80m | ecosystem: Environmental > Aquatic > Freshwater > Lake | place: Tanzania: Lake...
GGGCGGCACGCGCACCGGCGCGCGGGCCTACCTGTGCGCCGCCGGCGGGTTCGCCGCGCCCGAGGTGCTGGGCAGCCGGTCGGCGCTGGAGCCCCTTCGCGCGGGTGACGTGTTGACGTGCGCGCCGAGCCGAACGGAGTCGCGCGGGTTGACGTGCGAAGCCGCGAGCGGCTTCCCGATTCGCGCGCTCCCCGGCCCGCAACACGAGTGGTTCGCCGACGGTGCGTTCTTCGCGCAGGAGTACGAGGTCGCGCCGGCGAGCAACCGCATGGGCGTGCGCCTGAAGGGCGCGCCGCTGGCGCGGAAGCCGGGCGAACTCGTCTCGGAGGCGGTCGCGCCCGGCGCGGTGCAGGTCACCAACGACGGCCTGCCCATCGTGCTCGGCGTGGACGGCCAGACCATCGGCGGCTACCCGAAGGTGGCGCACGTCGTCCGCGCCGACCTCGACCGGCTCGCGCAACTGCGCCCCGGCGACCGCGTGCGGTTCGCGCGCGTCTCGCTCGAAGAGGCCGCGTCCGCGGCGCGCGCCCGCGCCGCCGACCTGCGCGCGTGGCTCGCGCGCCTCGCGGTCGCGGAGCGCGCCCCGGTTTTCGAGTAGTGGGCACACTCCGTGTGCCGTTGCTGAACCCCTCAGTAACGAACACCCACTTCGCAAAGCACCCTTACGCCGCGGAGCGACGGCACACGGCGTGTGCCCACTACTTCGGTTGACCTTGCCCCGGTTCGCGCGGGCCGCTATTCCGCCGCTTCTCGTTCTCACCGGGAGCGCCCATGCGCAAGCTGATGGCGATTAGCGTCGCGAGTACGATTCTGGGCTACGCCGCGGTGTACTTCGCGTTCTTCGCGGAGCCACGGCCGCACCCGGAACCGAAACCGACCGTGGCACCGTCCGATCAGCCCGTCGTGCTGGCGGCCGTGGTGGACGTGACCGACGTGGAACCGCTCCTCGACCCGAAGCCGCACGAGCCGGTCGGCACGCCGTTCGACCCCACCGAGCCGCTCGAACCGGCCGCGCCCGCGCGGGCCGTCGCGCCGCTGCCGCGCGCCGCCGATTAGCCGCGCCCTACAATGTCCCCGGTGTCCGACACGCTGTTCACTCTGGGGACGTTTCCATGCGCATGGTCATTGCCGCCGCGCTGCTCGCGGTGCCGACGGTCGGCCTCTGGGCCGAAGACAAAGCCACGCCGGTCGAATGGGCCGGGATGAAGTCCGCGGCCCCGGCCGTGTGGAAGAAAGAAGTGCCGATGGACAAACTCGGCCTGCGCGTCGCGCAGTTCAAGATCACCAAGGAAGAGGGCGACAAGGAGGACGCGGAGGTGGTCGCGTTCTTCACCAAGGGCGGCGGCGGCATCGACGCCAACCTGACGCGCCAGCTCAACAACTTCCAGCCCGCGAAGGGCGCGGAGAAGGTCGAGACCAAGAAGGACAAGTTCAAGGTCGGCAAGTTCGAGGGCGTGTACCTCGACATCAAGGGCACGTTCATCCGCAAGCCGTTCCCGATGGCGAAGGACGGCACGCCGGTGCCCGACTACCGGCAGATCTACGTCGTGTTCGAGGACGACGACGGCGCGGTCGCCTCGATCTGGCTCCGCGGCCCGGCCAAGACCGTCGAGAAGCACAAGAAAGACTTCGACGCGATGCTGAAGAGCTTCAAGTAACAGCTAACAGCTAACAGCTAACGGCTAACAGCTAACAGCTAACAGCTAGAACGCACACTTCTGGCTGAAAGCTGATAGCTGTTAGCTTTCCGTCATGCCCTTCTTCGACTACACCCTGCCCGAACACCTGATCGCGCAGCACCCGGCGACCGAGCGCGACGCGGCCCGGTTGCTCGTTGTGCGGCGCGCCACCGGCGCGATTGAGCATCGCGTCTTCCGCGATCTGCCGGACCTGCTCGCGCCGGGCGATCTCGTCGTGCTGAACGACACGCGCGTGCTGCCGGCGCGCGTGGTGGGGCGGCGCGAATCGACCGGCGGGAAGTGGGAAGGGCTGTTCCTCCGCGCCACCGAAGCCGGGCCGTGGGAGATGTTGGCGCAGACGCGCAGCTACCCCGAAGTGGGCGCGGCGTTCGTCACCGACACCGGCCTGCGGCTCGTGCTGCGCGGTCGCACCGCGGACCGCCACTGGCTGATGGAGCCTGACGCGGAAGGCGCGCCGCCGGAGCTGCTGTCGCGCTACGGGCACGTCCCGCTGCCGCCGTACATCCGCAAGGGGCAGGAAGAACGCGCCGACCGCGAGCGCTACCAGACCGTGTACGCGAACGCGGTCGGCTCGGTCGCCGCGCCGACCGCGGGGCTGCACTTCACGCCCGCCGTGTTCGACGCGCTCGCGGCCCGCGGCATCGGCACGGCGCGCGTCACGCTGCACGTCGGTTTGGGCACCTTCGCCCCGGTGAAGGAAGCCGACCCGACGAAGCACGTCATCCACCGCGAATGGTGCGAGGTGACGCCGGCCGCGGTGGACGCGGTCCGCGCGACGAAGGCGCGCGGCGGGCGCGTGGTCGCCGTCGGCACCACGACGACGCGCACGTTGGAGAGCGCGGCGACCGAAGCCGCTCGCGGCTTCGCAAACCCCTTCTGCGGCGAGACCGGCCTGTTCATCCACGAGCCGTTCGCGTTCCGGGTCGTCGACGCGCTCGTCACCAACTTCCACCTGCCGCGCACCACCCTCTTGCTTCTGGTCGGCGCGCTCGCGGGAAGCGAACGGCTGCGCGCCGCGTACGCGGAGGCCGTCGCGCGCGAGTACCGATTCTTCAGCTACGGCGACGCGATGCTGGTGCTGTGATGCCCGTCACTCCAACAGTTCGGCGCGGGTGTCCGGCTCGAAGGCCCGGCGCACCGCGGGGTGGTTCAGCGCGATCAGCCCCCACACACCGAACCCGATGGGGAACACGGCGCACACGCACAGCACGTAGAACAGCACGAACGAGCACACCGCGGTGATCGCGCCCGCGGTCGCCCAGCCGCGGCTGCGCAGCTCGCGCAGGTGCCGCCCGCCCAGCACCAGCACCAGCGCGTACGGCACCCCCACGAGGCCGGACAGGATGCCGGTGGCGATCTTCAGTTCCGGCGGGTCGGCCGGGTTCTGCATCGCGGGGTTGTCGAGCTCGATCAGCCCGCTGAGCGTGCGGAACAGCGCGCCCACTTCGGCGACGAACCCGAACAGCCAGCCGCTCAGTTCGAGGCACATGCCGGGGCCGAACGCCCGCTGGCGGGCCTCGTCGTGGTCGCGCGCGAGGTCGGCCTCGGTCACGGGCGGGCCGAACGCCGCGGGCGCGACCAGCTCGGGCACGAACTCGGTGGCGCACAGCGGGCACCGCACCGTCCAGTCGCGGTGGGTGTCGTCCGCTTCCAGCGGCCGCGCGCACGACGGGCAGGGGAACGTGGCCATAGGTTCCGGGGCCGCGCGCTAGTAGGTGAGGAGGCTGAACACGTCGCGCCCGGCGAGCGGGGCGCGGCCGTTCAGGAACGCCAGTTCGATCAGGAACGCGCACCCGACCACGACGCCGCCCACCTGCTCCACGAGGTTGCACCCCGCGGCCATCGTGCCCCCGGTGGCGAGCACGTCGTCGATCAGCAGCACGCGCGCGCCGGGCGCGATGGCGTCGGCGTGAACGTGCAGTTCCGCCGAGCCGTACTCGAGGTCGTACTTGAAGCTCCGCGTCGCGCCCGGCAACTTACCCGGCTTGCGCAGCGGCACCAGCGGCTTCTTCATCTGAAGGGCCATCGGCGCGGCGAACAGGAACCCGCGGGCCTCGGCCGCGGCGAGCGCGTCCACGCCGGTCGCGGCGTACCGCGCGCACAGCGCGTCAATCGCGTGCGCGAACGCCGGCGGCGACGCCAGCAGCGGCATGATGTCTTTGAACAGGATGCCGGGCTTGGGGAAGTCCGGCACGTCGCGGATGTACGCCTTCAGGTCCATGCGGTGGCCCCTCGTTTCGGGCTTGTCTTAGCGTACCATGCCAGAACGGGAAGCCACGAGCGCCGGCCCGCGACAGGAGCGCCCCTCATGAGCCTGACGATCCGCCCCGCGACCGCGGCCGATGAAGCCGTGCTGGTCGCGTTCAACACCGCGATCGCGTGGGAGACGGAGCGCAAGCGCCTCGACCCCGCGGTGCTGAGCGCCGGCGTGCGCGCCGTGCTCGCGGACCCGGCCCGCGGGTTCTACACCGTGGCCGAGAGCGGCGGCGAAGTGGTCGGCCAGATCATGGTCACGTTCGAGTGGAGCGACTGGCGCAACGGCTGGTTCTGGTGGGTGCAGAGCGTGTACGTTGCCGAGGGCGCGCGGCGCGGGGGCGTGTTCCGCGCGCTGTACCGGGCCATCGAGTCGCGCGCCGCGGCCGACCCCGCGGTCATCGGCCTGCGCCTCTACTTCGAAGCGGACAACACCCGCGCGCAGGCCACCTACCGCGCGCTCGGCATGGCCGACACCAGCTACGGCATGATGGAACTGTACCCGCTGGCCGGGCGCGCGGCGCACGTGGGCCACGAATGACGCCGCACTTCCCGCCCGCGTGGTTCGCGGCCGGCGTGGTGACGCCGGACAGCGCCGCCGACTTCGCCCGCATCGCCGCGGGCGGGCCGCCGCGCCCGGCGCGCCACTGGCTCTGGGCCGCGTTCCGCGACTGGAGCGAGGAGCGCGCCCCGCTGACCGAAGCACAGTGCCGGGCGGCCTTCGCGCTGGGCGCGGCGGAACCGGACGCGAACCTCGGCACCGCGATCATGTGCCACGTACTCTACCAGCGGGCGTGCCCACCCGACGTGCGCGCCCAAGCGCGCGCCAGCGCGCGTGACGCGGTGCGCCGCGCGGCCGACGTGATCCTCGGCGCGCGCCGCGCGTGACGGTACAATCGCGCCCGCACTCCCCTCCCCCACGCGAGGACCCGCCATGAACCGCCGCACGTTCCTCGGTGCTACTGCCGCAATCACAGGGGGCTTACGCCCCCCGCTCGCCTGCGCCGATGAGGTGAAGACGCCGACGAAGTTTCAGATCGCGTGCATGACCATCGTGTACTCGCGGTTCACGCTGGCGCGCGCGCTGGAGGGCATCAAGGGCGCGGGCTACAGTTTCGTTGCGTGGGGCACCGATCACATGGAAGACGGCAAGCGCGTGCCGGTGCTCGCGCGCGACGCCGCGCCCGACAAGGCCAAAGAGCTGGCGAAGAAGTGTCGCGACATGGGCCTCGAGCCGGTGATGATGTTCAGCGGCATCTACCCCGAAGCGAAGGACGGGCTTGAGGTGTTGACGCACCGCATCAAGCAAGCCGGGGCCGCCGGGGTGCCGCAGGTACTCACGTTCGGCCACACGAAGGGCGGCAACCACAAGTTGTGGGTCGAGCGATTCAAGGCGCTCGGCCCGGTCGCGAAGGACAACAACGTGCTGCTCGTGGTGAAACAGCACGGCGGCGAAACCGGGACCGGCGAGGCGTGCGCGGCCATCACGAAGGAGGTCGATCACCCCAACGTGAAGGTCAACTACGACGCCGGTAACGTCCTCGACTACCTCGACAAAGACCCGATCCCGGACATCAAACTGTGCGCGAGCGAGGTGCGCAGCTTCTGCATCAAGGACCACCGCAACTGGCCGAAGGACGAGGACTGCGGCCCCGGGTTCGGCGAGATCGACCACTACAAGCTGCTGCACCCGGTCGCGTTCACCGGGCGCACCATGTCGCTGTCGTGCGAGAACATCTTCGCCCCGCTGCTGCCGCGCCCGGAGAAGCCCGAGGGCGTGGACGCGCTCGCCAAGCGCGCGCGCGAGTTTCTGGAGACCGTCATCGCCGGGCTGCACGCGGCGAAATAGCCCGCCCTGTCACGAACCCGTGCCGGTCGTATCCTGTCTGCTCAACACGCGAGCGGAAGGGCGACCCATGAACGAGCTACAGGCGTTGGAAGCGCAAGGGCTGACGGAACTGGCCGCGTGCGGCGACGCCGCGGCGCTGCGCGCGTGGAACACACAGTACTTCGGCGACAGCGGTAAGATGAAGGCCGCGATGGGCCAGATCGGGAAGCTCCCCAAAGACCAGAAGGCCGCGTTCGGCGCGGAAGCCAACCGCGTCAAGGCCGCGCTCACCGCGGCCTACGAAACCGCGCTCGCCGCGAAGAACGAAGAGGAGCTCCAGCGCGGCCTGACGACGAACCCCTACGACGTGACGCTGCCCGGCCGCCCGCGCGCCCGCGGCCGGTTGCACCCCGCGACCCAAATCCTGCGCCAGATTTACGCCATCTTCGCCGACCTCGGGTTCCAGATTTACCGCACCCGCGAGGTCGAGACCGACGAGCTCAACTTCGAGCTGCTGAACATGCCCGCGCACCACCCGGCGCGCGACATGTGGGACACGTTCTTCACCACGACGCCGGGCGTCGTGCTGCGGACCCACACCAGCCCCGGCCAGATTCACGTCATGCGCGAGGCCGCGGGCAAGCCCATTCGCGTCATCCTGCCGGGCATGTGCTACCGCAACGAGGCCATCAGTACACGGAGCGAGATCCAGTTCTATCAGGTCGAAGGGCTGGTGATCGGCGAGGGCGTGACGATGGCCGACCTGAAGGGGACCATCACCGCGTTCGCGCGGCGCATGTTCGGCCCCGAACGCCAAGTGCGCATCCGCAGCAGCTACTTCCCGTTCACCGAGCCGAGCATCGAGGTGGACATCGACTGGCCGAAGGACGACCCGAACCGCGACCGACTCACGAAGGGCACCGGCTGGCTGGAAATCTTGGGCGCGGGGATGGTTCACCCGAACGTCCTGCGCGCCGGCGGGTACGACCCGGAGAAGGTCACGGGGTTCGCGTTCGGCATGGGCCCGCAGCGCATGCTGATGCTCAAGCACGCCATCGACGACATCCGCTTGTTCTGGCAGAACGACCTGCGGTTCTTGAAGCAGTTCTGAGGCAAGGTGAACGCACAAACGTTCGGAGCGGCGAACGATGTTCATTAAGAACTACGGGCTCTTCTGGCGCGCTGACGAAGTCAACTGGTATCCGGGGACTGGCAATCGGGGACAGTTTCGACTTCTCGGCGGGCAGGGGATGAATCTGCCAGGATTGACCCTCGCAGACTTCCGAGAGCAACACGGCATCTACATTCTCTACGGCAACTACGGTCCCTACTACACCGGCCTCACTGAACAAGGGCTGGGAAAACGACTCAAGGATCACATGGGGGATGGCCACGCGGACATGTGGGATCGCTTCTCGTGGTTCGGGTTTCGACAGGTTCTGAAGCGCACCCCGAATACGGGATCCGCGAGTTAAGAGACCTCGCTGAAGTCGCCGTCGGTGCCCCTGCTACGGTCATCCGCGATGTTGAAGCGCTACTAATCCGCGCGATGGGTCTCAGTAACATTGCTCAGACCAAGTTCGCGGAAGGCGAGGAGTGGTTTCAGGTCAAGGAGCATGAAATGGATCACTACTTGGAGAAGATCGGGTAATTGGCGTACATGCTTACGCAGCCACAGCCGGGGCCGGCGGCAGCCCGATCATGTGCGCGAGCAAGCCGAGCAAGCGGTTCGGCTGCTGGATCGTGTACTCCGGCATGTCGAACGTGACGCGGTTCCCTTCGAGGCGCAGAAACTTCCAGTTGATTCCGGTGGTCACGCACCCGTAGATCGTCTCGACCGGTCGCCCGGTCCGCTGGTTGAACCGCTGCGCGCCGACGGCGGCGGCGATGCACTGGCCGTACCCCTCCGCGATGTTGTCCCGTTTCGCCTCGAACACCACGACAAAGGGTGTGGAGACGCGCGACAGTTGCGGGCCGAGGCCGATCAGGAAATCGATGAACCCGGTCAGCCCGGCGTCGGGGTCGGCCGGAAACTCGGTGCCAGAGAACAGGTTGATCCGCCCCCCGGCCCGGCTCCACAGTTCGCTCAGCACCGGCGCGACCAACGTTCGGATCGCGCCTTCTCGGTGTTGATGAGGTTCGCCAGCGTCAGGTTCGTTCCCAAGAAGGTTTGCAGCGCGGCGCTGGCCGGCAGTTCCGGCACCCCGGGGAACAGGTCCGCGCTGCTCTCGGTCAGTGCGAACTGAGTAATGACATCGGGGTACGCGAAGTCGCGAAACGCTATGTCTGCCTCCGCCGGGGTGTGCTCATTGCACCGCGCCCGGCGCGCCGGCATTTTCCTCTCGCCCGGCGACCCGCGCCCGTTTATGCTAATGATGGTTTTCGACCGCCCGCCACTGCCTCACCCCCCCGACGGGCGCTCCCCGGCCCGGCTCTCCGTACCCGCGAGGTCTTACCGATGCGCGTTTCCCGCTCTCCTGCCGCCCTCGTGTTCGCCGTGCTCGCCGCCGCGCCCGCGCTCGCCGCGCCGCCCACCGACGCCGGGGAGCGCAAGGCCGTGATCGGCCAGCCGACCGTGGTGGAAGTGGTTCCGGCCACGGTCACGCTGTCGGGCGTGCGCGACGCGCGGCAACTCGTGGTCAGCGGCAAGTACGCCGACGGCACCGCCCGCGACCTGACCGGCGTCGTCGAGACGAAGGTCGAGCCGGCCGGGGTCGTCGAACTGCAAGACGGGCTGTACCTGCGGCCCAAGAAGGACGGCACCGCGACCGTTATCGTCACCGCGAACGGCAAAGAGAGCCGCATCCCGGTCACGGTGTCGGGGATGGACAAGCCCGCGCCGGTCAGTTTCCGCCACGACGTGATCGCGTCGATGAACGTCGGCGGGTGCAACGCCGGCGCGTGCCACGGCACCCCGAGCGGCAAGAACGGGTTCAAACTGTCGCTGCGCGGGTTCGACCCGGCCGCGGACTTCCTCCAACTGACCCGCGACCAGTTCGGCCGGCGCACGGGCAAGCACAACCCCGAGGCGAGCCTCGTCTTGATGAAGGGCATCGGCGCAGTGCCGCACGAGGGCGGGCAGCGGTTCGGCGCGACCAGCGTGCCCGGCGAGATGATGACCGCGTGGCTGGCCGAGGGGCTGAAGGACGACGCGCCCACACTGCCGGCGCTGAAGAAGATCGACGTGACCCCCGCCGCGCGCCTGCTCAAAGCCCCGAGCAAGTGGCAGCAACTGGCGGTGGTCGGCACCTTTGGCGACGTGGTTCGCGACGTGACCCGCCTCACGGTGTTCAGCAGCAGCGACCCCAGCATCGCCGACGTGACCCCGACCGGCATGGTCGAGTTCAAGCGGGCCGGTGAGGTCGCGATCCTGTGCCGGTACCTCGAAGAACTGGTCGCGGTCCGCATCACCTACCTCGAACCGCGCGAGGGGTTCGTGTGGCCGAACCCGCCGGAAACGAACTTCGTCGATACCCACGTCTTCAACAAGCTCAAGCAGATGAGCATCGCCCCCAGCGGGCTGAGCGAGGACTACGAGTTCGTGCGCCGCGCGTACCTCGACTGCATCGGCCGCATGCCGACCACCGACGAGGCCAAGAAGTTCCTCGCCGACAAGGACACCAAGAAGCGCGAGAAGTTGATCGACGCGCTGGTCGATACGCCGGAGTTCGCCGACTTCTGGGCGCTCAAGTGGGCCGACGTGCTGCGCAGCTCGCGCAAGACGATTCAGGTGAAGGGCAGCTACGGGATGCAGGCGTGGCTCCGCAACCACTTCCAGAAGAACACGCCGATGGACAAGATCGTTCAGGAGATCGTGACCGCGAACGGTAACACGTACAACAATCCGCCGGCGAACTACTACCGCATCGCCAAGGACCCGACCGCGCTCGCGGAGACGACGGCGCAGTTGTTCCTCGGCGTTCGGATGCAGTGCGCCAAGTGCCACAACCACCCGTTCGAGCGGTGGAGCCAAGACGACTACTACGGCATGGCCGCGTGGTTCGCCCGCGTGAAGACCAAGCCCGAACCGACCATCGGCACCAAGCCGCCGGGCCAACCGGCGACCGCCGAGGTGGTGTACACCGCGCGCGACGGCGAGGTGAGCCAGCCGCGCACCGGCAAGGTGATGAAGCCGCGGTACATCGGCGTGGGCGACGCCGACGTGAAGCCCGGCGAGGACCGCCGCGCCGTACTCGCCGTCTGGCTCACCTCCGGCGACAACGCCTTCTTCGGCAAGTCCGTCGTCAACCGCGTGTGGTTCCACCTGATGGGCAAGGGCATCGTGGACCCCGTGGACGACTTCCGCGACTCCAACCCGTCGTGCAACGACGAACTGCTCGACGCGCTCGCGAAGGACTTCGCCAAGAACAAGTTCGACATGAAACTGCTGGTGAAGACGATCATGAAGTCGCGGACGTACCAACTGTCGGCGCAGCCGAACGACTTCAACAAGGACGACAACAAGTACTTCTCGCACACGGTTACGAAGCTCTTGACCGCGGAGCAACTGCTGGACGCGATCTGCGACTTCACCGCGGTGCCGGAGAAGTTCGCCGGGCTACCGGCCGGCACGCGGGCGACCGCGCTGCCCGACGGCGAGGTGAACCACCCGTTCCTCAAGGCCTTCGGCCAGCCGGCCCGCGAACTGGCCTGCGAGTGCGAGCGCGAGAGCGACGGGAACCTCGCTCAAGCGCTCCAACTCATCAACGGCCCGACGGTGAACGAGAAGGTGCGGAACCCCAACAACCGGCTCGGCAAGCTGCTCGCGGCCAAGATGAAGGACGACGAAATCTTGACGGAGCTGTACTACGCGGCCCTGAACCGCGCGCCGTTCGACGACGAGAAGCAGATCGCGCTGGACCACGTGAACAAGCGCGACGACAAGCGGAAGGCGTGGGAAGACGTGGTGTGGGCGCTCATCAACACGCGCGAGTTCCTGTTCCGGCATTAATAGTGACACCCCGGCCCGAAGTTCGTCGCCGCCCGCGCGGGTTCCCGCGCGGGCGGTCGCGTTTCCGTTTGTGCGTCGCGCCGGGCGGGATAGAATCCAAGCAACCCGCCCACCGGGACCGCGCACATGCCGTATCCCCCGCAGTTCCCGCACGACCTCCTCGCGCTAATCGACGCGGCCCCGGTCCCGGTGTTCGCGTTCGACAGCGCCGGGCGGCACACGTTCGTGAACGCCACCGGGTGCCGGGTGATGCGCCGGGACCGCGACCAGATCCTCGGGCGGACGATGGCCGAGATCGGGCTGCCCCCGACGCTCGGTGCGAAGTTCGACGCGACCGTGCGCGAGGTGCTCGCGACCGGCGCGCCGCAGGTCCAAGAGGCCACGCTCCCCACCCCGGCCGGGCCGGTGGTGATGAAGGTCCGGCTCGCCCCGCAGCGCGACGCCGCCGGCGCGGTGGTCGGCGTCGTCGGGGTCTCCGCGGACGTCACCGCGGAGGTCGCGGCGCGGCACGCGCTGCGGGCCAACGAGGAGCGGTACCGGCGCGTGGTCGAAGACCAGACCGAGGTCGTGTGCCGGTTCAAGGGGGACGGCACGTTCACGTTCGTCAACGATGTCTACTGCCGGGTGTTCGGCAAGAGTACCAGCGAGTTGCTCGGCCACGGGTGGCAGCCGATGGTACACGTCGAAGACGTGGCCCTCGTCGAGTCTCAGCTGAAGACGATGAGCGCGGCCAACCCGGTGGTGGTGATCGAGAACCGCGTGTACGACGCGGCCGGGCGCGTGCGCTGGATGGAGTTCGTGAACCGCGGGTTCTACGACCCCGCCGGCGCGCTGGTCGAGCTTCAGGCCGTGGGCCGCGACGTCACCGACCGCCGGGCCGCCGAGGACGCCCGGCGGGCCCTCGAGGCCGACCTGCGCGTAAAAGAGGAGCAGCAGAAGTACGAGCGCCAACTGCTTCAGTCGCAGAAGTTGGAGAGTTTGGGCGTGCTCGCGGGCGGCATCGCCCACGACTTCAACAACCTCCTTACCGGTATCTTGGGGTACGCGTCACTCGCCCAGATGCGGCTCCCGCCGGGCGACCCGGTGAACGAGGACCTGAAGCGCATCGAGGCCGCGTCGCAGCGCGCCGCCGACCTGTGCCAGCAGATGCTGGCCTACGCCGGGCGCGGCCAGTTCGTGGTGCAGCCGGTGGACCTGACCGCGCTGACCGAGGAGATGGCCCAACTGCTCGGCACGGTCATCTCGCGCAAGGCCGTGCTGAAGTTCAACCTCACCAGCGGCGTGCCCCCGGTGCTGGCCGACGCCACCCAACTGCGCCAGACCGTGATGAACCTCATCACCAACGCCTCGGACGCCATCGGCGCGACCAGCGGCGTCATCACCCTGACCACCGGGCTGATCGACGCCGACGCGCGGTACCTCGCCGAGGTCGGCGCGCCGGAACTGCCCGCCGGGCCGTACGTGTACCTCGAGGTGTCGGACACCGGGTGCGGCATGACCGACGAGGTGCGGGAGCGCATGTTCGACCCGTTCTTCACCACGAAGTTCACCGGGCGCGGGCTGGGGCTGACCGCGGTCCTCGGCATCGTTCGCGCGCACCGCGGCGCGATCAAGGTGTACTCACAGGTGGGCAAGGGGACGACGTTCAAGGTGCTGCTGCCGGCGCTGGCGGACGGCGCGGCGACGGCCCCGGCCGCGCCGGCGGTCCCGGCCCGCGACGGGCGCGGGCGGAACGTGCTCGTGGTCGATGACGAGGAAGACGTGCGCGTGTTCGCCCGCAAGGTGCTCGAACTGAGCGGGTTCGCGGTCGCCCTCGCCCCGGACGGGCGGGCCGGGGCCGACGCCTTCGCCGCCGACCCCGGCGCGTTCGCCGCGGTACTGCTCGACCTTACCATGCCGCGCCTCAACGGGGCCGACGCCTACCGCGCCATGCGCCGCCATCGGGCCGACGTGCGCGTGGTCCTGATGAGCGGGTTCGCCGAACAGGAGGCCACGGCCGGGTTCGAGGGCAAGGGGCTGGCCGGGTTCCTGCGCAAGCCGTTCCGCGCCGACCACCTGCTCGACGCCGTGTTCGCCGCCGTGGGGGGGTGAGCGCGGCGAAGGCGGCCGGGATACCACGGCCACTCGCCGGTCACTTCTTCGCGGGCGGGTCGATGGCTTGGAGCGGGAAGTCCGCGCTCGGGGTGTGCTGGTCCTTCATCAGCTTTTCGAGCCGCGCGAGCACGTCGGGGTTCTTCGCGGCCACGTCGGTCTTCTCGCCCTCGTCGGTCGCGAGGTCGTACAGTTCGGTTTTCACCGCGCCCTTGCCGAGCGCCTGCCGCACGGCCTTCCAGTCGCCGGCGATCACCGCCTGTTGCCCACCGTAGCCGGGGAACTCCCAGTACAGGAACTCGTGCGCGGTCTGCTTCGCCCCGGTCAGGAGCGGGCGGAAGTTGATGCCGTCGAGGTCCGCGGGCACCTTCGCGCCGGCGAACGCGCACAGGGTCGGCAGTACGTCGGGGAAGTAGTGCCGGGCCGCGGTCGTCGCGCCGGGCTTGATCGTGCCGGGCATGTACGCGATGAAGGGCACGCGGATGCCGCCCTCGTACAGGCTCCCCTTCAGCCCGCGCAACTTGCCCGCGGAGTTGAAGAAGTCCGAGTCCGCGCCGCCGACGTTGTGCGTCGGGCCGTTGTCGCTGGTGAAGATCACGAGCGTGTCCTTTTCGAGGCCCAGTTCCTTCAGCTTCGTCACGACGCGCCCGACGGTGCGGTCCATGCGCGTGACCATCGCGGCGTACCCGGCGTGAGGGGCCGGGTGCGGGCGGTAGCCCTTCTTGCCGTCGTACGCCGGGTCGTCGCCCAACTTCCCCTTGTACTCGTCGAGCGAATCGTCCGGCACCTGCACCGCGACGTGCGGCACCGTGAACGGCAGGTACAGGAAGAACGGCTTCGCCTTGTTCTTCTCGATGAACGTGAGCGCCTCGGCCTCGAACAGGTCCTGCGTGTACTGCTTGCCGGTCGCGCCGTCGTTGTCTTTCAACTCAATGCGCTCGCCGTTGCGGTAGATGTGCTTGGGGTAGTGGGTGTGGGCGTGGGCTTGGCAGTTGTAGCCGAAGAACAGGTCGAACCCGTGCTTCATGGGCGAGCCGGTGGTGTCCCAGTTGCCCAGCCCCCACTTGCCCATCGCCCCGGTCGCGTACCCCTGCGCCTTGAGCACCTCGGCGACGGTCGCGTCGTCGGCGCGGAGCGGGAACTGGCCCTCTTCGCCCTTCTTGAATTGGACGTTGTTGCGCACGCGGGCGTGGCCCATGTGCCTGCCGGTCATGAGGGCGCAGCGCGACGGCGCGCAGACGGCGCACCCGGCGTAGAAGTGGGTGAACCTCAGGCCGCCGGCCGCGAGCTTGTCGATGTTCGGGGTTTTGATCTTGGTTTGGCCGTAGCAGCCCAACTCGAAGCAGCCGAGGTCGTCGGCCACGATGAAGACGATGTTGGGCTTGCGCGGATCGTCCGCGGCGCGTGCGGGAAGCGCGGGCGCGGCGAGCGCGAGAAGCGCGACGGCGAAACGGAACATGGCGGCACCTCCGGGGGTGCCGCCAGTGTCGCGCCGCGGGCCGGCGTGTCAATCGGAAAAAGCGCGCGATCAGTAGCGGATCAGGCCGAGGCGGTACAGGCGGTTTAGGAACGAGTGCCGCCACAGGTAGCGGTTCACCGCGTTGTGGACCTCGACCGGGGTCACGTCGCGGCCGTGGCACCGGCGGCGCAGCCGGCCCATCTCCGCGATGCCGGTGCTGTTCACTACGGTCACGGTCTTCGACGAGCTGTGAACGCGGAACGCGCCGAGGAACCGCCCGAGGCGGCGGATCTTCGCGCCGGCGTCTTGGAACCGCAGGAGCAGATCCCAGTCCATCGCGAACCGGAAGCTCTCGTCGATCCCGCCGACCTTGTCCCAGATGCGCCGCCGCCAGAACAGCGTCTCTTGGGGCACGTAGTCGGCCCACGTGAGCACTTCGGCGTCGTGCTGGGGCAGCACCCAGCGGCCGAGTTCCGCGCCGCGCTCGTTCACGATCACGCGGTGCCCGTACACCGCGTCCACGGCGGGGTTGTCTTGGAAGAACTTGGCGACGGCGTGGAGCGCGCCCGGCAGGAGCAGGTCGTCCGAGTTCAGGTACGCCATGATCTCGCCGGTGGTGCCGGCGAACCCGAGGTTGATGGCGTGCGACTGCCCGTTGTCCTTGCGCATCTCGGCGCGGTGCAGGCGGCTCTTGTACCGCGCGAGCACGTCCGCGGTGGAATCGGTCGAGCCGCCGTCCTGCACCACGTACTCGAGGCGCGGGTACTCTTGGTTCAGCACGCTCTCGAGGGTCGCGCCGAGGAACTGCCCCTGATTGAACGAGGGCGTGACGACGGAAATGAGGGGCGGGCTCGTGAGCGCGGGCTTCCAGTGGTAGCGGGCGGGCACGTACAACTTGCGCGGGGCCGCGGCGAACGCGAGCCGGCCGAGTTGCGGCGTCAGCCCTAGCAGGGCGCGCACTTGGTGCCGGGCCCACATCTTCCACGGCATCCACGGGCGCAGGGCCGCGCGGTACCGCACCACCTCTTGCCGCATCACCTCGACCTGCTCGGCCATCGTCGCGAGCCGGCCCTCGATCAGGTAGAGCTGGCGGGTCGCCTCGTCGGCGTTCGCGGTCGGGTCGTTCTCGGTCGCCATCGTTCGGCGCTCCCGCACGGACACATTAGACCTTCTTCACGATAAGGGGAAAAACCTTACTTAAGTCCTTCTTGGAAGCGGGGTTGCGTCAATTGCAACGTCAACGACGTAAACCCAGTTTTACCAAGCAGTTCCGCTTATCG
>Ga0194132_10007896_pt1 | contig 15557 bp, 15 predicted proteins | sample TA2KigOf80mmetaG_FD_148612 | JGI IMG/M metagenome (GOLD analysis project Ga0194132, IMG submission 148612) | Freshwater microbial communities from Lake Tanganyika, Tanzania - TA2015054 Kigoma Offshore 80m | ecosystem: Environmental > Aquatic > Freshwater > Lake | place: Tanzania: Lake...
ATCGTACCGCCGCTCACGGCCACCTCGACCGCCGTGGCCTGGGGTACCGCCGCCTTGAGCGAATCGAGGTCGGCGCGCGTGAACTGGACCACGTCGGTGCGCCGCACGAAGATGCCGTCCACCCGCTGCACGAAGTTCGGCGTGATCGCGATGGCTTGCAGGTCGGTGGTTCGCGCCACCTGCTCGCGCGCGTACTTCTCCACGCCGTCGCCCATGGCCAGCACGGACACCATGGACCCGACGCCCATGATCACGCCAAGGGTCGAAAGGATCGTGCGCATCGGGTTGGAGCGGAGCGTCAGCATGCCGACGCGGAGGGACTCGGTATGGATCACGGCGTTGGGGTTGGATGGCTTACGTACTGTGCCCTAGCATCGCAGGTTTCAGCCGTCGGAGCGACCGTACCGCACCAACCCAAAACGAGGGAGCAATGGACCGACGTGAGATGATCGCCGGACTCGGCGGCGCGCTGACCGTCGGGCTCGCCGGCGCCCGGCATGGTCCGGGTCAGCGGGCCCCGACGATCGCGCAGCCGGCGGCGTTCCCGCGCAAGGCGGACTTCCGGATCGAACCGCGCGTCACCTACCTGAACGCCGCCTTCACCCACCCGATTCCGCTCGTCGCGGTGGACGCGGCCCGGCGGGCGGCCGAAGCGCGGGGGACCCTGCGACCGGCCGCTCCGCCAACCGGCCGCGGCGGAGTGCCGGGGGCTCCCAATCCGCGTGCGCAGTTCGCCGCGCTGATCGGGGCCAAGCCGACTGAGGTCGCGTACGTCTCGAGCACCAGTGCCGGCGAGAATCTCGTCGTACGCGCCCTTGGCCTCGACCACCGCCGCGATGGCAACGTCGTTACGGACGGGCTCCACTTCGAAGGCGCGCTCATGCACCTTGCCGAACTCGGGAAGCGCGGCCTCGACGTCCGCGTGGTACCGCCATCGGCCGATGGCCGCGTCACGCTGGGTGCGCTCGACCGGGTGATCGACCGGAACACCCGATTGGTCCAGGTCTCCGCGGTCGCGATGTACAACGGGTTCAGGCACGACTTGAAGGCCATTTGCGACCTGGCACACTCGCGCGGTGCGATGGTCTATGCGGATGTCGTGCACCTGGTGGGAGCCGCGCCATTCCAGGTCCGTGAATCCGGCGTGGACTTCGCCGCGACCTCGAGCTTCAAGTGGTTGATGGGCGACTTCGGCCTCGGGTTCCTGTATGTCAGCGAAGCGGCGCTCGACCGGATCGAACGCCCGGTCGTTGGCTACTACCAGGCCCCGTCGCTTCACGCGCATTATCCGCCGTTCGGCTTCGCGCCGGGCGCGAGCGACTACAGGGCGGTGACGTACGACATCCCGCGCACCGCGGCCGGCATGTTCGAGATGGGCACGCTGACCGGAAGCACGGAAGTGAATGTTGCGTTGCTGGCCGCGTCCCTCGGCTATGTGCAAACGCTCGGGCCGGCGGCGATACACGCCCACCGGCTCCCCCTGCTCGAACGGCTGCAGGACGAAGTCCCGAAGCTGGGGTTCCGGGCGATGACGCCGCGCGAGGACATGGTCGGCGTGGTCACGTTCGCGCGCGAACATCTCGGGTCGAGCGATGTCGCCGGACGCCTCCTGGCCGCGGGTGTCAACGTCCGGTTGGCCGACCATTGGATGCGCGTTTCTCCGTCGGTGTACAACGACATGGAGGATGTCGAGCGGCTGTTGGCGGCGTTGAAATAGGCGGTCCGGCCCCGCGCCGGACCGTTGCCCCAGCCCACTTCCGCTGGCTATTTTTCCCCTGCATTCCCGAGTAGCTCAGGTGGTAGAGCAGGTGACTGTTAATCACCGGGTCGGGGGTTCAAGTCCCTCCTCGGGAGTTGGCGATTGATTGGTTGGACAAGCAGCGGGGTGAGCGGCCGAGCCGCTCGCCCCGCTGTTTTGTCTTGCTACGCCGTTCGCGACGTCCCGGATCCGAAGAACCTGAGCACGTCGGGAATCGCGTCCACACGCCAGAGGATCTCGCCGTCCGGCCGGATGGCCCGCGGCACGCCGCCGAGGCGCGCGGTCTCCCAATCAACCTGCCAGCGGGTTTGGGCGGTCTGGGCCTCGATATGCTCGAGGTCAGCGAACGGCGGTACGCCGACGTCCCCGGCGAGCTGGCGGATCACCATCCGGTCGGCGATGTCGCCGCCCAGCTGCCAGAGCTCGCGAAACAGCCGGATGCGAAACTCCTCCGCTCTGCGTGGATGCACGCGCGCGACCGCGGCGACCGCCTGCATCGCGCGGACGGGGTTTGGGAGGCGTTTGGGAATCCGGACCTGTAACCCGGGCTGGCTTCTCACGAGCGGCGCCAGCTCCATCTCAAACCTGCCCTGGACGCGGCGATCCAGGTCCAGCCCAGCGGCGGCGATCCCGCGCTGCGATTCCACGCCGCGCCAGTCGATGCCGTCGTGCAGGCCGCGCTCGGCGAGCAGCTCGCTCAGCGCGAACGACTCGACCGAGATGAAGTCGTAGTACACGACGATCGCCATGCGTTGGAGATAGGCGTCGCTCCACGGCGCGACAAGCCCCGCGGTTCCCACGCGCGACGCCGGTGTCCCGTGACATATTTCCCCAATGGCAAACATCGAAGTCGGCATCCTCATGGGCTCGAAGAATGACTTCGAGACCCTCAAGTCGTGCTGCGACACGCTCACCGAGTTCGGCATCGAGTGGGAGGCGCGCGTGCTTTCCGCGCACCGCACGCCGGACGCGGCGCTCGAGTACGCGTCGAAGGCGGAGGGTCGCGGCCTCCAGGTGATCATCTGCGCCGCCGGCGGCGCCGCACACCTCGCCGGGTTTATCGCGGCCAAGACCATCATTCCGGTGCTCGCGGTGCCGATCGCCTCGACACCGCTTGGCGGGCTCGATTCGCTGCTGGCGATGGTCCAGATGCCCGCGGGGATTCCGGTCGGCACGCTCGCCATCGGGAAGTGGGGTGCGACCAACGCGGGCGTGCTTGCCGCGCAGATCATCGGCACCAAGCGGCCCGAACTGCGCGAGAAGATGCGGGCTTGGCGAGCGGCGAAGGCCAAGGACGTGCTCGCGCAAACCGTGCCCTGACCGACGGCCCGCGCGCGCCCCCACACCGGTCCGCCGCGTGGGAACCTGGCGCTCCGCTCGCGGATACTGCCCATGCATGACGCACCGCGCGCCGACGACGCCTTCACCGACGAGCTCCTCCGGTACCTCCCCGATCTCGCGCGTTTTGCGCGCGCGCTCGCGAAGGACCACGCCGACGCCGACGATCTCGTGCAGGACACCTACCTGCGGGCGTACCGCGCGCGGGACACCTTCAAGCCGGAGTTCGGTGCCCGCCAGTGGCTGTTTACGATTTGCCGGAACACGTTTCTCCGCGGGCGCGAGCGGGAGAAGTGGATCGTCGGTTCGCTGGACGAGGGCGACCCGGCGGACGAAACCGTCGCCAGTGTGGCGCTGCATCGCGCCGCTCGCGAGGCCGGCCATGAGGACGTGTTCGATCGCCTCGATTTTGGCCCCGCGCTCCAGCGAGCGATGACCCAGCTGGGCGAACCCTACCGCCTCGCGTTCGCGTTGGTGGACCTCGGGGACCTGAGCTACGCGGAGGCCGCGGCCGAGCTCGGCGTACCGCTGGGCACGGTGCGCTCGCGACTCTTTCGGGCGCGGCGCGAACTGCAGCAGCACCTGATCGCCTGCGCCCGCGATGCCGGCCTGGTTCGCGGCAAACACGGTGCCGCCGACAGTAAGGGGGGCGCACCATGAACGCGACGACCGTCCGCTGCGAAGACGTGATCCGCCAAGTCTGGGACTGGCTCGACCGTGAACAGGACCGGGCCCAGTGGGAGGCGATCGAGCGGCATCTCGCCGACTGCACCGGGTGCGCAAGCCATGTCGCCTTCGCGCGGAGCTTCCTGCATCACGCCAAGGATGCGCCGCTGCCGGATGACCTCACTGCGCTTCGCGTGCGGGTGGGCACCGCGCTCACCAAGGCCCGGTCGGGCTGAGCGCCGCGCGCGCGTGGAACGCGCCTGGCCCTACAGTCCGCCGTACCACTCGTAGCCGCGGTCACTCCAATAGCCGCCGTTCGCGGCCGGCAGGAACATCACGCGGGTGAGGTATTTGGTGTTCTTGTAGCCGTACTTCACCGGCGAGTGCACGCGAGCCGGGGCACCGTACGCCGCGGAAAGCGGCGATCCGTCCTTGCCATACACGATGATGGTCTGCGGGTGCATGGCGCTCTCGATGTCCCAGCTCTCGTGGTAGCCATCGTCGAACGACTCGAAGTCCACGAACCGCGAGGCGGGGTCCACCCCGCACGCGGCCGCCAGTGCCGAGACGGGGACACCCGTGAAATCGGCGACCGCCGTCCACCCCTCGACACAGTAGTGGTTGACGCGCTGGGTCTGGCGTTCCAGCCGCATCAGGTCGTCGAGCGAGAACGCCATCGGCCGTGAGACCATGCCGCCCACCTCAAGTCTCCACGCGCCGCGCATCGCCGCGTCCCAGATCGGCACCCGATCGGAAATGAAGTAGCTGGGGAACTTGTCCCCCGCGACGCCCACGCCCGGCGCGACACGATCCCGCGACCGGTGGGAGAACAACGCGCGCTCCAGCGTCTCATTCTTGTGCTGCGCGAACGTGAGCGCGCCCGCGGCCCGTGCCGGCCCGGTGGAATCGCATGCGGTCAACAGCGCGCTGCCGAACGTCGCACCGGCGGCGGCGATCATCTCGCGTCGGTTCATAGCTTCAGGTTGATGAAGGGGCGCGCATTGCGTGCCTCCGGCGAGAGACGCTCGCTCCAGCCCCCCGTCGTCATGGACCGAAGCGCGTAGGGATCAACCGCGAACACCATGAACACGTGTCCGACGGCAATCGCGACCACCGCGACCATGGACACAAAGTGCCAGTAGCGGGCCCACGTGTAGCCGCCGAGCAGGTCCGTGAGACCCGCGAACTGTACCGGCTTCCAGATCGCGATGCCGCTCACGACCGTCAGCAATGCGATCCAGGGCAGCGCGAAGTACGCCGCCTTCTGCAACGCATTGTGCTTGCCTTGGCGCGGATGATCCTTGCGGACGAACGCGTAGTACTTCACCATCTCGACGGAGTCGCGCAGGTCGCCGCGGCGCGGCACGAGGTCGCGCCACTCGCCGTGCAGGTACACCCACGCCATGTAGATCAGCCCGTTCACCACGAGCACCCACATCATGGCGAAATGCCACTGCCGCGCTCCGGCAAGCCAACCGCCGAAGGTCAGCCACGACGGGATCGCCATCCCCTCGAACGGATAGCAGCAGAACGTCTCGCCTTTCCGCGCGAACGCCGGGTACGCATTGAATATCCGGAGACCGCTCCCGACCATCAGCGACAGCGCCACGACATTCACCCAATGGGTGACGCGCACCACCCAGTGGTGGCGCGGCGAACCGGCAGGAGTGCCCTGCGTCATGCCGGGCCTATCCGCGGCGTCGCGCCAAAGTTCCCGGGCCGCTCGCACCCGTGGGTCCTACGGGCGATGCCGACGCACGACCTCGCGCACGCGCTCGATGTCGATCGCTTCAACCCGGCGCCCGTTCCCGCTCACTGACGTCGCCATCAGCAACGAGTTGTACACCGACTCTTCCGTAGCCTCGATTGCCGCCTGGAACAGCGCGGACACGGTTTCGTTCGCCAGTTCAGTCGTCGTATGGCGCGGGGCATCCCAGCGGCGGCGCACCTCGGCAGCCGTCGAGAACGCGATGACGTAATCGCCCGATCCGTTCGAACCGCTCGACCCGGTGCGGGCGATGCCCAGCATCGCGCGCGCCGCGAGCCGCTCGAGGTTGCGGTCCGACAGGGGTGCGTCGGTCGCCACGACGACCATCACCGATCCGTCGCCGCGTTCCGGACTCGTTTCCGATCGGTACGCGTACTGCCCGAGCGCCTTGCCAACCGGCACCCCGTCCATCTGCAGCACGCCCCCGAAGTTCGACTGGACCAGCACCCCGAGCGTGTGCCCGCCGAGCGACGCCGGAAGCCGTCGCGAAGCCGTCCCGATCCCGCCTTTCCAGCCGAAGGCCACGGTGCCCCGCCCCGCCCCGACGCTGCCCTCGGCGACCGGCCCGGACGCGGCACCGTCGAGCGCCGCCCGCACGTGATCCGCCGTGACGGGGCGCGACCGGATGTCGTTGAGTCCGCCGTCGTTCGTTTCGCCCACCACCGGACTGATCGAGCGCACGCGTTCCATGCCCGGCTTCGCCAGCATCCACTCCGCCAGCGCGTCCGCAGCCTTCCAGACGCAGAGGGTGCAGGTGAGCAGGATCGGCGTCTCGAGCTCACCCAGCTCGATCAACTGCGTGCTGCCGACCAGCTTCCCGAAGGCGTTGCCCACGTGCAGCGCGGCCGGTACCCGCGACTGGTACGCATTCTCGGCGTGCGGCACGATCGCCGTCACTCCGGTGCGCACGCGGTCGCCGACGTCCACGGTCGCGTGCCCAACGCGGACACCGGCGACATCGGTAATCGCGTTGTTCGCGCCCGGCGTGAATACACCCGGCGCAATCCCCAGCGCGCGGGCGCGGACACGCGCGGGAGTGGGACCGCCTGCCGGGGCTTCCTGGCCCGCGGCAAACGAGGCGAACGCCGGGAGCGCGATGGCAATGATCGCCGGCGCGATGGCTGGATGAATGCGTCGAGGCATGAACGCTATCTTACCGCCGTGCCGTTACACCCGCTCGTGGGCCATGAATCGCTGCGCCGCCGCTTGGCGGATCAGGCCGGGCGCGATACGCTCCCGGCCAGCATGCTCCTCGCCGGCCCCGCCGGCGTCGGCAAGCAGCGACTCGCGCTCTGGCTTGCCCAACTGCTCCTCTGCGAAACGGCCGTGCGCGATGCCCGCGCCGAACCGTGCGGCACCTGCACGTCGTGCCGCTATGCGCTCGACGCGGCGCACCCGGACCTCATCTGGGTCTTCCCGCGCCCGCGACTTCGGGACGCCTCCGACATTGACGTGGACGACGCGGCGTCCGAGATCGCCGAATCCGCGCGCGAACGCGTCGAGGAAGGCCTCTACGCGCGCCCCGACGGCTCGTCGGCGATCTTCGTGTACGATGCGCGGGTGCTCGTGAACCGCGCGGCGAAGAAGCCGGCCCTGGGCTCCCGGAAAGTCTTCGTCATCGGGGACGCCGAACGCATGGTGCCCCAGGCGTCCAGCGCCGAGGCGGCGAACGCCGTGCTGAAGATGCTCGAGGAGCCTTCGCCCGGAACGACCATCATCCTCACATCCAGCGAGCCCGGCGCGCTGCTGCCCACCATTCGCTCGCGCGTCGTGACGATTCGCGTGCCCGCGCTGCCGCAGGCCGCGATGCGCGAGTTCCTTGCCCTGCCGGTGGCCGAAGCCGTGGCCAAGCGCGCATCCGCCGAGCTCGCGGCCGCAGGGTCACCTGGCGCGCTCGCGGCGTTGGCTGACGCGAAGGCCGGTGCCGGTTCGGGCGCGGGTGCGACGGCGAGTGCGCTGTTCGAGGCTGCGCGGGGCGGCGAGCGGATGCTGTTTCGGGCTGCGTACCTCCAAGGCAGCACGGGCGCACGCGGCGGATTCTCCGATGCGCTCGATGCACTGACCGCATTGCTGCACCGCGAAGTGGCAGCGGCAACCGCGCGTGGCGACGACCACGCCGCGCGAAACGCAGCGCGCGCCGTGGTCTGTGTCGAGGAGGCGAAGCGCGAAGCCGAACAAAACGCCGCGCCGCAGCTGGTCGCGTGGACGCTCCTGCGGCGGATCTCCCCGCTGCTGGCGGCCTGAGATCGTGCCGCCGCGCAAACGCCGGAAGCACTCCCCCCTCTCGCATGTCAATGCGAGAGGCAGCGCGCACATGGTGGATGTCGGAGCGAAGCGTGCCACCGAGCGGCGCGCCGTTGCCAGCGGCGAGATCCGCATGTCGGCGGCTGCGTGGACTGCCGTCCGGTCGAACACATCGAAGAAGGGCGACGTGCTGGCCGTGGCCCGCCTCGCGGGGATCCAGGCCGCGAAGCGCACGGCGGAGCTCATCCCGCTGTGCCACCCGCTGGCGCTCACGCACGTCGGAGTGGACCTCGCGCTCACCGCTCGCCCCCGTGGAGTTCGCGTGACGGCAACAGTTGCGACCGTCGGTCCCACGGGGGTCGAGATGGAAGCGCTGACCGCCGCCACCGTTGCGCTCTTGACCGTGTACGACATGGTGAAGAGCGCCGACAAGGCGATGCGGATCGAAGCTGTTCGCCTGCGCGAGAAGTCCGGCGGTCGCAGCGGGCACTACAAGGCGCGATAGCCGCGCCGGGGGCCTGCCGACTGACCGCAGGTCGACTACAACCGCCCGACTAAGGCCGTTTCGTGCTCGGCGCCTTCGCTGGCGCCTTGGCTGGCGCCTTGGCTGGCGCCTTGGCTGGCGCCTTCGCCGACGCCCTCGGGGCCTGCCGGACGCTGCGCCGCGGATAGCGTTCGATCGCTGGATTGGGCACGTCCTTCGCTGCTGCGACCACAGCAGCGCTCGGCACCAGGATCGCCTGCCCTGCCACGAGGTTGCCGCTCTTCAGCCGTGAGACTCGCGGGTTGTACCAGCCCAGCTTCTTCGACGTGAGCTTGTACTTCCGCGCGATGGACACCATGGACTCACCCTTCTTGGACACGACGCGCGTCACGGACACGCGCTCCGAGGAGTCGAGCGCCGCATAGCGCTCACTGAACCCTTCGGCGGTGCCGACCGGTACCCGCAGCCACATGGAGTCGCCGAGCGGCACCATGCCGCGCAGGATGCCGTTGTTGAGCTCGCGGATCTCGTCCACCAGCGCGCCACTTGCGGCGGCCGCAGCGGCGAGCGGCGCACCACCCGGAGCCAAGACCGAGTCGAACGCCAGCGGCGCGATCGAATCCACGCGCAACTCGTAGCGCTCGGGTTGCTTCGCAACCAGCGCAGCGGCGATGATCTTCGGGACGTAGTCGCGCGTCTCAGCGCGGAGATACCGCGTGTCGGAGAGGGCGAAGAACCGGTTCTCGCCCACCGCGGTATCCACCCGCGAGGCAAAGCGTGCGAGGCCGCGCCCAACGCGCCCGGAGCCACCGTTGTACGCGGCCGCCGCCAGGAACGGCGACCCGCCGAACTCATCGTGCAGCGACGCCAGGAGGCGCGCCGCGCCTTCCGTGGAACGGATGGGATCGCGCCGCTCATCCACCCACCAGTCCACCCGAAGCCCGACACCCTTGGCCGTCCGCGTCATGAACTGCCACATCCCGACGGCGGCCGCCTTCGAATACGCGTCCGGGTTGTACCAGCTCTCGACCATGGCGAGATACGTCAGGTCCTGCGCGAGCCCCGCATCGCGCAGTCGCTCGCTGATCATCGGCGCGTAGCGGGTCTGCCGGTTGAGCGCGACCTGGAACGCGCTGCGCACCCGCCCGGTGAACAGCCCGACGAAGTGCGTCACCCGTGCCCGGGACGCATTTGATTCGATCTCGAGATCCCAGGACGCCGGCGTCGCGGCCAGCATCGAGTCCGGCGCCGCAAGCGAATCGTCAGCCGTGCCGCCCGGTCTCACGGGCGGCGGGGCCTGGGCGTGCGTGCGACCGGGCACCCCAAGAACCGCCATCGCGAGCACCCATGCGACCAGGCCGCTGCGTAACACACGTGCACCACGCGTCCGATATCCGGAGCCGGTCCGTGCGCGCCACAGGCGGGGGCTGGAGAGGAGCATCCCGAAAGTTTGGCGTGAAGCCCGCCACATGCCAGTCCCGGCGGGGTTTTGGTACGTTCGCGGGCGCGCCCTACGGGCGGGCCGTGGCCACGACCTCGCGATAGTCGGTGAGCAGCTGGTCGAACACCGCTTCCCACGTCATGCGCGCGGCGAGCGCGCGCGAACGCGAGACGAGACCCGCGCGCAGCGGCGCATCGTGGACCAGCAGGCCGATCGCCTCGGCCAGCGACGTCGCGTCACCGCCACGGAAGAGCTGGGCCGTCTCGGCCGTGGCGTACTCAGTCGTCGCACCCACGTCAGGCGCCACGACAGCCAATCCGCTCGCCATCGCCTCGAGCACGACATTGCCGAACGTCTCAGTCACCGACGGGAACGCGAAGAGATCGGCGGACGCATAGGCCTCGGACAACGCGCGGCCCGTCAGCCGCCCCATGAAGCACGTGCCCTCGGGTGCGGCCGCCCGGAACTCGGCTTCCGCCGGGCCATCGCCGACGACGGCGAAACGAACCCCAGGCGACGCGGCGGCCAGTCGCCAGGCGCGCGCCAGGACGTCAATGCCCTTCTCGCGGGCAAGCCGCCCGACGTAGAGCACGACCACGTCGCGCTCGTGCCGCGCCCCGAGTCGTGCGCGCATCGCCGCGCTCCGAAATGACGAGTCGAACAGCGACGGATCCACGCCCCGCGTCCACACGCGAAGGTTGTGGAATCGCAGTGCTGCCAGCTCACGCGCCACGACAGCCGATGGCGCGAAGGTTCGCGCCCCCATGTTGTGGATGCCGCGAAAGAGCGGCCAGAACACCGGCCCCAGGGCGCCGAGCCGATAGAACTCGAGGTAGGCCCGGAAATGCGTGTGATACGACGAGACCAGCGGCACGCCTGCCGCGCGTGCAGCGAACATGCCGGCGAGCCCGACCCCGAACTCCGTCGCCGCGTGCACGAGTGTCGGCCGCCATTCGTCAATCACGGCCGCCGCGCGGTTCACCATCAGCGGCGCGACCCGCAGCTGTGGATACGCCCAGAACGGGACGCTTGGCCAGCGCTCGACTCCGACCGCCGCGCCGTCCGCGTCATGTACGCCACGCGCGTCGCGCGCGTCGCGGGCGTCCGGGTCCGCAACGGTCACGACCCGCACGGCCCCGCCGCGCGCGGCGATCGTGCGGGCGAGCCGTTCGAGCGTGCGCGCCACGCCGTTCATCTGCGGCGTGTACGTGTCGGTGAACAGCGCGAGCCGCAACCCGTCGGCGCGGACGGGACCTACCACGCGGCGCGGACGATGATCCCGGTCAGGATCGCGATCAACTGCCCGGCGATCACGTCCCCGGGAAAGTGCACGCCGAGGCGCACGCGGGAGAACCCGACGAGAACCGCAGCCATCAGCAGCGGCGCCGCGAGGGACGGAAACGTCGCGCCGTAGCCGAACGCCACCGCCATCGAGGCCGCCGAGTGACCGGATGGGAACGAGTAGCGATCCGGGATTCGCACATGCGCGGTGGTGTCGGCCACTTCGTGCGGGCGCCCGCGCACCACGTTGCGCTTGACGAGTTGCACGAGGGCATGCGACATCCCGAGGATCCACCCGGTCTGCATGGCCGCGAGCTTGAACGCGCCGGTCGCCACGACGAACGGAACCAGCGCGATCAGGAAGCTCCCCGTCACGCCACCGGCGTGTGTGATCGCCACCCAGGCAGCCCGTGTGAGCGCCGGCGCGTCCCCGTGCAGGACGAGGCGCGCGAACAGCGCCCGATCCTGCCGGTCGAGGATTTCCACCAGTGCGCCACGCATGCCCGGCAATTTATCGCACGCCCTCCGGTGAATCCCGGCGCCGCGCCTTGCGTAGGATCCAGCACGGCGACAGCGTTCGACGCGCCGCCCCACAACCGTACGAGGTGACCTGTGACCGACCCCGCCCTGATGCCGCCCGCGCCCACCAAGGCCGACGAGCCCGGCGTCATTGACGATCTCGTGGACATCTTCACGACCCCGGCCAAGGTCTTTGCGAGGCGGGCCAAGGGCGGCGGCGGCGCGGTGTTCTTCGCGGTGGCGTTGCTGCTCGGCGGCGTGCTCTTCATGGGCAAGAACGTGATGGAGCCGATCATGGAGGCGCAAATGCGGAAGGGCATGGCCGCCGCAGCCGCCGGGGGCGGCCCCGCACCCACGGCAGAGCAACTCGAGGCCGGCATGAACTTTCAGCGCAAGCTGATGCCGTTCATCCTGATACTCGGCGCGCCGCTCGCGCTCTGCGGCGTCGGAGTCCTCGTGTGGGTCGGTGCGAAGTCATTCGGCGCGGAAATCACGTTCGGGACAAGCATGGTGATCGCCGCCTTGGCCTACATACCGCGAATAATTGGCGGCGTGATTACCACCGTGCAGGGCCTGATGATGAGCGACGTCAGCACACTGACCGACCCTTCGCAGGTGAGCGTCAGTCCGGCCCGGTTCCTCGACGTCGCGACCGCGAGTCCGTATGTGCTCGCGATCCTCACGCGGTTCGACGTCTTCACCATCTGGGTGACCGTGCTGATCGGCATTGCCTACTTCGCGGCCGGCAAGGTCACTAAGGAGAAGGCGATCGCCGGCGCGTCGCTCGTGTGGCTGATCGGCACACTGTGGGTGCTGTGGGGTGCGTCGCGGGTGGCGTAGCGATTGCCGTAGCGCGAAGGCGCAGTGACCCGGGTGGGGATCGAACCCACGACCTACGGCTTAAAAGGCCGCTGCTCTACCAACTGAGCTACCGGGTCGTTCACTCGCACTCAACCAACCGGGGGAAAGTTATCGCCCCGGCCAAGCCGTTTCTGGAACCGCACGCCACGGCCGGCCATGGGTTCATCCATGCCTGCTCTCCCCTCTCGCCGGCCCAACTGGTGGCGCCCCTCGGTCCCGTGGCCGATAATTCACCGCTCCCATGGCGCTCTCGGTCACGTGTTCCGGTTGTGGATCGGCGGTCCCCGCCGGTGACCGGTTTTGTGGATCCTGCGGAAACCCGATCACGGGCTCCGCGATCCTGAGCGGCGAGGGTGCGGCAGCGTTCGATCCATGGATCGAACTCCTGCAGAAGCTCCGCCAGGCGACCCTCGGCGAATACGAAATCAAGGGCGAGCTCGGGCGCGGCGGCATGGCGGCCGTGTTCCTCGCGCACGACCTGCACCTGAATCGCAAGGTCGCCATCAAGGTCATGCTCCCGGGGCTCGTGTACAGCGAACGCATGTGGGAGCGCTTCCTGGCCGAGGCGCGGACGGCCGCGAAACTCGACCACCCGAACATCATCTATATCCATTCGGTGAAGGAGAAGGACCGCTTCCTCTACTTCGTGATGAAGTACGTGGATGGCCGGCCGCTCGATGACCTCCTGAACCGCCCCGAGCCGATGCCCATCGCGGCGTCGCAGGTGATCCTTGTGGAGATGGCGCGCGCACTCGACTACGCGCATCGCGAGGGAAGCGTCCACCGCGACATCAAGCCGGCGAACATCATGCTCGACCAGAAGGGCAACGCGATCGTGATGGATTTCGGTATCGCGCGCGTGCAGGACTCGGCGCATTTCACGCAGACCGGCGCGACGATCGGGACGCCCGCGTACATGAGCCCGGAGCAGTGCCACGGGCACAACGTCACGGCCGCCAGCGACCAGTACTCGCTCGGCATCGTGGCCTATGAAATGCTGACCGGCAAGCCGCCGTTTTCGGGTTCACCGATCGAGCTCCAGCTCGCGCATATCCAGGACAAGCCCAAACCGATTCGCGAGATCCGCAAGGACGTCCCGCGCGAACTGGCGGACGCCGTGATGAAGGCGCTCGAGAAGGACGTGGCCAAGCGGCACGCGTCGCTCAGCGATCTCGTGCGCGCATTCTCCGTCGGTGCCGATACCAACGATCCGGCCATCCGCGATGTGATCATCGCGCGGGTGAAGAGCGGCCCGCCGCGAAGGCACTCGACCTCTCCCACGCCGGCAAGCCCGCCACCGGGGACACTCGCGGCCGCTCAACTCGCCAATGGCGCGAAGGCCTCGGGCAACGATACGGTTCACTCCGCCGAGACGGCCGCGGTTCCCTCGTACGGCGGCGACGACGTGCGTTCGCGGCCCACGGCGGCGGTCACGTCGGGCCCCCAGGAAGCCGCGACGCTCGTCGCGCCGGCCAGCGATGGGCACGCGGGAACCACACGAGAATCCGGCGCCGTACCCGAGGACTCCAACGGCCAACGAAGCAAGTCGCGGCTCCCGCTCATTGCCGGCGGCGTGGCCGTGCTCGGGATCGCAGGGTTCCTGCTCACGCGCGATTCCAATCCGCCTCCGCCGACTGCACCGGCGCCGGACACGTCGGCCGCGGTCGCCCCTGCCCCGACGCTCGGCGACGCGCTGAGCGACTCCGTCGCCGTCGGCCACGGGCCCGATGCCGCAGTGCAGGTGCGGGGTCGCGCGCCGAAGACGGTTGCCGCTGACGCAGTCGCCATCCTGACGCCGGCGCTGAGCCGCGTGATGACGGTTGGCGACACGGTGCCCGCGCGCCTGGTCGCGCTCGATGATGCCGGCGAACGCGTGACATCGCCACAGATCGTATGGACCACGTCCAACGCGAGCGTCGTCAAGTTTGCCGGCCCCGGGCTACTCGTGGAAGTGAAGGAGGGTAGCGCGACAATCACGGTCACTGCGGGCGGCACCACCGGGACGCTCGCCGTCACGGTGGGCGCACGGCGCGCGGCGCGGAATTCCGGCGGCAGCGCCGCCGGAGGCGCTACAGGAGCCGGGCAACGCAAACGCCCGTAGCGACCGGCGGGTGGGAACGTGAAGAGCGTCGCTGGCGCCTGATCACGGGCGCGGCGCTGGTGCTCTTCGCCGCATTCCGGCTGCCTGAGCTCACCCGCTACGCCCTGTGGTACGACGAGGTCTTTTCGCTGACGCTGGCGCAGATGCCGCTCGGCGAACTGTTGAGCGCGGCGATTGAGGACCTGACGAATCCCCCGCTGTTCTACATCCTCCTGAAAGGGTGGATCGCGATCGGCGGAGAGTCGGTGGCCTGGATGCGGCTGCTGCCCTGCGTGCTGGGGATCATCGTGGCCGTACCGCTGGTTTCGCTCGCACGGCGCTGGATTGGCATCCGCGGCGCGGCTGTCGCCGCGGCGATCGGCGCAGCGAGCCCGCTGGCCGTCTTCCTGACGAACGAACTTCGCGGATACTCGCTGTTCCTCCTGGCCGGCGCCGCCGCGGTGGTAGCCCACACACGAGTCGTTGACACGCTGGGCTGGGAGGCGGAACTCGAGGAGGAGGGTGGTGCGCCGTCGCAGCTGGGCCGCGTACCGGAGGAGCGGCTCCGCCGGATCGTGCTCGCCGGAATCGCGATGACCCTGCTCGTGTATTCGCACTACTTCGGTTGGCTGCTCGTTGCGGCGCTGCTCGCCACAACGGCGCTGTGGCATCGAGGGGCGCTGCCTTGGGTCGCAAAGTCCGTCGCGATTGCTGCGGTCGCCTTCGCCCCGTGGGCCATCGCCGTCGGCGTTCATGCCGCCGGGGCTGCCGCGCCCCTGCAAAACGTCGCCTGGATTGCCCAGGTCACCTGGAGTGACGTGCCGAGGTTCTTCGACGCGCTCGTCGCCCGGGTGATCACTTTGCCACTCGCCCCGCTGGGCCTCGCCGTGCTGGGCGTTGCCGGCATCGGGGTGTACTCAGGACTGCGGCAGCGCACTCTTGGCGGCGACCAGGTCGGGCGGTTGATCACACTGGCGATGCTGCCGGTCGCCGTGGCCCTCGTGGTCAGCGTTGTCGGTGGACCGCAGCTGTTTGTGCCCCGGTACCTGCTCGTCGTCGCCGTCCCGTATTGGCTCCTCGTTGCGGCCGGCGCGGCCGCGTGGCGCCCGTTCGCCG
>Ga0194132_10007899_pt1 | contig 15552 bp, 10 predicted proteins | sample TA2KigOf80mmetaG_FD_148612 | JGI IMG/M metagenome (GOLD analysis project Ga0194132, IMG submission 148612) | Freshwater microbial communities from Lake Tanganyika, Tanzania - TA2015054 Kigoma Offshore 80m | ecosystem: Environmental > Aquatic > Freshwater > Lake | place: Tanzania: Lake...
GCGCCGACTTGGACAGCAAGAAGATGTATTCGTGCGCCTTCGTGCAGCGGTCGGTCACGCTCTCCGGCATCGGGTTCGGCTTGTGCCAGATGATGTCCTGCCGCAGATACCAGCCGTCCGCTTGCAGAGCGAAGGCGACGCGCCACGGGATGCCAACGAGGTCTTTGGGTTTGAGGTCGCTGGGTTTGCTTGGGGCGGACGTTCCCGCGTTGTAGCTGTCCCCAAGATTCAGCCACAGCGTCCCGTCATCCCGCAGCACGCGCCGCACTTCCCTGAACACGGCCACCATCTCGGCAATGTAGTCTTCCAGCGTCTGCTCCAGCCCGATCTGCCCGGCGTGATGGTAATCACGCAAGCCCCAATACGGAGGACTCGTAATGCAGCAATGAACCGACCTAGCTGGTAACTCTCTGAGCACCTCACGGCAATCGCCAACGTGGATCGTCACGCCGTCGCGGTCAAAAAACGGATCAATACCACTCATAAATGCACGACTCCCCTCGTGACGAACCTTCGATAACCGATCAACGCCTTCACTTCCGGCGTTGCATTCAACAACAAAACTCTTCTGCCAGATTCCACCGTGTCGAGCAGCGCACCAAAAAAACCGCCTGGCAGTGATAACACGCCGGAGAGGTCTACTCGAAACTGTTTAGTTTCGGGGAACCGCTTAATCAGGACGCTGAAATAAACCGCTTCACCATGATCGAGAATCTGTAGACCGGGATAACTAACGCGAATTTCCTTGCCACGAACTTGGTACTTTGTCCTGCTGCTACTCGACTCGTGTTCTGTGTCCTCCATTTGCGACTCTCCAAATCAGCGAGCACCGCTTTGACCGCCAGAGAAGCCGCATTCACGGCACGAAAAACACCACACGCCATCGGCGTATTTTTCAATGAGTCGATCCCCGCAGATTGGGCAGGCTCGCTCGTGCCGCTCAGTTTGTGGCGAGTTTGCTTGCCTTGGCCTTTCGTCGTGAACTACGAATAGGTCGCCGTCATAGCTGCGATTCGTTGAAATGAGCGACTTCACGAATTTCGGATCGAGTCGGCAAAATACGAGTTCGCGAGTATCGAGCGCCAGTCGATGAGGGCCGTTGCTAACACAAACGAACGGCAAGCTGATGGCCACAATTCGCAGCGGCATCCCGCTAACTCGCGATTCTCGGTGGCGTCGGAAAATCCAAGGTTCGTTGCTCTCAATTTGTTCGAGAGCCATCAAATCTTTTTCGATTGCGACCCACATTCCGACAGACAGGTCATCAGTTTTTAGCGGCATATCACACCTTCTCGTTTAGCAGGGCGTGCGTTCTCGCGTCCATTTTCCGGCGGCTATCGTATCGCGTCTTGTGCCACCAAAATCGTTCGAGCAACCAAAACGTGATCTGCTCCGCCGCCTCGCGACCGGGACACCAAAACCACCGAACCGTGGGATACCTCATCGACCACGACAACCATGTTCGAGCCACCGCACTCGGCGAGGCTCCGTGGCCTGGATGCGTATTAACGAATTCACTCCATTCGTGCTCCACAACAATCGCCGCGAACTCGCACATCGCGTCGAGGTTGGCGATTTCCGCCTCGAAATTCTCGCGGCGCTGTGCCAGCGAACTCGGCAGGTCGTCACCCTTGCGTTCCACGGCTACGTCTTTCTCGAACCCCGCAATCGTGTAATCCGCAAGCCCCCGCGTGTAAAGCGGCTCGCGTCGCGTTGGCACGTTCACGCTATTCCCCTCGGCGTCGGTGATCGACTCGAACGTAAACGGGAAAGTCTCGTTCGTGTCTATCAGAATCGTGAACGGACACGTTCCGCTGCGTTCTGTCGGCTGGTCATCGCCTTCCGCCGGCCCGCCGAGGTGCTCTAGCCAATACTCCGGCGGGTTATCGCGGCTGAGACGTAGTCCACGATGAGCGAGGTACAGCCTCAATCGGTCGAGCGTTTTGCGTCCCACATCGGGAATCACGAGCACATCCGCCGCCGTTAGCGACTGCCAGTCGCCATCAGAGACGAGGCCATAGAACTCCGAAACCTTCCGTAGTTTCGCAGGGAGACTCATCGCGTAATCGACCTCCCGCAACGAAGACAAATCGACTCGACAATGTTTTTGCGCCCAACCATCCGCACCAGCACACAGCGATGCAGGGCGTATTCTCTGCACCTTCGGCATTTCGCCCGGATCGTGATTGGGGCTTGGTTCACCTTCATCAGACCGTCTCCGTCAGTCTTTCGAGCAATCCAGATTTGCGTGCCTTGTCAGCCAAGATGCTTTCCACCAAAAACGTCTTTCGGCCCGCGAGTCCATCGCGGCGACACGCAGCTTGGGCGGCAGTCATTTTTCCGATGCAAAATGTTGCCCTCGAAGCGCGAGAAATGGCCGTGTAAATCCAGTTTCGGGTCATCACGTTGCTTGCCCGCGACGACGGGTCGATGATCGCGACGACATACGGCCACGCCGATCCCTGCGATTTATGAACGCTCAGAACATAGCCTAAGTCCCAATCACCGACGGCACCTTTCGATTCAACGTCATCGCTGACGCCGACTTCATCTTCGCGAACAGGCTGGTACGGCACCGTAACCTCACGCGCCGGATCGAATAACCGCACGATCATCTTCGCTGGCTCGATTTCAAGGATTTCGCCTAACTCGCCATTCGCAACATAGACCTCGTTGTCATCGCCGCTCACCCGCAATGTCTGCCCGTCTTCCATTTGGTAAACGCGGTCGTCGCCAACTTCGTAGCACTTGCGCCCAGAGAGAGAGGCCGCGAAACCCGGAGTGAGCCAGTACCCGCCATTCTTCAAACAGACGATCTTGTCGCCGACGCGGAACGGATTGCCCTGATGCTTTTTGCCATGCGGATTCAGCAAGTCTTGAAGTTTCGGATTGAGCAATTGGCGACTAACGGGGGTGTTGTTATTGCAGGCCGTCAAAACCTGAACGTCCCAGATCGGATCGCACTCACCGCCTCGTTCAATCTGCTGCACAAGATTCAGAACAGAGACTTGCAAGTCATCTTCTTTGCACTCAATCCACGGAAGATTTTCCCCTTCCGCTTCGTTGTACGAGTCAGATGGCCTGAACTGATTCGTGTCTCGAATCTCTGCACACGCCCGAACTATACGGCCAGAATTGCGATGGATTTCAGTAAGTGAGCCGGTTGGAACGACGGACTGAAGATTAACGAACGGAAGACCGTGGCCTACCGGGCTAAGTTGATTCCCGTCGCCGGTCAGTAGAATGTGAGTGTCCTCTGAGCACGCTCGCAGCAGCGACGCCATCAATCCCGTGTCTATCATACTACTTTCGTCAATGATGATAAACCTGTATGGCATTGGTTGTTGTTCACCATAATAGAATGACCAGCCTTCTTCTTCGCCTTTTGCGACGATTAGCAGCCTGTGGATTGTCGTTGCCGCAATCGAGACGCCAGCCGCGACCATTGCCTGCGTTGCTCGCACTGCCGCTTTCCCTGTTGGACAAGCGATGGCAACGCAATCTTCACCGTAAAACCACAACAGCCACTTAACCAATGCCGCTATCGTGAACGTCTTGCCAACGCCTGGAGACCCGCGAAGAATTCCAATTCGACGCTGTAATGAATTTCGCAACTGCTCAAACTGGTGGTCGGTTAATTTCTCGAATCCATCAGACTTATCGTTTAGCTCCGGCCACCCAAGATCGTCGCGGGCGAGTAGATCATTAACCGCTTGAGCGACTTCGACTTCGCTATCAGCGTGCGACTTAACAGCGATCCATTCGCCATTGCTAGTTCGCGACTCCAAATAACCCTTGCCCTTTGCCCAGCTAATCGCGTTGTCGGGCTTCGCTAAGGTGTTCGAGACGTTCTGGCGAACCGCCATTTCAGCGACATTACGTGGAACCCATGTTGACCCCGTTCGGTCGGTTCTCACTGCGTAGTCGGCACATCGCCCTTGCCGCTCAATCAAGGCCAATGCCTGCTGGTATTCTTCTGTCGTTTTGCACCGCTTTCTGGCGATGTCGCAATACATTTTGTCGGCACCTTTGAATCCGATGCCAGGAAGACACATCAGCGAATACGGGTTCTGCTTAACGGTAGTTGCTGCCGTGACGCCCATTGCTTTGATGCAACGGTCTGGCGTTTTCTTTGGGAACCCCCTGCCATCAAGCAGGCCGATTAGCTCGACTTTCGTAGCCCTGATCGACTCTGAGGCTCTGAGAACAAGCGAGGCCACCATCGCCTTCTCGGCGTCCCAGCGAGTCCCAAACCTTTTTATGGCTTCTGCGGCCTTGGCTGGGGCGTCGATCACGGCACTTATCGCGTCGGCTCCGAATGTCTCAACCAACGCCAACGCCACCTGCTCAGTAATCGACCCTTTTTGTGGGCCGTGACACTGCTTCAAGTACGCCACTATCGACTCATCGTCGGCCGGTTTTTCAGGCGTGAAGCTGTTGAAGTTGAACTGCTCGCCGTACCTTGGATGAACGTGGACGTGCCCGTAGAAGCGGAACATCATCCCAGACTGAAGCTCACCTTCAGGTGCGTAGCCTCGAACAGTGTGCTCGTCCTTCCCGGCCCTTATTTTGCCGATAATGCAGCGACGTTCGCCTTCTCCGAAAACGGCTTTCTCGCCAAGAAACCGGCCTGTGAGTTCACGGTTGCGCACGGTCGGCCTCTTTTCGTATGGCGTCTCGCTTTTTCAACTCGTCGCGAACGATGAAAATGCTTGCTGGTGCGTCGATCCGCAGTCGCACTTTATTCTGGCCGATTTTATGAATTATGACCTGCGCGTCTCCGATCCAAACAGATTCTTTGTGGCTCAGTTCTAACGCCAATCCCATAATGCACTCCTTTGCAGTTAATTTAAGTTTCCAATGGCCACCCCCGGAGTCGAACCGGGTTTGGGTTGTGCCGCTTGCGAGCGGGTCTGCTCTTGCGGCTGTGTGGGCTTCCGATCCCGCGCGATGGCCGTTGGTCGCTTGTGGCGATCTGTTTCAAATGCACGAGACGGCGACCGCGCCCCGTGTTTCGGGCCTAGCTGCTATGACTCAGCTAGGCGGCTCACCACTACACCGAGGAACTACATTCTACACCTTACCGGCGAACGGATTCGATGCCTTTTTCGAGCTGGCTTTTGATGGGGCCGGAGAATCTTTCTTGAGCGGCTCCCACTCACCAATCAAGTACCCGTTCTGGTTAATCAGCGGAACGTGCCTTGGCCATTCAGAAACACGCGGGTCTTTGCAGTGATAAAAAGCGAAACCGCCCTCGCCGACGTTCGTGTATTCCTTTTCGTCTCTGCCTTTTCGCTTCACGATTTCGATCATAATCGGGCGACCCTGAAGTCCCGTTGTGAAATCCAAATCAATCTCACCAGAGCCGTTGCGGGCGTCTTCCGCTTCGCGCGGAGTGAGCATTCCTGACGCAATCGCGATCTTCATCAGCCGAGCAGCGCACTGATCTTCTTCGCGACTTCCATCATCCGTGAATATGATCTCTTTGTGCTCCTTGCCAACGCCTTCCGGGTCGGTCCAGGCGACGATCTCAAGAGTCAGTTCGTGGCCAGGGTTCTTACCCTTGGTAAACCCGAACTCTTTGAACTCCTTCGCGATGACCATCCCACGTCCCGGCGGAATGTCCTTGAATGCCGTGTTCTTCAGTGAGTCCATGTTGCCGCTGACTCGCGACAGATTGAGGTTCAGTCCCATTTCAGTTTCTCCTTGAGTTTTTCGAGGCACGCCTTGATTACGGCGTCAGCCTCGTCTTTCGTATGAATCCACGTCGGGGGATAGCCCAACGCTTGAAATCCAATGCTCCACACGAAGCTCGGACCTAGCATTTCTACGGTAGCCATTAGCATCCAGTGCCATTGCCAGTGAATGCACGCTCGGTCTGTTTCCTCAGAAAGCGTCATTGGGCACATCTCCCAAAACCACTGTTTTTGGCCTACGGGAATCACGAGTTAGCCTTGTCTACGGCTTCTGTGTACCGAAGCACCAACTTATCGGCCTGCGTGAAAGTCATCTTCGTGGGATCATCCACGCTTGCCGCCTTACAGACCTTGTCGCGGACTTCTTCGATGGACATGCCCAGCTTTTCTCCGAGAAGAACGATCTTCTGAAGCTGTTCCATCGTGCATGGTTCATCGCTCTCTTGGAAAATTTCAGCCGCTTTCACTTCAATCTGGGCGACCTCGAACGGTACATCGGGAATTGGGTCGGCAGTGTTTGCTGCGGCGACAGTCGGAGTTTCCTCTGTTTTCCTTGGCCTGCCACGCTTCGCCGGCTGCGCTGGCACCGCCTCAACTTCGATAACTGGCTCGGTCTCCATCGCCTTTAGTTCAGCGCGGCGAGCTTCGAGCTTCGCCTTCTTTTCTTCAGCGGTTTCAGTCGCCGGCAACGACTCTTCAATCTCTTCCGGCAGGTACGTCCCGCTAACCAATTCCGGGGCGATGATCCGCAACGCCTTCGATGTCAGGCGAGCACGCAGCATAGGGCCGCGAGACCTGAACCAGTTGCCATCGGGGTCTTCGAGCCGCTTCTTACCAATCAAGCGTTCCGCCTCGACGAGCGTGAAAACGATCTCCATTTCGTCTCCGCCGTAAGAGAACCTGGCACGGGCTTCTTTGCCGTCATCGCCGACGTTGAGCCACACCACTTTCCCACCAGCCGAGCGGAACTTCGCGAGCATCGCATCAGCACGCATAGACGGCCTACCCTGGATGATATGGTAGGTCTGAACGAACTCCATCGGAGTGATGCGTTCGGCCATGCACGTCATCGCCAACACGATCCCGTCGCCGGGAGTTTTAACCCCCATAATCTGTGACTGCGTGAACATCTTCGCGAGTTCACTCAGCGTGTTCATCGTCTCCGATGACGCCTGTAGGGCACGGTAAAGCTCCGTAGCCCCATCTCGGTCTCGTACCACTAAACCTTTCTGTTCGGACATATTTGACCCTTTTCAAAAACCACAACCAAGTTTCCCCAGCAAACCACTTGCCAGGACGATAGCATTACTCTGCAAACACTTCTTGCAGTTTCCACATTAGATCACGCTCGACGCTCACGTCAGAGCGGACATATTCTGCGACTTCTTTCATCTTCCCCGCCTGAACCAAATCAAACACCTTCGATCCATCCATGTCACCAGCGGGAACTTTGATTTGCAAAGCGGCGCAAACCTCTTTCAGTTTCATCGCTGAACTGTTCGGAAACATCAGCGTCATCAAGTCTAATGCCTGATGGTTTCCGTATTTCTTGCGGACCAACTTACACGTCGGTGTCACACCTAGAAGGATTGATCGAATCCCGACCAAAGCATCGTCAAATCCCGTAATGTTGTACCCGGCGCGGCGACGACCAGTAGCGACCAGAGACCAGAACTTCTCGCAGATCGCCCGTTCTTCGTCGGAGTTCGTTGCGGTCATCGACTCAACGGGGCTATTCCCCAGCGACCAACCGAACGCGACGATCTTCGCTTTCAGCGGATTGACCGAGCACTCTTTTTTCCATTCCTCGAATGCACTGGTCGCCTTCGATTTACACGCCTCAATTTCCTCAAGCACGCCTTTTCTCGGCTTTTCCGACTTCTTTTCAAAGTCAATCAAGGCATCGTATTGCTCCGCAGAGAGCGGGTTAGCCGCCAAGTATTTGGCGACATCTGGCACCGTTTTGCAGACGGCAAAGAGGTTATTGGCGTCCAATTTTGGAACGGACGTCGCCGTCGGGTCGAACTTCGGTCGCGGAAAGCGGCTCTCATCAGGCACCGTCTCAAAATCGTAGACCATCACCGCATTCGCGGGAGGCGGCTTCTGTGGAGCAACAGGTGCCGATAGCTTCGCCGTAAGAGCCTCAAATGGATTGTTCATGTTCTCCCCTAAAGTTTAGAAATGTCGAACGGAATGCCGTATCTGCGAGCAAACGCTTTCGCGTCAGCAACGCGAATTCGCAGCCGCCTCTGCCCTGGAATGATGCTGGCCTTCATCAATCCATCGCGGCACCATTGATAGACCGCGCGGCCCGAAAACCCCATCGCATTTCCGATTGAGGTCGTTGAATGCGATAAGGCACCGTTCGGCCTGCATCGTGCAGTTTTTGGCATCCTGCTAGTCCATTTTCCGAACGGTGCGAACATCCTTGTTTGTGGAAATGGCGGGCCGGGGTGTCGCACCCCGCATCGTGTGGTTATGAGCCACTCGTGAACACTGGCTCGCCCGCGTCAGGAGGCGAAACAATAGCCGACAAAATCAACCTGTCAACTTCCGAATGCTTCCGAATAATTCCGAATCGAAAAATACTTTTTCGATCACGTCGCGGCTACTGCGACTCCCATTTCTTGTACGCACGCTGCAATCTTTCGTCGTCGATATTTTCTGGCTTCTTGGCTGGAAGCCGCCTTTTCGCGGAGATGTACGACGACGAACCGTAGGCGTCGGGTTTTGGAAGTTTCCCCTCCTTCGCTTTCCACGCTGCCCGCAGGATGCCGACTTGGTCGTACCAGTCTGGGAATCTCTCATTGAGAACTTTGCGGGCTGATTGCGTGACAACATCATCCCTGTCGTCCTTCGTGGCTTTTACTCTTTTCCCATCAACCATCCGCCATTCTTTCGTTGTGTCTTCTGTGGCGAGCTGGCGAGCGGCATCCATCGCGAGAGTTCTCAATTCTTTTGTTTTGTCGGTCTCGTCTCGCTGCGTGTTGAATCCAATGGTCCCTGGTGCGGCCTGCGCGATTCCTCGCAGCACCCCGTAATCACCAATTGACTCAACGAATGACTTCACAAGCAGGTTCGGGATGTAGTTGTCTTTGGCAAACTGCGACCACGAGAACGGCATCCCTCGCGGGTTCTCCCCAGAAAGCCATTCAAGAAACACTCTCGGCATCAAATCTAGTTTGTCAAACTTGTAAATGAGAAAGGTCATGTACCAACCTTGTGCGCCGTATGGCCTCTTGTCTCCTATCGGCACAGTGACCCCTCTGTAGTCAGATCGCTTTCCGGTTAATAGGCGAGTCCCAGCCACTAAATGCCCGCCAAGTCCGAACGTGAAGTCGTACCACGTTTTCCCAAGTCGTATTTGTCCACATTTTGTGTTCCACGGGTCGATAACGTATTCCCACTCTTTGTCAGGACCGCCGCCGCCAAGTGACGCAGTCATTCCCGCTACGAAAGTTCCGAAAAGCGTGATGATCCCCGTCCACCCTCTCGCCATTTCCTTGGCCATCAACCGTCGAACACGGCCGGACGCGGCCTTGTTGTCGCCGTTCCACGGCAGCATCGGACTGCCGGACCAAATCGGCTGCATCAGCAGATATTGAACACGACCGAGCCAGTATCGCGGCGACAGATACGCTTGCGATGCTGCCCCAAGCATTGACTTCCAGTGACCGAAGTTGCCGCGACCTTGGGCGACGTTCAGGAAATTGCCGATAATTCGTAGTTCCTCGTCTGTTGGCGCAGAGTGATCCCCACGGACGAACCAGCCGCCTTGAACAAGATTGTCCCGCAAAAGCCGAAATGCCGCGAGCTTCTGGGCATTCAACGACGTCGCGTTTGCGCGTTCCGCACCAGCGATCACAGGATGCTCTGCGACGAATTCTGATGCAATCGTCTCGGCTCGTTTCGACAACGCGCCAGATGTATCCAAATACTCTAACTTGGCGATTCGCTGTTGGTCTGCATCGTAGCTTGTTTCGATTTCTTCTCTCGCCACGGCAGCATCCGTCTCCGTGGGAAACAGCGACTTATCCTTCAGTGGATTCGTTGCAAAATGCTTTCGGAAAATACGAGCCGTCATAATTGGGTGCCCAGCCGCCAGCAACGCACCTTGCCGCGCTAGCGCCAAGTCCATCGACAGAATCATCGTTCGCAGGAACGACGCAATTGAATGTGGCAGCGTAAGTGCTTTCGCGACCGGGTGCCTATTTCGCATCTCCAATCGGTGTTCTTCGCGATAAACTTCAGCCTTCACTAAGTCGCGGTCGCGAATCGCGTTTTTGATGTTTTGCGGCAACGGTTGCGGCTTCACTGGCTCTCGCTTCGCGAAGTCTTTGTCACGAAGTCGCTGCTGCCAGTGTTCGATTTGGGCGGCGAGCTTCCGCAGATACATCGCGTCGGATCGCTCTTGCCACGCCGGAGACGACTTTCGCTCGTGCTCCAATTCATCTTTTCTCATTTGAAGCTGTTCTTCAAGCGCGGCAATGTTCTCGTTTGTAGGAACTGGTGCCGCTTTCTCCTTCGGCATAATCCGCCCTTCGACGAGACGATCCGAAATCTGCCTGATTTGCGAAATCAGTTCCTTCTCACGATCCGACTGATCGCGTTTAATCTTGTCCGGCGATAGCAACCGCAGTTCATTACGACGAGCCAGCAGCGTGTTCAATGCAGCCCGCTTCGCTTCGATTGCTGGATTGCTGACTGGAGGTTTCTTTTTGCTTTCTCGCCATAGGACGCCTTCTGGAATTTCCTTTGAGAGCTTTTCAATCTCGCGGTCCAAGCTCTTTTCGAGGATCGCGGCTCGCTGCTCATCGGTAAGCTCCCGCTTGCCAAAGACCTCGTCATAATCGGCCTGCGCCTCCTGCTCTTGCTCAATCAGGTCCAGCAAAACCTGATCTGGCTTCAGAACGGTCTTTGTCCGCTTGATGCGTGCTTTGTCGAGGAACTCTTTCATCTCCTTCTCGGAGACCTTTTCGCCTTTCTGTGCAATGAAATCCCTAACCTTCTTGACCGCCTCCTGCAAATCGTGAATTCGGTTTCGTTTGCGAATGCGAGCGGCGTCTAAGGCCGAGTGTCGTTGCTGTTCTGGGTCGATGATCTCCGGCACGTTCGCCTTTTTCTTGGCCTCTTGTTCGATGCGTCGTTGTTTTCTTTGCTCGTCACTGTCCGGCCGCTGTTGACGGCCTGTTGATGGCGGGCGGATGTTCGATTCCCAATACCACGTTCGAGCAATCGGCTGAAGCTGGCCGACTTGTTCATCGAGGATTCGCGAGATTTCATCCTGCGGTCGCAGAGAAAACTGACCGATTCCCGACATTGCTTCGGTGGTGATTTTCTCTGTCAGTCCTTCAATCTCGTCTTTCAGTATTTCGTGAACTGCGGCAACGGCCTTTTCGCGGTCTTCGGGACTCTTGGTCAACCCGTCACGCTCGATAACGAACCGATGCAGTTTGCGTGCAATCGGAGCCAAAGTGGACGGCTGGTTCACGTCATACTCTTCTGGAATTCGACTAACAATGTCGTCGAGATGTGATTGATCCCATGCCTCTCGAAAATCTGCCTCGTACTGCTTGACGGCAACTCCCGCATCCTTTGTGAGTTGCTCCATGAAGTCGGCGAACTTAGCGTATCCGAGTTCGATGTAGGCTTTGACGACGGCTCCGGCTTTCAAAAATGCTTCTCCGGTCGCAGTCTCAATGGAGTATTTGACGCCACTTCGCCCCGACACGAACTTCAGAAAGTCATCGACCGCCGCCTTCGCCTTCTCGCTGGCCTTCTTCGTGCGAGCAGACTTTGTGCGTTGATCGACCTTCTCAGTCGGCTTCGCCTCTGTTCCGGTCTTTGACTTCAGGACTTCTTCAACAGCCGCAATGTGAGCCTTCATCGCCGCTTCGCGAGCTTCCGATTCCTCTTGCTGTGCTCGGTATTTCGCGATTTCATCGACGGCGTCGCGGTATTTTTTCTCCCAGCCGGGCAGTTTTTCCTGCGTTTCATCCGGCAGTTTTTTGCCGTTGTTCGCAAGCTCCAAGCGGCCTTCGATTTCAATGGCCGTGAACAGTTCGTCCAGTTCTAGCTTGAAGGTTTCACCCATCTGGTGCCAGTCGAGCTTCGTCGGATCGACCGTCGCTGCAACCAGCGCCACTTGGTTTTTCAGTAGCTCGGCATCTTTCTTCTTGGCGATGACCTTGGCTTGTGCATCAACGGAGTCGTTCCCTTTTGCGTTCGCGAACGCATCCGCGAATTCTCGTATCGCTCGGCTGTATTCTTGTTTTTTGGCCTGTAGGTGAAGCTGCAATCCCGCAACTTCAAACTGAGTGACGCGGCGAGGCATCTGAATAAGGCTCGCCGCCAGAGACGCCGCCCAGCCGGGAGTTTCAGCCTCACGCTCTTTCGCCATTTTTATCATGGCTTCTTGGAACGCTCGGCCGACTAAGCCCGGCCACCGCTGCCTCGGTTTCATCCCCAGTTCTTCGCGAAGTTCGTCCACTTTGCGATTCTTGAGGCCGGTTGTCTTACTGCCATCTCCTGGCTCACCTATCGGCATCGGAGTTTCTGGGAAGTCCTCTTCGGGTTCTTCCGCCATCCCCTTCTCGAACAATTCATCCGTGGCGGTATCAAGCTCGAAATCGCTGACCTGTGAATTCCACAGCGAAATCAGCTTCGGCTTCAACCGGCGAACCACGTCGTCGCCGAACACCGACTTCAAGTCGGCAATGTAGGCTTGAAATGATTTGAGACCGGCACGCAACCCCTTGAGAGTCGCGACTGAAATCGCGTTGATGAGTTCCTTCGTGATCGGGAGACCGCCAGTTGTAGGAGCCTCGCCCTTTGCGATCCTGCCGATTTCTTTATGAATGTCGCCCAGCGAATCGCGGAAATCTTTGCGGGCAATCGCCGCCTCAAACCTCCGCCGCGCGATCTCTGGGGCGGCTTTGGGGTCGGCAAGCGTCTTTGCCTTCAGTTGCGGCTCAAGCCCCGCGCGTAACAGAGCGTCCCAGTGCGGCTCAATCGCCTTCCACGGCACATCGAGGCTGTCAGTCACGGCCTGCTTCACGGCGGCGAAATGATCCGCTTCCAGAGCTTGCAGGCGAGTCTGGTCGGCGGTCTTTTCGATGCGGCCGGGGCGAGACTTGGCGTATTCCTTGAGAGAGAGTTGGTGGGCAGTAGCACTAGGTTCCTGGCGAGCTGGTATGCCCTCCGACCGCACGGGAACGCTTTTATCAGAGGGTTTAGCTGCTGGTTCCTGCTTCGCATTTTCCGTTCTCGTAAAAAGCGCGTCAAACACCTTCTGCACTTCCGGGCTGATCTTAATGTCGAGCGGACTGCCCTTCAGCGACTTGTAGATCGACTTCAGCCACTCCGCGATCTTGGCGAATATCTTCTGGATTTTCGGCGCGACAGGTGCCCGACCGCTACGCAAATAACGCTCGATGGCACGAGCAAACTTCTCTTCAGCCGGTTCGTTCCAGACGCCATCTTTGGCCCCTGCCCACTTCTCTACCGTGGTGATTTCCTCATCGGTGATTCCGCCACGAAGCGAAGCTGGAATCCGGCGGTTAAGTCGCCACCGCCGAGCTATGTGCGCCAACTCGTGGGCAGAGGATGAGAAATCGGGGTTCTCAAGGCTGCGGATGACGGCTTTGCCGGACTCAATGAACTCGACGGACGCCTTATTGCCCTGCCACAACGGCTGGCCTTGCGTGGCGATTGATTCTCGTATCGCTGGATTGATGTCGAGGGAGTGCTGCTCGCTCATTAACTCCCGTTTCGGTGGCTTGAATGCGGTGACGCCAGTATCGCCACCCTCAATGGCACGTCTCGCTTCGTTGGCAGATATCTCCACTCCAGCGCCATTCGCAAAGATGTATCCCTCTGATTCGTAGTCGCTGACTTCTCTGTATCTCCGCACTCTTTCGATTGAGTCTTCCTGGTCGGCTATCGCTTCCCGTAAAGCGATCTTCGTCGTTCCAACCTTGCCTCCCCACTGCTTGACGTACTTGTTGATGTTGGACGGCAGCATCCGGTCGTAGAAGCCCTTCATTCCCTCGCCGCCGACTTTGAGGTCAATTCCAGCGTACTCTTTTGTGCGGACCATATCGTAAGTGATAGCGGCTTTCGATATAGCGTCTAACTCAGAAGCGGCAGTCAGTTCAGTAGCGACGGGTTTCCCAGAATCGTCCTTAACAGTCCACCCGTACTTGCTTTCTTTCGCCGTCCATTCGGTCGTGTCTATAGGCGGAAACTCATCAATTATTTTTTTGGCGAGGTCTTTTCCTACTACGCTCTCAAGTTGATTAGCGTCCAGCGAGCCAATCAATCCAAGCTGACTGTTGATGGCTTCTCCATCCTTTTTGATAACCAGCAAATACTTGCCGCCACTGGCTCTCATTGCTTCAATCGCATCAACCTGCTTGCTCAGGTCATACCGCTCCGCCTGCTGCTCGCCCGTCGTCCACGCGATCCGGTCGTATCCGTTCTCGGCGGCGTATTGCAGCATCCGCTTGAACGCCAGCATCGGCCATGACTGCTTGAAGGGGGCGTCGGGAATTCCGCCAGCCTTAATATCTTCGAGAGCCAACTGCCGCTCTAAGACTTTGGTGCGCTGACGTTCAAGCTCTACTCTTTCTGGTACAGACTGTCGTTCTTTTAGTTGAGTGTCGATAACATCGTCGTCCACGCCTTTACGACGCTGTTCTTTGATGAACGCAACATCGTTGTATTTGATATACGCCGCATCGAGGACTTTCATCTGCGCTTCGAGGTTGGCGTACTCCTCTTTCTCTTCCGCACTCCATTCTCTTGTGTACCCCTTCTCCCTCCCCTTCTGGTGCCAGTCGCTCTGAATTTCCTCAACGAACAGCACCTTCTTACCATCCGCGTCCGTGCGATCATTGAACCGGACGTGGGCGAGTATGTTCGGTTCGTTGAAGTGGTTAGAGCGGAAGTCACTTGATTGCAACTTAGTTAAATTCTTGAACGCCTCGTCAATTTCAGCGTCCGGCATGTGCCGCTGCAAAGTGCCCATGACGTCGTCGGTGTGCATTAGCTCGTCTATCACCGGCTGCTTCGACATCCACTGCGGATTCGCTTCGATAGCTGTAGCCACAGCCTCCACGACTTGATTGCGAGTTACTTCTGGTCGCAATCGAATTTTTTCTTGTCGCTCCGGCAACGTCAGCAGCAACTCGCGGTAGTTCTCGCCGCCGGGGAGTTGCCATTGGGAGTGCTTTGTTCCGCCAGCCTGATTGCCTAGAGCGGCGTCTTCGGCATGGCGAGTAGCCTCTTCTGAGAGTTTCCAGTACCAATCAGCGAGTTTTTGATTCTCACTCAAAGATCGTGCGGCGTCCTCTGCCTCGTTAGCCACTCGCATCCAGTCGTCGGGGTGTGACGGAATGCGTCCATCTGCAAACTGAGCCTCGATGTATTCCCTTAATTGCGTGGAAATAGGCTCCGCTGTCACTGCACCCTTCGTCACCTCTTGCACTTGCACCTGATTCGCCCGCACGAAGTCCTCGACCTCTTGCCGCGTCACTGACTTCTTGCCTCTCAGGAACTCGTCCAGCCCGATCCACTCGCCTTGCTCTTTCGTGCCCTTGGACTTCGCCAAGTGAGCCTTGAGTTGCTCCGGCGTTCCCTTGCCTTGCCATTTCGAGAGGGCATCGAGGATGTTGTCACGCCACTTTGGAGCGGGCTGAAACAACGCCCCCTCGCCGGACTTCCCGCCCTTGGCAATCTCGATCCGCGACGTGTCTAGGCCCATCGCTTCCGCCAACGCCTCGACCGCTTCCGCTTGCTCGTCGGTGAGGCCGAAGGCGGACTTTATCGCCTCGCGAGACCACGGCTGGGGCTTCTG
>Ga0194132_10007901_pt1 | contig 15551 bp, 12 predicted proteins | sample TA2KigOf80mmetaG_FD_148612 | JGI IMG/M metagenome (GOLD analysis project Ga0194132, IMG submission 148612) | Freshwater microbial communities from Lake Tanganyika, Tanzania - TA2015054 Kigoma Offshore 80m | ecosystem: Environmental > Aquatic > Freshwater > Lake | place: Tanzania: Lake...
GCGATTGTTGGCGCAGCTCGATGAGATCGAGTTGACGATTGCGCTCGGTCAGCACGCTGTTGGCTGGCATCTGTCAGAGGAACACGGAACACTTACCCGAGTGATGAAGCGGTGGCGGGAGACGACTCCGGAACTCGTGCCGATGCCGCATCCGAGCCCGCGCAATAATCGCTGGCTGCGAAACAATCCGTGGTTTGAAGCCGAGGTGGTGCCATGGCTCAGAACCCGTGTGCGATCGGTGCTGGCAATCGCCTCATGAGCAACTAAGGAGAAGCATCGGAAGTGGAGCGCACTCGTATGAAAAAAGGCCTACCCGGCTTTCGCGCCCTGGATCATGTCGGCATCACCGCGCCGGACTTCGATGAGGCAGCACGGTTTTTTGAGGACGTGATCGGGTTTGAGCCGTTCTACGAACATGGCCCGTTTGGTTCGCCCGATACCGACATGATGCACGACATGCTCAATGTGCATCCGCGTGCGGTGATTCGCCGCGTGAAACACTACCGCTGCGGACGTGGCCCCAATCTCGAACTGTTTGAATATGCTTCACCGGATCAGCGGCGCGAGATGCCGAAGAACAGCGACTGGGGCGGGCATCACCTCTCGATCTATGTCGATGATTTCGATGCAGCGATGGAACACCTGCGTTCACATGGTGTGCGTCTGATGCCGGGAGGTGGTGGGCCAACGATTGCTGAGGGTCCCGAAGCGGGGCTTCGTTCTTGTTATTTCCTCACGCCGTGGGGCATGCAGATGGAGCTTATTTCCTATCCTGGTGGCAAGGGTTACGAGAAGGACACGACCCGTAAGTTATGGGATCCACGCGGTGAAGGGTGAACACTCGCTGCGGATGGTCTGGCCCGCCAACCTCTGAAACAATGCAGCACACACAACACACTCTCCATGCGGACCCTTGGCGCTGATTTATGAAACGTTTCTTCGGCTGGCTCTTCATCATCGTTGCCCTCACCTTGCTGGTGGGACCTTATCTCGTGCCCATCGATCCACTCGAAGGTGTGGTGCCGCCGGAATCGCTGGCTGACAAGGATAGCCGCTTTATCGAAGTGGACGGTCTCAGTGTGCATTACAAAGAAGCGGGCAGTTCAGCACCGCAATTCCTGCTCCTGCATGGCTTTGGTGCCAGCACCTTCACCTGGCGCGAAGTGATGGACGACTTTGCGGGTCATGGCCGCACGGTCGCTTATGACCGCACCGCCTTTGGTCTTACGGAGCGACCGGTCGAGTGGCAAGGTGATAACCCCTACGCCGTTACGGCACAGGTCAGGCAGGGTTTTGACCTTATGACCGCGCTCGGCATGGAGACTGCGGTGCTGGTTGGCAACAGTGCCGGTGGCCGAACTGCTCTGAGTCTTGCACTGGCGAGGCCCGAGCGTGTGCGTGCGCTTGTTTTGGTCAGCCCCGCGGTGGGTTTTGGTAGTGGCGGCATCTTGCGCTGGTTCAAGCCGTTGCTGGAAACCCCGCAGATGGATCGCCTCGGCCCCTGGTTCGTGCGCCGAATTGCCACCAGCGGCAATGACACAATCCGCATGGCCTGGTACGACCCGTCCTTGATGACGCCGGATGTGGTGGAGGGCTATCGCCAGCCACTCAAGGCGCAGGACTGGGATCGCGCCCTTTGGGAGTTCACGCGTGCGCCGCGTGATGAACTCACAGCTCATGGCGTCAAAGGCCCGATTGAAGAGCGGCTTGCGGAACTCAAAGGTATCCCGGTGCTCGTGATTACCGGCGATGATGACCGCATCGTGCCCGTCGACCGCAGCAAAGCCGTTGCGGACGGAATTCCCGGGAGCCAGTACGTCGAACTTCCGAATTGTGGTCACGTTCCGCAGGAAGAATGTCCGCAGCCGTTCTTCGCGGCGGTGGAGGCATTCCTCAAATCGTCGGAGATCATTCTGCCGCCACCGGAACCTGCCGTGGCTGAGACGCCGGCGGAGCCCGCTCCCGCTGCAGGCTGACGGTCGAAATTCGAGAATCGCCTGCAAACGTTTGCATCGTCTGGGTGCCCGCGATACTGTCTCCCCATGCAATCGCGCTCCGCCACCACTGCGCTTCCATCTGATCACCTCCGGCTTCTGCCGTGGGCGCTGGTTTTATTGCTGCTGGTGGCGCAGCTTTCTGCAAGTGCGCACAAAGCCACCCTGGATGGGCACGACACCGGCCATATCTGTCATGCCTGCATGCTCATGGACCGGGATGATGCGCCCCCGCCGGAGCCCGTCAGCGCTACTGCGCCGTTGCAGAGCACTCACGCGTCGGATGCTTTGCCGACAGATCACCGTATCGCGAATTCGTATCACCGCACCCCGCCCTCGCGCGCCTCGCCTGTTGCCCACGCCTGATCGTTTCGGTTAGCTCCGAAACTACCCGGTCGGTCTGCTTTTGATGGCAGACCGCGTGATTCGTTCACAATCTGGAAAATAAAATGAAACGAAAGTTGTTGCCCTTTATCGGAGTATCGAGCGCCCTCGTGATGTTGCCGTTGCCGGGTCACTCAGAAGAGGGCACGGAACAAAACATAGAAGAGATTGTGGTCACCGCAGCGCCACTGAACCGTGCCGCAGACGAGCTGACCCAACCCGCGCTGGTTCTTGATGATGAAGATCTCTTGAAGCGAGCCACGAACTCCATCGGCGAAACCCTCGCCGATCAGCTTGGCATGAGCGCAACGTATTTCGGCCCGGTCGCAGGTCGCCCGGTCATTCGCGGCCAGGAAGGTTCGCGCGTGACGGTACTGGATGGAGGTACGAGCACTCTGGATGTGGCGGACCTGAGCCCCGATCACGCAGTGCCCATCGAGCCACTGTTTGCCGATCGTATCGAAGTCATCCGCGGTGCAGGCACGCTGCTCTATGGCAGCAGTGGGGCGGGTGGCGTGGTCAACGTGATCGACGGGCGGATCCCCGAAACGGCCATCGACAAACCCATCACTGGCGCAGTTGAGGTGCGTAGTGATTCAGCCACCGAAGAGCGTGCTGTCGCAGCGCGACTCGATGGTGGTGCCGGTGGACTCAACTGGCATGTCGATGCCTTTGATCGGCAGTCTGAAGACATCGAGATCAAGGGGTTCGCAACTGCCGATCCGGATGAGCGTGAAGAGGAAGAAGAAAAAGGCCGCCTGCTCAACAGCGAAGGAGATGCGCACGGCTATGCGGGTGGCATTTCATGGACTGGAGAAAAAGGCTTCATCGGCGCATCGGTTTCCCGCTATGAAGCCACTTACGGTATTCCCGGCGAGGGACACGAACACGAAGAAGAAGGTGAAGAAGGGGATGAGGGTGAAGAAGGTCACGACGAGCATGGCGACGAGGGCGCCGGTCCGTTTATTGATCTCGAACAGACCCGCGTCGATGTCCACGGTGTCTACAACCCGGACGGGTTCATCGAATCGATCCGCTTCAAGTTCGGTCACAACGACTATGAACATGTTGAAGTGGAGCCGGATGGCGCGATCGCCACGTTGTTCGAGAACGATGCCTGGGAAGGCCGGGTCGAAGCGATGCATGGTGAAGTTGCCGGGTGGCGCGGTGCGCTCGGCGTGCAGCTCACGGATCGTGACTTCTCGGCAGTAGGAGAGGAAGCCTTCATTGCACCGACAGAGTCACAGTCGTGGGGTCTCTTCCTGCTCGAAGAATTCGAGTTCGAACGAGGCCGTTTTGAATTGGGTGGGCGCGTGGAACGCACGAAGCATGCCCCGGTAGGTGATCTGTCCGAGTTCAAGGAGACGGCATTCTCGGCTGCTGCGGGAGTGATCGTGGATCTTTCCGACGAATTCCACGTCAGCGCCAACCTGTCGCGAACAGAACGTAACCCCAACATCGAAGAGTTGTATGCCAACGGGGCGCATCTGGCGACGGGCCTGTTCGAAGTCGGGCTGTTTGCAGTTGAAGACCCGGAGATCGAAGAAGAAATCACCATCAACCTCGATGCCGGCCTGCACTATCACGGTGACACGCTTGGCTGGCAGGTGAGTGTGTTCTACAACGACATCTCCGACTACATCTTCCGGCTAGAGACCGACATTGAGGTCGATGAGCTGCCGCTGACGTTCTATCTCCAGGACGACGCCACGTTCTATGGCATCGAGGCGGAGGTCACGGCACGTGTCGCTGACCATTGGGATATTCGGGCGTTCGGTGACTACGTACGCGGCAAGACCGATGACGACGACCTGCCACGAATCCAGCCGATGCGGCTCGGCGCTTCACTGGATTACGTTAGGGAGAGCTGGTCCGCAGGGGTCGAGGCCATTTTCCATGCGGAGCAGGACGACATTGCCTCATTCCAGACTGACAGCTTCACGATGCTCGGCGCTCACGTGACACTGCACGTGGATACCGGCGGACCACTGGGATTTGATGTGTTTCTCAAGGGCTCGAATCTCCTGGATGAAGAAGCGAGACGCAGCACCTCCTTCCTGGCGGCCAACGTGCCGTTGCCGGGAGCGAGCGTGCAGTTCGGCGTGCGCGCGCGCCTTAAATGATCTGCTGAACCTGAGCGGGCAGGACACCGGATGTGTTCTGCCCCTTTTCTCCTCCTCCTTTTCCCTCCTCCCGGGTCCTCGAAGCCGAACCTTAAGGCGAAACTAACGTCTGACCCTACGGCGAACCTTGCCTCACTTCATGCATCGGTGTCAGATTGTCGCGCCTGCGGAGAGTCTCACCGATGATCAATGCCTATCTCGACGAACAGGATCGCCTGCTGTGTACGCGGGTAGACACCAATAACCTCGAAGGTGTGGTGTGGATTGATCTCTTTGAACCCACCGATGAAGAAGAAGCGATTCTCGAGCAGACGCTGGGTATCGACATCCCGACACGCGAAGAGATGGACGAGATTGAGATCTCTTCACGACTCTATGTCGAGGATGGCGCGGTCTTCATGACGGCCACCTTGCCCGCCAACATGGACAGCGATGAACCGATTTTAGCCCCGGTCACGTTTGTACTGGTAAATCATCGATTGCTTACGGTGCGCTATCATGAACCCCGGGCATTCAAGACGCTGCCCGCCCGTGCTTCAAAGGTGTCCATGGGTTGCCACGATGGCGAGTCGGTTCTGCTGGCATTGCTCGAAGCGCAGGTGGACCGGATGGCGGACGTACTTGAGAGATCAGCCCATGACACTGCGGGTATCTCGCGGGCGATCTTCCACGTGAAAGGCAGCCGGCGACGCCGGAGCAAGGGGTTACAGTCGATCATTCAGGAAATTGCGCGTCAGGGAGACCTCACCTCGAACCTTCGCGAATGCCTTGCATCCCTGGAGCGCGTGACCGCCTTTCTGACGCAGGCCATTCAACCGGTTCGCAGCGAAAAGGAGGCCAAGTCGCGTATCAAGACCATTTCCCGCGACCTGAATTCGCTGGCTGACCACGCGGATTCGCTCACCCAGAAACTCACGTTCCTGCTCGATGCCACGCTCGGTCTCATCAGCATCCAGCAAAACGACATCATCAAATTTTTCTCCGTTGCAGCAGCGGTGTTCCTGCCGCCGACGCTGGTGGCTTCGATTTATGGCATGAACTTCCACCACATGCCTGAGCTCGACTGGATATACGGCTACCCGATTGCCTTAGGCATTATGGTGCTGTCGGCGGTTATTCCCTATCTCCTGATTCGCAGACGCGGCTTGTTCTGACGCTCAACGACAGACTTTTCAGAAGAGCAAGCCGATCGCGCTGGTCGCGCCGAGTAACGCAACCGCGCCAATCACTTCGATCACCGAGCGTTTGAAGGCGAACAGCGCCACTGCTGCCGCGAGTGCAATCGCCACTGCAAGCAGATCCGGGACGCCCGTTACTCCTGCGGGAAAAAACACGTGCAGGCCGAACCACACCGCGAGGTTGGCGATGATACCCACCACGGCGGCGGTAATCGCAGCCAAAGGTGCGTTGAGTGCGTTCACATGACGGCCGGATTCAATCAGGGGTCCACCGGCCAGAATGAAAACGAAGGACGGGAGAAACGTGAACCAGGTGGCCACACTCGCCGCGACCACTCCGTTCAAGAGAGGCGATGCGCCTTCGATGAACTGTCCCGCGAATGCGCCAACAAAGGCGACGAACGTGATCACCATGATCAGCGGCCCGGGTGTGGACTCACCCAGGGCAAGACCATCAATCATCTGTGCCGGTGTCACCCAGCCGTAGGTTTCCACCGCGCCCTGAAAAACATAGGGCAGAACGGCATAGGCACCACCGAATGTGAGCAGTGCCGCCTGGGTGAAGAACCGCCCCATGTCGATAAGCGGATGGGACGAACCGAAGATCATCAACAGCCCACCAAAACTCACCAGCCAGAGCGCAACGCCCGCGACAACGGATGTGACCAATCGTCGGCGGCTGAATCGCGCGTGTTCGGGAACGGGTGTGCTTTGATTGATCAGCGCTTCACCTTCGACCGCTCTTCCCCTGGCGTGGGATGGCGCGCTGGTGAACGCGGTAGAGCCCGAGCGGTGGCTCAGCCAGCCGATGAGCCCTGCAAACAGGATGATCAGCGGGAATGGCACGCTGAAGAAACTGAGCGAGAGAAATGAAACCACCGCCAGCGCCCAGGGCCACGCCCCTTTGAGTGCACGTTGGCCTATCCGCCAGGCCGCATGCAGAACCACGGCGGTGACGGCAGGTTTGATCAGGCCGAAGATCCCGGCCACGAGTGGTTGATCACCCTGGGTGAGGTAGATCCAGCCGAAAACCACCAGCAGTAGAAAGGAGGGCAGAACGAAGAGAATGCCAGCCACGAGCCCGCCCAGGGTGCGATGCATGAGCCAGCCGAGATAGGTCGCGAGCTGCTGCGCCTCGGGCCCAGGCAGCACCATGCAGTAGTTGAGCGCCTGCAGAAACCGGCTTTCGGAGATCCAGCGCCGCCGGTCAACGAGTTCCTGGTGCATGATGGCGATCTGTCCTGCAGGGCCACCAAAACTGATGAATCCGAGCTTCAGCCAGAATTTCACGGCTTCAGCAAAGGGAACCGATGCGGGTTCAGAGGCCATGGGCTCGTGGTTTCGAAAGGGGCTTCAGGTTCTGCGAAGTTTGCCAGCAGCGGTGGGCGTGGTCGCGGTTGATCCGCCACAGGCCAGTTCTTGTAGTGCAAAAAGACAAACCCTTGGTGGTGCCCCACCAGTGGACGCAGAATGCACAATCCAAAAATGGATGGCGGTGCGTCATCCCCTCCAGGACAGCACGGAGAAATCAGTCAGCATGCAACCGTTGGTTGGCGTCATCATGGGTTCATCGTCCGACTGGGAGACGATGCAGCACACCGTCCAGATGCTCGAAGAACTGGGAGTACCCCATGAAGTGCGGGTGGTGTCTGCCCACCGCACACCGGACCTTATGTTCGAGTACGCATCGAGCGCTGAGGCCCGTGGTCTCAAAGTGATCATTGCGGCGGCGGGTGGTGCTGCCCATCTTCCGGGTATGACAGCCGCCAAAACCGCTTTACCGGTGCTCGGTGTGCCCATTCAGTCCAAGACCCTCAATGGTGTCGATTCGTTGCTCTCGATCGTGCAAATGCCGGGTGGTATTCCGGTGGGAACGCTGGCCATCGGGCGAGCCGGGGCCATCAATGCAGCGCTGCTCGCCGCCAGTATTCTCGGCACCAGCAAGGCGAAGTTTCTGAAGGCCGTCAGCGCCTGGCGGGCAAAACAAAGCGAACAGGTGCTGGCGCATCCGGACCCTAGGGAAAACCCGTGATCACCATCGGCATTGTCGGTGGCGGTCAGCTGGCCCGCATGCTGGTTCTGGCAGGTCTGCCACTCGGCTTGCGATTCGTGGTTCTGGATCCTGCGGCGGACGCCTGTGGTGCTGCGGGGGCAGAACATCTGTGCAGCCCGTTTGATGATCGCGCGGCGCTGGACCAGCTGGCGCAGCGCTGCGATGTGGTCACCTACGAATTCGAGAACATCCCGGCGGAAGCGATGGCGCATCTTGCCGCGCAGGTGCCGGTGTATCCGAAACCGCAGGCCCTGGCGATTTCCCGTGACCGGCTTACGGAAAAGAACCTCTTTCGCGAGCTCGGCATCGACCTGCCGGCGTACTTTGCAGTGGATTCGAAGGCTTCCCTTGAAGCTGTGGTCGCTCTCACCGGGCTGCCTGCGGTTCTGAAAACACGAACGCTTGGATATGACGGCAAGGGACAGTTTGTGCTGCGAACGGCAGCGGATGTGGACACTGCATGGCAGCAACTCGGCAAAGTGCCGCTCATACTGGAAGGGTTCGTACCGTTCGACCGCGAGATCTCCGTGGTTGCAGTACGCAGTCGAGATGGTGAAGTTCGCACCTGGCCGATCTCGGAGAACGTCCATCAGGCCGGGATTTTGCGACAGGCACGTTCCATGCCTGAGGATGCCTTTGCGCAGCAAGCAGGTGTTTACGCGCGCCGCATCCTCCAACGGCTTGACTACGTGGGTGTGATGGCGTTGGAGCTTTTTTGTGTGGGCGACCGTTTGCTCGTCAACGAGATGGCGCCACGGGTGCATAACTCCGGGCACTGGACCATCGAAGGGGCGGCAACTTCGCAATTCGAGAATCACATCCGCGCGGTTGCCGGGTGGCCACTCGGCTCGACTGCAGCGCAGGATCATGCCGCCATGGTGAACTTCATCGGCGCAGCACCGACATCTGAAGCGGTGCTCGCATTGACGGATGTCCATCTGCATGACTATGGCAAAGCGCCGCGTGCAGGCAGAAAGATTGGTCACGCTACGGTTCATTCCGTTGACCGGCTGCGGTTTGAGTCGCAGCTTGCACAACTCAAGTCTCTGGCCGATGCAGTCGCCTGTTGAGTTGAAGTCTTCAGCCGCGAAGATCCAATGAGCGAAGGCGTTCAGTACTTCGACCCACGTCAACCTGTTCCGCCGCCAGAGGTGCCGTCAAGGCGCTCACCCGATGTCTATATCGATCCAGTGTGTGGCATGACGGTGAAGCCGGACTCACTGCACCGTCATGAGCACGACGGTGTGCTTTATCTCTTCTGCGCTCCCAAGTGCCGCACCAAATTCATCGACGATCCTGAAAGCTATCTCGCCTCTGACAAAGCCCCGCCGGAGTCTCTGCCCGGCATTGAATACGGGTGTCCCATGCATCCGGAGGTGCGGCAGATCGGATTCGGGACATGTTCCATTTGTGGAATGGCCCTCGAGCCCCTGATGCCGACACTCGATGAAACCGAGAACCCCGAGCTCACGGAGTTCCGTCACCGCTTCTGGTGGTCACTGCCATTCACGGCTGCCGTGTTTTTGCTGGCGATGTTCGGCCATGGTCAGGCAGAAATGATCGGCGTGCCTCGGGTGTGGATCGAAGCGGCGCTCGCTGCTCCTGTGGTGTGCTGGGCAGGTGCACCTTTTTTTGTGAGAGGGTGGCAGTCGATCATCCAGATGGCGCCGAACATGTGGACGCTGATTGCCACCGGTACAGGCGCGGCGTTTGTTTATTCGTTGACTGCGGCCTTGGTGCCGGGACTCTTCCCTGAAGCGCTGCGCCCGCACGGTGAGGTTGGCGTCCACTTCGAAGCAGCGGCCGTGATCATTTCCCTGACGCTTCTCGGGCAGATGATGGAGCTCAAAGCCCGGGCGCGCACTGGCGACGCACTGCGGGCGTTGCTCCGCCTCGCACCTGCACGCGCTCGACGGATCAATGCGGACGGTCAAGAAGAAGACGTGGATGTGAGTTCGGTGCACCCGGGAGATCACCTGCGTATTCGCCCGGGCGAACAAATCCCGGTGGATGGCCGTGTCATCGACGGTCAGAGCGCTGTGGATGAATCGATGTTGACCGGCGAGCCGATGCCGGCCACACGAAGTGAAGGCGATTCGCTGACCGCTGGAACACTCAATACCGACGGCGCCTTGGTGATGCGTGCCGAAGCTGTTGGGGCATCTACAGTCCTGTCGCAGATCGTCGCGCTGGTTGCGTCCGCCCAGGCTTCCCGTGCTCCGATGCAACGTCTTGCAGACGAAGTTGCGAGCGGCTTCGTTCTGGTGGTGGTCTTGATCGCGGTCACCACGCTGTTCACATGGGGCTGGTTTTTTGATGACTGGCCCATGGGCATCGTGACTTCGATCGCGGTGCTGATCATCGCCTGTCCTTGCGCAATCGGGCTCGCCACACCCATGTCGATCATGGTGGCCAGTGGTCGTGCAGCGAATCACGGTGTGCTCTTTCGGGAAGCCGCAGCGATCGAGCGGCTCTGTGCAGTGACGGCCCTCGTGGTGGACAAGACCGGGACGCTCACCGAAGGTCGGCCTGAACTGACGCGAGTGTTTCCTGTTGGTGGTATGGATGAGCAAAAGCTTCTGCGTTACGCCGCGTCGGTGAACCAGGGCAGCGAACACCCCCTGGCACGAAGTGTGGTTACTGCAGCGCGCAAGCAAGGCGTTGAAATCGAAGCAGTGACGCAGTTTCAGGCCCTCGCTGGCAGGGGCGTACAGGGCCATATTGGCGGTGATGAAGTGTTGCTCGGCATGGCGTCGATGCTTCAAGAGCGCGATGTGGATACTTCACCGCTGAACGGTTTTGTTGAGGCGCGGCAGACCGAAGGATCGAGTGTTTCCTGTCTGGCGGTGAATGGAGTGGTGGTAGGCGCCCTGGTCTTCGCCGATCCGGTCAAGACTACCACGCCAGACGCGCTTGCCCGGCTCCGTGAGGTTTGTGTGGAAGTCGTGATGGCAACCGGTGACAGCGGGCGTGCCGCAGATCATGTGGCGCGGCAGCTCGGGATCGACAACTGGCGCGGCGATGTACGTCCGGAAGACAAGCTCGCACTGGTGAACGAGCTGAAGCAGAAAGGTGCGGTGGTCGCCATGGCGGGTGATGGCATCAATGATGCACCGGCGCTCGCCGGCGCCGATGTGGGTATTGCCATGGGCACCGGTACCGATGTGGCGATCCAGTCGGCAGCAGTCACCCTCGTTCGAGGTGACCTGTGCGGTATCGTCGAAGCCTTGACGGTTTCCCGGCAGGCCGTGCGCAACATGCGCCAGAATCTCGTCTTCGCTCTCGTCTATAACGCTGTGGGCGTTCCGCTCGCTGCAGGGCTTCTCTATCCATTCACCGGCGCGCTGCTGTCACCGATGTTGGCTGCGGCGGCCATGAGCCTGAGTTCAGTGTCCGTGGTCTTGAATGCCCTCCGGTTGAATCGGCAGACATAGTCGGAAGATTTTGTGGATGAGCGCCGAGGACGCGCTCAACTTTTCGCAGGATCGGCCGACGCAGTCAGCAATAAACCGCTCGGTCTCCTCGTGAACATCCAGCAGACTGGCAAGGCCTCGGATCAGCAGCGATGACTGGCGACGTCTATCGCCCGGTGATCCTGTCCGTCGACCACGAACCAACGATCTCCATTGCGTTGGAACGATCGCTGCAGGTTCTCGGTGTAGAATTTCTCAGCGCATCCTCTGGCGCTGAGGCACTCGAGCTGCTGGATGAGCAGAAGGTGGATGTGATCCTGTCCGCGATGCGCATGACGCAAATGGACGGGGTGGAGTTCCTGCATGAAGCAGCCCAACGACAGCCTGCCGCACGGCGCATCCTGCTGACCGGGCACAAGGACGCCGATTCCGCAGTGCGAGCTGTGAATGAAGGTGGCATCTGCGCATTTCTCAGCAAACCCTGGAACGATGAGCGCTTGCGTGCGCTCATCAGTGAGCTGCTTGAACGACAGAGTGCGGAACGGGAACGGCAACGTCTTGAAGCACAGATTGCAGAGCAGAATGAGGTGCTGGAGCAGCTCAACGCGGAGCTCGAACACTGGGTGGCGGTTCGAACGGAGGAACTCCGTCAGGAGCACGCACGACTGGAATCAGCCTATACCGATCTTCTTGATAGCCATCGCACCACAGTGAATCTGCTGGCGAGTGTGGTGGCCCTGCATGACCCGGAAGGTTGCGGTGATCTCGAATCGAAGAAAGCGCTTGCGATTGCCATTGCGCGTGAACTCGATCTCGACGAGGAGTGGGTGATGGTCGTCGAGCAGGCGACGGCGTTGCACCGCATCGGTCTGATAGGTGTCACGGACCGTGCACTTCACCAGGCGAGCGAATCACTGAAAGGGGAAGACCTCGAACGTGTGCATCGATATCCGTTGCAGGCAGAAGCCTTGCTCATGGGTATCCCCCACTTGGTGCGGGTGGCCGAGATCCTGCACTCGGAACATGAGCGCTTTGACGCGCTGGGTTTCCCGGACGGGATTGGTGCGGAGGAGATTCCGCTTGGCAGCCGAATCCTTGCAGTCGCGCGGGATTTCCATGACCTGATGGCCGGGCGTCTGCTGCCGAAGGAACTCATGCCGGCAGATGCGCTCGCCTGGATCAACAAGGAAGAAGGGCATCGCTACGACCCCCTCATCGTCGCCGCCTTCCGTCGTGTGCATCAAGGCGTCACGAATCTCGATACGTCGATCAGCGTGAGCATGTTGCGTTCGGCCACACTCGAAGCCGGATGCGGCTTTCACGTGACCTGCTGACACCGGAGGGGCTTCTGCTCCTCAACAAGAATCAGCTTCTCACTCTCCCCATTATCGGCAAGATCAAACGGCTGGAAGAGACATTCGGTCGCCCGCTCGAAGTGTTCGTCCGCCACGAAGGCGACGGCGGCTAACGTCTCTTTCTAGCGGCTCTCGCTAACGGCTCTGGACGGTTGCGATGAGCCGGCGCGGGGAGCGTTTCGTATCGGAGAATTTCTTCACGTCTTGGTTGATCACCGGGATGCTGTCAGGGCCTGCGAAAAACCGTTCTTTCAGGTCTTCTACCGTCGCGAAACCGCAGAGTGCGAACCCGTCGTATTCCGGCCCGAACAACACTTCATTCACAGCGAGCTGGATGTACTGGCTCAAGAACGGGTGATGCACCAGCGCAAGTGGACCGTGTTGCAAGTGCCAGTGTTGGTCAGCCTGTGCGTGTGTGAGTGTCGGATTGCGGATCATGGGGTGCAACGAAACGTAGGCCATGGTTCCGGCTTTGATCTCACGTGCAGTAACCCGATACGCACCAAGGCAGTTTTCAAATCCGGGTGAGAGCGCTTCACCTTTGTCGATGCAACGCACCAGTGCGTTGAAGGGGAGTTCGCCTTTGTCGATGCGATCGTCGAAACACCACCAGGCGTTGTGCGCTTCGGCAAGATGCCGCGCGAGAGATATGTCGCGGGTGATCGCAACGAACTCTTGTGTGTCAGCCATTGGATGTCTCGTCCTCTTGGTGATGTGTAGAAGTACTGATGATCCCGGCTTCCAGCAAGCGTTTGGCTTCTGCGGCGTCTAAACCAAGCTCAGTGAGAAGCTGCAGTGTGTGCTCGCCAAGCTCAGGCGCGCCGAAGCGGTGCTCGGTGGGTGTCCCTTCGAAACGCGCGGCGTTTCGTGCCTGACGCAGTCGCCCGGCGTGCGGGTGCTCGGTTTCGACGATGATGCCCGTGGACTGAACCTGCGGGTGTTGCACCATCTGGCTGCGGGTCAGGACTGGTGCACAGGGCACGCCGGCCGAATCGAGAATGTCGAGCCACTCGGCTGCAGCGCGGGTCATCAGCGCGGTCTGGGTGAGCTCGAGCCGTTCATTGGCAAAGTGGTCTCGCCCCGCGGGTGTCTTGAAGCGTTCATCATCCAGCCATTCCGGGTGCCCGACGGCGTGAGCGAGGCCCTGCCATTGATCGTCGCTCATCACCGAAACACTGATATAGCCGGCAGCGGTTTCGTAGATCAGATCGATGAAGGTGGCGGCTCGTGCCACGTTGACCTCCTGGCCCACGAAGGTCTGGCTGCCCATATCGGATGACCAGAGGAAAGCCACCACAGAATCCAGCATCGAGAGTTTAACGTGCTGTCCCTCGCCGGTTATTTCCCTGGCAAAGAGCGCCGCAGAAACGGCCTGTGCTGCAGTGATGCCGGTGACCTTGTCAGGAACGATGGTGCGCACGAGGCGCGGCCGCAGTTCGTCGGAGCCGCCCTGCACGGATGCGAGCCCGGATAGTGCCTGGATGATCGGGTCATAAACGGGTTTGTGGGCATAAGGCCCGCTCTCACCCCAGCCACTCACCGAAACGTAGATGAGTTCAGGGTTCACCACTCGCAGTTGATCGTAGTCGATGCCGAGCCGTTGCATGATACCGGGGCGAAAGTTCTGTACGAAGACATCGGCGGTTGCAACAAGGCGCAGCAACAGCTCCCGCCCTGCCTTCGATTTGACGTCGAGACAAAGGGAGCGCTTGTTGCGGTTGTTGTTGAGAAAGGCCGCAGAAAACTCCCGTTGGGCGTAACCGGCGCGTCGAACATGGTCGCTGCGCTCCGGCGCTTCGATCTTGATGACGTCCGCACCTTGATCAGCCAGGATCATGGTGGCGTAGGGGCCCGCGATCATCGTCGTGAAGTCGATGATCCGTATGCCGTGTAGCGGACCGTGCATCGAAGATGTCACCTTTGGAAGCGACCTAGGCGAGCGTAGAGATTGTGGTCAACCGTCGCAGCGGACTGTCGTGCAGCACACTGTGCCATCCAGGCGGCAGCGGTTGGGTTGCTTCCATCTAGAGACCCGGTGATCGTCGCGCAGTAGCACCACTGGTATAGCAGAGCATCGAGATAGTCTTGCCATGCGGTTGCGAGCGGGTAATTCACCCCGAGAGATGCGAGGCCCCTTACGTACCGTTCGATGAGTGCGCGCTCATGAGTCCGGCGAACATCGGTGAGTGTGTTCTGCCCGAGCAGTACGGCAACGTCGACGATGCCTTTGGCTTTGAGCGGGCCTTGCCAGTCGAGAATGACGATAGAGTCCTGTCCGGGCTTCTGGCCGAAGAGCACGTTGTCCATGCGAAAGTCGCCATGGATGAGGGTGAGCGGCGCGCTGTTCATCTGAGCCTGCAGCGCGGGGATCGCGGCGAGTACCGCATCGCGCCCCGCCCGAACAGATTCGGGAATGTGGACACCGAAGGTGCTGACCATCGGATCCCAACCGTTGGTGGCCATCATGAGGATGCCATCCGCGTGATAGCTGCCCTCGATGTGCGGCACCCAGTCGAGGCTCTGGGTATTTCCCCAGAACGGGGCGTGCAGTTTGGCCAGCTGGTCAATCGCGAGTGTCGCGTCGTCTAGACCTGCACCCGCGGCTTGGCTCCCTATGCGGTATTCGCCGAGGTCCTCCATGAGGAGGAGATAGTTGTCCGGTTCGAGTTTCGCGAAGTAAACACGCGGGGTGCGCATCGTGGTGTGGGCATCCACCTCGAGGAAGTACCGTACTTCGCGTTCGTAGACATGAAACCCGTTGGCTGCGGCGCGGTTCACGGGGTTGGTGGATGCGTACTTGGCGATGACGCTCGATGGCAGATCCGGGCGGGTTTCTGACCAGGTGAGTTGCAGGCGCGAGAGTTCACTCATCATGCCGACACCTTCTCCGACGCCGGCGCGGCGGACCGCAGTCACCTTGGCACCGGCGGCAATTCCTGCAGCGCTGAGGCAGGCTGTCAGCCATTCGGGGCTGAGACCGTTTGGCATCGAAGGCAGCTGCAACGTGGTCATGTTGGATTCCGGTGAGGTAGCCTGCGCAAGACGATGGCG
>Ga0194132_10007904_pt1 | contig 15547 bp, 21 predicted proteins | sample TA2KigOf80mmetaG_FD_148612 | JGI IMG/M metagenome (GOLD analysis project Ga0194132, IMG submission 148612) | Freshwater microbial communities from Lake Tanganyika, Tanzania - TA2015054 Kigoma Offshore 80m | ecosystem: Environmental > Aquatic > Freshwater > Lake | place: Tanzania: Lake...
GTAGTCTTGATCGACCGCCAGGGAGAGCCGCGCGGCACACGCATTTTCGGTCCGGTAGCACGTGAGTTGCGTGAAAAAGAGTTTATGCGCATCGTTTCTCTTGCGCCGGAAGTTTTATAACCATGGTATGGTTTAAGCGTAAAGGGTCGGAATTATGCATGTCAAGAAAGGCGATACGGTAGAGGTAATTTCCGGTGATAATCGTGGACGGCGTGGCAGGGTGTTGCGCACGATTCCCGAAAAAAACCGGGTACTGGTTGAAGGTGTCAATTTCATTATCCGCCACACGCGGCCCTCTCCGCGCAATACGCAGGGCGGGCGGATGCAGCGTGAAGCCCCGATTCATGCTTCCAACGTCAAGGTAGTTTCCGAGGGATAACGAGGAACAGGGCATGGCAAGACTCAAAAGCAAATACCGGGAAGAAGTAGTTCCCAGTTTGGTCAAAACCTTTGGCTACGACAACATCATGGAAGTACCGAAGGTTCAGAAAGTCGTAGTCAATATGGGGGTGGGGGAGGCTGTACAAAATGCAGCCATCATAGACGGCGCGATTGCGGAGCTGAGTGCCATCACGGGACAAAAAGCGGTGGTGACGCGCGCAAAGAAGTCCATATCGAACTTCAAGATACGGGCGGGCATGCCGTTGGGTTGCCGGGTGACGTTGCGGGGAGATCGGATGTACGAGTTTCTTGATCGTCTGATCAACTTGGCGATCCCCCGAATCCGTGATTTCCGGGGTGTCTCCAATCGGTCGTTTGACGGTCGTGGTAACTATACGTTAGGGCTTGCAGAGCAGACCATTTTTCCCGAAATCGAATACGACCGGGTAGACAGTCTTCGTGGAATGGATATCACGATTGTAACCACGGCCAAGACGGACGAAGAGAGCGCGGAGCTGTTGAAACAGCTTGGAATGCCGTTTCGTCGGTAGAGCAATTACCGAGAGGGGGACGTGTGGCAAAAAAGTCATTGATCGCGAAGGCAAAGCGTCCACCGAAATTCAAGGTGCGCGCCTATCATCGCTGTGGGCGTTGCGGACGACCGCGCGGGTATCTGCGGCGGTTTGGAATTTGCCGTATCTGTTTCCGGGAACTAGCCTTGCAGGGCGAAATTCCAGGAGTTACGAAATCTAGTTGGTAGACGATCGAAGATATCGTCAGGGGAGGATAGATGACCGATCCGATTGCGGACATGTTGACTCGCATACGGAATGCTTGCCAGGCGCGACATACGAAAGTCGAGATTCCCGGCTCTAAAATAAAGAAAGAGATTGCCCGTATTTTGCTGGATCACAAGTTCATCAGCAATTACGTGTGTGTCGAGGATGGCAAGCAAGGTGTCATCAAGATATATCTCAAATACGGCACTTCAGGTAAATCCGTTATTTCGACGATCAAGCGGATCAGCACGCCGGGGCGTCGGGTGTACGTGGGGACGGATGCCGTGCCGCGCGTGCTGAACGGTCTGGGGCTTGCCATACTGACCACCCCCAAGGGGATTGTCACGGATCGGGAAGCGCGTCAGTTGCATACCGGTGGCGAAGTGCTTTGTTATATCTGGTAGGACGAGCGTTCAGGAGGAGTATACCGTGTCACGCATAGGCAAGCAGCCGATTCCTATCCCCGGCGGCGTAGACGTTAAGATCAGCGACCGTCTGGTCACGGTGAAAGGCCCGAAAGGGAGTCTGTCGCATCAGACACCGACTCTTATTAGCGCCGAGGTAGCCGACGGGAACATTTTGGTAAAACGGATCGAGGATACCAAGCAGGGGCGATCGTTGCACGGCCTGACACGGTCTCTGATCGCCAATATGGTACAAGGGGTGACGGCAGGTTTTAGCAAGACACTTGAGATTAGCGGGGTCGGGTATCGTGCGGAGGTACAGGGTAACAATCTTTCGTTGGCGCTTGGGTTTTCGCATCCTGTTGTTTTTCAGGCGCCACCGGAGATAAAACTCGAAGTAGCCGGCGGAACGCGAATTGTCGTTTCCGGGATCAATAAAGAGTTGGTAGGTCACGTAGCGGCTTTTATACGTTCTCTTAAAAAACCTGAGCCTTACAAGGGTAAGGGGATTCGGTACGAGGGCGAGCAGGTCCGCCGGAAAGCCGGCAAGAGCGGAGCGAAGAAGTAAGGACGCGGAGCGACATTCATGAGATTGCATAAGCATACGAATTCACAGACAGTAATGCGGGTAAGACGGCATACCCGGGTACGAAAAACGGTTGAGGGTACGTCCGACCGTCCCCGGCTTTGCGTATTTCGCAGTTTGAAGCATATCTATGCACAAGTGGTGGACGATACCACGGGAGCTACGCTGGCAGCCTCTTCCACCGTAGCCCCAGAGGTGCGGGAAAAACTGGCAACCGACCTGAGCAAGCTGGACGAAAGCAAGATAGTGGGTCAGGCGCTGGCTGAAAAAGCCCTCGCTTCGGGTATCTCGAAGGTAACGTTCGACCGTGGCGGCTACAGGTATCACGGTCGCATCAAAGCCCTGGCAGACGGCGCCCGAGAAAAAGGTTTGGAGTTCTGAGCCGCCGTCGTACCCGGATGAATCTGTTTTCAGCATACGGAGGTAAGCAACATTGGCAAGAATCATGTCCGACGAGATGGAACTTTCGGAACGTCTGGTCGATATCAACCGGGTAGCCAAAGTGGTTCAGGGCGGACGCACGTTCAGTTTTAACGCACTGATTGCGGTAGGGGACGGAAAAGGTCATGTGGGTCTTGGAATGGGAAAGGCGCTCGAACTTTCCGAGGCCATTCGGAAAGCTACGGAGAAGGCCAAAAAGCAACTACAGCGGGTTCCCGTCGCCAATGGCACTATCCCCCACACCGTAGTGGGACGGTTTAGCGCGTCGGAGGTTTTGCTCAAACCGGCAGCACCGGGGACTGGAGTAATTGCGGGTGACGCCGCCCGTGCTGTGCTGGAAATGGCTGGCGTCCATAACATTCTGACTAAGTCGGTTGGTTCCTCCAACCCGTACAATGTTGCCAAAGCCACGCTGGAGGGGCTTATCAAACTCAAGCTGGAAGCGGAAACGGCAAAAACCCGTGGCGGCGAAGATGCAAGGGGTTGACATGGAAATACGTTTACGGCTGACCCAACGCCGAAGCGCGATCGGGCGTCATGCATCGCAGAAAAAAACGCTCGAAGCTCTCGGAATCCGTCGTCTACACCATAGTGTGATCCACAAAGACACGCCCCAGATCCGTGGGATGATCAATCGGGTAAGTCACCTTATACAAGTGGAACGGCTCGACGCGGACAGCGAATAACTCGTTTACAGGAAAGAGAACCGTCATGGAATTGAGATACGCGCCCGGATCGATCCGGAAAAACAGACGGCTTGGCCGGGGGGTTGGTTCCGGTCAGGGAAAGACCGCCGGACGGGGTCACAAAGGCCAGTTGGCAAGAGCGGGCAAGAAAATCCATCCTTCGTTTGAGGGTGGGCAGATGCGTCTTATTCGCCGATTGCCTAAGAGAGGATTTACTAACCCGTTTAGATCAACCTATCAGATTGTAAATGTAGGCGATCTAAAGAATTGGGACAAGGCTGTCGTGGTGGACGTCGATACGCTCAAAGCGAAAAACATGGTCCGCAGTGTCGCTGATCCTGTAAAGATTCTGGGCGATGGAGTCATAGAACACCCCCTGACCGTTAAGGTACATGCGATAAGCAAGGCTGCCCGCGAAAAAATAGAAGCTGCCGGGGGAACCGTCGAGGTGATCGGCTGATGTTTGAAAGTTTCAAGAATGTTTTTCGTATTCCGGAACTCAGAAACCGCGTATTGATTACTTTGGGGTTGTTGGCGGTTTATCGAGTGGGGGGCCAAATACCTACCCCCGGTATCGATCATCAGGTGCTGGGCGCATTTTTCGACCGGATGGGCGGCACGATTTTCGGGCTGTACAACATGTTTGTCGGCGGGGCATTCGAACGCGCGACGATTTTTGCATTGGGTGTCATGCCCTATATCAGTGCCTCTATCGTCTTTCAGTTGCTGGGGTCGATGTGGCCTTATATACAGCGTCTACAAAAAGAAGGCCCGGAAGGTCAGAAAAAGATCACGCAGTACACGCGCTACGGTACGGTCGTTTTGGCGTTGATTCAGGCGCTGGGGATCAGCGTGTGGCTGGCCGGAGTCCGGGACGATTTCGGGCGGTCGGCGGTTATCGAACCGGGAATCGGATTTACGCTGATGACCATGATTACGATGACTACAGGTACGATCTTTTTGATGTGGCTGGGTGAACAGATACAGGAACACGGTATCGGAAACGGAATTTCGCTGATTATCTTTGTTGGTATCATCGCACAGTTACCCATTGCCGTAAAAGACGAGACGGAAGCGGTTATCAACGGGTTGCGTAGCGGGCTTGTCGAGATTTTTATTCTGGTGCTGTGGGTAGCCATCGTTGCCTCCGTCGTGCTGATCACGCAAGGGCAACGGCGTATCGTGGTGCAGTATCCGCAACGGGTGGTGGGGCGAAAGGTATACGGGGGACAGAGTACGCATCTGCCGTTGCGTATCAATGCGGCTGGTGTGATGCCGATTATTTTCGCTCAGTCCATCATGTTCGTACCGGGCACGTTTTCCAGCTTTTTTCCGGAAAGCGCCGCCATACAGTCGGTTGCTGAGTGGTTTCTTCCCGGAGCGTTGGTATACAATGTGCTTTACGGTTTTCTGATCGTCTTTTTTGCGTATTTCTATACGGCTATCATTTTCAATCCTGTGGATGTGGCTGAAAATATGAAACGAGTGGGGGGGTTTATACCGGGGATTCGGCCGGGCAAGCGGACGGCGGATTTTCTGGATCGCATCCTGACGCGGATTACGCTTCCGGGGGCTATATTTCTTGCGTTTATCGCCATTGTTCCGTTTCTGATCATAACCAGCATGAATGTGTCTTTGAGTGCTTCTTCGCTGTTTGGCGGAACCGGGATTATGATCGTGGTCGGCGTCGGTCTCGATACGCTTCAGCAGATCGAATCGCATTTGGTCACGCGGCATTATGAAGGTTTTATGCGGCGGGGACGGATTCGCGGTCGCACCTAACCACGTTAAAACGCTATGCGACTGATTCTGCTGGGGGCCCCAGGGGTAGGAAAGGGAACACAGGCGGCAAAACTCGCTCGACGACTACAGGTTCCGCATATTTCTACAGGTGAGTTGTTAAGAGAGGAGATTCAGAATTCTACTCCGATAGGGCTTCAAGTGACCGAATACATGAATGCGGGAGAACTCGCGCCCGATTCGATCATGATCGAGTTGCTTGAAAAGCGTCTACGGGAACCGGACTGTCTCAACGGGTTTATTTTAGACGGCTTTCCACGTACGCTGAGCCAGGCCAATTATCTGAAAACGCTTGTGGAGTGTCTCAAAACGCCGCTCGATGCGGTGATCAGCATTGAGGTCGCAAGCGAGGTGATCGTAGACCGGTTGACGCGGCGCGGTCGATACGACGATACCCCGACGACCATCAAACACCGCTTGGATATTTATCATCGAGAAACCGAGCCTTTGAAGGAGTTTTATCGTCAGATCGGGATGTTAAGAGGGGTAGACGGAGATGCAGACCAAGAGGAAGTTACCGGGCGCATTCTTCGGTGTATAGCGGCCATTGACTTTTGACATCGTTAATATCGTTTTGGTTTCCGAGAGGTAAGTTTAATGCCTAAAGATCCTCCTGTTCAGGTGGAAGGCACTGTAGTAGAGCCGTTACCCAATGCTTCCTTTCGGGTCGAGTTGGAGAACGGGCATCAAATTTTGGCGCACATATCGGGAAAGGTGCGGGTAAATTTTATTCGTATTTTACCGGGTGATAAGGTGATGGTGGAGTTGTCCCCCTACGATCTGACCCGGGGGCGTATTATCTACCGTTATAAATAAGAGGTGGGTATCGATGAAAGTACGCGCATCGGTAAAAGAAATATGCGATCAGTGCAAGGTCATCCGCCGTAAGGGTGTCGTGCGGGTTATTTGTACCAATCCGCGTCACAAACAGCGGCAAGGATAGACAGACGTCTGTAGTGTCCTGTTAGGCAGTCACGAAGGAGGAAAGTTGTGGCACGAATCGCCGGCGTCGATCTTCCCCGGGAAAAACGCGTAGAGATCGGCATCACGTATATTTTCGGTATCGGATTGGCTACCGCACAAAAGATTCTTGCACAAACGGGTGTCAACCCGGACAAGCGGGTCAAGGATTTGACGGACACGGAGGTTGCCAAACTTCGCCAGACGATAGAAAACGATTATCGTGTGGAAGGCAATCTGCGTGGCGAGATATCGTTCAATATCCGTCGTCTGATGGATATCGGGTGTTATCGCGGTTTGCGTCATCGACGGGGGCTACCCGTTCGCGGCCAGCGGAGTCGGACCAACGCGCGGGTACGTAAAGGCCCGCGGCGGACTATCGGAGCCAAACGGAAAAAATAATCCCGTCGCATAAGGGGGTACGAGGGTGGCAACAGGAAGGCGCAGCAAGACACGGAAACGCGAACGCCGGGTAGACGCCAACGGCGTGGCACATGTGCTGGCAACGTTTAACAATACCATCATAACCCTTGCCGATGTGCAAGGGAATACGATTTCTTGGTCGAGTGGGGGAAAGGGCGGCGCGTTTAAGAATTCCCGTAAAAGTACCCCGTTTGCCGCACAGATCGCAGCGGATGCGGCTGCCAAAGAGGCCATGGAGTTGGGGTTGAGACGGGTAGAAGTCTGGGTCAAGGGGCCAGGAGCGGGACGCGAGTCGGCGATTCGTGCTTTGCAGGCTGCGGGGCTTGAGATTTCTGCGATCAAGGATGTGACCCCGATCCCGCATAATGGATGCCGTCCGCCCAAAAGGCGTCGGGTATAGACGCAATCAGCTTTGGCTGGTTGCTGTTTCGGAGAAATCGACGTTACCGTCAAGGAGTGGATATGTCTCGTTATACCGACGCCAACTGCCGAATATGCCGGCGGGAAGGCGTGAAATTGTTTCTGAAGGGGGATCGGTGTTTTTCGGATAAGTGCGCCCTCGACCGACGGGGATTTCCCCCCGGACAACACGGTTCCGTAGGACGTAAGAAACCGACCGAATACGGAATTCGTCTCCGGGAAAAACAGAAAACGCGCAAGACCTACGGAATCAACGAAAAGCAGTTCCGGCTCTATTTCGACAGAGCGGCGCACACCAAAGGAAATACCGGAGAAAAACTGCTTCAACTGCTTGAAACTCGGTTGGACAATATCATTTTCCGATTGGGTTTCGCCGCGTCACGTAAAGCGGCTCGCCAGCTTGTTCTTCACCGACATATAACGGTCAACGGCCATCTGGTGGACATCCCCTCCTATATTCTCAAGGTCGGCGATGTAGTTCAGGTCAAGGAGCAAAGCCGCCAACTCGATGCCATTCATACGTCGTTGCGGGCTGCGGGGCAGCGTCCCTCGGTCAATTGGCTGGATGTAGACAAAACCACGCTCTCCGGCCGGCTACTCGAAATGCCGGTACGTGAACACATCCCAACCCCTGTTCAGGAACAACTCATTATCGAGTTGTACTCGAAATAATACTGTGGTTGGATACCTCCCGTGTATCCGTTTGCAGCGAGCTATCAGAGGCGGTACGTGATGAAATTAAAAAATTTCCAGATGCCTAAAACCGTTACGGTAGACGATGAGACGTTAACCGAAGTCTATGGCGCGTTTGTTCTGGAACCCCTCGAAAGAGGCTTCGGAACCACGATCGGTAATTCGTTGCGTCGCGTACTGCTGTCTACTTTGCCCGGAGCAGCGGTTACTTCGGTCAAAATAGACGGCGTAGCCCACGAATTTTCCACGATTGAGCATGTCGTCGAAGACGTAACCGAAATTGTGTTGAATCTTAAAGAACTTCGCTTGGTGGTCAACAGCGACGAACCCAGAACCTTGTTGCTTGAAGCCGAAGGAAAAGGCGACGTTACCGCGCTGGATATCCAGACGGAGGTGGGAGTCAAAATCCTAAATCCGGACCTTCACATCGCCACGCTGGACGAAGGCGGAAGGTTGCGCATGGAAATATATGTGGGCGTAGGACGAGGATACGTGCCCGCCGAGCAGAATAAAGACTCTAACCAGCCTATCGGCGTGATTTCCATGGATTCGATTTTTTCACCGGTGACGCGTGTCAATTTTCGCGTTGAGAACACCCGGGTCGGTCAACGAACCGACTATGATCGGCTGGTACTCGAAATCTGGACGGATGGTAGTCTTGTCCCGCGCGATGCGCTGTCTTCCGCTGCTCAGATTCTGAAAAACCACCTGCAACTCTTTATCGCATTCGACGAAGACCTTGTTCCGGACCAAGAAAAAGAAGTCGATCAGGAGTTCGAGAGGATTCGGCATCTTCTCAGAACCAACGTAGAGGAACTGGAGCTTTCGGTGCGTTCCAGCAACTGTCTGCGTGCTGCCGAAATTAAAATACTGGCGGATCTTGTACAGAAAACCGAAGGCGAGATGCTCAAATACAGAAATTTTGGTCGCAAATCGCTCACCGAATTGAACGAAATCCTCGAAGGGCTTGGTTTGGAGTTCGGGATGGACGTGGCGTCCTATCTCGGATCGGAATAGCGAGCGTCTGCGGTATAATTTTCAGCAAGGACAGGAGTTACTCATGCGACACGGAAAACAAGGGCACGGTCTGAGCCGGTCTGCCAGCCACCGGCAGGCAACGCTGGCTAATCTCGCCACTTCGGTGCTGGAAAGCGAGCGGATTCAGACGACGACCGTCAAGGCAAAGGAAGTACGAAGTCTTGTAGAACGATTGATCAGCTTTGCCAAGCAAGATACGCTTCATGCACGCCGACAGGTGTTGCGGGTCGTACGTAAGACCTCAGTGGTGTCCAAACTCTTCAGCTCCATAGGACCTCGTTTTGCAACTCGTCAAGGTGGATACACGCGCATTATACATATCGGACAGCGGCGAGGCGATGCGGCGGAAATGGCCATCCTCGAACTGGTAGACCGCGTGGTAACGGCTCCAACTACCGACGACGGAGGCAAGACGGGCAAGAAAGCGGAGACCACACCGGCCGAGGGAGCAGCGGCAGACGCGATTTGATAGGGTTGTTGGCAAAAAATCGAATGTATCCAACACAAAAGCCATGACGATGTCGTCATGGCTTTTGTGTTGGGAAGTCCCTTTAAACCGGCAGAGCCAAAAGAGATCAGAAAGGCCACAGCCCCTTTACAAAATTCTCAATTTTTGTAAAAATAGCGCTCTTTTTGGGGCTGCCTTCGATTGCGATTTTTGTAAGCTCTTCGTCCGTTTTTGTAGAGAGGGAACGGATGTACCCAAACTCCTCGACAGCCAGAATCCGGGTTTTGAGCAAGGAATCCGACATGGCTTGGAGCTGTTTTATGACTTTTTCCTGTTCTTCCACCTCAAGTTTTAGCAGATCGGTCTGCGCTTTGCGCGCCGATTCGGCGCCTCCGCCTCCGCATCCGGCAGCCCACAGAAAAAGAGCCACGAAAACGCCGAATCCCAGAAACCGCTGCAGCTTTTGCATTCGGATCACCCTTGTATGAAAAAAAGTCGAAAAAACAAATGGCTTAGGCACTATATTATGAGACAAAACTCGTCACTGTCAAGAAATTTCTCCAAAGCCCACCGACCTAGGGGTTAGAGGCTGTCCGAAAGTGGTTTGTCGGCTAAAGAACGAGCGAGAAAGCCGCGTATGTTCCACACGAGGTAGGCAGGTTCATAGCGCCTCGCCACATTTCGGTCATGTGTTTCTGTATCTTCCATGTATTTTCCACACGAAGGGGTCTCAAATGATCCGTGAAGAGGAGGCGTATCCCGCGCGGCGACGTTTTCTGAAAACGGCGATTGCCGGGGGGCTGTCCACCGTAGCCGCGGGGTTGTTGTGGAAAAACGCGGCTGCCCTAGTAACGGGGCAACGTGCGGTGCATGGGGTCGGTATCGAAGACCCGGAACTGGTACAGCTTTCTATCAACGAGAATCCGCTGGGGGCTTCGCAGCGCGCCATCGAAGCCGTGGCGCACAAACTGTTTGCCTTGAACCGTTATCCGCCCCGCGAACCGGTGCTTCACGAAGCCATCGCCCGCTATCACGGAAACGGTATTACCTGGGAGATGGTAGCCAACGGAGTAGGTTCGACGGAAATTCTCAAGACCATCGGGTTGGTCGCCATGCTCGACGGCAAAGGCTCGGTTGAACCGGAACCCGGCTACGGAGCGATCTCCGGCGTGGCCAGCGATCTCAAACGACCGGCGGTGCGCGTTCCGGTGACGATGAACTTGCAAACCGATCTGGAAGCGGTACGCAAGGCGATTACCAAGGACACCGGTATCGTTTGTCTGACCAATCCTAACAATCCGACCGGCCAGTTGCTTCCGCATGAGGATCTTGCCCGTTTTCTCAAAGCCGTACCCGAAAACATCATCGTATGCATGGACGAAGCCTATATCCATTTTTCGGACGACGAGCATTACGCCAGCATGGTTCCTCTGACCAAAAACCATCCTAACCTGCTCGTCTCGCGCACGATGTCCAAAGCCTTCGGGTTGGGCGGTATACGGGTCGGCTATGGGATCGCTGACCCTAAACTGATCGAACGGATGAAACCCCACTTGCTCGGTTGGCTGGGCCGGAACATTCTGAGCGATGTAGCCGCCATCGCCGCGCTCGAAGATCAGGAGCATATCCGCAAGGTCCATGCCCATGTGCTCAAGGAAAAAGCCTATCTGTACGATACGCTTACCAGCATGGGACTCAAACCCGTCAAAACCCAGACTATCTTTGTGCTGGTGGATATGGGCAAAGACGCTCAGCCGCTCGTAGACGCGCTCAAAGCAAAAAAGGTGCTTATCCGGCGGGCAAGCGGCATGCCCAATTATCTTCGTATTTCCGTCGGCACGCGCATAGAAAATGAAGTATTTATCGAGACATTTAAAGAGGTACTGGGAAAAGCAGGAGTGTAGCGGAGCAGTATCAGACAGAATACGTAGATGCAGGACGGAGGGACGGCTGTAAACCAGCCTAAGCGATGGATGTGACCAAAGGGGGTGGCAGGCAATACCATCCCCTTTGTGTTTTAAAGCCTTACGAGCGTCAATTGACCCTTCGTCTTCGATTTCGTACATAATCCACGAAAATGTACTCCCCCAGATTGTCCAGCGACGAATAATACGCGCGTCCACGATTCATTTCCGTCAGAGTTTCCACAAACCTTACCAGATACGGATCCTGCGTCACCATAAACGTGCTGATGGTGATTTTCTCGCGTCGGCAGGCGATAGCCTCGTCCAGCGTTCGATTGACGATTTTAGGATCGAGACCGAACGAGTTTAGATAGAGTCGTCCGTTGCGGTCGTAAATGGCAGACGGTTTTCCATCCGTAATCATAAACGCTTGTTTGTTGACGTTGCGGGATTTTTTCAGAATGGTCCGCGCCATGGATAGACCGGCTTTTGTATTGGTGTGGTACGGTCCTACCGATACGAAAGGCAATGCTTCTATCGCCACCCGTTGCGCATCGTCGCCAAATAAGACGAGATGGAGTTCGTCTTTGGGATATTTCCGTATAATCAACTCGGACAGGGCCAGCGCCACTCGTTTGGCCGGCGAAATCCGATCTTCGCCGTAGAGGATCATACTGTGGCTGATATCCAACAGCATGACGGTTGCACAGGACGTGTTGTGCTCGACTTCGTAAACTTCGAAGTCCTCTTCCTTGAGATGCATATCGAAACCGTCCCGGCGGATGGCATTTCCTATGGTCAGTGTAAAGTCGATATTGGCAGCCTGATCGCCAAAACGATAAGGGCGGGTTTCGCTGAGCCTTTCCACGCCTTCGCCGTGGAAAGGGGTTTCATGACTTCCGCCCAGTCCTTTCTTGAGCGAGGTAAAGATCTGTTTGAGCGAGTCTTCCCGAATCCGGCGTCCGCCCTTTTCCGTTAGCTTAAAGGCCGTTTCTTCACGTTTTATATAGCCCTGTTTTTCGAGTTCCTTTACAAACTCCTCATAGCCCAGTTCTTCGTCAAACAGCCCGTTTCTCCGGTCGATGTACTGCATCCACTTGAGCGCCTCATCCACGTCGCCGTTGGTGTAGATAAGCAGTTGACTCAATAGCCGGAACAGTTCTTCGAGTCTTTCCTGAAGCGTTTTTTCTTCCGGAAGGTATCGGGTATACTGAAATTCGAACATGGCCGTTTCCTTGACAAGGCGGAAAACCTTTACCGTATTTTGAGCGTGGAAAGCCCGATGAGTGCCAGAATACCGGCAATGATCCAAAACCGGATGACCACTTTGGTCTCAGCCAGACCACTGTATATAAAGGTGTGGTGTATGGGAGCCTTATAGAAGATACGGCGTCCGAGCCAATTGATACCAATTTTTTCCTGAATCAGCACGGAAAAAGCCTCGACTACGAAAATACCGCCTACGATAAGAAAAAGAAACTCTTGTTTGAGCAATACGGCCAATGTACCCACCACTCCCCCCAGCGTCATCGAGCCTACGTCGCCCATAAACACCTGTGCCGGATAGGCGTTGTACCAGAGAAACCCCAGACACGCACCGAATATGCCTGCGCAGACTACAGCCAGTTCACCGCTATCGGGGAGAAAGAAGAACTGAAGATAGTTCGAGTAGATCGCATTGCCGATCACATAGGCAAATACGCCGTATACGGCGATGGAAAAGGCCACGGGGACGATACACAACCCGTCCAGTCCGTCGGCGAAATTGACGGCATTGGTAATGGCTACCACGACAAACATGATAAAGGGAACATACCACCACCCGAGATCGAGCACGGGGGTTTTGAAAAACGGAAGATAAAGCTGAGAAGCGACCGAAGCTGGGACGGGTGAAAGGTCCGGCAATAAGAAGACGACACCCAGCGTTGCGCCGAAAAGCATCTGGAAAAACAGTTTTACCGGTTGTGAAAGCCCATGATCGCTTCCTCCGTATTTGACCTTGCGCCAGTCGTCTACGGTTCCCACTACGGCAAATAGGACAAGGGCGAAAAAAAATATCGCGGTAAAACGGTTGGCAAGATCGCACCAGAGAAAAGCGCTGGCGAAGACAGCCATGATGATCATAAGCCCACCCATGACCGGTGTGCCGGCTTTGGAGGCTGACGACATGCCTTCATAGGTTCTCGGGTTGTCTCGTATGCCTTTTAGATAGAGCGTCCGGATAAAGCGCTCGCCGAGAAACAGGGATATGCCAAAGCCTGTAAGCGCCGCACAGATGGCGCGAAAGCTCAGGTACTGAAACAGCCTCAGAAACGAAAGCGTGTCTACGGTGTCGTACAGATAGGAGGTGAGATGGTAGAGCATAGGATAAAGAAGTGAGAAAGGTGAAGTTTGAAAACCACAAAGGGCGCGTCTATCCTACGAGACCGGAGAGGCCGAGCCTTTTTGGCGGATCAGTGTTTCCAGATCGCTCAGGGTCCGCTTGATCGGAAAAAACGGTTCGAAATGGTTGCAGGTGATCATCATCCGGTGGATGTCTTCACGAAGCGATACGAGATCGGGTATCCGGTTTCGGCGGACAAGGTCGGTCAGCGCCTGAATCACGGCGTCACGCAAGAGCCAGTTGGGATGAAGATAGAATTTTCTGAGATCGTCCATATACGAAATGTCGCCGATTTTTCCGGAAGTCTTGATGGCCTCTACGGATACTTCGAGCGCCGGATCGGCGATCAAGACGCGGATATTTTTCACCATTTCTTCATCCTGCCCGATACGGTCTGCAAATGCGGCTATCGTACGGGCCGATGCGGTACGGACTTCGAAGTATGGATCCTTGAGGGTCTCCAACAAAACCTGTCGCACTTCCGGACTGTATTGATCGAGCTGTCGCAGGGTATGGACCGCGTTGCGGCGGATAAACCCCACTTGGCGATAGTCGCCGCCAAACAGTCGTTGAAGCCGAGACGTCGGGGTTTTGTCGCGTAGCAATCCGAGTATAAAAGCCAGACGGTCGGTATAGCCGAGCAACCCGGCCAATTTGACCCCCTCGTTACGGATAGTCCATGTTTCGTTTTTAAGATAGCCGTCTACCCGATATTTGAGATAATCTTCGCCGACAAGCCGTATAAACGCTTCGTCTTTTTTCTTGCTAAACCGCTGAACAAGGCGAAAGGGGGATAGTTGTGCGATAGTCGCATGGCGTCCTTCCGGGGCGTCGGCGAGAGGACCGGAATCTGATACATCGGGGGGTAGGTCCTGTTGCAGACGGTCGATCTCCTCAGCGATCCGGGTCGCTCCGTTTCGGTCGAAAAGCGCCGTTGCACGGGTGGACATCGATGCCCTGCGGTCCGGATGATCCAGAATATCGAAGATGCGCGCTGCCAGTCGGATGCCATCGACGGTGCTTACGATCCGATCATCGATGATGGCCGTTTCTTCGTAGACGACCAAACCCGCCCCACCGTTTTCGAGGGTGCGGGCGTTGAGGGCTTGATGGTCGCCCGGTGCGTAAGGGAGCGGGATCAGTATCGAGGGAAGTCCGCAGGCGCAAATCTCGGTGACGGTAGCCGCCCCCGCACGTCCGATCACGATGTCGCTTGCGGCGTAGAAACGCTCAATCTCATGCGCATAACCATACAGATGGTATCGAGACAGACACTCCTGCGACAACGAAAGCGGTTCCATTCGAGTGCGCGTATCCATCTCTGCGTCGTATTCGGCATTTTTTGTCTGACCCGTCACATGGATGACCCGTACGTTCGGGGATGCCAATAGCGTGGGAAGGGCATCCACTACGGCTCGGTTGATCGATCGTGCGCCTTGCGATCCGCCAAAGACGAACACCACACGGTCCGTGTCCGGAATGCCCAGCTCCGCCCTTGCCACCGCACGGGCCACGGCCCCGATCTCGCGTCTTACTGGATACCCTACGCGGACGGCTTTGCCAGATGGGAAAAAGGTAAGACTTTCCGCAAAAGATACACCGACTCGGTCTGCGATATAACCGGCCAGCCGGTTGGCTTTTCCGGGTACCACATTTTGTTCATGGACAAAACACCGCGCTGAAGAAAGCCGTAGCCGTCTAAGCAGCCAAAGCGCTAGCAACACCGGACTGCTCGCATATCCCCCTGTTGCCACAACCATATCCGGGCGTATGCGCAACAGGAGCAACAGGCTTTCCAGAACACCTATACCGGTACGGAGCATAAATTGGAGCATAGGGAGGAGACTGAAGTGCCAAGGCATGCTTTGGGCGGAAATCAGATGGATAGGGTAGCCCCGGCGAGGTACAAGCGTCGCCTCGATCCGTCCGCGCGCGCCGATGTATACGATCTGCGCATTTGGGTTTCCGGCGCGAATCTCGTCGGCGATGGAAAGCCCGGGATAGACGTGTCCACCGGTTCCACCTCCGGTAAAGATGTAGGTGAACGCGGGACGGTCTCCTCTCGAAACGGGGGCATCCGGCACAGAAACCGGAGTGGGTTGGAGGACAACGTCGGTCATGTTTCAGTTCCAGCCCTTCACAAAATCGTTTATCCCGAAGTCCGACGGCATGTCGTCGGGGTGGTAGGCGGACGAGGTTCC
>Ga0194132_10007906_pt1 | contig 15541 bp, 13 predicted proteins | sample TA2KigOf80mmetaG_FD_148612 | JGI IMG/M metagenome (GOLD analysis project Ga0194132, IMG submission 148612) | Freshwater microbial communities from Lake Tanganyika, Tanzania - TA2015054 Kigoma Offshore 80m | ecosystem: Environmental > Aquatic > Freshwater > Lake | place: Tanzania: Lake...
CGCCATGGATCGTCGCGCCGTCTCCCGTCGCAAGTTCCTCGCCGGCCTCGGGGCCGCGTCGGCGGTGGCCATCACCGCCTGCACACCCGAGCCCCCCGCACCCCCCGGGGACGGCACCGTCCCGACCGTGCCCCCCACGACCACCCCGCCGACGACGATCCCCTCGAGCGCGTCGAACACGCTCGTGGTGTGCATGCTCCACGGCGGCAACGACGGGATGAACACGGTGGTGCCCTACACCGACCCCGTCTACGTGGCCCGGCGGGGTTCGCTCGCACTGGGCGAGGCCCAGGGCGTGCTCCCGCTCGCCGACGGCCACGCGCTGCACCCGTCGCTGCCCGGGATCAAGGCGCTGTGGGACGCGGGCGACGCCGCCATCATCCAGGGCGTCGGCTACCCCAACCCCGACCGCAGCCACTTCCGGGCGACCGACATCTGGGACACCGCCCACCCGGAGTCGTTCGTGGCGAGCGGCTGGCTCGGCCGGTGGCTCGACGGGCACGGCGACGGCCTCGGCGCCGTGTGCGTGACCGGCTCGTTGCTGCCGACGTTGCGCGGCGCGAGCCGGGTGGGCACCGCGACCGGGACCGGCTCGTTCACCCTCCCCGGCTCCACCGCGTTCCGCAACGCCTACACGGTGCTCGCGACGAGCAGCGGGGAGGACCCGGTGTGGGCGGCAAGCTACGTGAACTCGCAGAAGGACCTGCTGCGGGCCCAGAGCATCCTCAACCCGCCGCTCGCAGCCGCGAACCCGACCGGGTCGGCCCTCGGAGCGCTCACCACCGGGATCGGCCGGCAGTTCGCCGCCGTGGCGCGCCTCCTGCGGGACCCCAACGTGCCGGCCAAGGTCTTCATGACCAACCAGGGCGGCTACGACACCCACGCGGGTCAGCTCCCCATCCACGCCAGCCTGCTCGGCCAGCTCGACGCCGCGATCGCCGCGTTCCACCAGGACCTCGCCGGCGATCCGCGGGCCGAGGGAGTGATCGTGATGGTGGTGTCGGAGTTCGGCCGGCGCCTCACCGCCAACGGCAACGCCGGCACCGACCACGGCACGTGCCTGCCGGTGATCGTGACCGGCCGCCCGGTGGTGGGGGGCTTCCACGGCGCCGCCCCGAACCTCGCCACGCTCGATCCCCAGGGCGACCCGATCCACACGACCGACTTCCGCTCCGTGTACTCGACCGTGCTCTCACGCACCCTGCGCGCGGACGCCGGAGCCATCCTCGGCACCACGGCCTACCCCGCCCTCACCTTCGTCTGACGATGCGAGGCGCACCGCGCCGCGAGCGCGGTGCGTCGCCCACCCGCGCCTGGCGCGCGCGGGATCAGGCGCCGTTGGTGACGATGCCGCGCTTGGCCAGGAACGCGGCGCGCCTCTCGGCGGTGGACTTCCATGCGGCGAAGTCATCGTCCCAGTGCGCCCGGTCGCCGTCTTCGTACGCGTGCTCGAGCTCGTCGAACGCGCCGTCCTCGGCATCGAGGAGCTCCCGGTACTTGCGGAAGAACGCCTCGTCGATCACCCCGACGTCACCCACGGCCACCTCCCAGTCGTGCAGCCGCCGATCGACGGCTGCGGTCCTCTTCGCTGACGCTGCCGACCGTATCGCGCTCGTCACGCCCCGTCACCAGTCGAGGATCTGTTTGGCCTCGCCCACGGTGAAGCGACCCTCGTAGATCGCGCGGCCGGCGATCGCCCCGTGCAGGCTTCGGGCGTCGCCGGCGGTGGAGAACGCAGTCAGGTCGGCCAGGGCGACCAGATCGTCGATCGTGCCGACGCCCCCGCTGGCGATGACCGGTACGGCCGTGACCTCGAGCACCGCCCGGAGCTGGTCGAGGTCGGGGCCCGCCATCGTGCCGTCGCGGCCGATCTCGGTGACGATGAGCGCGACGATCCCCGACGCCTCGAACCGGGTGGCGAGCTCGAGCAGATCGGCCCCGCTGCCCTCGACCCAGCCGCGGACCGCCACGTCGCGGCCGCGGGCGTCGAGTCCGACCGCGACGCGCCCGGGGTGCTTCGCGCACAGCGCGTCGACCAGGTCGGGCTGCTCCACCGCCGCGGTGCCGACGATGACCCGGGTCGCGCCGGCCAGGAGCAGCGCGTCGGCCGCCGCCTCGCTGCGCACCCCGCCGCCCACCTCGATCGCGCACCCGACGTCGGACGCGATCCGTTCGATCACCGCCAGGTTGGCCGGCTCGCCCGTACGGGCAGCGTCGAGGTCGACGACGTGGATCCAGTTGGCGCCCGCCCCGGCGAACGCCCGCGCCACGGCGACGGGATCGTCGTCGTAGACGGTCTCGGCGTCGAAGTCACCCTGGTGCAGTCGCACGCAGCGGCCGGCCCGCAGATCGATGGCCGGGTACAGCTCGAGCACTACAGCGTGCCCTTGGTCGACGGGACGCCCGATCCCTCGATGCGGACGGCGTCGCGCAGCGCCCGGGCCACGGCCTTGAACGACGCCTCGATCACGTGGTGACCGTTGACCCCGGCCACCGACCGGATGTGCAGCGTGATCCCGGCGCCGAACGCGAACGCCCGCCAGAACTCCTCGCACAGCTGCGGGTCGAAGGTGCCGACCCACTCGGCGACGGGGTCGACCTCGTACACGATGAACGGGCGGCCCGACAGGTCGAGGGCCACCTGCACCAGCGCCTCGTCGAGCGGCACGAGCGCGTCGGCGAACCGCCGCACGCCCACCTTGTCGCCGAGCGCGTGCTTGAGGACGGTGCCGAGCACGATGCCGACGTCCTCGACGGTGTGGTGGGTGTCGACCTCGAGGTCGCCGTGCGCGACGACGGTGAGGTCGAAGCCGCCGTGCTTGCCGAGCTGCTCGAGCATGTGGTCGAAGAACGGGATGCCCGTGGCGGCCGAGGCCTGGCCGGAGCCGTCGACGACGAGTGTGACGTCGACGGTGGTCTCCTTGGTCTCCCGGTGCTGGTGGGCGGTGCGGACGGTCATCAGGCCTCCAGGCTCGCGCGGAGCGCGGCGATGCAGCGGTCGTTCTCCTCGGGGGTACCCACGGTGATGCGCAGGCAGTCGTCGAGGCGGGGCCAGCGCGAGAAGTCGCGCACGAGCACACCCCGCGCGACGAGCCGCTCCCAGAGCGCGTGGCCGTCGCCGTCGGACTTGATCAGGACGAAGTTGGCGCCCGACGGGTAGACGGTGAGGCCCGGCAGCCGGGTGAGCGTCTCGGCGAGTCGGTGCCGCTCGTCGACGAGCGCCTCGACCCGCGCGTCCATCTCGGCGCGGAAGTCGAGCGCGGCGACCCCGGCCGTCTGGGTGGCGGTCGACAGGTGGTATGGCAGCACCACCTTGTCGAGCTCCTCCACGATCGACGCCGGCGCCACGCAGAAGCCGAGGCGGAGCGCGGCGAGCGACCACACCTTCGAGTAGGTGCGCGACACCACGAGCGGCACGTCGTCGGCCACGAGCTCGAGCGCGCTGAAGTCGGCGAACTCGCCGTAGGCCTCGTCGACCACGACCAGGCCGGGCCCGTGGTCGATCGCCGCGGCGAGGATCGCCTCGATGGTGGCGCGCGGCTCGACCGTGCCGGTGGGGTTGTTGGGGCTGCACACGAACACCACCGCCGGCCGCTCGGCCTCGATCAGGACCCGGGCCTCGGTGGGCGAGATGGCGAAGTCGGCGGTGCGCTCGCCGGTGCGCACACCGGTGCCGGTGATGCGGCAGATGTGCGAGTGCAGCGCGTAGGTGGGCTCGAACACGAGCGCGGACCGGCCCGGCCCGCCGTAGGCGAGCAGGAGCGTCTGGAGGACCTCGTTGGAGCCGTTGGCCGCGAACACCCGCTCGATCGGCTGGCCCAGGTGCGCGCCGATCCCGGCCCGCAGCGCGCCGGCGGCGCGGTCGGGGTAGCGGTGGAGCGGTGCGTCGGCGAGGCGGCCGAGCCAGGCGTCGACGAACGCGGGCGGCGGTGGGAACGGGCTCTCGTTGGTGTTGAGCCGCACATCGACCGACAGCTGGGGCGAGTGGTACCCGTCGAGCGCGGCGAGGTCGGGGCGGGGTGCGGGCAGGCTCACGCCGAGTCCCCGGTGCTCGTGGTGGAACCGGCCCCGGCTCCGAGGCGGATGGTCGCCGAGCGGGCGTGCTCGGCCAAGCCCTCCTCGGTCGCGAGCGCGACGAGCGGCCCGGCCGCGGCGGCGAAGCCGGCGGCGTCGGCGGTGACCACGTGGACGTGCTTGCAGAACGTGTCGACGCCCAGCGCGCCGGCGAAGCGCGCGCTGCGGGCGGTGGGGAGCACGTGGTTGACCCCGGCGACGTAGTCGCCCAGCGCGGCCGGCGCGTACGGGCCCACGAAGATCGCGCCGGCGTTGCGGACCCGGTCGGCGAGGTCGGCGGCGCCCGCGCAGTTGACTTCGAGGTGCTCGGGGGCGAGGACGTCGACCACCCGGAGCGCGGCGTCGGCGTCGTCGACGATCACGGCCCGGCCGCCCGACCCGAGAGTGTCCTCGATGTCGGCCCGGCGGGGCGCGTCGGCGAGCAGGCGGGCGATCGCGGCGTCGACGGCGTCGGCCAGCGCCGGGTCCCAGGTGACGAGCACGGCGGCGCCGCCCGGACCGTGCTCCGCCTGGGCGAGCAGGTCGGCCGCGACCCAGGCAGGGTCGGCGGTCTCGTCGGCGACGATCGCGACCTCCGACGGGCCCGCGAAGCCGTCGATGCCGACCACGCCGGCACCCGCGACCTCGCGCTTGGCCAGGGCCACGTAGGCGTTGCCGGGCCCGACGATCACGTCGACCGCGGGCACCGACTCGGTGCCGTAGGCCAACGCGGCGATCGCCTGGGCGCCGCCGATGCGGTACACCTCGTCGACCCCGGCCACGGCGGCGGCCGCGAGCGTGACCGTGGGGACCTCGCCATCGGGGCCCGGCGGCACGCACAGCGCGATCTCGGCCACCCCGGCGATGCGGGCGGGCACGGCGGTCATCAGCACGGTCGACGGGTAGGTGGCCCGGCCGCCCGGCACGTAGCAGCCGGCGCGCCGGACGGGCACGACCCGCTCGGTGAGCCGGATCCCACCCCGGTCGAGGGTGAACCCGGCGCGCCGCTGGGCCGAGTGGTAGGCCGCGATCTCCCCGTGGGCGTGGTCGAGCGCCCGCCGGGTCTCGAGCGCCACGTCGGCCAGGGCGGCGGTCAGCGCCGACGGCGGCACCCGGAGGTCGTCGATGCGGCAGCCGTCGAAGCGCTCGGTGAGGTCGCGCACGGCGGCGTCGCCCCCCGTGCGCACGGCGGCGAGCACCTCACGGACGGCCTCGACCGGCCCGGGATCGTCGGGCGGAGGGGCGAGCGCAGACCCGAGGTCCGCCACGCCGCGGAGGTCGGACCGGGCAAGCATGCGGGGATGAATCGTAACCGTGCCGGTCCGCCGCTCCCCCGGCCAATCCCGGCGGACGCCGCGGCGGGCATACTCGTCGGCGTGGCCCACGAGTCCGACATCGCCGAGCTCTCCACCGTGCGCGCGCAGGTCGAGGACCTGATCCGGCGCGTGCTCGCCGTCGCCGAGCACTACGACGACCAGGAGGACTCGGCGGTCGCCGCCGACCTCTTCTCCGCGGAGCGGTCGCTCCTCGCCGCCCGCCGCCAGCTCGATCGCGCCACCGCCCACCTCTCCTGAGCCCGCGGCCCCGTTCGGGGCGGTCTGACCGCGCCATGCGCCGTGAAACGGCGAAGAGGCGCTTCGATCAGGCCTTGAAGGCCGCCGGGCAGATGTCGTTGAGGTGGCAGACGTCGCAGCGGGGGCGGCGGGCGTCGCAGACCCGGCGGCCGTGGAGGATCATCCGCAGCGAGAACGCGCCCCGCTCGGCGGGCGGCACCAGCGCGTTGAGCGCGTGTTCGGCCTTCACGGCATCGGTCTCGGTGGTGAGGCCGAGGCGGATGGACAGCCGGCCGACATGGGTGTCGACGGGCAGTCCGGGCAGCCCGAACGCCACCGACCGGATGACGTTGCCGGTCTTGCGACCCACCCCGGGCAGCGTGACGAGGTCGTCGAGCTCGGTGGGCACCTCGCCGTCGTAGCGATCCTCGAGCGCCTCCCCCATGCCGATCAGGTTCTTCGCCTTCGACCGGAAGAAGCCGGTGGAGTGCACGAGATCCTCCAGCTCGAGCGGGTTGGCCGATGCGAGGTCGGCGGCCGTCGGGTAGCGGGCGAACACCGCGGGCGCGACCTTGTTGACCATCTCGTCGGTGCACTGCGCCGACAGGATGGTCGCGATCAGCAGCTCGAACGGCGTGTCGTGCACCAGCTCGCACAGCTCGGGCGCGGTGCCGGGGTACTCCTCGGCCAGCCGGGTGCGCACCACCTCGGCCCGGGCCTTGGCCCCCCGCGGCGACCGGGCGAGCTTCGGCCCCGCGGCCTTCCTCCTCGCCGTCGCCTTCGTCGCCGTCGGCCGCTTCGCCGTCGCCTGCTTCGCCGCGGCCTTCGGCTGGGCCGCAGCCTTCGGCGCCCGCTTCGGGGTCGACGTCTCCTCGGATCCGGCCATCGGCCCGACGCTACCCTCGCTCCTCGTGACGGAGGTCCGTGCGCTGACGACCGACGCGGCGCACGCGGACGCCGAGTCCGCGATCGCCCGCGACCTCGCCGAACGGTCCGAGCGCCGCGACGAGCACCCCGCGCTGGGCGACGCCGTATGGCGCGACCTCGCCCACCCCGCGGCGGGATCCCAGGGGTTCGCCGCCTTCGTGGCCGACCAGCCGGTCGGCTACCTGCGAGCCGTGCGCCGCGACGACGAGCCGGCGTTCGACCTCTCCATGACCGTGCACCCCGATCATCGGGAAGACGACGTCCCCGGCGCGCTCCTCGACGCCGCGATCGCGTACGCCCACGACCAGGGTGCGACCCACGCGACGCTGTGGGTGTTCGGCGCCGACGTCGACGCCGATGCGCTGGGCGTCGGCCGCGGCATGACGATCGAGCGCGAGCTGTGGCAGATGCGGGTGCCGCTCCCGGTGGCCGGCCGCGCCGACCTGCCCGGCGGGGTCACCCTCCGGGAGTTCGCCCCCGGCGCCGACGATGCCGAGTGGCTCGCCGTCAACAACCGCGCGTTCGCGACCGACCCCGACCAGGGCGGCTGGACCGCCGACACCCTCCACGGCCGGTGCACCGAGGACTGGTTCGACGCCGAGGGCTTCCTCGTGGCCGACGACGGCGGCCGCATGGCCGGCTTCTGCTGGACGAAGGTCCACCCGGCGGCGCCGCCCCACGAGCCACACGCGCTCGGGGAGATCTACGTGATCGGAGTGAACCCCGCCGACCAGGGCCGCGGCCTCGGCCGGGTCCTCACCGTGGCCGGCCTCGATCACCTGCACCGCCACGGGATCGACGTGGGCATGCTGTTCGTCGACGCGGCCAACACCCCGGCGGTGGGCCTGTACCGGGCGCTCGGGTTCGTCACCAGCCGCATCGACCGGGCCTACGGCACCGACCTCGCCCCGACGACCTCGCCGTGAGACCGGCCGACACCCCGATCACCCGCTATGGCGCGCGGCGCGCCGACCTGGAGGCGATCCTCGGCGATTGGCGCGAGCCGCGCTTCCGGGCCGAGCAGGTGTGGGCGGGCCTGTACGGCGCTCGCCTCCCCCTCGACGCGATCACCACGCTCCCCCGGCCGCTGCGCGACGCGCTGGCGGAGACCCTGCCCGAGGCGCTGCACGCGGCGACGGTCCTCACCGCGGCCGACGAGATGACCACCAAGTGGCTGTGGCGCACCCGACGCGACGGCACGGAGGTCGAGACCGTCCTCATGCGCAGCGAACGGCGGGCCACGGCGTGCGTCTCGTCGCAGGCCGGCTGCGCGATGGGCTGCACGTTCTGCGCGACCGGGCAGGCCGGGCTCGACCGCCATCTCGACACGGGCGAGATCGTCGAGCAGGTGCTGCGCGCGCAGCACGCCTGCCCGCAGCGGGTGTCCAACGTGGTCTTCATGGGCATGGGCGAGCCGCTGGCGAACTACGGCCCGGTGTGGGCGGCGATCGAGCGGCTCCACGGCGACCTCGGGCTGTCGGCCCGCCAGATCACGGTGAGCACGGTGGGCGTGGTGCCCGGCATGCGCCGCCTGGCCACCGAGGCGCTCCCCGTCACGCTCGCGGTGTCGCTCCACGCTCCCGACGACGCGCTGCGGTCCACGCTCGTGCCGCTCAACCACCGCTACCCGATCGCCGAGGTGCTCGACGCCGCCGCCGAGGTCGCGGCGGCCAACGGCCGGCGGGTGACGTTCGAGTACGCGGTGATCCACGGGGTCAACGACGGCCTCGACCACGCAGGCGCGCTCGGTGCACTCCTCGGGGCCTGGCCGGGGGTGGGCGGCGCGCACGTCAACCTCATCCCGCTCAACCCGACGACCGGCTTCTCCGGTCGGGCCCCGAGCCCCGCGCGGGTGCGGGCCTTCGCCGAGCGGGCCGCCCGGCCGGGGGTGACGGTGACGGTGCGCCGCAACCGGGGCGTCGACATCGACGCGGCGTGCGGGCAGCTCCGCGCGCGGGCCCGGGCCGAGACCGGCTGAGCCCCGCTGCGCCCGGCCGGCTCGGCCCGCCTCGGAGGGTGGTGCCCCCGGCCGGTCCCGCACCGGCCACAATGGGCGCCGTGAACGACCGGAAGTTCGTCAACCAGTTCCAGCCGCAAACGCTCTACATCGCGACGATCCTGCTCTACATCAGTGCGGTGTACGCGTTGATCTGGTTCCACCCGATCCTGCTCGTCGTCGCAGTGCTGCTCGGGGCAGGGGGCTACGGGATCGCCAACGAGCTGCGTTGGGGCTACACGGTGGCGGTCACCGGAGCGGTGCTCCAGGTGGTGTTCCTCCTCCTCGCCTGGGGCACCGACATCCTCGGCTTCCCCCAGATCATCTCGCTGCTCTTCGACGGAGCCCTCGTCGCGCTGCTGCTGCACCCCCAGAGCCGCGAGTACCAGAGGATCTGGTTCAAGTAGCCGGCAACGACCGGGTTCGCTCGATGTCCGCAGATCGGCGGCACCAACGGGTCCCGGTCGCCGTCGCCCTCGCCCGCGTCGGTTGGCCCCGGCCAACCGGTACATTCCGCTCATGAAACCCGCGCTCCTCGCCGTCCTCGCATGCCCTGAGTGCGGGGACGACCTCACGCTCGCCGACGGGGCGACCGCCACCGACGGCGAGATCACCTCGGGGTTCCTGCGGTGCGCACACGACCACCGGTACCCGATCCGCCACGGCATCCCCCGGCTGCTGTCCTCGGGCACGGTCGCGTCCGACGACGGCCGACTCGAGACAGCCGACGCGTTCGGCTACGAGTGGACGCACTACCCGGTGGAGAACCCCTACACCGTCGACCAGGTGCTCGACTGGATCCTCCCGCTCACCCCCGCCGACTTCGCGGGCAAGGTGGTACTGGACGGTGGTTGTGGGACCGGGGGCTTTGCGGCCTACGCAGCCGACTTCGGTGCCGACCTCGTCGTGGGGTTCGACCTCGGCGACGCGGTCGAGTCGGCCCGGCGGCTGCGGGACGCCCATCCGGCCCTCGAGATCGTGCAGGGCGACATCCTCCAACCCCCGTTCAAGCCCGCCTTCGACCTCGTGTACTCGATCGGTGTGCTGCAGCACCTCCCCGAGCCGCGGGACGGGTTCCTGGCGCTCGCGCGCCTGACCCGACCACACGGACGGATGTTCGGCTGGGTCTACGGCCACGAGGGCAACGAGCGCTACGGCCGGATCGTCGAGCCGATCCGTCGGCTCGCCCGTGGGTTCCGGCCCCGCGTCGTGAAATGGGGCCTCGCCTTCCCGCTCGCACTGGTGCTCAGCCCGGTCCTGTGGGCCGCGTACCGACCACAGTCGCCGGCAGTCCTCCGACGTTCGGTACGCGTGTACCGGCCGTACCTCGAGTGGCTCGCCCGCGCCCCGTTCTCGTTCGTCCACGGAGTGATCTTCGACCAGCTCGTCGCTCCCACCACGCACTACGTCCGCCAGGACGAGCTCCGCGAGTGGTTCGCCGCGGCAGGGCTCGCCGACGTCGTGGTCACCCAGCGGAACGGCAACAGCTGGCGGGGTCTCGGGACCCGCCCGGGCGATCTCCCCGCCCCGTGATCCGGTCGAACAGCAGCACACCACCGGTGGCCGCGCCGGCCAACAGCGTCCCCAGGAACGGGAACAGGTAGCGCGGCTCGGGGTAGGACAGGAGGAGCGCTGCGACCTGGAAGAGCGCGCCCGCCGACCCGACGATCAGCGGGAGGCGCTGGCCAGGTCGGGCGAGCAGGATCGCGAGCGCGAGCATCGGCAGGAGCGCCAGCGCAGCGAGGTGGTAGACGGGGCGGCTGACCCGGTCGAGCTCCTCGACCTCCGTCGCCAGGGCGTAGGTGGGCACGGGATCCGTGTAGCGCCACCACTTCGTGGCGGCCATGCGGGGCGTATCGTCCAGGTTGCGCACGTAGCTGGCCATGACGGCGGAGCGGAAGTCCGCCTCGGTGAGGTGGCGGTCCTCCTTGCGTGGCTCACGAGCCCGGCGGCGGATCGCGTCCCGCAGCTCCGGGGAGAGAGACACCTCACCCGAGGCGACCCTCGTACGCAGCTCCTCGAAGCCGCTCGGGGTGAAGGCAAGCTCGGCCAAGACGTAATCGTCGGGGATCACGCGCCACGAGGTCTCGGGCCGGGATCCGGCGTACATCGTCCAGCCCGCCCCGGCGCCGAGGTCGTACCCACCGGTCCCGGGCGCCGGATAGCCGCCACCCGCCCGGATGCCCTGGTACGGCGCGAGCACCACCAGCACTCCCGCCGCAACGAGACCGCACCGGGCGGCAGCGGTACGCCACCATCCCGGATCGCGCGTGCGCCATGACCGCGAGACGAGGGCGATCGCGAGCGCACCGCCGGCGGGGATCCAGAAGAACTGGTACGACGTGTGGGTGAAGGAGGCGAGGCCGACGAGCGCACCCGCGACCACCAGCCGCGACGGACGCGGGTCCTGGAGTGCGACGACCACGGCCAACGTCGCACCGGTGACGAGGACGCCGGCCAGCGTCTCGGTGAGGACGAAGCTGGCGTGGAACGTGGCTGGCAACCAGAGCACGAAGGCCAGTGCCGCCGCCCGCGCGGCGCGTCGCCCGCCCAACCGCCGCCCGAGCCCATACGCGACGATTGCAGTGCCGGGCAGCAGCACGAGGGTCTGGACCGCGGCGACGGCCCGGAGGTGGCCGCCCCCTGTGACGGCGTAGATGAGACCCAGCAGCGCCGGGTACACCGGACCCCGCACGAACAAGCCGGTGCCGATGCCGTACCCCGGGACGGGATCGGGGCCGTGGCCGGCCAGGAAGAGCCCTTCGGCGTGGTAGAAGCCGGCGTCGTTGCCCGGCTCGGCACCGGGGATGTTCGCGAGGAGCACGAGGCTGCCGATCACGACCGAGAGAAGCACCGTTCCCACGAGCCACGGGTCGACACCGCGGAGTCGGCGCTGCCACCCGGCGGGACCGCGGTCTGGACCGGCGGGCCCCACCATGCTGCTCACCGGTGAACCCGACGGAACCGAACGAGACCGACCACGATCAACGCCGCGGCGACCAGCGCGCAGACCCATGCCAGCAGCACCGCGATGCGATGGGGGCCGGGCGGCGAGAACTCGAACACGACCTGCCGGGTTCCCTCGTCGAGACGGACCGCCTTGAAGACGGCGCCCGCGCGACGGATGGGCACCTCCCGACCGTCGGCGTACGCCCGCCACCCGCGGTGATACGAGTCGAGCACGACGAGCATGTCCCCGGCGTCGTGGGCACCAACGCGCACGACGAAACGGTCCGGGTCGGTCCAGCGCATCTGCGCCGCCCGTGCGGTCGGGCGACGGCTCGTCGCCGTCGCCGGTGACGAGGAGCTGCGGTCCCGGATCCGGCGCGCGTCGATGTAATCGGTGTGTCGGGCGAACTCCACGACGGGGTCCTCGAGGATCTCGCGGAGCTGCTCACGGGGAGGGGTCGGGATCCACCGACTCGTCGTGTAGGCGAGGGGGTAGGCGCCCGGGTTCTCGTAGACCGCCTGCCCGTACGCGGCGCTGCCCCACTTCCAGCCGAGCGGACTGGCATCGAGCGGGCAGGTCACGGGACCGATCGCCCGGGTGACCCCGGCCCGGTCCACGAGCGCGCGGTCCGGGAGGCCGTAGGCCTCCGGATGCTCGTAGTGGCGCCCCGACTCGGTCCGCAGGTCGGGAGGAGCGTTGACCAGGCGGCGCCAGTAGCGCTCGTAGCTCCGCGGCATGAAGCTCTCGTAGACGTCCAGCCAATGCTGCGACGTCGCCGCCCCGAGGTTGGCCCGGTATCCGCCCGGGGCCATCCCGAGCGCCGACTGGCAGAACGACATCCAGCGCCCGCCCGGGTCACCGGATGCCTCGATGAGCCGCTCCGTCTCGCCGAAGGCTCCGATGCGATCGTCGGTCGCCCGCCACAGCATCGGGTACGCCGCCGACACCGGCTCCCGGGCCTGGCGCTCGGACACGGCCGCGGCGGCGGTGGTCGCCATCACGGTGCACGCCAGGAGTGGTGCCACCACCATGGGTCCCGTGTACCAACGCCGGGTGGCGGGCTCCCGGTCGGCGACGGCGGCCGCGGCGAGGGCGAACAGGAGCAGGGTCCCGGCCACCACCGCGGCCGTGAGCGGCACTGCGGCCCCGGTGCGCTCCAACCAGAAGAGCGCGCTCGCGACCAGGGCGGCAACGCCGACGAAGAGCATCGGCCAGCGCGGGACCGAACGGAGCACGGTCTGCAGGCCGAGGCCGGCGAAGACCGCCAGCGGCAGCAACAAGACGGTGCTGATGCGGGCGAGGTTGGTGGAGGCGCGGGCGCCCGGCAGCTCCACCAGGAGCGCGGTCACCGGGTTCTTCGAGCCGAGGACCAGGAGCACCAGGGTCAGCACGATCAGCGCCCGACGCTGCCGGTCCCGTGCGGCCACGACCACGCCGACGGCCACCAGCGCGAACCCGAAGATGCCGAGGAAGAGGTCGGCGTTGACGTCCCCGACGACCGCACGCGGGTCGATGAGCGACGACAGCTGGAGGCCGGTGAGACCGCGCATGGCGGCGTACGGAACCTCGGCCCGACTCGCGCGCGTGGCCTCACCGAGGAAGTCGACGAGGGCCGGCAGACCGATGCCGAGGCCGAGACCCAGACCGGCGGCCGACGCGCCGAGGGCCCGCAGCCGTCCGGCTGGTGGCGAGCTCGTGATGAGGCGATACGAAAGGAGGACGCCCACCGCGATCCACGTGTAGCCGGCGGCCTGGAGGTGACCGCCGAGCACCGAGATGCCCAGGCCGAGACCGAGGAGCCCCACCCCCAGCGCGGGCCGGCGGCGCGTGGCATGCCAGATCAGCTCTGTCCCGAGCACGGCGGTGGCGAGCCCCGCGAAGTGCACCGGTGCGTGGTACAGCGGCGTCCATCGCACCACGCCGTTGGCCAGGACGAAGGTGGTGCCGGCGAACGCGGCCGGCCAGCGGTCCAGGTTGTAGACCCGGGCCAGTGCGTAGACGGCGAGCGCGGCCCACACCAGGTGCAGGGTCGCGAGGAGGTCCGCCGCCGTCGCCGCGGTCGGTGCCAGCGCGAGCACGAGGGTGCGGATCGGGTACAGATTCCCCCACTGCCCGGTCGGCATGTACCCGAGGCCCAGCTGGCGCTGCCAGCTCCCGAGCGAGCCGAACCGGGCGATCTCGTCGAACTGGTTGATCGCGACGGGGCGGAACGAGTCGGAGACATCGCTGTCGCTGAAGGCGGCGAGCAGCGTGCGATCCGTCAGCACCGCCTCCGCGTTGTAGAGGAGGACGAGAGCCAACATGACCACGACCGGCAGGCCGGGCCAGCGGAGCACCCTCAGGTGCCACGGGTCAGCCTCCGTCTCCGCCTCGGGTCGGGCCTCCGATCGGGTCGCGACCACGGGCTCGGACGCGTCGGTCTGGTCGGGGGTCATGCGCGGCTACCCGCCGGACACGCCGCTGCGGATCCCGCGCAGGTGGCGCCACGACCGCAGCAGGTCGAGCGGGACGTGGACGAGGTCGTGGAGGTTGATCCCCTTCGCGCGACCGCCGACACGCGGGTAGTGGTCGATGTCGGCCTCCGCGACCCGGTAGCCATGAGCGAGCGTGCGGGCGACGATCTCGGCGCTCACGAACGCGCTCTTCGCGTCGATCTCGGGGAGGATCCGCTCCACCACCGTCCGCCGGACGAGGATGCTGGAGTCCACGTCGCGGATCGACACACCCAGTGCTCGCCGCACGAGCGCGTTGTAGCACCCACTGATCCACCGTCGGTGCACCCCGTCGGCGCGCCGGGCACGCCGCGTGCAAACGAGGTCCGCGCCGGCCAGGGCAGGGAGGCACTGGATGACCGCCTCGGGGCGGATCTGCAGGTCGGCCGGCATGAAGAAGATGGCGTCGCCCGACGCGATGGAGAACCCGACGAGCTCCGAAGGGTGGCAGCCGAGGTTGCGCTCGTTGCGATGGAGCACGATCCTCGGCTCGTCACGTGCGTGCGCGCGGACGCGGCGTGCGGTGTCGTCGGTGCTCGCGTCGTCGACGACGACGATCTGCCAGTCGTCCCCGAGGGATTCCCCGACGGCCGCGGTGAGCTCGATCATCCGGTCGATGTTGTCGGCCTCGTCGTACGCCGGAACGACGAACGAGACGCTCCGGGCGCCGGCCGCGCGGAGGAGCTCGCTGGGCCTCGGCGCCACGATCAGCCCCCCGACGGGGCGCCCGCCGGGCGGATGACGCCCGTCGCCCGCAGACGCGTGGCCGCTGCGCTGAACCGCTCCTCGATCGGCCCCTGGGCAGTGACCCACTCGGCGAACCGCGCGAGCCCGTCCCGCACCGAGTGAACAGCCACGAAGCCGAGGCGATTGAGCTTCGCCGGGTCGTGTACGAAGTGGCGGACGTCACCGGGCCGGTACTCACCCGGCAGATGGGGCTCGAGGTCGAGCCCGAGCACCGACGCGATCTCCTGTGCGAGGTCGAGCATTCGGGTCGGCACGCCCGTGCCCACGTTGAGGACGTCATCCCCGATCTCGTCCGAGTCCATCACGTGGAGGTTGGCCCGGGCGACGTCCTCCACGAAGATGAAGTCGCGGGTCTGCCTGCCGTCCTCGAACACCACGGGCGGCATCCCGTTGAGCAGGCGGCTGGCGAAGATCGAGATGACGCCGGTGTACGGGTTGTGGACCGACTGGCGCGGACCGTAGGTGACCGCGTACCGGAGCGCCACCACCGGAATGCCCAAGGAGCGGCCCAGCGCCAGTCCCGCGCGCTCCTCGAAGTACTTGCTCAGGGCGTACGGCGTGATGCCGTCGGGCGACAGCTCCTCACCGGCCCGCAGCGGGTCGAGGGCCGCGCCGGTCGCGGGGTCGCGTACCTCCCATTCACCTGCGTCGAGCTGGGCGAGGGGCCGCAGCGGCGGGTGGAACGTGCTGCCGTCGTCCCGCCGGTACGGTCCCTCACCGAAGATGGCCTGGGATGACGCCAGGACGACCTTGCGGATGTCGAGCCCGCCGTTGCGAATGACCTCGAAGATGCGTGCAGTTCCGGTGGCGTTGACGTCGAGGT
>Ga0194132_10007908_pt1 | contig 15529 bp, 19 predicted proteins | sample TA2KigOf80mmetaG_FD_148612 | JGI IMG/M metagenome (GOLD analysis project Ga0194132, IMG submission 148612) | Freshwater microbial communities from Lake Tanganyika, Tanzania - TA2015054 Kigoma Offshore 80m | ecosystem: Environmental > Aquatic > Freshwater > Lake | place: Tanzania: Lake...
TCGCCCGGCCGGCTCGGCGCGGTGGTCAGGAGGACGACCGGCCGGTCGGCGCGCTCGGCGCGGTCGATCATGGCCGCGATCGCCTGCTCGCGTTGCGGCCAGCGCGCCGCCGTCGACCAGCCGTCATCGATGACGAGGACCAGCGGCCCCGAGCCGGTGAGCGCGGTGCCGGGGTTGAGGATCGGGTGGGCGAGCGCGAGGATGACGAGCGCGGCGAGCACCATGCGCATCAGGATCAGCCACCACGGCGTCCGCGCCGGGGTCTCCTCCTGCTTGCGGAGGAGGAGAAGGAGGCGGAGCGGCGGAAAGCCGAGGAGCCGCGGCGTCGGCGGCGTGACGCGGAGGAGCCACCACAGCACCGGCAGCGCGGCGAGCGCCGCGAGCATCCAGGGCGAGGCGAAGGCGAGGGCGCCGATTTCGAGCATCGCTCAGAGCCCCGGCGCGAGCGCGAGCGCCGAATGGAGCGCGAGGAGGGCCGCTTGCGGCGGCCGGTCGGTGCGGTGCATCGCGTAGGTCCAGCCCGCGCTCCGCGCGATGTCGCTGATCGCGGCGCGGTGGTTCGCGAGGATCGCGAGATAGTCCTCGCGGAGCGCCTCCGTGCGTCCGACCAGGAGCTCGCCTTCGCCCTCGAGACCGCGGAAGCGGACGCGGCCGCGGAACGGCAACGTCTCCTCGGCCGGGTCGAGCACCTGGACGATGTGGCCGCGCACGCCGCGCCCGGCGAAGGCGCGCACGACGCGCTCGACCTCCGCGGGCGGGCTCAGGAAATCACCGATCAGCGCGAGCCGTGCGTGGCGCGGCAGAAGCGCGAGCGCGGGCATGTTCGCGGTGCGCTCGTCGACGGCCGCCGCGGCGAGCGCGACCGCGATGCGGCCGAGGACGGCGCGGCCCGCCGACGGCCCGATGCCGCGGTCGAGGAGCGCGACGCGCTCGCCGCCGCGGTTGAGAAGGATGGCGAGCGCGAGCGTCAGGACCGCGGCGCGCTCGGCCTTCTCGGGCCATTCGCGTTCGGAGGCGTAGCGCATCGAGGCCGAGCCGTCGGTCCACAGCCACACCGTCTGCGCCGCCTCCCACTCGTTCTCGCGCACGAACGCGGCCTGCGACTTGGCCGACTGGCGCCAGTCGATCTGGGTCGCGGCATCGCCGGTCTGATAACGGCGGAACTGCCAGAACGTATCGCCCTGGCCGACGCGGCGCCGGCCGTGGACGCCTTGCGCAACCGTCGCCGCGACGCGCTCGGCGGCGACGAGGAGCGGCGGCAGCGTCGCCGCGGCCGCCTCCGCCGTCTTGCTCAGGCCCGCCGGCGTGGTCTCGGCGACGCTATGGCGGAACGGATATCTCACGCGTGGGGCGCGCAGAGGCGTCGGATGATGTCGTCGACCATGACGCCGTCGGCGCGCGCGGCGAAGTTGAGCGCCATGCGGTGCCGCAGGATCGGCCCGGCGAGCGCGACGACGTCGTCGAGCGAGGGCGCGAGCCGGCCGTCGAGGACGGCGCGGGCGCGGATCGCGAGCATGAGGGCCTGGCTCGCGCGCGGGCCGGGGCCCCACGCGACATGGGCGTCGACCTCAGGCAGCGCGCCCGGGCCGGGGCGGCCGGCGCGCACGATGTCGAGGATCGCCTTGACGACCGCGTCGCCGACCGGGATGCGGCGGACCAGCGCCTGGGCGGCGAGGAGGTCGGCGGCGCCGATCACCGGCTCGGGCGCGGCCTCCTCCGCGCCGGTGGTCGCGATCAGCATCTGCCGCTCGGCCACCGCGTCGGGGTAGTCGATGTCGATCTGCATCAGGAAGCGGTCGAGCTGGGCCTCGGGCAGCGGATAGGTGCCCTCCTGCTCGAGCGGGTTCTGGGTCGCGAGCACGTGGAACGGCCGCGGCAGCGGGTGATAGTGGCCGGCGACCGAGACGCGCCGCTCCTGCATCGCCTGGAGGAGCGCCGACTGGGTGCGCGGGCTGGCGCGGTTGATCTCGTCGGCCATCAGGAGCTGGCAGAACACCGGGCCGGGCAGGAAGCGGAACGACCGGCGGCCCGCCTCGCTCTCCTCCAGCACCTCCGAGCCGAGGATGTCGGCCGGCATCAGGTCGGGCGTGAACTGGACCCGCTTGTCGTCGAGGCCGAGCACGGTGCCGAGCGTGTCGACGAGCTTGGTCTTGCCGAGGCCGGGGAAGCCGACCACCAGCGCGTGACCGCCCGACAGCAGTGTGATAAGGGTCTGGTCGATCACCGTCTGCTGGCCGAAGATGATCCGGCCGATGCGGTCGCGCACCAGCGCGAGCCGATGGCCGAGGGCCTCGATCTCGGCGATCAGACGGGCCGGCGGTTCGGCGCTATCGGCGAGAGCGGCAACGTTCTCGGGACTGGTCATGGGCGGCACGGAGCTCACGGTTCGGCATGTCGAAGTCCATCGCCAGCGACATCCCGCGCGAGGCGCGGGCGGATCACCTGCCCGAGGACGGCGCGGCGTCGACCACGCTGCCTTTGCCGGGCGGGACCGGCGGGCCCGAACTATGCGGCGACATCGACATGCGCATCGCCCGCGACGGCACGTGGTTCTACCACGGCTCGTCCATCGGGCGTAAGCCGCTCGTGAAGCTGTTCGCCTCGGTCCTGCACCGCGAGGCCGACGGCGACTTCTGGTTGATCACGCCGGCCGAGCGCTGCCGGATTCGGGTCGACGACGCGCCCTTCCTCGCCGTCCTGATGACGGTCGAGGGGGCCGGCCGCGCGCAGCGGCTCCACTTCACGACCAATGTCGAGGATGTCGTCGTCGCCGACGCCGCGCACCCGATTCGGGTCGCGATCGATGTGGAAACCGGTGCGCCTTCACCATATCTATTGGTGCGCGGCCGGCTCGAGGCGCTGATCGCGCGGGCGGTCTTCTACGACCTCGTCGAGCTCGGGGTCGAGGAAGAGTGCGCCGGCGTCATGACGTTCGGCGTGTGGAGCGCGGGCTCGTTCTTCCCGCTCGGCCGCCTCGACGAGCCAGGGATTGGTTAATTCCGATGCGCGAAACGATCCTGCGAGCCTTCGGCGCGAGCGAGACCGTGGCCGACGGCGCCGGCTGGCAGGCGATCGCCGCGACGCAGGTCGCCGACGACACGCTGACGCCGGCCGCGGTGCTGGTGCCGCTGATCGACCGCGCGGACGGCATGACCGTCCTTCTCACCCAGCGCACCTCGCATCTGCCCTCCCATGCCGGCCAGATCTCGTTCCCCGGCGGCCGACGCCAGGCGACCGATCGCTCGCCCGAGGACACCGCGCTCCGCGAGACCGAGGAGGAGATCGGCCTCGTCCGCCGCCACGTCTCGCTGGTCGGCCGGCTCGGGGTGCGCGAGACCGGGACCGGCTACCGCGTCGTTCCCGTGGTCGGCCTCGTCGCGCCCGGCTTCGCGCTCGTGCCCGACCCGTCCGAGGTCGAGGAGATCTTCGAGGTGCCGCTCGCGTTCCTGCTCGATCCCGCCAATCACAAGTTCGGGACCCGCGTGACGCGCGGCGTCGAGCGCCAGTTCTACGCGATCCCCTATGGCCGCCATGACATCTGGGGCCTGACGGCGCGGTTCCTGGTCAACCTCTCCGAATTCGTCCGCCGCTGATGCTCCGGATCCTGTTCACCTATGTCGTGCCTCTCGTGCTGCCGGCGGCGGGCTATCTCGGCTATCGCATCTGGGACGACTGGCGTCGGCGCCGCGCGGGCGAGGCGGCGCGCTCGCCGTGGGAGGCGTGGCCTTGGTACTGGATCGCGGGCTCGGGCTTCGCCTGCCTCGCCGCGAGCCTCATCTGGCTCGTCGTCGATCGCGCGCCGGCGGACGCGAGCTACACCCCGGCGCGGGTGATCGACGGCCAGGTCGTCCCCGGCGAGATCGTGCCCAGGGAAGGCGGGCGCTGAGGCGTGGACGCGGCGCGCCGCATCACGCCGCAGCCCTGGATGACGGCGCCCGAGACGCGGCGCGTGATCGCCGCGATCGAGGCGGGCGGCGCGCGCGCGCTGTTCGTCGGCGGCTGCATGCGCGATGCCGTGCTCGGCCGCGCGGTCAAGGATGTCGACATCGCGACCCCGGAGCCGCCTTCGCGCGTGGTCGCGCTCCTCGAGGCGGCCGGCATCCGCGCCGTGCCGACCGGGCTCGACCACGGCACGGTGACGGCGGTGGCCGAGGGCGCGCATTTCGAGATCACGACGCTCCGCCACGACGTCGAGACCTATGGCCGCCACGCGCGCGTCGCCTTCACCGATGACTGGGCGGCCGATGCGGAACGGCGCGACTTCACGATGAACGCGCTCTACGGCGATGCCGAGGGCCGGGTCTATGATCCGACCGGCGGGCTCGCCGATCTCGCGGAAGGGCGGGTCCGCTTCGTCGGCTCGGCCGTGGCGCGGATCAAGGAGGACGTCCTCCGCCTCCTCCGTTTCTTCCGCTTCCACGCCCATTACGGGCGCGTGCCGCCCGACGGCGAGACGCTCGCCGCCTGCCGCGCGCTCGCGCCGCTCATCGCCTCGCTCTCGGTCGAGCGCGTGTGGGCCGAGCTCGCGCGGCTGATGACCGCGCCCGAGCCGGCGGCGACGCTCGATCTCATGGCGGCCGATCTCGTGCTCGCGCACGTCCTGCCCGAGGCGGGGCCGCGCACGGCGCTCCGCCGCCTCGTCCGCCTCGAGGCCGCGCTCGGGCTCGTGCCCGATCCGCTCCGCCGCCTCGCCGCGCTCCTCGACGTCGATGCCAGGGGCGCGGGCGCGTTCGCCGCGCGGCTCCGCCTGTCGCGGGCGGAGCGCAAGCGGCTCGTCGCGATCGCCGGCCGCCACGGATCGCTCGCGCCGACGATCGATCCGCGCGCGCTCCGCCGCCTCGTCTATGAAGACGGTAACGACGCGGTCGACGATGCGCTCGCCGTCGCCTGGGCGCGCGCGGACGGGCTGGACGAGGCGTGGCGGCCGGTCTGGGACGCGGCGCGCTGGCGGCGGCCGGAGCTTCCGATCAAAGGACGCGACGCGCGAGCGCTCGGCGTGCCGCGGGGGCCCGCGGTCGGCGCGCTCGTCGCCGCGGTCGAGGCGTGGTGGATCGAGAACGACTTCGCGCCGGACCGCGCCGCCTGCCTCGCCTTCCTCCGCGCGAAGATCGCGGCGTCAGACTAGGCGCGGCGGAACCTTGACGCGCTCGGGCAGGCGGTGCGCGCCGCCCCGCTTCTCGGTGCGCGCGAGGATCTCGGCGCCGAGCGCGAGATCGGCGAGGCCCATGCCGATCGCCTTGAACAGCGTGAGGTCGGCGCCCGCCGGCCGCGACGCACCGGCGGCGATCAGCGCCGAGATCGGCCGCACCTCCGCCCAGGCGCGCGCGTCCTCGCCGTAGCGGGCGCGGAACTCCGCCGACAGCTCGCGCACGCCCTCGATCGTATCGACCGCGACGACGGCGCAGCGCGGGAAGATGTCCTGGGTGATCTCGATCCGCGCCGGGACGATCGCGCCCATCGCGTTGATGTGGGCGCCCTTCGCCGCCATCGCCGCGGTGAAGAAGGGCTCGGTCGCGTTGGTGATCAGCGTCACGATCGGACAATCGCGCACCGCCTCCGCGACCGAGGCGCAGGCCGTGACGCGGAGCCCGAGCGTCTTGCGGACCGCTTCCGCGAAGGCCTCGCGCGCCTCGGGTCGGCGGCTGTGGACGCGGACATGGCGGAGCGTGCGGACCGCGGCGCACGCCGCGACCTGCGGCAGCGCCTGCTTGCCCGAACCGATGACCGCGAGCTCGTCGGCATCGGCCGCGGCGAGCCGGCGCGTGCCGACGCCCGTCATGGCCGCGGTCCGCATCTGGCCGAGCGCCGTCGCCTCGATCACGGCGCGGAGCCGTCCGTCGTCGAGCGAGAACAGGACCAGCACGGTCTCGGACTTGCCGCCGACATTGATCCAGGTCTTCGTCCCGCAGAGCCCGGCGCCGGCGACCGCGGCGCCGATCGCGTGCATCGCGTCGTTCTTCGCGACCATGAGATGGGTCTTCGGCATCGACGTCGCGCGGCCCTCGGCCTCGAGCGCGAGCGTGCGCTCGAGCGCGGCGACGGCGTCGGGAAGCGCGATCAGCGCGGTGACATCGGCTTCGATGATCCAGACGGGCGCGCTCATGTGGACCTCGGCGGCTGGGTGCGGCGCGCCATCTTGCCGGCAAAGCGCTGCGCTGTCACCGCCGGGGGCGGTTGCCGAGCGCGAGGCCGAGGACGATCGCGACCGCGGCGGCGGCGAACAGGACACCGGCGCCGTAGACCCATTCGATCGCGCGCGCGATCACCGCGCGGCTCGCGCCGTCGGCGAGGCCGGCGGCCGCGGCGACGGTGCCCGAGAGCGCGGCTCCGGTCGAGATGCCGAGATTGCGCACCGTCTGCACCGAGGCGCCGGCGATGTGGCCCTCGTCCGCCGGCGCCGCCGCCATGATGCGCTGGATCGTCGGGTTGTTCATCGTGCCGATGCCGAGGCCGACACCGCCGATCGCGACCGCGATCGCGGCGAGCGGGCCGGGCACGGCGACATAGGCGACGCCGATCGCGGCGACCAGGACGACGAGGACGCCGCCCGTGACGGCGTGGGATTCGAACCGCGTCGACAACGGCGCGAAGGCGAGCGCGCCGACCGTCCACATCAGCGACTGGATCGCGAACAGATAGCCGGCGCTGAACGGGTCCATGCCGTGCAGCGCCTGGAGGTAGAACGTGGTGTAGGTGTTGACGAAGGTCAGGACGATCGTGACGAAGAAGACGATCCAGTAGTGGGCGCCGATCGCGGTCGTCATCCGGATCACCGCGCGCGGGAACATCGGCCGCTCGGCGCGCGCGTCGGCGGCGAAGACGACGGCCGCGATCGCGGTCGCTGCGACGATCAGCGCGACCCGGGCAGCGAGCGGCATCGGCAGCGACGAGGCGGAGAGGACGAGCACCGCGGCGCCGAGACATCCGAGCCGGCCGAACGGCAGCTCCGACAGCCGGCCGTGGCCGGCGCCGCCCTGGATGCGATGCCAGCCGAGCCAGGCGACGACGAGCGCGGCGCCGACCAGGCTCCACATCGCACCCGGCCAGAAGCCGAGCGCGGCGAACACGCCGCCATAGCCTGGCCCCGCCACCGTCGCGAGGCCCCAGATCGTCGAGATGACCGACAGGATGCGGCCGCGGAGATGCGGCGGGTAGAGGACTGCGACGAGGCCATAGCACTGCGAGGCGACGGCGCCGCCGCCGATGCCCTGGATCAGGCGGAAGGCGACGAAGACCGGCATGTCGGGCGCGATCGCGGCGCCGGCGAGACCGACGGCGAGGGTGAGATTGGCGGCGAGGAACGAGCGCCGCGCACCGAACGCCTCGCGCATCGGGCCCGCGCTCGCGGCGCCGACGATCGCGCCGACCGCGAACAGCGAGAACGCCCAGCTGTAGAAGTCGACGCCGCCGAGCTCGGCGACCACGCTCGGCATGATCGTCGTGACGACGAACTGGTTGGTCGCGAACAGCGTCATGCCGAGCCCGAGGACGAGCGTGTAGACCGCGAAGCGTCCGGTGAAAATGTCCGCCCAGCGGCCCGCCTCGGGCGCGGGCGTCGCGTTCTCGATCTCGGTCAAGCCGTGGGTCCCGGCGGTTGCGTGGGCGAGAGTGACGGCAACACGGCGTCGAGATCAAGCCCGGCTGTTCAAAGGGACGCGATCATGCACTAGCATGGTCGGCGAAACGGATAAGGAGGCCACCATGCAGCGGAGCGCCGATCGCATTCTCACCACTCATGTCGGCAGCCTGCCGCGGCCGCGGGAGCTCATCGAGGCGATGGTCGCCGAGGAGCGCGGCGTCGCGATCGACCGCGCGGCCTACGAGACGATGCTCAAGGACGCGGTCGGCGGCATCGTCAGGAAGCAGATCGAGCTCGGCGTCGACGTCGTCGACGACGGCGAGTTCTCCAAGCGCGGCTTCGCCGTCTATGTCAACGAGCGGCTCGGCGGCTACGAGCACCGCAAGAAGCCGTAGGTATCGAACTGGATCGATTCGCGCGAGGGGCGCGCGTTCCCCGAGTTCTACCAGGCGAACCGCCCGCACGGCGCGGGCGCGGTGCCGCAGGTGACCGAGATGGTCTGCACCGGCCCCGTCGTCTACAAGGGCGAGGCGCTCCTCAAGCGCGATCTCGCCAATCTCAAGGCGGCCGTCGAGCGCCACAAGCCGACCGAGACCTTCGTGCCCTCGATCTCGCCGCTCGATGTCTTCGGCAACCAGAAGAATCTCCACTACAAAACCGACGACGAGTTCCTCTACGCGATCGCGGACGCGATGAACATCGAGTACCGCGCGATCGTCGATGCGGGATTCATCCTCCAGATGGATGATCCGCATCTCGTCACGCACTACATCAAATCGCACGACGTCGGCATCGCGCCCTATCGCAAGTGGGCGGAGAAGCAGGTCGAGGCGATCAACCACGCGCTCCGCGGCATCCCGGCCGACCGGGTGCGCTACCACACGTGCTACGGCATCAACATGGGCCCCCGCGTGCACGAGCTCGGGCTCGAGCATGTGCTCGACATCATCTTGAAGATCAACGCCGGCGCCTATTCGTTCGAAGCCGCGAACCCGCGCCACGAGCACGAATATCATCTGTGGGAGACGACGAAGCTCAACGCCGGCAAGATCCTCATCCCCGGCGTGATCACGCACGCCTCGGTCCTGGTCGAGCATCCCGAGCTCATCGCCGAGCGCATCATCCGCGTCGCGCGCCTCGTCGGGCGCGAGAACGTGATCGCGGGCGGCGACTGCGGCTTCGGCACCCAGGCCTCGGCGACGCCCGAGGTGCATCCGACGATCGTGTGGGCGAAGTTCGAGGCGATGGCCGAGGGCGCGCGCATCGCGAGCCGGAAGCTCTGGTCGTGACGGCGGGGGGGCGCTCGGGCGCCTACCCGCTGGAGCGGCGCTCGGGCGAGGTCGAGCGCCTCGACGCCCAGGGCCTGGCACTCGCGCCGGACGCCGACAGGATGCTGGCGCTGATCGGCGTCGCGCCCGGCTGGCGCTGCCTCGATCTCGGCTGCGGGCCGGACGGAATCACCGGCTTGATGAGCGCCCGCGTCGGTGCGGCCGGCCGTGTCGTCGGGCTCGATGCCGATCCCGCGTTCGTCGCGCTCGCCCGCGCGCGGGCGGCGGCGGCGGGCCTTGCCAATGTCGATTATGTCGAGGGCGACGCCTATCGCGCGGCGCTCCCGGCCGCGTCCTTCGATCTTGTCCATTTCCGCTTTGTCGCCTCGACCGCGGGCGAGCCCGAACGGCTGATCGCCGAGGCGATGCGTCTCGCGCGCCCGGGCGGCGTCGTCGCGCTCCAGGATCCCGACATGGCGAGCCTCGTGTGCCACCCGCCGCATCCGGCCTGGGATGCGCTCCGGGGCCGCGATGGTCGATGCGTTCGACGCCGTCGGCGCCGACATCTCGCTCGCGCGGCGGAGCTATCGTCTCCTCCGCGCAGCGGGCCTCGCCGACGTCCAGTACCGGCCGTTCCTGGTCGGCGTGCGCGCCGGCGATCCGTGGATCGACTATCTGCCCGCGACGGTCGAATCGCTCCGCGCGACCGTGGTCGGACGCGGCCTGATGGGCGAGGCCGCGCTCGCCGACACGCTCGCCGCCTGCCGCGCGCATCTCGCCCGGCCCGACACCGTGTTCACGTCCTACACGGTCGTGCAGGTATGGGGCCGCACGCCGGGATAGCCGCGTCGCCCGCGCCCTCTTCCCCGCACGCCCCTGTCCTCGCCCCCGCGCTCGTCCCCGCACGCCCCGCCTCCACTTTTCCCGCGGAGGCGAGGGTGGGCGGATGTCACGGTGCGATCTTGACCAGCCGGCCCTGCACGGTCCGGATCTGCTCGCCGTCACGAATGCGGCTGTAGGTGAGCTGCATGCCGGTGCCCGACAGCGTGCGCCGGTAGCGTTGCACCTCGTAGCGCCCGTCCGCGCCGATCACCATCTGGTAGACGATGAGCGTGGTGCCCTCGATGCGCGCCCACGACAACTCGCCATCGCGATAGGGATCGCCCTCCTCGCGGGCACGGAAGACGTTGGGACGCTCGGTCGGCGCGAAGGTCCGCACCGTCTCCTTGCGGCGGACGTCGGGCGCGCGCGGATCGCCGCCCTGGCGGATCACGCTCGTCCAGCGCACCGAGAAGCCGCCGCCATCGGTGGGGCGGATCACCACGTCGCGATCGCGCTGGGTGACGCCGAAAAATAGAGGCTGTCGTCGTTGGAGGCGACGCCCGAGCCCTGGAAGGTGCCATGGAACGCGGCCGGGGAGAGGGGCGCCGGCGCGCGCGACTGGCGCTGCGTCTGGGCGTCGGCGGCGGGCGGGACGGCGACGACGAGCACCAAGGCGAGGACGAGGGATCGGATCATCGGACGGGCTCCGCGCGGTTGTTCACGGCCAGGCGACGGCGGGCGGCAGCGACATCAGGATCGCCTCGGGGTTGCCGCCGGTCCGCAGCCCGAACTGCGTGCCGCGATCGTAGAGCAGATTGAACTCGACGTAACGGCCGCGTCGCACCAGTTGGTGGTGGCGCTCCGCCTCGGTCCAGGGCGCGTTCATGTGACGGCGGACGATCGCCGGGTAGACGTCGTGGAAAGCGCGCCCGACGTCCGCGGTAAAGGCGAAGTCGCGCTCCCAGTCGCCGGTGTTGTGGTTGTCGTAGAAGATGCCGCCGACGCCGCGCGGCTCGCCGCGGTGCGGCATATGGAAGTATTCGTCACACCACGTCTTGAACCGGGGGTAGTAGAGGGGGTCGTGGCGGTCGCAGGCGGCCCGAAGCGCGGCGTGGAAACGGTCGGTGTCGTCGGCATCGGCGACCATCGGTGTGAGATCGGCGCCGCCGCCGAACCACCACTGGCTGGTGACGATCATCCGCGTGTTCATGTGCACCGCCGGGATGCGCGGCGAGCACAGATGGGCGACGAGCGAGATGCCGGAGGCCCAGAAGCGGCCGTCCGCATCGGCGCCGGGTATCTGGCGGCGGAACTCGGGCGAGAAGGTGCCGTGCACGGTCGAGACGTTGACGCCGACCTTCTCGAACACGCGCCCGCGCATGATCGACATCACGCCGCCGCCGCCGTCCGGCCGTTCCCAGGCCTTGCGCTCGAACCGGCCCGGCCGGCCGGCGCATTGCGGCGAGACGACCGCGTCCTCGAGCGCCTCGAATGTCTCGCAGATGCGGTCGCGCAGCGTCACGAACCACGCCTCGGCGCGTTCCTTGTGGCCGTCCTGCGTCATGTCCTCTCCCCTGAGTCGGGAAACCGTCCGGTCTGGCGGAGCGCCTCGCCGAGCACGATCGCCGCGGCGAGCGCGACGTTGAGCGAGCGGAGCCCCGGGCGCATCGGTATCACGAGCCGGGCGTCCGCGGCTTCATGCACCGCCTCGGGCACGCCCGCGCTCTCGCGCCCGAGGAGGAGCGTATCATCGGCGGCGAACGCGAAGGCCGGATAAGGCGTCGCGGCGCGCGTGGTGAGAAGGACGAGACGGCCGCCGTCGCGCGATGCGGCGTAGCGCGCCCACGAGCGGTGGCGGACGAGATCGACGCGGTCGAGATAGTCCATCCCGGCGCGCCGCAGCCGGCGGTCGTCCCACACGAAGCCGAACGGCTCGATCAGGTCGACGCCGACGCCGAGGCAGGCCGCGAGGCGGAGGATTGCGCCCGTATTCTGCGGGATGTCGGGCTCGTAGAGAGCGAGGCACATGGCGTCCGCCGCGTCACCCGGATTCGAATCGCCGGCGCATGATAAGCATTTGATGGGGCTCGCGACCGGGCGTCCCGCCGCCGCAAACCGTGCGCCAAAGTGCCGCATTCGTCGGGGGGGCGTTCATGGTAGCAAACCCCGCGCGGCTCGGGCAGGCTCGCCCCGGTCGCCGCTCGCGCCCGCCACGAGGAGTCCCATGGCCAGCACCCATGAACAGACCGCCGCCTCGCCGCATGACGAGGGCGAGACGCGGCGTGATTTCTTGATGCTCGCCGCCGGAGCCTTCGGCGCCTTCGCCGCCGGCGCCGCCGTCTGGCCGCTGGTCAGCCAGATGAACCCCGCCGCCGACACCCTCGCCGCCTCGACCACCGAGGTCGATCTGTCGCCGATCCAGGAAGGCCAGAGCATCACCATCGCCTGGCGCGGCAAGCCGGTGTTCATCCGCCACCGCACCAAGGCCGAGATCGAGCAGGCCCAGGCCGTCAACGTCAAGGACCTGCCCGATCCGCAGACCGATGCGGCGCGGGTCAAGCGCGCCCAGTGGCTGATCGTGGTCGGCGTGTGCACCCATCTCGGCTGCGTGCCGCAGGGCCAGAAGGCCGGCGAGGTGCGCGGCCAGTTCGGCGGCTGGTTCTGCCCGTGCCACGGCTCGGCCTATGACACCTCGGGGCGCATCCGTCTCGGGCCGGCGCCGAAGAACCTCGAGGTCCCCGCTTACGAGTTCCTCGAAAACTCCATCCTCCGCATCGGCTAGGAGCTCAGCCATGGCGTCGCCGGGCGTGGTCCAGCGGGTCTCCGACTGGATCGACCATCGTCTCCCCATCATCACCTTCATGCAGCACGAGCTGCATGAATACCCGACGCCGAAGAACCTGAACTACTGGTGGAACTTCGGCTCGCTGGCAGGAATCATCCTGGTCATCATGATCGTGACCGGCATCGTGCTCGCGATGCATTACACGCCGCACACGAACTATGCGTTCGATTCGGTCGAACGGATCATGCGCGACGTCAACTATGGCTGGCTGATCCGCTACGTCCACATGAACGGGGCGTCGATGTTCTTCATCGTCGTCTACATCCACATCTTCCGAGGCCTCTATTACGGCTCGTACAAATCGCCACGCGAGCTCCTGTGGATGCTCGGCGTCGTCATCCTCCTCCTGATGATGGCGACCGCGTTCATGGGCTATGTCCTGCCGTGGGGACAGATGAGCTTCTGGGGCGCGACCGTCATCACCAGCCTGTTCTCGGCGATCCCGCTGGTCGGCGATCAGATCACGACCTGGCTGTGGGGCGGCTTCTCGGTCGACAACCCGACGCTCAACCGGTTCTTCTCGCTCCATTATCTCATGCCGTTCGTGATCGTGGGCGTGGTGGTGCTCCATGTCGTGGCGCTCCACACCCACGGGTCGAACAACCCGGTCGGCATCGACACCAAGGGGCCGCAGGATTCGATCCCGTTCCATCCCTACTACACGGTGAAGGACTTCTTCGGCCTCGGCGTGTTCCTGATCTTCTCCGCCGGCTTCGTGTTCTTCGCGCCCAATTTCTTTGGCGAGCCCGACAACTACATCCCGGCGAACCCGCTCCAGACGCCGCCGCACATCGTGCCGGAATGGTACTTCCTGCCGTTCTACGCGATCCTCCGCGCGGTGCCCGACATCTGGTTCATCGACGCGAAGCTCGCCGGCGTTGTCGCGATGTTCGGCTCGATCGCGATCCTGTTCATCCTGCCCTGGCTCGACACCTCGAAGGTGCGGAGCGCCCGCTACCGGCCGATCTACAAGCAGCTGTTCTGGATCTTCCTCGCCGACTGCATCGTCCTCGGCTGGGTCGGCGCCAACCCGCCCGAGGGCTATTTCGTCGTCATCGGCCGGATCGCGACCGCCTATTATTTCCTCCACTTCCTCGTGCTCCTGCCGCTGGTCGGCAAGCTCGAGCGGCCGCGCCCGGTGCCGACCTCGATCAGCGAGCCCGTGCTGAAGGGCGGCGGCGTCCGCGCGCAACCCGCCGCCGCCAAGCCGATGGAGAAGGCCTGATGCGCCGCGTCCTCGCAGCCATCGTCGCGGCGATCGGTCTCGCCTCCGCTGCCGCGCCCGCCTGGGCCGCCGGCGAGACCCCGAAGCCGCCGGCGCAGCGCTGGTCGTTCGATGGCCTGTTCGGGACCTTCGACCGTGGCTCGCTCCAGCGCGGCTTCCAGGTCTACAAGGAGGTCTGCGCGGCCTGCCATGCGCTCAACCAGATCTACTACCGGCATCTGACCCAGATCGGCTTCACCGAGGACCAGGTGAAGCAGATCGCGGCCGAGTACGAGGTCACCGACGGCCCCAACGATCAGGGTGAGATGTTCACCCGCCCGGCGCGCCCGTCCGATCGCGCGCGGCGACCGTTTGCCAACGAGCCCGCGGCGCGCGCGGCGAACAACGGCGCCTATCCGGTCGATCTCTCGCTCGTCGTCAAGGCGCGGTTCAACGGGCCCGACTATCTCTACGCGCTGATGACCGGCTACACCGATCCGCCGGCCAACGTCACCCTGCCGGACGGGATGAACTACAACACCTATTTCCCCGGCCAACAGATCGCGATGGCACCGCCCTTGCAGCCCGACGGCGTGACCTACGCCGACGGCACGCGGGCGACCGTCGGTCAGATGGCGCGCGACGTGACGATGTTTCTCTCCTGGACCTCGGAGCCGGAGATGGAAACGCGCAAGCGCATGGGCGTGAAGGTGATCCTGTTCCTCCTCGTCCTCACCGGCATGCTCTACGCGGTGAAGCGGAAGGTGTGGGCCGCCGTCCACTGATGACGGCGGCGTAAGGGGGAGGGCAGGCGATGGCCGACCCCGTGCTCGGGATCATCGGCGGCTCCGGCCTCTACGAGATCGACGGGCTCGTCGATACGCGCTGGGTCGAGGTCGCCTCGCCGTTCGGCGCGCCATCGGACGCGATCCTCCGCGGCACACTCGACGGGCAGCCGGTCGCGTTCATGCCGCGTCACGGCCGCGGCCATCGCGTGCCGCCGTCCGCGCTCAATTTCCGCGCCAATATCGACGCCTTCAAGCGGCTCGGCGTCACCGAGATCGTGTCGGTGAGCGCGGTCGGCAGCCTCCGCGCCGATCTGCCGCCGGGCGCCTTCGTGCTGGTCGACCAGTTCATCGACCGCACCTTCGCGCGCACCAAGAGCTTCTTCGACACCGGCTGCGTCGCGCATGTCTCGATGGCCGACCCGGTGTGCCGGCTGGTCGGTGACATCGTGATGGAGGCCGCGCGCGAGGCGGGGGTTTCCGTCGTCCGCGGCGGCACCTATCTCGTGATGGAAGGGCCGCAGTTCTCGACGCGGGCGGAATCCGAGCTCTACCGCGCCTGGGGCTGCGACGTGATCGGCATGACCAACATGCCCGAGGCCAAGCTCGCCCGCGAGGCGGAGATGTGCTACGCGACCGTCGCCATGGTGACCGACTATGACTGCTGGCATCCGCACGAGGCGGCGGTCAGCGTCGAGGCGGTGTTCGCGGTTCTCCACGACAATGCCGCCAAGGCGCGGCGCCTCGTCCGCGCGCTCGCGCCGCGCATCGGCGCGCGGAGGCGCCCGTGCGGCCAGGGCTGCCACACCGCGCTCGACAACGCCGTCATCACCGCGCCCGCGGCGCGCGATCCGGCGCTGGTCGCCCGGCTCGACGCCGTCGCCGGCCGTGTGCTGCGATGAAGGTCGACGGCCGGCCGTTTCGCACGATCTGGGTCGAGCGCGGCATCGTCCGCGTCATCGACCAGACGCTCCTGCCGCACCGCTTCGTCGTTCTCGACATCGCCGACCTCGCCGCCGCGGCCGA
>Ga0194132_10007909_pt1 | contig 15528 bp, 18 predicted proteins | sample TA2KigOf80mmetaG_FD_148612 | JGI IMG/M metagenome (GOLD analysis project Ga0194132, IMG submission 148612) | Freshwater microbial communities from Lake Tanganyika, Tanzania - TA2015054 Kigoma Offshore 80m | ecosystem: Environmental > Aquatic > Freshwater > Lake | place: Tanzania: Lake...
AAGAGCTTCCGCAAACTGAACGCACCACAGCTTGTCGGAAAAGTAGCGCGCGGGACGAAGTATGACAATGGCAAAGAGATGAGGGTCGCCGCCTAGTATCTTTTTACACACCTATTGACAACGGCTCCGTTATCCTCTCCGGTGTCATTGTGGCGATACTGCTTGATTGGCTCATGGGGCGCGAGCTGCTCCAACCAGACGCCGTAATCATGGTGCAATCCCGCTTCATCGTCGTTGATGAACACCGACGCCGTGATGTGCATGGCGTTAACCAACGCCATTCCCTCCTTCACGCCACTCTCGCTCAGGCAATCAGTGACCTGCGGCGTGATATTAACGAACGCCAGCCGCGTCGGCGTATTGAACCAAAGTTCCTTGCGATAACTCTTCATAACGACCTCATCGTTTGATCTCTCAGCGCCAAATTTATACACATAAGTAAATCTAGCATACGAACCGAGCGACCTTGAACTTTTGAACTTTGAACCTTGAACGGCTTCGCCTGGAGGATTAATGGATAACAAAGTCAGATTCATCGACACCACCGTGCGCGACGGCAACCAGAGCCTGTGGGCGCTGAACATGAAGATCGGTTCCATGCTGCCGGCGCTGCCGCACATGGATCAAGCCGGCTTTGAGTCGATGGAATTTTTTCTTAGCGTGGTCTTTAAGAAATACGTGCGCGAGCACAAAGAAAATCCCTGGTATTGGGTCAAGGAGGGCACCCAGCGCATCAAGAAAACCCGCCTGCGCTACCACGGCGGCATGCACAGCGCGTTCGAGAAAACGCCCCACGTATTGCTCAAACTGCTGATCGAGCGACTGATCTCCTATGGCTTGACCTTAACGCGCACATCGAATTGCTGGAACGACTACGATGACTTTGGCAAAGAGATCGCCGAGCTGAAGGAGATCGGCATGGATACGGTGGCGAACTTGATCTATTCAGTCTCACCGCGCCATACCGATGAATACTATGCCCGCAAAGCCCAAGAGGCCGCCGCGACCAACCCGTGGCGTATCTGCTTCAAAGACGTCGGCGGACTCCTTACCCCCGATCGGGCGCGCACGCTGATTCCTGTGGTCTTGAAAGCCGCCGGCGCCATCCCGGTGGAATTTCACGCCCACTGCAACAGCGGCCAGGCACCCTTAAATTATCTCGAAGGCGTCAAGCTTGGCATGCGCATTTTGCACACGGCGATTCCGCCGCTGGCCAACGGCTCGTCACAGCCCTCGGTCTTCAACATTGTCAGCAACCTGAAAGCATTGGGTTACGATCCGCAGGTTGATCTAAAACCATTAGAACCGGTGGTGAAACATTTCACCGCGGTGGCGAAACAAGACGGCCTGCCCATCGGCAAGCCGGCCGAATACGACGAAGGCATGTATCAGCATCAGGTGCCCGGCGGCATGATCTCCAACATGCGCCATCAACTAAAAATCGTTGGCAAAGAACACCTGATGGCGGCGGCGCTGGAAGAAGCCGGCCATGTGCGGAAAGACTTCGGCTACCCGATCATGGTGACACCGTTGTCTCAGTTCGTCGGCACCCAAGCGGCAATCAACGTCATCGTCGGCGAGCGCTACAAAGAAGTGCCGGATCAAAACATTCAGTACGCGCTCGGCATCTGGGGCAAAGAGGCCATCGAAGTCATGGATCCCAACGTGCGCGATAAGATCTTGAATCGCCCGCGCGCCAAAGATTGGGAGAATTGGCAGCCGGAAGAGCCGACGCTGAAAGAGGTGCGGCAGAAATTCGGTGTGAACCTATCTGATGAAGATCTTATCTTGCACTACTTCGCCGGCGAAGATTACGTCAAGGCGCTCACCAACAACGGCAAGCCAAGCGACTACCTCGACGCGACCCAGCCGCTAGTAAAAATCATCGAGCAGCTCTCGAAGCGCAAATCGAATCAGGTCTACGTAAAGCGACCGGAGTTTTCGATCAGAATGGAAAAGCGCTCAGGCGCGTAGGATTCCGCGTTTAGCGTCTGACGTCTAGAGTCTAACGTTTTGGTCCAAGGGTCGACGCGAACGTGAAACGCCAAACGCTAGACCCCAAACGCAAGACGAATATTACGGATCATCCCCCTCACTCGCCGCCCCCGGGGCCAAATGGCTGACGTCGCCCCACGTCAGCAGCATCCAGTTGCCCCCTTCGCGAGCGAAGACGTTGAGGCCGGCGTTGACAAACTCAAAGCGGCGCGGCGCTTCGAGCGAGATTTCCAGCGTATGGCGAAAAAAACCGCTCACCACGCCGCCGTGAGTAACCACGACGATGGTTTCGCCATTGTGTCTTTCCGCTAGGTTGTTGAGAAAAGTCACGTTGCGCTCGACCTGTTGCACCATGCTCTCGCCGCCTGGGATGACGTAACCTGGGCCGCTCGTGCGCATCAGCCGCCGTTCTTCGGGATACTTAGCGGTAATCTCATCTGCGTTGAGTCCCTGAAAAATTCCCAAATGACGCTCGCGTAAGCGCGCGTCCTTGATGATCTCATGGCCGGTGACATTCGCGACTTCCTGCGCGGTCTGCATCGCCCGCCCGAGATCACTGCTATAGAGGGATGTGAACTTCTCTAGCCCAAGCCGCTGCCCCAACGCCTTCGCCTGCGCCAATCCTTTTTCAGTCAGCGGACTATCCAGGTGCCCCTGGCGAATGCCGCGGATATTCCACTCGGTCTGACCGTGACGGACAATGATTATTTTTGTGCGTTCCATCAAGGACCAGTTCCTAGCTGAAGGTAGTCGTAAGGTCAAACTATCCAACATCTGATACGTTTGACAATCCATGCATCCTTACGCGATCGTAGAAAATAGGCGGACAAGAAGGTTTCCCCCAATTGGCCACAGGCTTCTTTTACTCCTCGGAGCTTGTGTCGTGATAGGGATTATGTCGAAATCACCGAAACAAAAAACAGAGGGATTAAGAGTCGTCGGCCACTCCGTCATTCGCGTTGACGCCCATGCCAAAGTGACTGGCGCTGCGGAATTCTCCGGCGACCGCGTCGGCGACCAGCGATCCAGGACGCATATTATTAATTCCTTCGCTGCCCATTTTGCCGAAGTCGAGGTCGATCCCGACTCCGGCGCGGTGCGAGTGCTGCGCTACGTCGCGGCGCACGATTCCGGGCGCATCGTGCATCCCGAAGCGGCGCGCGGCCAGATCGTCGGCGGCGAGCTCCAGGGCATCGAGCCCGACCCCTGCGGTCCCTACGGCGCCAAGGCGCTGGGCGAGCCGCCGCTCGTTTTCGTCGCCGCCGCGATAGCGAATGTCGTCTATGACGCTGTCGGCGTGCGCGTCCGCGAGCTGCCAATCACCGCCGAGAAAGTCCTGCGTGGCCTGCGCGCGAATTCTTGAAAGAAAACAACATGCCAATCGCACGCAATAAGAACGTCGAAATTTACTTCGAAAGCCACGGCCAAGGCACGCCTTTTCTGTTTTTCTGCGAAACCGCCTGCGCCGGCGATATCTGGAATCATTTCCAAGTCCCGGAGTTTTCCCGCGACCATCTGGTCATCACCCACGACTACCGCGGCACCGGGAAATCAAGCCGGCCCACTATGCAGTTTTCCTCTGACGATTTAGTCGACGATGCCATCGCCATCTTGGATGAACTCAATGCTGGACCAGCGATCGTGCTCGGCCACTCATTCGGCGGGCGCCTCGCGCTGCTGATGGCACTCAAATATCCCCAGCGCGTCAAAAAAATCATCGCCGCCTCGGTGGGCGCCGGCAATTACAGCGCCCCAGGACTGCCAATCAAAATGTGCAAAGAGATGGTCCAATGGGGCTACGAAAAATATGTCCGCGAGCACACCCTCGAAGTCGGCTGGCCGCCGGAATACATCAAGCAAAATCCCGAGCGCGTTGAGCGTTTTCTCAACGTGCGCATGAACAACCTGCCATCGTTGGAGGACTATTTACGCCACGTCATCGCCCGCCAAGACTGCGATATCAGCGCGCGGCTGCATGAAATCAAACATCCAACGCTGGTCCTCGTTGGTGATCTCGATCACAGTTCCGCGTCGGGCAATTCGCAACGCGTGCAATCGGAGATCATGACCAAGGCGATCCCCGACGCCCAATACGCGGTCATTCCCAACGAGGCGCACAATTATTTCATGACCAATCCGGACGAGGCCCACCGGATCATTCGACGATTCCTAAGTTCGTAGGATGGGTTAAAGCGCAGCGCCGATACCCACCGAGGCATCATGATGGGTATCAATATGGCTCAACCCATCCTACACCGATTGACTGACCTCACTCGCGACATTCCGTGTAGGGTGCGCCATGCGCACCGTTCGACAAACCAACGGCAACCCACAGTGCGCACGGCGCTTACATAGATTCTCATTGACAGACTGTCCCCATAGTTGTAACGGAAAGGAACGCCTCGAAGCGAGAACAGATTGAATCGGAGGGCTCCATGCGACAAGTTACCTTTCCGCGGTTCTGGTTGGGTTTCCTACTCTTCCTGCTGCTGCCGGCGCCGCAGGCAAACAGCCAAAGCGAAAAAGTTCGCGTGGCGATCTCTTCCATCAGCACAAGCCAAGTCAATGTCTGGGTGCCGCTAGACGCCGGCTTCTTCAAGAAACAAGGACTCGACGTCGAGCTGGTCTACATCAGCGGTGCTCCCATCGGCGCGGCAGCGTTGATGTCCGGCGAAGTGGCCATCAGCCAGGGCGGCGTGACCGGCTCGATTACGAGCAACATGAAGGGCTCCGGCACTTACATCATCCTCGGCGGCGCCGATCGATTCCCTTATCAATTGATCGCGCACCAGAGCATCAAGCAGCTTTCGGACTTGAAGGGCAAACGCTTCGCCGTCTCACGCATCGGTTCTGCGGACCACACGGCGACGATGTTTGTCCTGCCCAAGCTCGGCATTCAGCCGGACAAGGAGCTAAACATCGTCCAGGTGGGCCCGGTGCCGGCGCGCTTCGCCGCCTTGGTGAATGGCTCAGTGCAAGGCGCGCTGCTGATTCCACCGGAGACAGTCAAGGCAAAAGAGTTAGGCTACAAAATTCTTAGCAACTTCGCGGAGATCGAAATTCACTATCAGCAGAACGGCGTCTATACGACACGCAATTTGATCAGCAAACGGCCCGACATGCTGCGCCGCTTCGCTACCGCGTACTCGGAAGGCAATCACTACATTCACACAAATTCCGAAGGCACGCAGAGAATCATGCGCAAATATTTGCAAGGCGACGAAAAAGCGATCCGTGAGGCCTATACGGAGGTCGTGCTCAAAGCGACGCCGAAAATTCCTTACCCAAGCAGACCAGGCATTCAAACGCTGATCGATTTTCTGGCCAAGTCATCGGCCGAAGCCGCCAACGCCAAACCCGACGACTTCATCGACACCCGTTTCGTCAAAGAGCTGGAAGACAGCGGATTGTATGCGAGGCTGTATCGTTAGAAGAGCGTCTAGCCTTTGGGGTTTGGGGTTTAGCGTTGCCGGAAGTCCGAAAACGCCAGACGTTAGACCCTAGACGACAAACGCCAACCGCGGCCATATCAGCGATGGCGTTATTGGCTTGGCCATTCTGCCGCGCTATGCGGGCCAGCAATCGGGCATGGACCATTACGGCTTCGAGGTCGAAGACATAGCGGAATAAGATTATCGTCGGCAGGCGGGAGCGCAAATCTCCGGAGTTTCCGCTTTCCGTTTTCCGCTTTCATAATTCTTTCAGCAACCAAGGAGTAAACCATGCGCGATCTCGGCCTTGCAAACAAAGTCGTCCTCATCACCGGCGGTGGCGGTTTTCTCGGCTCCGCTTTTGCGCAAGGATTCGCCGACCACGGCGCGCGCATCGCCATCGGCGATTTCGTAAAGGAGAAGGCGGAGAAAGTCGCAGCCGAGCTAAAATCAAACAACGGCGCCGCCATCGGCCTGGGCGCCGATGTCACTAAGGAAGATCACGTCGCAAAGATGGTCAGCGACATCGCCAGCCACTTCGGCACCATCGACATTCTCGTCAATGCTGCAGCCGTGCAGATTTATCCCGGCAAAGAGATCACTGAAATCGAATCCAACGAGTGGGATTTCGTTTTGGGCATTGGGCTAAAAGGCATTTACATGTGCTCGAAACACGTCGTGCCGGTGATGAAAAAAGCCGGTAGGGGTAGGATCGTCAACATTGCATCGATTGCCGGCCATCGCGGCCTACCGGGCGGCTCGGCCTACAGCGCCGCCAAGGGCGGCGTGGTGAACTTGACGCGGCAGATGGCCGTGGAGTTGGGCAAGTACCACATCAACGTCAATTCGGTCAGCCCGGGTTTCACCCCCAATCGCTTAACCAGCGTGAACCAATACGCCGGCAGGGCCGACGACAACAAATCCACCGTGCCCGCCGGCGTTAACCTCACCACACCGCCCCTTGGTCGCAATGGCGACGCGCTGGACTACGTCGGTCCGGTGCTATTTCTCGCTTCGTCGTGGGCTGACTATATCACCGGCGCGGATTTGCCGGTTGAGGGTGGAAGGATGGCGGCTCGTTAGAGTAGGCAGGCGACCAGCCGGTCGCCCCTACAATGAGGGATCGATCTCGTCCGTTAGTGATTCTGCTGAAAATCCCTCCGAAGTCCTTCGACAAGCTCAGGACGAACGAAATCGGAGTTGAAATCGTTCATGAAAACGTCCGTTGATGCTGAGCCCGTCGAAGCATTCTTAGGTTTTTCAGCAGGATCTTAGTTCAGCGTGTGCGGCGTGCTATCGGGGTCGTTACCGCTCGGCCCGGCATTGAGATTCAGCAGGTCGACCAGCATATGCTCGCGATCGGTGAGCTTAGGCGCTTCTAGCAGCGCTTGTTTCTCGGCTGGGTGAAATGGCAGCGACACGCTCAGCAGATTGATCAGCTCTAGATCTGAAAACTTGTCCGCTTGATCCGGCTTCACTTGCATGCCATGGGCTTTGCCAAAGTGTTCGAGCGCGGCCAACACCGCAGGCCGCTGGCACACCCAACCCTCTGCTAGGTTCGCGTCGGGATACTCCTGATACAAAGCCTTGACGCGGCGATAGCCGCGATGCAGCTTCAACTCTTGCTCAAAGCGAAAGCGATTCACGCCTTTGAGTTGCACAAACAAACGGCCGTCAGGAAATTTTTCGAATTTTTCGATATAGCCGGCGCAGCCGACTTTGTACAAATCCGGTGCTTCGCTGGAAGCGCCAGGCTGCGGGCCGCGATTGTCATCTTGCGGCGCAAACGGTTGGATCATGCCAAAGATGCGATCGCCGGCGAGAGCATCTTCCACCATCGCGCGATAGCGCGGTTCAAAGATATGGAGCGGCAAAACCGTGCCAGGCAACATAATTACGCCCGTCAGGGGAAATACTGGAAGTATGTCGGGGCAGGTCATTTGAGGGATCGTCATGCTCACGGCGTTATCCTCTGATATAGAGTTATAGGGGAAGCTACCGCGGGGCGCAAGCAGCGCACGCTGCGAAGCGTGCGCTGCTTCGCGTTTCAAGTTTCGAGTTTCGGGTTCCCAATCGGCGCCCGATGTTTCGGTCAGACTCAAATCCCATTCGACCGACAGCGTTAACGTTTAACCTGCACTCTCGCAACGTCCGCTCTTGCGTTTGCAATCTCCGCCCACGCTCATTTAGTGTGGATAAAAATCTATTCAAAGGTGTCCTGACCCTATGGCCGAATTTAAACCAGTCGACCTCTCCCACGCCAAACAATTTCTCGAAACATTTCATTGCGGCGTCCTCGCCACGCGCCGCAAAAATGGCGGCCTGCAAATGTCGCCGGTGACCTGCGGCTTGAGCGCCGACGGGCGCGCGGTCATCAGCAGCCGCGAAACCGCGTACAAAGTAAACAATCTGCGGCGCGATCCGCGCGCGGCCCTCTGTGTCTTTACGCCCAACTTTCATGGCGCAGGTTGGGTGCAAATCAGCGGCAGCGCGGAGATTATTTCGTTGCCCACTGCGCTGGACACCCTGGTCTACCTGCAGCGCCAAGCCTATGGCGAGCACAAGAGCTGGCTGGATTTTCACGAGCGGATGGCGCGTGAGAAGCGCGTGATTATCCGCATCCACATCGAAAGCGCCGGCCCCACGGTGCGCGGCTGATCGATGCGCCGAGTTGCGATTCAGTATTTTCTATTCGCCTTCATTGAGATCCTTGCGTTCGGCGTTGTCTGGGCCGCCGATGCCGACAAATTTCTGGCCGGCCGCTTGCTGATCGCCAGCACCGAGATGCAAGACCCACGCTTCGCCGAATCGGTCATCTACATGGTTGAACACGACAGCAAAGGAGCTTTGGGACTGATCATCAACCAACCCGCGCTCCAGGGCTCCATTGAAGACCTTCTCAAGGGGTTCGGCATCAACAACGACAAGGTTAGCGGCAACATCGTGCTCCACTACGGCGGGCCGGTGAGCCCGCGCGCAGGAATCGTCTTGCACAGCGATGATGTTGTGATCGACAGCACAAAGAAACTCAAGGATGGCATTGCCGTGACGGTCGAGGCAAAGCTCATTGAGCTGATCGGCGAAGGCAAAGGACCGCGGCAATATCTGGTCATGCTGGGTTACGCCGGCTGGGCTCCCGGCCAGCTTGAAGGCGAGATTATCGCCGGCTCGTGGCACACGATTCCGAGCGACAAGTCATTGATCTTTGGCGAAGACGCAGATAAAAAATGGCGCCAAGCGATGGAGCGGCGTCAGGTGCCGCTGTAACCGAATTGGAGGCATCATGAAAATCGTCAGGCTGTATACCGGCAGCGACCAGAAATCGCACTTCGAAGAAATTGAAATGAAATCCGGCGGCGACGCGCCGATGAAAACCACCGACGCGCGCAAGGCTAGCAGCACGGTATTTCGCAGCGCGCCAGCGGGGTTATTCTTAGAGCGCCATCCGGCGCCGCGCCGGCAGTTTCTTGTGACTCTCTCCGGCTCGTGGGAAATCGAAGCGAGCAACGGAGCGAAGCGCGTCTTCAAGACTGGCGATGTGATGCTTGCCGACGACACCACCGGCGAAGGCCACACTTCGCGGGTGCTGGGCAATGAGCCGCATGTTTTCATGACGGTGCCGCTGGCCGATTGACCCCTCGATACGCGCTTTGCGCTACTCGGGGCTACGGCCCTCACTTCCGAATCCCCGAGTCAGCCCTTGGGCTGTATCGAGGGCGCCGACCGCTTAATCTCTCTGGTCAAACATTGGTAGTGGTTTGTCGGCGTGAACGATCAATTGAACGCGCTGAACTAACAAGGAGTAAAGATGTTACGCATCGCGGTACCCGATCTAGTTTCTAACTCGTATTTCCCGATCATCGCGGCCGTTGAGCTTGGCTTCTTTAAAGAAGAAGGCTTCGACGCTTCCGTGGATCTACTCTTTCCGGTTCCCAAGACTTTCGAAGCGCTGCGCGACGGGCAGCTAGACTTTGTCGTCGGCTCGGCCCATGCGACGTTGCTGGCGTTTCCTAACTGGGAAGGCGCGAAGCTCCTGTGCACCATCGGCAAGCACACCTACTGGTTTCTGGTGATTCGCAGCGATTTGAAACCGCAGCACGGCGATTTAAACATCGTCAAAGGCCTACGCATCGGTGCCGCACCCGGCGTTAATCTGAGCCTCGGCAAAATGCTCGTCGAAGCGGGCATCGATCCGGAAAAAAACAACGTGCAGATCATGCCGATCCCCGGCGCCGCCGGACCTAACGTGTCTTTCGGTTTGTCAGCGGCCAAGGCACTCGAAGAAGGCAAGCTCGATGGTTTCTGGGCCAATGGTATGGGCTGCGAAGTGGCACTGCGCCGCGGCGTCGGCACCATGGTGCTCGACGTGCGCCGCGGCGATGGCCCGCCGGCGGCGCGGCACTACACGTTCTCGGCGTTGGTGGCAACGGATAAGCGCATCAAAGAAGAGCCCGAAAGCTGCCGCGCCGCGATCCGCGCCGTCATGAAGGCGCACAAAGCGCTTAAGCAGGATCTCAGCCTTGCCACAGCGGTGGGCAAGAAGCGCTTTCCAGCTTCGGAAGCCGAGCTCATCGCCGAGCTGATCCGGCGCGATCTGCCCTACTACGACCCAGTGATCACCGAAGAAACGGTGGCCAACATGAATCGGTTTTCTCAAGACATCGGCCTGCTCACGGCGCCAGCGCCCTACGATCAAGTCGTCGCGACGCAGTTCCGTTCGCTGTGGACGCCCACCGGTGGGTGACGCTGGCCGTATCGGGCGGCGTAACCTTCACCGACCTTCCGAAAGCGAAGAACGGTTACAGCACACAATCGAGCATCGCGCCCAAAACCTAATCTCGCTTAAGAATGGCGCAGATCAGTACTTCTTAGACTGCGGTTGGCGATTGAAGACGCGGTCATAGAACCGAAAATCGAAAAGATCATCGGCGGATAAAGGAGTTCGCGAAAGCCCCATGGTGACCTGAAAGCGGTTATAAGTTTCGGCGCCGGCAACGAGAGCGTGGGGGCTACTTATCCAGCGAATCGCAGGCGAATCGAGGGTTTCGCGGGCCACACTCACCGGCAAAACATCAGCGCCGATTTTCCTGGAAATCAATCGTGCTGCCTCGTCCCGTTCCTCGGTCAGAAGCGCGGTCGCGCGTAAATGCAATTGCACTAGTTTCTCGGCTACATCGGGCCGTTCATCAAGCAGCGTTTGGCGCACAAACAATACCGAGCCGGGCTGGCCAGGCAGAATGTCTTTCCCCCAAGCAATAGCGCGATAGGCAGGCGAAGCTCTACGACCGAGCGTGATAATTGGCTCCACCGACACCGCGATGTCGATCTGTTTCGATTGAACGGTGCGGCGTTGCTGATCCTCGCCCATTCGCACCAGCTCCATCTCGCGGAGCGGATCCACTTGGAGCTGCTGCAACCAGTAGAGCGCCAACAAGTAAGATGTCGAACCCGCCTCAAACGTGCCAATGCGCACCCTCTGCCCGGTCCGTTTTTGATACCCCTGAAATGCCGCCCGATTCGGTCTACGCTCAAAGCCCTCGGCAAACGGATCGCGGGCGATGACAGCCACCGTGTTCATGGTGGATCCAGCGATAATTTTCGCCTTCACCCCACGGCTGACGGCCATCAACGCCGGGCCAACGCCGAAGTACGCAACGTCTAATCGCCCAGCAATGAAGGCCTGGGTCATCGGCGGTCCGGAGCGGAAACGAAACTCCTCCACGGGAAGCCCGAGTTCGCGAAACCAGCCTTTTTCGGCGGCAACGAATTCATGGGCCGATGGCAGGAGTGGCAGATAACCTACCCGGATCTTGTCTTGGGCACCGGCGGCGGACAACGCCGGCAAAACCAGGCCAAAGACCATGGCCCCGAGCAATCGCAGGAACAAATCGGCTTGGCCGCAAGACCGCATTTTGTAAGGGTATCATGTCTTGAGCGCTCTTGGCCATGTGAGCGGAACTTTATTCTGCTGCGCTAGTCTAATATTATCCAAGGTGATGCTCGTTGAGGGGATAGGCGACGCCGAATGCGTCCAACGCGTCCAACAAGGTGACACCGATTGCTTTGAAATCTTGGTGCGGCGCCACCAGAAAGCGACGTTTAACCTTCTCTTTCGCTTGCTGGGGGACTACGACGAAGCCGCGGAGGTAGCCCAAGAAGTGTTTCTCTCCGCCTATAAAGCGATCCACTCGTTTCGCGGCGACGCGAATTTTACCACTTGGCTCTATCGCATCGCATTCAACCACGCCAGCACGCGCCGGCGCAGCCTGAGCCTCTCGCAGCAGCGCTACACTCCGCTCGAAGACACCGACATTCCCAACGACAGCCTCAACGGTCCCCGTGACCCGGCCGAAGCCGCCGAACAAAAAGAAATCCAGGAACAGGTGCAACACGCGCTCAATCGGCTCGATCGCGCCGACGCAACGTTGATTCTTTTGCGCGACTTGCAGGACGTGCCCTATGAGGAAGTAGCGGCAATACTCAATATTCCCGTCGGCACGGTCAAATCGCGCCTGCACCGTGCGCGCCAAGCGTTGAAAGCTAAATTGTCTCCCTATTTTTACGCGAGCAGGAAAGCGTCATGAGATGCGAAGAAGTTCAAGAGCGGCTGTCTGAATACCTTGAAAGGCTCCTCGACTCCGGCCAGAGCAAAAGCGTCGATGGCCATCTAGCGAGTTGCCCACGTTGCACAGCCGAGTTGGCCGACTTAACCGAATGCCGGCGCCTGGTGGCAGCGTTGCCCGCGCTCGAACCGCCTGTTGGTTTCACGACTCGGGTCATGGCCCACATTCGTGAAAGCGCCGAACAACCCGGCTGGTGGCAACGGCTGTTTTTGCCTTTGCGCGCGAAACTCCCCTTACCGGCCACTGCCCTGCTGCTCGTCAGCGTGCTCTCAGTTTACCTGCTGCAGAAAGAAAATCCCCAGAAAAAACTCATCCCACCCATCGCTGCTCAGGTCGAAACCGAAGCGCTTAAGCAAGCGGGCGACGCCGCACAAGGGCTTACTGCCAACGTCCCGAGCAGTCCAAGGCTGATGTTAAGGGAGGATTCTGCTATCGCAGAAAAGATGCCTGGGCAACCGAAAGCGCTGCAAACCCCACTAGAAGATAGAGCAAAGAAAGAAGCAGCTCCGGCGCCAAAGCCAGCGCCAAATGTGAAGAGCTCGGCAGGCGCCCAGGCTGCCAGCAAGGCGGCACCTGAAACGAGAGCGCTGCCGCAGTCCGCGGCGGAAGAGAGAGCCAATCGGGTGGAATCCGCTGCGGCGGAAGCGGAGCTCCCGCCCACGCCTTCGCGACCGATCAGCGGTGCCATCGGCGTGAGCCAGCCCGCCGGTGGCCGGCCCGTGCCGGCTTCGCCTTCGATGGATGCGATCATGCAAGATCGCTCCTTGCGAGCAGCGATGCCGGAACGGGCGCGCACGGCGCCCGCCCAACCGACGGCCGATATTGAAATCGTCATCCGGCGACATCCGCAGTCCGACAGCGCCGATCTGATGCGCAAAGAATCAGCGGCACCCAATACCGGAGGCCTGGCCGCGTCGCGGGCCGCGACAGCACCGGCGCCGAGCGAACCGCTATTGCGCACCATCCCGGCCGATCAGTATGAGCAGCTCAAAAAAGAGCTGGCGTCACAGGGAACGATTCTCTCCGAGGTGCGAACCGCCAACGGACAGCCGACGACGAGTCCAACGTTAACTGTTAAGATTACCTTCGTGCCAGCGGAGGTAGCGCGCTGATTTTTCTTTTCAACCGACAAACAAAGTGAATTTGGCGCCGTTTAGGTTGGTCAGCGGCTTAGGGGTCAGCAGGCGCCGATCGCCGGAGAGAACCCGTTGGGCGATCTCCCAGTTGACCGGGGGCAGCGGATTGAGTTGCCTAATCTGATCGAGGGTAAAAAACTCCGCATGATCGGTTTCACGACCGTCGGGCCTAGGCTCGCCGCCAACGGGACGCAAGAGCAAGATCACATACATGCCATTGCCGCTCTCGGGGTCGTAGCGGCTGCGCAGGCCGAGCACCGCTTCTACTTCGGCGATGACGCCGGTTTCTTCCGCAACTTCGCGCACAATCGCTTGCTCAATAGTCTCATCCGGCTCTATGAAGCCGCCGGGCAATTGCCAATTGCCGCGCCCATGGCGCGAGGCGCGGCGGATGAACAGCAACTTGTCACCGCTCACTACCGCGCCACCGACGCCGATGTTGTAGCCCGTGTTATAGCGCTCAGGAATGGCCATGTTCTGAAAACTACTATCCCCGCCCGTTGCCCGATCCCTTCTCCCATTGCGGGAGAAAGTTAGGATGAGGGGCGATCCGTAACCAGCGTTGCCTCACTCAGATTCCAAACAGCCGCTGCGCGTTCGTAGAGCGAATCAGCTCCTTGTGCGCTTCGCTGATTTTCTTGTGATCGCGCAGCAAGCGCACGTCTTCGAATTTCATCTTGCCACCGGGATCGTCATGCGGATAGTCCGTCGCGAACAGAAACCGTTCGGCGCCAAGGAACTCGATCGCCTCGGGCAGCTCCGGCTCTTCGGTCTCGATGGTAAACGACATGTTGTTCCTGAAATAGTAGCTCGCCGGCCGCTTGTTCTTTTCCAGAAACAGATTCGCCGGGTTGATGGCCCGGGCGCGCCGCAACCGCTCGCCGGTCTTAGTCAAAATGCCACGATTATTGAGCGGATCTTCTTGGTCGGCATAGTCCACCGGCGGCGACTCTAGGCATTTGTCGAGCCATTGCACCAGCGGTTTGATAAACGACGTGCCCGCCTCCGTAAAGATAAATTGCAGCCCGGGAAAATCATCGAGCAGCCCGCTGGTAATCAGCGACACCAGGCTCATCTGCCCTTCCTGCGGCGCAAAAATATACAAACCGTCGCGCTGAAAAATCGACAGATTGCTAATCCGGTGGCCGTGCTGCACGTTGTGCAGATAAATGGGCATTGCTAACTCTTCGGCGCGTTTGAAAAATGGCCAGAGCTCGCGGTGGCTGCCGAGGGGATCGCTGTACGGGTGATCCTTCACCGGGAAAACTTTGTCGAGCACCACCGAGCAGAAACCTTCTCCCTTTGCCCATTCCATCTCGCGGATGGACGCCGGCACATCCTGTAGCGGCACCAGCGCCGAGCCGAGAATCTTGCCGGAGTATGCTTTCATGAGTCGCAGCAGCGACTCGTTGTGCGAGCGCGCCATGCGGCAGGCTAGCTCTGGCTCAATCAAATAAGACCACCAGCCGGAGAACTGTGGCAAAATAATATGCTGATCGATGCCCAAGCGCCCGTCGTAGTCCTTCATGCGCGCAATCGGATCCCACAGGCTTTGGAACATCGCGCCGGAACCCGGCGCCGGCAGCGGGCTCGTGCCCGGCACTTCCGCCGGATAGCCGGGAAAATCGACGTCGGTGTATAGTTGCCGTTCGTCGAATTTCAGAATTGGTTTGATCTTGTCGAAACTGCCGCTGACAGCGTCGAAAGCATCCTTCGGCATCAAGTGAGTATCGCAGTCAATGATCATCCAGAACCTCGCTAGTGTCTCTGTCAGTAAATTCTTAACGCATTAGAGTCCGGCGACGGCCTCAAGTCAACACCAAAGGCGCAAAGGGTGATCTTCTTGCCGCGCAAATCCTCCGGCTTCTTGATCTCCGCTCGCGATAGAATGCTGAAGGGAAAAGTATTGAAGAGTCCCGCCTGCTTGGTCACGTGATAATGAGCATTGGTCCCAGCGGGCGTTTCGATGCCGATGCGCACCGTCGGCAGCGCTTTCTGCGCCCCAGACTGACTTGCCACCAGTAGAGCAAAGACAACTAGCATGATCATTCGTTTCATCCGGGCCCTCGTTCGCTGCGCCCTAGCCCGAATTATACATGCGACGGGGAAAACCCATGACACTGTGTCGATCGAAGTGGAACTCTGGAGGAGCGCAGGCATCAGCGCAAATCGTTCGGTTTGATTCGCCGATATTGGGCATTTCTTCGACCTTTCCACTGCGATTCGCAGAGCAGGGCGACCGCCGGTCGCCCCTACGAGGCGGCGTCGAAGCGGATATCTGTTGCCTTCGCTCCGGAAGAGTTTCACTTCGATCGCGCCGCAGCGATGAATAATCCGGGCTAG
>Ga0194132_10007911_pt1 | contig 15525 bp, 12 predicted proteins | sample TA2KigOf80mmetaG_FD_148612 | JGI IMG/M metagenome (GOLD analysis project Ga0194132, IMG submission 148612) | Freshwater microbial communities from Lake Tanganyika, Tanzania - TA2015054 Kigoma Offshore 80m | ecosystem: Environmental > Aquatic > Freshwater > Lake | place: Tanzania: Lake...
TCGCGCTCTTGCGCCTCGCGCGAAATCACCCGTTGATCGGCGGCGTAGCGCCGCCAGCGGCATTGCTGCGCGAGTTGCTCTACCGCGGGCGTGGGTATGCCTTCGAGTAGCTTCACGCGCTGCAAGCCGAGGATCGACGGCTCGACCGGTTTTAGGGACTTAACTGGGGCGGCGACAGGCATGCGTGGTAGTAAACCATCGGCGCGCACGCGCGTCCAGCGGTAAAATGCCGCCTGTTTAACAGCCGACTCGAAAAGGTGAAGGCATGGCGCACGGCATCGGATTCCCGGACAAAAAGGTGATGGCCGAACTCACGGCGAAAATGCTGATCGAGGTCAACGCCGTGCAATTCATGGCTGAGAAGCCCTACATCTATACCTCGGGGCTTGCGAGCCCGGTGTATACCGATTGCCGGCGGCTGATTTCGTTTCCGCGCGTGCGCCAGACGCTCACCGATTTCGGCGTGGCGACCATCCATCGCAACGCCGGCTTCGAGCAATTCGACGCGGTGGCGGGCGGCGAGACCGCGGGCATTCCGTACGCCGCGTGGTTTGCCGATCGGATGATGCTGCCCATGCAATACGTGCGCAAAAAGCCCAAGGGCTTCGGCCGCAACACGCAAATCGAGGGCGTGGTGCAAGAGGGCCAGCGCGTGCTGCTGGTGGAAGACCTCGCCACTGACGGCGGCAGCAAGGTAAATTTTTGCAAGGCGCTGCGCGCGGCGGGCTGCAAATGCGATCACGTGTTCGTGAATTTTTACTACAACATTTTTCCGCAAGGCGCGAAGCTCTTGGATGACATGGGGGTAAAAATGCACTGGCTCGCCACTTGGCAAGACGTGCTGGCGGTGGCCAAGGCGGCGAATACGTTCGATGCCAACATGCTCGCCGAGGTGGAGAAATTCATCCACGATCCGCGCGGCTGGTCCAAGGCGCATGGCGGTACGGCGGGCGCTGGCAGCGACTAGCGCCGAAAAAATAATCAATAAAATCAAATACTTACAAAAATGGACGGTTACCGCTGGGCGCGTCCGCTGTTGCACTTGCTCACTCCCGAGACGGCGCATCGCGCGGCGATCGGCGCACTCAAACTTGGGCTGGCCGCGCGCGCGGGGGATGACGACGACGCGATTTTGTCGACCACGGTGTGGGGGCTAAACTTTAAAAATCCGCTGGGGCTCGCCGCGGGTTTTGACAAGGATGCCGAGGTGACCGATGCCATGCTCGATTTGGGCTTTGGTTTTGTCGAGGCGGGCAGCGTCACGCCTGAGCCGCAGCCGGGCAACCCCAAGCCGCGCTTGTTTCGCCTGGATGAGGATCACGCGGTGATCAATCGCTTTGGCTTTAACAGCAAGGGGCTGGATTATTTCGCCAAGCGTTTACAAGCGCGCCAGCGCGCAGGCATCGTCGGCGCCAATGTCGGCAAGAATCGCGACACGGCGGATGCCGCCGCGGATTACGCCAAGGGCATCACGCGCGTGTGCGGCCTCGCCGATTATCTGGTGTGTAACGTGTCCTCGCCCAACACGCCGGGCCTGCGCAGCCTGCAGGCACGCGCGCAGATCGAGGATTTGTTGAATCGCTTGCTGCAGGCGCGGCGCGCGGCGGCGCCCGATCCTGGCAAACCGCCGCCGCTGCTCGCCAAGGTCGGGCCGGATCTGGACGATGCGCAGATTCAAGACATCGCCGAGGTCGCATTGGCCACCCGAATCGATGGTCTCATCGTCGGCAACACCACGGTGACGCGGCCCGAGGGTTTGCGCAGCCGTTACGCCAACGAAACCGGCGGCTTGTCGGGCCCGCCGCTGATGCCGCTCGCCACGCAATGCTTGTCGAAAATGTACCGGGCCACCGGCGGCAAAATTCCCATTATCGGCTGCGGCGGCGTGGCGAGCGGGGAGGACGCTTATCTGAAAATTCGCGCTGGCGCATCGCTGGTGCAACTGTATTCCTCGCTGGTATTCGGCGGGCCGGCGCTCGTGGCGCGGGTTAAGCGCAAGCTCGCGGCGTGTTTAGGGCGCGATGGCTTTAAATCGGTGGTGCAAGCGGTGGGCGCCGACCATCGCTGATGCCAAAACCCCGCTGTGGTAGAATCCGCGTCCTCGGTTTTTCGCCCCGCGGTTATCCCGCACGCCGTTGTAGCTCAGTTGGTAGAGCAGGCGCTTCGTAAGCGTCAGGTCGGGGGTTCAAATCCCTCCAACGGCACCAATCCGCGGTCGCCGCCTGCGCGGGCCTTTCTCCGCTTGCTCCCGCCCTGCTCAAACCGTGCCGGTTACGGGCTTGTAACGTGTGTCAGAGTGAGACTTTTGCGCCGTTCGCGGTGTGACGCAGTTCACACTTGCCCTCGAAAACGCGACGCGTTGGGCATCAACGCGGTGCATTCCTTACTAGAATGGCGTGCGTTGACCGCACTCTAACCGACTCCGAGATTGCCATGACCGACGCCCTTGCACATGCCGCGCTAACCCGCATGCCGCCCGACCTTGAGGCCGCGTGTGCTTTGACTTCGAACGGCCTGGTGCGCTCAAAAAGCGTGGTGCTGCGCGTGTTAAACACCATGATGACGCAGGGCTCGCCGCTGTCGATCCGGTTTTTGAACACACAATGCACGCTGGAGAGTTCGCTGATATTCGTCGGCGAGGCAAGCAACACGCTGCTGTTGGCGTGCCCGCCGGAGTGGCAGATGATCCTCAAGGCGCCGCCCGATACGGTGATGGTGGGCTGCGCTTTTGACGATTCCAAAATCGAGTTTCAAGCGGGCGCGTGCGCCAAGGTTGACCTTGACGGCATGCCGGTGGTCGGTATGCCGATCCCGGAGTTTTTCTGGCGCTTTCAGCGCCGGCGCGATCAGCGTCAGCGCCCGCACAGCTTAAAGATCGTGCTCAACATGGGCGTGCTCGAAGCGGAGGCGCAAATCGTTAATTTGAGTGTCGGTGGCGTGGGGCTGCTGCACGGCGAACGCGACCTCAAACTGGTGCCGGGCGAGTCGCTGCGCAACTGTGAAATCACGCTGCCCGGGGTGGGGCGCATTCCCGTTAACCTGGTGGTGCAGCACAGCCGCGAGGCCGTAGACGCTAACGGCAGACCGATCGCAAGCTTCGGCTGCAAGTTCGTCGGGCTCGCCGAGCAAACGCGCCAGTTGATCGCGCATTACTTGACGGGGCTCGCCGGCGCCTGACGCAGCGTTGTGCCGCAGCGTGACAGCGCGGCGTGAGTGCATCCGCGCGGCAAACAAAACGCCCATGGCGGCTTGCCATGGGCGTTTGGGAAAGTATAAAAAGTCGTTTAAAATCAAGTATTTACAAAAACACCCTGCTGCGCTTACAAGACGCCCGAAGTGCCGCCATCCAGATTCAAGCTGCTGCCGGTGACGTAGCTGCCCATCGAGGACATGAAAAACACGATCGCGTTGGCGGCTTCTTCAGCTTCGCCAAAGCGCGCCATCGGGATGTCCTTGGCGTTGTCGTTGTAATACTTCTCCGGGCTGATCTTGTTGTTTACCATGCGCCGGTCGTGCTGACCCGATTTGATTTTGCCGATGCACACCGTGTTCACCAGAATATTGTCCGGCGCGTATTCCTTTGATAGCGACTTGGTGATCACCAGCCCCGCCGCGCGCGACAATGACGTCGGCATCGAGCCCGCGCCCGGCTGCTTGGCGCTGGAAATGGTGATGTTGACGATGCGTCCGCCGCCGCGTTTTTTCATTTCAGGAATCGCGCGGCGCAGGCAGCGAATCGCGCCGTAGACCTTGATGTCGATGTCGATCTGCCACATCTTGTCGTCGATCTCCAAAAACTTGCCGCGTTGCGACAGGCCCGCGTTGTTGAGCAGCAAATCGACGCCGCCGTATTTTTTGATGGTTTCGTCGAACAGGCGATTGACATCCGCATCACTGGTGACGTCGGCTTGCACCGCCATCGCATCGCCGCCTTCCTTGCGGATTTGCGCCACGGTTTGTTTGAGTTTTTCCTGGCCGCGCGCGCAGATCACCACCTTGGCGCCTTCGCGCGCCAGTACGATCGCGGTGGCTTTGCCGATGCCGTCGCTGCCGCCGGTAATCACCGCGACCTTGCCTTTGAGTCCTAAATCCATGAGCTGTCTCCTTTAAACAATCGTTGCTGCTGAAATTGATACGTTGATGTGCGCTTTGGCGGTGCAAATCAGCGGGGCGAGCACCATTCTAGCGCGAATCCCGGTTGCGCTTACCAAAACCCGCATTTCGTCGTAGCATACAAAACATGCGCGCGGATCTGCCGTGCTTTGTTGCCGCCGCTCGGAGATGATCGTGGATACTGGGGTGCGTGGTGTGTGGGCGTTGGCAAGAGCGATAACCTTGGCATTGCTGCTGCTGTGCACGGGTGCCGTTCTCGCGCAGAAGGGGGGCGCGCCCGATGCGCCCGATGTGCCCCAGGCGCCAGAGGTACCGGCGGCACCTCTCGCCAAACCCAATGTCTCGGTCGATAGCCTGTCGGTGGTGCGTGTGCGCTCGCAGGCGATGGCGGGCGCGCGCAGCAGCCGCATGATGGGCCGCAACCGCGAAGGCACCGGGGTGGTGATCGATTCCAGCGGCCTGGTGCTTACCATCGGCTATCTCATCACCGAAGCGGAAAAAGTCGAGCTAAGCACCAGCGACGGCAAAGTGTATCCGGCGCTGGTGGTGGGCTTTGATACCGCTACCGGTTTCGGTTTGTTGCGCTCACTGGTGCCGTTGCCGGTCAAACCGATCGATCTGGGCGTTTCCGCCGAGGCCAAGGCACGCGACATGGTGTTGGTGGTCGGCCACGACGGCGTGGCGCCAGCGTACGTGGTGTCCAAGCGCCGCTTCGTCGGTTACTGGGAATACATTTTGGATGAGGCGATTTTCACCGCGCCCGCCACGGTCAATTGGCAAGGTGCCGCGTTGGTGAGCCGCGAGGGTAAGCTGCTTGGCATCGGCTCGTTGGCGGTGGGCAACGCGTTGGGCGCGGCGCAAAACGTGCCCGGCAATATGTTTGTGCCGATCGACGTGATCAAACCGGTGATTGGTGATTTCATCGCCAACGGCAAATCCACCGCCAGGCCGCGCCCATGGCTGGGGCTCAATTCGCAGGAAATCGGCGGCAATCTGCTGGTGGTGCGGGTGTCGCCGGAAAGCCCGGCGGATCGCGCAGGGATCAAGGCCGGCGACATTGTTGTCGGCATCGGTGGCGAAGGCTTGAAGGGGCAGGCCGATTTTTACACGCGGCTTTGGAAAACCGGCAACGCCGGCGTCGAAGTCCAAATCGATGTGTTGCGCGGTAACAAGGTCGATAACATGAAGATCAAAAGCATCAACCGCGACGAACACTTCCGCGCAAAAGCGGTTTATTAGCCGTGAACTAATACCTACGGTTGGTAGGGGCAAAGTGTTAGCATTTGCTCTCGTTCATCGAGCGGGGGAGCTAAGATGATGGGGTTTTCCAGACACCGTGCTGGGCCATGGCGCGTTTTGCGCGCCGTGTTGTTGTGTGCCGTCGGTGTCGCGGCCCTGGCCGGCATGGCGCGTGCGTAGACGCCGCCGCCGGTGTTTACCATCGGCGTGTTACCCAATGTCAGTGCGCGCGTGATCCTGGCGAATTATCAGCCGATGCGCGTTTATTTCGAGCAAGCGTTAAAACGCAAGGTAGAGATTGCCACGGCGGCGGATTTTCGCGCGTTTGCCGCGGCAACCATGCGCGGCGAGTATCAAATGGTGGTGACCGCGGCCAACGTCGGGCGCGTGAATCAATTCGACGGCAAGTGGGAGCCAATTGCGATCTACGAGCCGCCGATTCCTGGCGTGTTGGTGGCGGGTATCGAAAACAAAGACGCTGGCGTCGAGCAGATCAGGGGCAAGGCGCTCGCCATGTCCAATCCGCAATCGCTGGTCGCGTTGCGCGGGTTGCAGTGGCTGCGCGAACAGGGCTTGCAGCAAGAGCGTGACTTTAAGATCGTGCGCGGCGGCAATGACGACAGCCTCGGTGCAATGTTACGCTCGCGCGAAGCGCCCCTGGCCATCATGAGCATGGGCGAATTCCGCGCGATACACGAGGATACGCGCAAGGCGTTGAAGATCGTCACGGAATTCGCCAAGGTGCCGGGATTTTTGGTGTTGGCCAATCCGCAGTTGGCGGCGGCCGAGCGCCAGGAACTCAAGGCCTTGATTTTGCAGTTTCCCAAAACCGACGAAGGCAAGAAATTTTTTGCGTTGTCGGGCTTCGCCCAAATCCGCGAGGTGGCGGCCGCCGAACTCACGACGCTCGATGCGTTTGTTGACGCCACGCGCGCGGGATTGGGGCTAGCCAAGTAAACATGTGGCAAAAGCTTAGCTTTCGCAGCAAGCTGATTATCGCCGGAATCGCCGTCCAGATCGTTTCCATTGCACTGCTCACTTGGAATAGCGCGAATCTGATCGACAGCTATTTGCGTTCCGAACTGCAAAATCGGGCACAACAAGACGTGCCGTTGTTTAACGCGGCTTTCGCGGCGCCGATGGCGCAACGCGATTACGCCACCGTGCAAGCCATAGCGCGCGAAGCACGCGCCAAGCAGGGCGTGTCCTACATTATTATTTGCGATAGCGCCGGCCGTGCGGTGGGCCAGGACGGCTGGCCGGTGGGCGCGGAGAAGCCCGACACCACGCTGCCGCAACCGGTGCGCGCCAGCGACGGCGGCAAGCGTTTCGACTTCAAGGCGCCGCTGATGATGGAAGGCCAAAAGCTGGGCGTGCTGCATTTTGGTTTGTCCGGCGCGTTGATCGACGAGGTGCGTGGGCGCTTGCTCAAACGCACGATACTGGTCGGGCTGGCTGGCCTGGTGGGGTTTTCACTGTTGCTCGCCTTGTTGAGCCATTTGTTGACGCGCCCGCTCAAGCAGTTGACCGAGGCGAGCCGCCAGTTGCACGCGGGTAACTATGATGTGCAATTAGAGCCGCGCGGCAATGACGAAATCGGCGTGCTCACGCGCGATTTCCAGAAGCTCGCCGAGGAAATTAAACGCAAGGTTTCCGAGTTGGTCGAAAGCGAAGCGCGGCAGCGGCGCTTCGCGGCTGAATTGCAGCGCGAGCACGCCGCGCTGGAGGCGGCGCGCGCCGCGGCCGAAGCCGCCAACCAGGCCAAAACCGATTTCCTCGCGAAAATGAGCCACGAAGTTCGTACGCCCATGCATGGCATACTCGGCATGGTCGATTTGATGATGGAAAGTAAGCTCGATGCGCAGCAACGCCAACACATCGAAGTGGTGCAGCGATCGGGCGAGGCGCTGCTGAGCGTGGTCAACGATGTGCTCGATTTCTCCAAAATGCAGTCGGGCCAACTTGAATTGGATCTGGTGCCGTGCAGTCCCGGTGAAATCGCCCGCGACACCGTCAATTTGTTCGCGCCCCGCGCCGCGGCCAAGGGCGTGGACTTGCAGGTCTATGTGGCTGTTGATGTGCCGCCGCGTGTCAATAGCGACCCGGTGCGATTGCGGCAAGTGTTTGCCAATCTGATCAGTAATGCGGTGAAATTCACCGAGCAAGGGATCATTTACGTCGATCTATCGAAGGCGAGCACGGGGCACCTGCGCTTTGCCGTGCGCGATAGCGGCATCGGCATCGCTCCCGAGGCGATCCAGCGTATCTTCGAGCCCTTTCTACAAGCCGATGACTCCACCACGCGCCGTTACGGCGGCACCGGTCTGGGGCTCGCGATTGTCAATCAGATTGTTCGCTTAATGGACGGGGAACTGACGGTCGAATCCACGCCGGGCAAGGGCTCTACCTTTTGCGCGGTGTTCGCGGCGCCGGCAATCGAGGCGCCGGCGGCTGACGCGGTGGTGGATATGGCCCGGCCGTCAAGCTTTAATCTGCGAGTGCTATTGGCCGAAGACAATCAAGTCAATCAGTTGCTCGCGCAAACCCTATTGACCAAGTTAGGCTGCAGCACGCGCGTGGCGAACAACGGCGTCGAGGCGGTCAAGCTTTTTTCCGAAGGCGGCTTCGACCTCGTGCTGATGGATTGCCACATGCCGGAGATGGACGGTTATGGCGCCACCGCGGCGATCCGCGCGTTGGAAGCGAAATCCGCGCACGCCGCGCGCATCCCCATCGTCGCGGTTACCGCCAATGTCATGCAAGGCGAACGCGAGCGTTGCATTGCGGTGGGCATGGATGACTATGTCGCGAAGCCGTTTCGCATCACCGACATCGCTGCCGTGCTGAAAAAATGGGGCGGCGCTAAGAGCCTTTAGCGATGTGCCGTGCCGTGACTGGACGCGCGAGCTGTTGATATAGTGGTGCGAGGCTGGTTTGCCGATCGAGTTCAAGCACGTAGCGCGCGAAGTCTTGCGCTTGCTCCTCGCTCCAGCCCGCCAGTTTGACGTTGGACGTGAATTTGCCGGTCACCTCATCATCGGTGAACGGATTGTCCGGGTGGCCCTTGGCCGCGTTGACCGTGATCGTTTCAATGCCGAACGGTCCGCGCACGGTGAGCGTGGCGCCGCCGATGACACGCGTGTCGGCACTGGAAGATTTACCATAGGGCTTGCAAGTGATGCGTTCCAGCCACCGCCGCACCTCGGGCGTGGGCGGCACTTCGCTAAACACGTGCAGCGGACTTACTTCGCCATAGGCCCAAGCGACGGCTGCGACCCAGTATGCCGAAAACTGCGCGGTCACTTTGGCCGCAGGGAAAATGCGCGTGGGTTCCGGGCGGCCCACCACGTTCCAAGCTTGCGGGCCCATTTCGATGTCGAGCGCGGTGGCTTCATGCGCGCGTGGGCCGAGCCTGGCGTAAAGCGCCAGCGCGGCGCTGCCCACCGGGTGGGTAAAGCGGCACGACGGATAAGGTTTAAACGACAAGCGTTCGGTTTCAAACTCGGCGCCGAGTTGGCGCGTGGCGCGCGCGAGGTCGAACTTGCCGTGTAAGAACACGCGCGCGAGGCCATCTTCGCCGACAAACACTTGCCTGACGCTATCCAGCCCGCGCGCGGCCATCAGCGCGGCGTTGACGCCATTGTGCGCGGCAAAGCCCGGCTGTGCATGCTTGGTGGAAACGCCCTCACGGCTCGATTGATGCGTGCCGCTGGCAAGGCTGTAGGCGATACCGAAGGCGTGATGAAAGGTGTTGTCATCGACCTCAAGCAGCCGTGCGCTCGCCGCGGTGGCGCCGAAGTGGCCCAACAGCGGCGTGTAAATCCAGCCGCCGTCCACTAGGTTAAGATTCGTCGCCATGCCCAGGCGGCAAGTCACTTCGATGCCGAGCAGCACCGCTTCGAGCAGCTTTTTCGGGTCGTCGAGTTTGCGGTACTGCGCGGCGGCGAGCGCCGCTGGGATGGCCGCCGCGCCGGCGTGCAGCACCGCGTCGTCATGCGTGTCGTCGAGTTCGAGCACGTGGCCGTAGTAGCCGTTGGCGAGTGCCGCCACCGGTGCGGGCACTGCGGCGGCGCCGGCGATGTGGGCATCCGCACGGCCGCCGCGTTCGGTGAGTTCCGCCACCCAGCCGGGCAACCCCATCAGCGCGCGCCCACCGATCATGCAGCCCAGGTAATCCAGCAGTTCGTGCTTGACTGCCTTGTGCGTGGCGGCGCGCAGCTCGTCCCATTTGAGTGCGCGTGACCAATCGCAAAAGGCGCTGACAACCGGATCGTGCTTAAGCGCTGCGGCGGGGGTATCCATGATGGCCTCGTTCGATGACGTTGCTAATCGGGCCTTTGTAATTCTACGCTTCGCGGCGGCTTGCCGCGGTTTGACCTTGATAAGGCGCTGCCCTAGACTCACGGCTCCTTCGCAATTTCTTTCGGAATACTTCATGTCAGTCGCGATCAACGGCCAGGACCACTGGACCCAAAAAAACAACGTCAAACTGTTTCTCTACGAAAAATATACCGGTACGCCGGGGCAAAAGCCCGCGATTTTGTTCGTGCACGGTTCGTCGATGGCCGCGCAGCCGACCTTCGATCTGAAAGTGCCGGGGCGGGCGCATTCCTCGGCGATGGATTATTTTGTCGAGCAGGGCTTTGACACCTGGTGCGTGGATATGGAGGGCTACGGCCGCTCCGACAAATCGCGCAATATCAATTTTGATATTGCCAACGGCGTTGACGATTTGGTGGCCGCCACCGATTACATCGCCAAAACGCGCGGCATCAAATCATTTCTGGTCTATGGCATCTCCTCCGGCGCGCTGCGCGCGGCGTGTTTTGCCGAGCGCTGCCCGGAGCGCGTTTCACGGCTCGCACTCGATGCCTTCGTGTGGACCGGCAAGGGCAGCCCCACGCTTGCCGAGCGCGCCAAGAAGCTGCCGGAGTTCATCAAGGTCAACCGTCGCCCCATCGACCGCGCGTTCATTCAGTCGGTGTTCTCGCGCGATCATCCGGGCTGCGCTGAAGATAAGGTGATCGACGCCTTCGCCGAGCAAGTGGTGGCGCTGGATGACTCCGTGCCCACCGGCACTTATGTTGATATGTGCTCGAAGCTGCCGGTGTGCAATCCGGAAAAAATCACCGGGCCCACGCTCATCATGCGCGGGCAGTTCGACGGCATCGCGAGCTTTGACGATCTGATCGAGTTTTTCAAGCTGCTGCCGAATCCGGACAAGCAATTCGCGGTGATGTCGGGTATCTCGCACGCGAGTTTTCAGCAGATCAACTACATGATGGTGTATCACATCCTGCATGCGTTTTTTACGCAGCCGGTGCCGATTTACAAGGGCTAAGTTCAAAAACCTTCGACGCAAATTTACGCAGATGAACGCAGATAAAACCAAAGACTAATCTGCGAAAATCTGCGTTAATCTGCGTCAAAAGGGGTTTTGATTTAAGTATCTGATTTTATTGAATATTTTTATGCCGATGAAACCGCTCAACGAACTCACCGCCAGCGAAATCGTCACCGCCATCGCCGCCAAACAAACCACTGCGGAAGCGGTCGCGCGCGCTTGCCTCGATCACATCGATGCGCGCGAGCCGCACGTGGAGGCCTGGCATTTTCTCGATCCCGATCTCGTCATCAAACAGGCGCAAGCGCTCGATGCCAGCGGCAACGTCGGCCCGTTACAAGGCGTGCCGGTGGCGATCAAGGACATTATCGACACCTGTGACATGCCCACCGAATACGGCACGCCGATCCACAAAGGCCATCGGCCGCGCATCGATGCCGCGGTGGTGGCGTTAACGCGGCGCGCGGGTGGGCTGATCATGGGCAAAACGGTGACCACTGAATTCGCCAATCGCTTCCCCGGCAAAACTATGCACCCGCGTGACCCCGCGCGCACGCCTGGCGGTTCGTCGAGCGGCTCGTGCGCGGCGGTGGGGGATAACATGGTGCCGCTTGGCGTAGGCACGCAAACCACCGGCTCCACGATTCGTCCCGCGGCGTTTTGCGGCTGCGTCGGGTATCGGCCGACGTGGGGCGATATTCGTTGTCACGGCGTGATGGAGGCTGCCGGTTCGCTTGACACGGTCGGCTTGATCGCGCGCTCGGTAGAAGATATTGCGTTGTATCGCGATGTATTGCTTGGCGTGTCGCCACGGCCGTTGGCAGCAAAGGTGATCGATCCCCCGCGCATCGGCTTTTGCCGCACGCCATTCTGGGACCAATGCGAGTACTACGTGCAACGCGCGCTGGAAAACTGCGCGGCGGGGCTGGCGAAACAAGGCGCGAAAGTAAGCGACGTCACGCTGCCGGGCGACTTCAAAAAAATCGACGACGCGCACCGCTGGGTGTCGAGCTTCGAATTCGCGTGCAACCGCACCTGGGAGATCGAGCATCATTACGAAATGATCAGCCAAACGCTGCGCGACAATCGCTTGAAAGATGGCCTCGCGTGCAGCTTCGAACAATACCGCGATGCGCGCAGCTTCCTCGCGCGCATGCGACGCAAGCTGCACGACATCTTCAACGACTACGATGTGCTGCTCGCGCCGTCCGCGGCGGGCGAAGCGCCGATTGGGCTTAACCACACCGGCAACGCCTCGCACTGCGTGTTGTGGACCAGCACGCATGTGCCGTGCATGACGCTGCCGCTGTTTGCCGGGCCCAACGGTTTGCCGGTGGGCGCGCAACTCGTCGCGGCGCGCAACAACGATCGCTTGTTGTTTGAGGCGGCGCGTTGGGTGTTGGCGCAGTACGCCTAGTGTTTGCCTACTGGTTGCCTCACGCGCACCCATGAAAATCGGCTTGCACTACAGCCTACAAGTCGCGCCCGGCGAGCGCTCGGCCGACGTGATGCGCGATGCGCTGACGGATATCGCCTGGGCCGATCGCCACGGCTTTTCCTGTGCGCTGTTCTCCGAGCATCACTTCATGGCGGATTGCTGGATTCCGCAGCCGATGCAAATGGCGGCCGCGGCCGCCGCGATTACCACGCACCTGCGCGTGGGCACAGACATTTGCGTGCTGCCGCTGCACCATCCGGTCGCAGTCGCGGAACAGGCGGCGGTGCTCGACAATGTGTCGGGCGGGCGCGCGATACTCGGCGTCGGTTTGGGCTGGGCGCGCAACGAATACGACGGCTTCGGCGTGCCGTACACCGCGCGCGGCGCGCAGTACGAGCGCTCGATCATGCTGGTGAAACGCTTGCTCGCCGGCGAGCGCGTTGATAGCGACGACGGCCACTATCGTTTCAAGGGCGCGCAAATTCGCCCGCTGCCGGTGAACCCCGGCGGGATCCCCCTGTGGATCGCGGCGATTCGCGACGTGGCGCTGCCGCGCGTGGCGCGCCTGGGCGACAGTTGGATCATGTGGCCGGGCGCCACCATCGCCGAACTTGCTCGGCAGAAAAAGATTGTCAGCGATGCGCGCGCGGCAGCAGGCTTGCCGCCGATGCGGGAACAACCGTTGCGGCGCGAAACCTTTGTCGCCGACACCGATGCCAAGGCGTGGGAAATTTTTGCGGATGGCATCCGCCACGAATACGGCCAGGTTTATCGCGCGATGAACCCCGGCTATCCCGACAACGACTCGCTCGACAATCTGCGCCGATGGGGCGCCGAGACCTTCGCGATCGGTTCGCCGCAGACGGTGGCGGCGCAATTCAAGCGCTACCGCGACGAGTTGGGCGTGACGGAAATTCTCGCGCGCATTCAACTGCCGAACGTGCCGCGCGGCGCGGTGCGCGATTGTCTCGACGGCTTGCGCGAAGTGATGACGATTCTGGCGCGCGGTTAGAGCCAGCGAGGCCGTGGCCGTGGCGTCACTGCGATCGCAGGCGTTGGCCGTAATCAACGAAAATCGTAAGTAGCTGATTTTATTGAATATTTTTTATAAGTTGTTTTCGTGTGTGAGGTATCAACGCGCACCCACGATGGCACGCATATTGCTTGTGTTGGGGGGCATACTCATCATTCATTAGGCCTCAGCCATGCCGAACTACAGTCTTGGTTTCGCCGCGTTGCGCGACGCATATGCGCGCGGTACGTTAACGCCCGCGCAAGTGGTGCACGATGTCCACGCCGAAATTCCGCGTCACGCCGCCAATCCGATTTGGATCCATGTGTTGCCGCGGGAAGCCGCGCTCGCGCAAGCGCAAGCCGTCGAAACGCGTCGCGCGGCGGGCGCAAATTTGCCGCTTTACGGCGTGCCGTTCGCGGTTAAAGACAACATCGATGTCGCCGATGTGCCGACCACCGCGGCATGCCCCGCTTATGCCTACACGCCGGCGGCGAGTGCGCACGCGGTGCAGCGCTTGCTCGAAGCCGGCGCGATCCTCATCGGCAAAACCAATCTCGATCAATTCGCCACCGGCTTGGTCGGCGCGCGTTCGCCCTACGGCGCGTGCCGCAACGCGGTTAACGCGGAGTACATTTCCGGCGGGTCGAGTTCCGGTTCGGCGGTTGCGGTGGCATTAGGCTTGGTAAGTTTTGCGCTGGGCACCGATACCGCGGGCTCTGGCCGCGTGCCGGCGGGGTTTAACAACGTGGTGGGGCTGAAACCCACGCCGGGCATCGTCAGCACGCGCGGCGTGGTACCGGCGTGCCGCTCGCTCGATTGCGTGTCGGTGTTTGCGTTGACGTGCGAGGATGCGAGCGCGGTGTTGGCGAGTGTGCGCGGTTTCGATGCTGGTGATATTTATGCGCGCAGCGATAGCGCGCCTACAGTGCCGCTAGGGCGGACGTTTCGCTGCGGCGTGCCGCGCTCTGCGCAGCGCGAATTTTTCGGCGATGCGCTAGCGCGCGAAGCCTTCGAATTGGCATTGGAAAAGCTCAAGCTTGCGGGCGCAACGCTAATCGACATCGATTTTGCGCCGTTTATCGAGGTGGCCCGGCTGCTTTACAACGGGCCGTGGGTGGCCGAACGTTACGCCGCGATACGCGAGTTTTTCGAAGCTCACCCGACGGATATCCATCCCGTCACGCGGCAAGTGATCGCCAATGCGCAAAAGTGGAACGCGGCCGATACCTTCGATGCGTTTTACCGGCTGCGTGAACTCAAGCGCCGCTGCGATGATATCTGGCGCGACATCGATGTACTCGCCGTGCCCACCAGCGGCACGATTTACACGCTGGCGCAAGTGGAAGCCGCGCCGCTGCAGACCAACACCAATCTGGGTTACTACACTAATTTCGTCAATCTGCTCGACTATTGTGCGCTGGCCGTGCCCAGCGTGTTTCGCGCCGATGGTTTGCCCGCGGGCGTGACGTTGATCGCACGCGCCCATCAAGACACCGCGATGGCTGAGTTGGGCGCGCGTTTGCATCGCGCTGCCGCGATGCCTCTGGGCGCAACGGGCTTCGCGCTGCCCGCGGCCGCGCCGTCCGCTACGCCTACAGCAAGCGATGAAATTTTACTCGCGGTGGTCGGCGCGCATTTGAGTGGCCTGCCGTTGAACCATCAACTCACGTCGCGCGGCGCGCGGCTCGTCGAAGCGACGCAAACTGCGGCGGACTACAAGCTTTATGCCTTGCCCTATGCCGAACCGCCCAAACCTGGGCTGGTGCGCGTAGCCATGGGCGGCGCGCCGATTGTGGTGGAGGTGTGGGCACTGACCCTCGCAGCCTTGGGCGCGTTCATGGCGGAAATACCCCCGCCGCTGGGCATCGGCACGCTGACGCTCGCTGACGGTCGCAAGGTGAAAGGCTTTTTGTGCGAAGCTTATGCGGTGGCCGGCGCGCGCGATATCACCGCGTTGGGCGGTTGGCGCGCGTACTTAGCTCAGCAAAATAGAGCGTGAGGTTGCGATGACGCTCTACCGCGGCATGGACCGCGCGGCGCTCGACGCCGCGTACGACAACACCAACGCGGTGGCGAATAGTGCCGTGCTGCTCGCCGATTTTGAAGCGCGCAGCGCTCGGTTGCGGGCAGCGATGCCGCAACATCTCGATCTGCGCTACGGGAGCGCCGAGCGCAATCGCATTGATTATTTCGCCGCCGATAAACCGGGGCCGATTCTGGTGTTTATCCACGGCGGCTATTGGCAAATGTGCGCCAAGGAAACCTTTGGCTTTCTTGCCGCCGGGCCGCTGGCGCACGGCATACACGTTGCGATGCCGGGCTACACACTGGCGCCGGCGATCACGCTCGATGGCATCGTCGCCGAGGTGCGCGCGG